>OAZY01000043.1_pt1 | contig 165368 bp, 133 predicted proteins | sample 1494931 | NCBI WGS metagenome assembly OAZY01 (sample SAMEA2579921, study PRJEB22360) | human gut metagenome | biome: human gut; feature: human-associated habitat; material: faeces | place: Denmark | collected 2008/2010 | reverse complement strand
CTTTTAAATAAAATCGCCCCATTCTGCCAAAACCGATGAGACCAACTTTAATCTTGGTATCTACAGAAATATGTGTTTTCATAAATATAGAAAATTTAAATACAAATAATTAATGTGTAACAGCCTTTCATTAAGGAAGAAAATGACTGAAAACAAGACATGGCAAAGCTAGATAAATAAGTAATGCTGTATTAGCTTTACATGTTTTTTTGTAGGGGTAGTAATCGTAATTAATATTAACAAACAATTAGTTAGTTACAAATAAATATAATAAAAATGTAGAAGAGTTAGAATGCTTTTTTTCTTGAAATGGCAAGAATCTATTATATATTAGTCAGATTATTATAATTATACTTTCAGGTTCATCATAATAAACAATCGCTTTATTGTTTATTTGAGTATAGTAATTATGTACAATACTTGCAGAATCGTGAGGGCAATTAGCTATCTGCCCTTTTGTAGTTACTGGATTTTTATTATGTTTCTTATTTTTATAGTTATGTATAATGATTATGTGGATACTTTTGTGGTGTTCTTTAGTACTTATCTTTTTAAAATTAGATTTTAGAATCCCTCTTTTGAGGGGTGAATATCAATTTGCTCTGTAAGTAATCAGACTAGTTTTTCAGGAATACTTGTACAAATATGATGTTTTAGTGGGAAATGTACCAAAATTGTCCTTGAATTGGATTATTTGGGAGGGTCTATTCTGTTTGAATGTGCTATTTTTGCCACCAGATAATTATTAACTTAACAAATAATCCATGTATTATGAAAACAATTCTTAGCGCATTGGGGCTTTCGCTTCTGATCTTTACGAGTTGCGGTGGACAAAAAAAGGTTGAAATAGATTTTATTCAAGACAACATCGACAACGCTGTGGCACAAAACACAATTCAAACAGACGTTATCGAGAAATCCGGTAAAATTCTGAATCCAAGAACAATTAATGCGGATGGGAGTATCTCGTATATACCTATTGAGGACTGGTGTTCCGGCTTTTTCCCTGGTAGTATGTGGTTGACTTATAACCTGACAGGAGATAAGAAATGGCTGCCTTTGGCTGAAAAGTACACAGAAGCCCTCGATTCTGTGAAATACCTGAAGTGGCACCATGATGTCGGCTTTATGATTGGATGCAGTTATCTTAACGGTTACCGTTTTGCAGATAAAAAAGAATATAAAGATGTGATTGTAGAAGCCGCAAAATCATTGTCTACCCGTTTCCGTCCCGGAGCTGGTGTTATCCAGTCATGGGATGCTGATAAGGGCTGGCAAGGTACACGCGGATGGAAATGTCCGGTAATTATCGATAATATGATGAATCTAGAATTGTTGTTTGAGGCTACGGCTTTTTCCGGTGACTCTGCCTTTTATAATATAGCAGTGAAACATGCGGATACAACGATGGCTCATCATTTCCGTCCGGACAATAGCTGCTATCATGTAGTAGACTATGATCCCGAAACAGGAGAGGTAAGGAAGAGACAAACAGCACAAGGATATGCGGACGAATCAGCATGGGCTCGCGGACAGGCTTGGGCATTATACGGTTATACAACTTGCTATCGTTATACTAAAGACAAGAAGTATCTCGATCAGGCACAGAAAGTATATAACTTCATCTTTACTAATAAAAATCTGCCGGAAGACCTCGTTCCTTACTGGGATTATGATGCTCCTAATATCCCGAATGAACCTCGTGATGCCTCCGCTGCAGCATGTACGGCTTCTGCTTTGTATGAACTCGACGGCTATCTGCCGGGTAATCATTATAAAGAAACTGCTGATAAAATTATGGAAAGCCTCGGTTCACCGGCTTATCGCGCCAAAGTGGGTACAAACGGAAACTTCATACTGATGCACTCTGTTGGCAGTATTCCTCACGGTCAGGAAATCGATGTTCCGTTGAACTATGCTGACTATTACTTCCTGGAAGGATTGATGCGTAAGAGAGATCTGGAAAAAAAGTAAGCCCTGTCTTACTTATACTTTAGCCGGCTATGTGCATGCATTAATGCCTTCCGGTATATAAATTAGTTCGTCCGGCTATAGGCAATGTTGCGTTTGCCTATAGGTAACGTATCGTTTGACTATAGGCGATTTTTCGTTTGCCTATAGCCGGACGAATAAAGCGATGAACCGGAAAGAATTATTTGTTGCGCCGAAACAGGTTGGTGCATTAACTGTTATTCCTTGTATCATGACAATCAAATCAGTAAACTTTTTAATGGGTGGTCTGGCCCTCTTTGCGGCACAAGGCTGTAAGTCTCCTAAGCAGGTGGCAGAACAGGCGGAACATCCAAACATTATCTATGTATTTCCCGACCAATATCGCAATCAGGCGATGGGATTCTGGAATCAGGAAGATTTCAGAGATAAAGTAAACTTTCGGGCAGATCCGGTGCATACCCCTAATCTGGATGCTTTCGCACGTGAGTCTGTGGTACTGACTTCTGCTCAAAGCAACTGTCCGTTGAGTAGTCCTCATCGTGGGATGTTGCTGACCGGCATGTATCCGAATCGCAGTGGTGTACCTTTAAATTGTAATTCTACACGCCCTATCAGTTCTTTGCGCGATGATGCGGAATGCATAGGAGACGTATTCAGCAAGGCAGGTTATGATTGTGCTTATTTCGGCAAACTTCACGCTGATTTCCCGACTCCGAATGATCCGGAAAATCCGGGACAATATGTAGAAACACAACGTCCGGTTTGGGATGCTTATACTCCGAAAGAACGGCGTCACGGATTTAATTATTGGTATTCTTATGGTACGTTCGACGAGCATAAGAATCCGCATTATTGGGATACGGACGGTAAGAGACATGATCCGAAAGAATGGTCGCCTCTCCATGAATCAGGCAAAGTTGTTTCTTATCTCAGGAATGAGGGTAATGTGCGTGATACGAAGAAGCCTTTCTTCATTATGGTAGGCATGAATCCCCCGCATAGTCCGTACCGTTCGTTGAATGATTGCGAAGAGCAGGATTTTAATCTTTATAAAGATCAGCCGTTGGATAGTCTGTTGATCCGCCCGAATGTAGACTTGAAAATGAAGAAGGCGGAGTCTGTCCGTTATTACTTTGCTTCCGTGACCGGAGTGGACCGTGCATTCGGACAAATTTTGGAAACGCTGAAAGAACTGGGATTAGATAAAAATACAGTGGTTATCTTTGCGTCCGACCATGGTGAAACAATGTGCAGCCAGCGTACGGACGATCCTAAGAACTCTCCTTATTCCGAATCGATGAATATACCGTTTTTGGTCCGTTTCCTCGGTAAGATTCAGCCTCGGGTGGATGATCTGCTGCTTTCTGCTCCTGATATTATGCCTACTGTACTGGGATTGTGCGGACTGGGTGATTCTATTCCTTCCGAAGTACAGGGACGTAACTTTGCACCTCTTTTCTTCGATGAAAAGGCGGAAATTGTTCGTCCGGCAGGTGCCTTATATATACAGAACCTAGATGGAGAAAAGGATGAAAAAGGATTGGTACAATCTTATTTCCCTTCTTCGCGTGGAATTAAAACTGCACAGTATACATTAGCTTTATATATCGACCGCGATACGAGACAACTGAAAAAGAGTCTTCTGTTTGATGATCTGAAGGACCCTTATCAGTTGAATAATCTCCCTCTGGAAGAAAATAAGGAAGTGGTGGAACAACTCTACCGTGAAATGGGAGCGATGCTAAAGGAAATTGATGATCCTTGGTATACGGAGAAGATTCTTTCCGATCGTATCCCTTACTAATTTTTAGTCTGTATATGATTAAATGATCATCTGCTGTAAATAATCTGTAATGATGAAAGATATTTGTTTTATATTCTTATTCCTGTTTAGCTCTTTATCTTCTTCTTATGCCCAATTGGTCGGTTTTGAAGAGAGTGTTCCCCAGACTTTTAAAGTTGCGGGGAAAGGTGAATTGAAGACATCTTCCCTTTTTTATAAAGAGGGAAAAAGTAGTCTGGAATGGGACTTTCAGCCGGGGTCAACATTGGACGTTCAAGTGTCCCCTTTATCTCTGAATGCCAAGAAGGAGCAACAGTTTGGCATCACTCTATGGATATACAATGAAAAGCCGCAGCAAGACTCTGTTCGTTTTGAATTTCTGAATGAGGCTGGGGAGGTTTCCTATTGGTTTTCTTATCATTTACAGGCTGCTGGCTGGCGCGCTTGCTGGATTTCTTTCGCCTATATGAATGGAAATAAGAAAGATAAAAATATCGTAGGCTATCGTCTGGTTGCTCCCCAACGGGAAGGACGTATTTTTCTTGACCGCCTGACTTTTCCGGAAAAGAAGATGAACTTGCGGACAACTCCCGACCAGCAATTACCCACTAATAACGGGCTTTCCAATCGTGACCTCTGGCACTGGTGTCTCGTCTGGAAATGGGAAAAGCAATCTTATGATATCCCTTTGCTCAGCAAACTGACTAGCCGGCAGAAGAAAGACTTGAAAACCATCGAACAGCGTCTGACTGACTTTCTGGATGTGAAGAAGGCTCCGCAAGGACAGGTCAATGCTGCCTACAAGACTTTTGAAAAGGCTGCCATTACTCCTTCCGCAGCCGGAACCGGATTCACAGGAATGCCTGTTGTCGCTCCCGACGAACAGGATAAAAAGAAAGGAGAAATGTCATGGAATGATATTGAAACGATGCTCGCCGGTTTTGCCTATGATGCCTGTTACAATCAGAATGAGACATCAAAGAAGAACTATTTTACGGTATTCGACTATGCGATAGACCAAGGCTTTGCCTTTGGCAGCGGGATGGGTACTAATCATCATTATGGTTATCAGATACGTAAGATCTATACTACAGCCTGGTTGATGCGTAATGAAATCTACAAACATCCTCATCGGGATGTGTATCTTTCTACTTTGCGTTTTTGGGCAGCTTTGCAGGAAACCCGCCAGCCGTGTTCGCCCGGGCGGGATGAATTACTGGATTCCTGGCATACTCTTTTGATGGCAAAGCTAATTTCTGCCATGATGTTTCCCGATGCAAACAGACAGGAGCAGGCCTTGAATGGCTTATCTCGTTGGTTGTCTTCATCATTGCGCTATACTCCGGGGACGATTGGCGGAATTAAAGTAGATGGAACGACTTTTCATCACGGTGGGTTCTATCCCGGCTATACAACCGGCGTATTGGCCACTATCGGACAGTTTATCGCCTTCACGAATGGAACCGATTTTGAACTGACCGAAGAAGCCCGCCAGCATATCAAGTCCGCTTTTATTGCGATGCGCAATTATTGTAACTTTTACGAATGGGGGATCGGAATTAGCGGCCGCCATCCGTTTGGCGGAAAGATGGGTAGTGAAGATATTGAAGCATTTGCCAACATTGCGCTGTCCGGTGATCTTTCCGGTCGGGGAGACGCGTTCGATCATGGATTGGCTGCCGATTATTTGCGTCTGATACGCAATGGAGACACTCCCAATGCACGTTTCTTTAAGAAAGAAGGCATTCAGCCGGCTCAGGCCCCTCAGGGTTTCTTTGTTTACAACTACGGTTCGGCAGGTATTTTCCGCCGGGCAGACTGGATGGTGACACTGAAAGGATATACAACTGATGTCTGGGGAGCCGAGATTTATGCGAAAGATAATCGGTACGGACGATATCAAAGTTATGGATCGGTTCAGATTATGGGAAAGGGGAATCCGGTTTCCCGTGCTGGAAGTGGCTTTGTACAAGAAGGATGGGACTGGAACCGCTTGCCTGGAACGACTACCATTCATCTTCCTTTCGAACTTTTGGATAGTCCTTTGAAAGGTACGACTATGGTGCGTTCCGAAGAGAATTTTTCCGGAAGCAGTTCTTTGGGCGGTATGAACGGAATGTTTGCCATGAAACTGATGGAACGGGATTATGATAACTTTACTTCTGACTTCGTTGCCCGTAAATCGGTATTCTGTTTCGATAATCGGATGATTTGTCTGGGGACAGGTATTACGAACAGTAATGCCGACTATCCTACGGAGACGACTCTTTTCCAGACTAAGTTTAATGGTAAGGAACCGAAGGCAGATAATGATGACTACTGGCTGCACGATGGCTATGATAATTATTATCATGTGGTAGATGGAACGGTACGTTCGCAAGTGGCAGACCAGGAATCGCGTCACGAAAAAACTCGCGAAAAGACTGCCGGTAAATTTTCATCTGCCTGGATTGAACATGGAAAGGCTCCGAAAGACGGAACTTATGAATATATGGTATTGATACAACCGTCTGCTGCTGAACTGGATGAATTACAGAAAACCCCTGCTTACGAAGTATTGCAACGTGATCAGATGGCTCATGTGGTATATGATAAGAAAACAGGAATCACAGGGTATGCTGCCTTCGAAGCGTATCAGCCTGTAAATGATCAATTCATCGTTTCCATTCCGGCAGAAACGATGGTGATGTATGGCAAAGAAAGCGATAACCGGATTCGTCTGAGCGTGTGTGATCCGAATCTGAATCTGGCGGAGAAGACCTATACAACTAAGGAGCCCAGCCGTCCGATTAGTAAGAAGATCGTTGTAAAGGGCATTTGGATGTTACCGAGTCCGCAAGAGGGGATACAGCTTGAGTATGAAGGTAACAATACCCTTCTGAATGTAACCTGTCAGCACGGGCAACCGGTGGAAATGCTCTTGACAAATAAATGATTAAGGAAGAGAGAATTTAATGGGTATTGGTTAATTATGTTTCTATGAAAGAAGAAGGGTCAGTTCATTGTGAACTGACCCTTTATTCTTATTTGCAATTACTTATTCAGTCTCCATTCAAAGCCATCTTTCGTATCTTTAACTTCGAACCCGAGTGCAGTCAATGTATTACGGATTTCGTCCGAAGTAGCCCAGTCTTTATTTGCTTTTGCTTTCATTCGTTGCTCCAATAACATATCCACTACCTTACCGTAGGCAGCTTCGCGACCGTCCGAGGAACCTTTCTCTTCTTTCAGTCCCATAATATCGAAGCTGAAGAGCCGGAACGTTTCTTTCAGGTTATTCAGGTCTTCTGCAGAAATGGCAGCATTTCCGGCGATGATGTTATTAATGATGCGGGCACCTTCGAAGAGTTGTGCAATAACGATAGGTGTATTCAAGTCGTCATTCATCGCTTCATAACATTTTGCGCGGAGCTCTTTCACATTGATACCTTCTGAAGTCGTTGCAGAAGGAGTGATCTTATCCAATGCGTCGATTGCTTCCATCAAGCGTTGCAATCCCTTCTCCGAGGCTTGCAGTGCCTCATTGCCGAAGTCAACTGTGCTGCGATAGTGAGCTTGCAGAATGAAGAAACGGATCGTCATCGGAGTATAAGCCTGTGCCAGCAGTTTGTGGGTGCCGTTGAAGAACTCATCCAGTGTGATAAAGTTTCCGAGTGATTTACCCATCTTCGTTCCGTTGATGGTAATCATGTTGTTGTGCATCCAGTAATGAACCATGTCGTCCCCTTGTGAAGCTACTGACTGTGCAATTTCGCATTCGTGGTGCGGGAAAATCAGGTCCATTCCTCCTCCGTGAATGTCGAAATGCTCACCCAGATACTTACGTCCCATAGCAGTACATTCGGCATGCCATCCCGGGAAACCGTCACTCCATGGCGAAGGCCAGCGCATGATATGCTCCGGTTGTGCTTTCTTCCAGAGGGCGAAATCGGCAGGATTGCGTTTTTCGCTTTGTCCGTCGAGGTCGCGGGTTGTATTCAGTACGTCGTCGAGGTTGCGACCGGAAAGTTTTCCGTAGTGATAATCCTTGTTATATTTGGCTACGTCGAAGTAAACAGAGCCTTCGCTTTCGTAAGCGTATCCGGCGTCCAGAATCTTCTGTACCAGCTGAATCTGTTCGATGATATGTCCCGAAGCATGCGGTTCGATGCTTGGTGATAATACGTTGAGTGCTTCCATTGCCTTGTGGTAACGGTTCAGGAAATACTGAACGACTTCCATGGGTTCCAGCTCTTCCAGACGTGCTTTTTTGGCAATCTTATCTTCTCCGTCGTCGGCATCATGTTCCAGATGGCCTACATCGGTAATATTGCGTACATAACGTACTTTGTATCCTAAATGAGTCAGATAACGGAAGAGTACGTCAAATGTGATGGAAGGACGGGCATGTCCCAGATGAGCGTCACCGTAGACTGTCGGTCCGCAGACATACATGCCTACATGAGGCGCGTGAAGCGGTACAAACAGTTCTTTTTTTCTATCTAGAGTGTTGTAAATGGTTAGTTGATGTTCCATAACGTTTACTATTTGATTCTTTTTAGGAGCCACAAAGGTAGAATAATTCTTTGATATATGCTGTAAATCAGCCTGAAATCTGCTCGTTTTTACATGGGGCAGGATAGCTGAATATGTTTTTCTATGGCTACCGCTACTCCGTCTTCATCATTGCTCAGTGTGATGTCATTGGCCGCTTTCTTCACGGGTTCCTGTGCATTTCCCATTGCAATGCCCATGCCTGCAAACTTGATCATTGACAGGTCATTGTATCCGTCGCCTATGGCTATGACTTCTTCCCGTGATACTCCTGTCGCTTCCAGCAGGACAGCGAGAGACAAGGCTTTATCAATTCCTTGCGGAACTAATTCCAGAAAATAGGGTTCCGAACGGAAAACATTGATCTTTCCTTGCAGGCGGATACACAGTTCAGACTCGACAGGAATCAATTGGTCGGCATCTCCTACGATAAGGCATTTGGCTACCGGAAGAGTGATGTCGGTCAGGAAGTCATTTGTTTCCCGTACTGCCATTTTATTGAGGAAGGCTTCTTTCTGTACATATGGGTCTTGCGAGTTTTCGGTCACTATCTCTGCCCCGTCATAGGTCAGTATGCTTAGATGATTGGTACGGGCGCATTCGTAGAGTACCGGAATCACTTCATTGGGAAGCACATTCTCGTACATCATTTCCTTGCTTTTCCAGTTGATGATCTCGCCGCCGTTATAGGACAGGATAAATCCGCCGAACTCATTCATACGCAGCTCATTGGCGAGCGGCACGATGCCATAGGTTGGCCGTCCCGAAGCGAGTACCAGACGGACTCCTTGTTCTTGTATGCGTATCAGTGTTTCCCGGTTGCGGGCAGTTATTTCTTTCTTAGAGTTGGTAAGCGTACCGTCAAGGTCGAGGACTACGAGTTTATATTTCATGTGATGTTGTTTTTAGGCTGCAAAGATAGGAGAAAAACAGGTTGCTGCAAGGAATATAGAACTATTTGCACTCTCTTAGTGCAAATCTTCTTAAATAATGCACTCCTATAGTGCAAATTTACTATTTTTGTCTAAAAAGAAAGCATATGGAGAAGTTATTTGAGTATTATCGGAAATTAGTGCGGGAAACTGATATTGAGTTTCATCGTTATATTTATTCCAAAATAAATTGGAATAGCCGTATGATAGGGCTCACCGGACCGAGAGGGGTTGGAAAGACGACCTTGGTACTTCAGCATATCAAGGAGAAACTGAATTTGAATGAGGCTTTATATGTTACGGCAGAAGACTTTTATTTTGCCAGCTATCGCCTCCTTGATTTGGCCGATGCGTTTGTGAAGATGGGAGGGAAATATCTGTTTATCGACGAAATTCATAAATACAAGGATTGGTCGAAAGAACTTAAATTGGTTTATGACTATCACCCTGAATTGAATATTGTATTTACCGGTTCGTCCGTATTGGATATCAACAAGGGAGCGTCTGACCTTAGTCGTCGTGCGGTTATGTATCAGATGCAGGGGCTTTCTTTCCGTGAATATTTACAGTTATTTCATCATATATCTTCCGAAGTGTATACTTTACAGGATATGGTGACGCACAAGGTTGATATTCTGGGTTTAGAACATCCGCTTCCGCTTTTTCATGAATACCTGCAAACAGGCTATTATCCGTTTGCTTTGGAAGATGACTACGATATCCGTTTGCGGCAAATCATTAACTTGACTTTAGAATCAGATATTCCTCAATTTGCAGATATGAATGTAGCTACAGGACGGAAGCTCAAACAGCTTCTTGCCATTATTGCTAAAAGTGTACCGTTTAAACCGAACTTTAGCAGTATCGCTAAAGTGCTGGAGATAAGCCGCAATAATATTTCAGATTACTGCCTTTATATTGAGGAGGCGGGACTTATAGCACAATTGCGGGATGCCACCGGTGGAGTTCGGGGATTGGGAAAGGTGGATAAAATCTATTTGGATAATACGAATCTTATCTATAATTTGGCTCAGGAAAACTCTAATATCGGGAATGTCCGGGAAACTTTCTTCTTGAATCAGACCAGAGCGTTTTCGGATGTCGTGACTTCTCCCGTTTCTGACTTTTTGATTGATAAGATGACTTTTGAAATAGGAGGTAAGAAGAAGGGGCAGAAGCAAATACAGGGAATAGAAAAGGGGTTCATCGTAAAAGATGACATTGAACAAGGTTTTATGAATGTGATCCCTTTGTGGCAGTTTGGTATGGGATATTAGGGTATACTTTATTAATCACTATTGCAGCAAGTCCGCCCACTGTTCATTGCTCAGTGCCGGCAGTGCGAAGAACAAAAAATAAATAAGCATTAATTTCTTGTTATTTAAAATAGTTTCTATAATTTTGTACCTAATTTCTAATGCCTAGTAAGTAGAGGCATTGAAAGGACATATTAGTAAACGAAGAGCGTTTGACATATTATCTCATCATGGAATCTCGACAATTTCACGGTCAGGAGGTAATAGGCAAGAACGCTCACGTCAGTGGTATATATTTCTGCTTTGCGGTAGACTATATAACATTCTGGCGTGGGCTATTGTTTTATTATCCTGATCGGGCAGTCGAGAGCCTCATGGTGGTAATAATTCAGTAGTTCCCACGCTTTTTACATTTAACCGCTAACGAGGGGGCTGTTAGCACTTCCAATGAACAAAACATGAAAAAGGTGTTAATTCCTTTCTTAGTTGCGGGTATGTTATGTACTACCTCGTGTACAGAATTATTTGAACCATCAGTTGATTATGGTGACCAGACCTATATCAATGATTATTCAGCTCTTGTGTCGGTTATAAATGACCTTAATAAGTCTATTAGTGAAAGATTTGAAGCGTTGAATAAGCTTCTGGATAAGAATTTGGCTGATATTAAATTGTCGGTAGACGAAAATACCGGTGCTATTAAAATTCTTGGAGAAAATGTGGAGAATGGTTTGTCGTCTATCAACAAAACTCTGTTCGATGGTTTCTCTGCATTGAGTACACAGATAGATGAAACAGGGAAGCAGATTGTATATGCAATCAATGAAAACGGAGAACTATTACGCCTTGAAATAGACGAAACAGGTAAGCTTATTTCTGCACAAATAGAGAAGTCAGCAACTAAATTGGTTGAAACTATCAATAGTTTGACAGCGACTTTATCAGAGAAGTTTGATGCGTTGACGATTATTACTAAAGCAGGGTTTGCTGAAGTATCTGTTAAAATTGACGATTTGGACAAAACGCTGGATGCACAACTTACCAATGTAAATACTAATCTTGGAACGCTTAATACAACAATGTTTGATGGATTCAAAGCGCTCAATACAACGCTTGATGCGAATGGCAACAAGATTGTTACGGCTATGAACGAAAATGGTGAACTACTGCGTCTTGAGATAGATGAAACAGGTAAACTTATTTCTGCGGAAATAAAGAAAACGGCAGATGCTCTTGTTGCAGTTATCAATAGCCAGACTGCGACTATCAGCGAGAAATTTGACGCATTAACTGCGATGATAAATACTGGATTTGCTAATGTGACTACTCAGATAGGTAAGGTTGGTGACCAGTTGCATTTGGATATTCAAGGCGTTAATGAAAGTCTTGGAGCACTTAATACTACTATGACTAATGGTTTCACAACGCTGGGTACCAAGATTGATGCGAATGGCAATACGATTGCTACCGCTATCAATGAGCAAGGTGAGAAGCTGGAACTTGTGATAGATAATAATGGTAAGGTTATTTCTGCAGAAATAAAAGATTTCAAAGATGCTTATAATACAGCTGAAGCAGCAGAACTCGCTAAAATGGCAGAGATTATTGGTGCTGTCAATGATTTGACGGCAGCAAATAATACAAATTCTGCGAATCTCCTGGCAAAACTGGAACAGTTGCTCACGGATAAGGGTATTTATTATGATGAAAACAATGCCGAGCAGATGTATATGACACCGGAGAATTTCGCAGCAATTCAGGATGCCGGAGTAAATTCAAATGTTTATAAGCTTTATGCAGATCAATTGAATGTATTGTCTGTTACATTTACTTCAAAGCAGGTTGTGGATGCTACAGGAAGCACTCATGAACATGCGGTTTTTACTCCTAATACGGCAGCTGATGCTGCACCTGTACTTGTTGCATCGAGAGCTGAAATCGTAGATGGTATTGCTAATGGCAAGAAGGTGGTAAAGGTTGTCAAGACAGCAGTAAATCGTAATTATACCGTTACAATTACGACTGGTTGTAATTATCGCAGTATGTTTGCGATGAGGCTTACTGATGCTAATGGTACCAAGGATGTCACATTCACACCTACATTATCACATAGTTTTGAGTTGATAGTTTATAATGCTTCAACTAGTGTTATCAAGAATGGTATTAATGCAATTGTTTATTGTTGTGAAACAGGCACTAATAATACTTACTCATTAGTTGACCCCAAATAACTAATCTTTTCTCAAATATGATGAAATTTAAAAATATACTTGGTATAACCGTAGTCCTCATGGCTACGGTTACCCTCCAAGCCCAAACCTACAATGATAGTGTACGAGTCCGCACTTGGTCTGTGTATATGCAAGGCGGTATCAGTAGTTATCACGGGGTGAGGAGTGAACTGTTCGATAATTCGAAGAGAACCATGGCGCCTGATTTAAATTTAGGCGTGAAGTACAATATTCAACCTTGGGTGAGATTAGGTGTAAATGCGGGATATACCATGTTGAAATCTAGCGGTAATCATAGCTTCTCGATCACTACTACGGATCATAATTTTCTGATAGGTGATCGTACCGGTACGCTTGAATTGAAATCCGACCGATTGCAAAATCTCAATAACACGTATTTGGCGGGGGTGGATGCCAATGCGGATTTTAATATTCTTGAAATCTGGCCTAAGCGGAAAGCGCAATGGCTGAATCTGTACGCTGGTGCGGGAGTGGGCTATATGCGTGGCTGGAATCGGAACTCACAGACATGGTCTTACAACGAAAGAGCGACAGCTACAGGTGACGCCTATTTTAATGGGTATAGCCACTCTTATTTGAAATCATCCGAAGATAAGAAACACTTCAATGCTTTGTATATACCTCTCTCCTTGTCATTAGAGTTTGACATACAGCGTCAGTTGACATTAGGCGTTATCGGTCAATATAAATGCATACCTACGAAATCGGATTTTAGTCCCAAAGGTATTTATAGTGCAGGCGTTGTCATACGATATAATTTTGTAAAGAGCAAAAGCAAGTTACAGAGGAAGCAGATTGCCGATTTATATAGTGAATTGGATGCCAGTCAAGTAGACTGTGCCAGTGCAAAAGCCACTCTTCAGCGTCAGTCCAGAGAAGAAATGGAGCGGCTGAAAAAAGAAGCGGATGAATTGAAACGCCAAATAGAAAGCATAAACAGTACTGCTGCCGGAAAAGGTGAAGAAACGAGTGCGATAATCTATTTCGAAAACGATTCATGGGAACTATCCTCAAAAGGTGGTGAACAATTGCAAGTGTTGGCGGAAAAGTTGAAGACCCATCCTGAAAAGAAGATTATGCTTATCAGTTCCGCCAATACGGTGGGGCATGAGAACAGAAATAAAAAGCTATCGTCCAATCGTTTGAATACTGTGAAGCAGTTTTTGCTTAGCCAAGGTGTCAGTGACACTCAGTTTAAGACTGAAGTAAGCCTTGGCGATTATGGAATGACAACTTCTTCAGATTGTCGACGTGTTATAGTTATCACCCAGCCGTAGGGTAATTAGTCTTTTTCAAAAGAAAAGGAACTTAAATCCCGGAATAACGTCGCAGAAGAGATTATAAGACGTTTGGAGTTTAAGTTCCTTATTTTAATGTTTGGTGTCTATTGTTCGATTTGGCGTTATTAGAGCATTATTCCAGCAAGTCCGCCCACTGTTCATTGCTCAGTGCAGGCAGTGCGTCGCTGTCGGTGATGAATGTTTCCGCCAGTCTCCTTTTATCTTCCTGTAGTTGGAGAATTTTTTCTTCAATGCTGTTCTGGGTAATAAAGCGATAGGCGATAACCTGTTTATCCTGGCCGATGCGGTGTGCACGGGCAATGGCTTGTGCTTCGGCGGCAGGATTCCACCAAGGGTCGATGATAAATACATAATCGGCTTGGGTAAGGTTAAGTCCTACGCCTCCGGCTTTTAAAGAAATCAGAAAGGCCTGCACGTCCTTTTGTTCGGTGAAATGGGTGATTTCTGACGGACGGTTATTGGTGGAACCTGTCAGTAATGCATACTTCCAGCCTTGTTGGCGGAAGACATCGGCAAGGATTTCCAGATGCTTCACGAAAGAGGAAAAGATAAGTACTTTATGTCCTTCACTTCTCAATGTATCGAATGTTTCGATGATTTGCTCGGTTTTCCCGGATATCCCGTTGAAATCGGGAAAAATGAGCTGTGGGTGACAGGATAGCTGGCGAAGACGCAAGATACCGTTCAGGATACTGAACGTATGGAACCTGTCTCTGTTTTCGGGTTGTTGGAGCAATATGTTGCGCAGACTGTTTTTCTCCTGTTCGTAGCTCTCGCTTTGTTCTTCGGACATATCACAATAAATCGTTTCTTCAGTAAGCGGAGGAAGTTCCGGTGCTACCTCACTTTTGCTTCTGCGAAGAATAAACGGAGCGATTAACTGTTGCAGCCTTTTCTCCATGCGGGTGTTTCCTTGCTTGATTGGAATGATGAACTGCTTTTGGAAAGTGCTTTCTTCCCCCAACAGGTCCGGTTGCAGAAAACGGAACTGCGCCCACAGATCTTTAAGGGAGTTCTCGATAGGCGTTCCGGTCAGTGCGATCCGGTATTTGCTCTGCAACTGGATGACTGAACGGAAAGTGAGAGAATCATTGTTTTTGATATTCTGGCTTTCGTCGAGTACGATATATTCGAATGTGTAGGAGCGAAGAATATCAATATTATTTCTCATCATCCCATAGGTCGTGAATATCAGATGAAAACGCCTGAAGAACTTCTCGGGATGCCCTTTGGGGAATACCGTGCTGCTATTATATTCTGCTATCGATAGAGTGGTGAAACGTTTCGCCTCTTGCCTCCAGTTGTGGAGCAGGGAAGTGGGGACCACAATCAGAGTGGCGGGTTTACGGGAATTTTTTCCGTATTCTGCTCTTGGGGCGTCTTCTTTGGGTATGTTTTTCTCCCTGATTTTCCGCGCCTCCGGCAGTAACTCATCTTCGGAAGAGAATGAAAATAAGGAGAATTGTCCTTCGGCGTCTGCCGCTTGCTCTCTGGCAGGCGGAGTTCCGGTAGTACATTCCTTATCCGGCTGACTGTCAGATGCCGGGATTTCTGTAGATACAGACCCCATAGGAGCAGTAGCTGTATCGGTGGAAAACGGTTTGTATATATATTGTAGCAGGGTAAGCGTCTGGAGTGTCTTCCCAAGCCCCATGTCATCTGCCAGACAACCGCCGAATCCTTGTTTGTTCAACTGTACCATCCACGAGAATCCTTTCTGCTGATAGGGGCGTAGCTGTGCTTTCACTCCTTGGGGAACGGGGATATTGTGTATCTCTCTCCTGAAAGGCAGGTTTTGGGGACTGCTTTCTTCTAAAGCCGATTGTACGGCACCGACAAAAGTGGGCTTCAGGCGAATCCCTGTTTCTGTTTGCGTTCCTAATTCCAGCAGGTTTCCATATTTGCTGAACCATTCTTCCGGCAAGAGAATCATGCGTCCGTCCGGTAGCAGAAATTCTCTTTTCTCTTCGAGGATATGCTTGCGGAAACGTGAGAAAGGGATACGCAGCTGCCCGATGACAACTGTGATATGCAGTTCAAACCAGTCCGGTTCGTCATCACAGCTTTGTTCGATGTGGATTTCGTCCAGACAGTAGGGAGTATTCCCCATATTTCCGGTCAGCAGGAAGGATTGTTGGAGCATTGCCCGATAGGTGCCGATCCATTCGGTAATTGTCTTTTCGGAGGCATTGGGCGACAGCTTGAAGTGGACGTCGCTGACCTGTTGCAAACCGGAATCCGTTAACATTCGGAGTTTCTCTTTTTCGGCATTACTATCCCGGCGGAAGAAAAATATCTCGCCGAAGTCGTTTCGGTAAATGATCTTCTTCATTTCGGTCACGGTGTCGGGAGTAAACGTCTGGTCGCCATAACGGAAACTGAGTCGCAACATTTGTTCGTCGTAAATGGTATCTTCGAGAGACAGGACGGCTTCGCATGCGTACGTCTTTTCAACGATATTCAGTCCCTGAGTTGTAATCTCATGATAGCGTGCTGTCGGAATCACGATGTTATCGATATATTTCTCAATTTGGGAGGCTGGAACGCTGATCTTCTTTTTCTTGGTGAAAGGCAGGATGCGTACACTCTCGATATGGGGGAAAAAGTATAGTTCCATCCCCAATAAGAGAGCAGACGGCGAGGAAGTCAGCACGATGACAGGTTTCTGCTCACTCAGTGAGAGTGGCTGTCCGTCATAATAACATTGCAGCTGATAACGGAAAGTTGTCTCGTCAGCAAGAAACATGAAGTGAATTTCCACATCGTGAGGATGAACACGGTAGGCGTGATGGGCATATAGCAGTTTGCTCCCGACCTGTTTTTGGTACAGAGGAAGGTTGTGATAGCGTATCAATGCCAGCATCTCCTGTAGCTTTTTCTCGATGAATGGGCGGATATTGTTCTTTATCCGTTCCGGATCTTCGGACAATTTACGCAGAAAACGGGATACTGTTTTCTCTCGTGAGTAGACTCCCATCAGATATTTTTCTGTATAATGAGAGGCGATGTCGATGGCCTGCCGTTCAGCCTCGTTCATCCGGCTGATTGCTTCGGGAGAAGCGTGAAAAGCCTGCTCTATGAGTTGCCATGTGCCGTCGTCAGATTGCTCCGCCATGTAAGGTATCAGCAGTGTGCCGAACGTCAGATGCTCGGTTAAAACGATGATAACTTGTCCGGTAATTGCTTTCTCTTCCATTCTCTTCAGGCTTTAACAAACAAAGATACGGGAAAATCCTTAATTTTGCAGCATGATGGAAGAAAACAAACGAGTATTGTTGGGAATGAGCGGTGGTACGGATAGTTCCGTAGCTGCCATGCGATTGCTGGAAGCCGGATATGAGGTGACCGGAGTTACTTTCCGTTTCTATGAGTTGAATGACTCGACCGAGTATCTGGAGGATGCCCGTCACCTGGCAGGGCGTTTGGGTATTCGTCATATTACGTATGATGCCCGTGAGATATTTCGTGAACAGATTATTGAATATTTTGTGCGTGAATATATGGTGGGGCATACTCCTGTGCCCTGCACGTTGTGCAATAACTATCTCAAATGGCCTCTTCTTTCCAAAATAGCCGATGAAATGGGGATTTTTTATATTGCTACCGGGCATTATGTCCGGAAAGTAAAGGTGGATGATACTTATTATATCACTTATGCTGCAGATTCGGACAAAGATCAGACCTTTTTCTTATGGGGACTCAAACAGGATATTCTTCAGAGAATGTTGCTGCCGATGGGGGATATTACCAAAGTGGAGGCACGTGCTTTTGCTGCCGGACGGGGATTTCAGAAAGTAGCGGTGAAAAGGGACAGTTTGGGCGTTTGCTTTTGTCCGATGGATTATCGGAGCTTTCTGAAAAAGTGGTTGGTCAGCTTTGGTCAGCACCAGGTCAGCTTTGGTCAGTTTTGGTCAGCGCAGGTCAGCCGTGGAAGATTTGTCGATGAAAAGGGGGATTTTATAGCTTGGCACGAAGGCTATCCTTTTTATACCATCGGACAGCGGCGTGGCTTGGGGATTCATCTGAATCGGCCTGTCTTTGTGAAGGAAATCCGTCCCGAGAAGAATGAGGTAGTGCTCTCTTCCCTTCAGGCGCTGGAAAAAACGGAGATGCTGCTTAAAGATTGGAACATCGTTAGTCGGGAACGTTTGTTGGGACATCCCGATGTGATTGTGAAAATACGCTATCGGAAACAGGAAAACCATTGCACGGTAACGATCACACCTGATAATCTCCTGTATGTACAGCTTCACGAACCATTGACGGCCATTGCTTCCGGGCAAGCTGCTGCCTTCTATAAAGATGGTTTGTTATTGGGTGGTGGAATCATTACGGAGGCACTGTCTGCAACACATCAGCTTCATCAACAGAAGGAATAATATCGAAAAGCATTCTCTTATAGGACGGAGAAATGCGGCCGGTAGTTTCACGACTTGTTTCAACCGTTGAAACAATGTGTTTCATGCCTTGAAACAAAGTGTTCCAAGCAATGAAACAGAGTGTTTCACCGCATGAAACAAAGTGTTTCAAGCATTTGAAATTGTTTGAAACACTTTGGTGCCTGTTTTCAAGCCGGCACATTAGATTGCCCTGCGGTGAATACTTTGCGTAACACCGTAGGGAACCTCCTGTAAAATAATGATTTGATTACTCGAATAAGGTTTATTCGTTATTCAGCGTAAGCATTGCTTCGATATAATTGCGTGTATTGCTTAGTCTGGGTACCTTATGCTGTCCGCCTAACTTGCCTTTCTGTGCCAGCCAGTCATGAAACAGTCCCGGACGGGCTACGATCACTTCCAATGGCTGCAGGGCAATATCTTTCCAGCGTTTCGCCTCATAGTCCGAATTGACCTCTTTCAAGGTGGCGTCGAGTATGGCGGCAAATTTCTCTACGGAATCCGGCATCTTGGCAAATTCTATTAACCATTGGTGACGGCATTTGGCATGTTCGTCCATAAATACCGGTGCGGCAGAATATTCGCAAATCTGCGCTCCTGTTTCGGCGCAAGCCTTAGCCAGCCCTTTCTCGGCATTATCCACAATCAATTCTTCACCAAAAGCATTGATGAAGTGCTTCGTCCGTCCTGTGATGACGAACTTATACGGATTTTTGCTGGTAAACTTCACCGTATCGCCGATCATGTATCGCCATAATCCGCACGACGTAGAAATCACCATCGCATAATTCTTGTTAAGTTCCACCTCTTCGAGGCAGTAAGCATGTGGATTCTCTTCATCGACTTCTTCCAGTGGAACGAACTCGTAGAAGATACCATAATCGATCATCAACAGCATAGACGGGTCCGAAAGGTCATTCTGCGTACCAAAGTATCCTTCGGAAGCATTGTAAGTCTCTACATAATGCATCTTTGGCGAGTGAATGACCTGTTTGTACTGTTCGCGGTAAGGAGTGAAAGCCACCCCACCGTGGAAGAATACCTCCAGATTCGGCCATACTTCTTCCAGTGTTTGCTTACCGGTTTTCTCGAGAATACGCTTGATAAGTACCAGCATCCACGAAGGCACGCCGGACAAACTGGTCACATTGACCGGGATGGTACTGTTGGCTATCGCCTCTATTTTAGTCTCCCATTCGCTCATCAAAGCGATTTTCTTGCTCGGTACGCGGATGAAATTGATCAGCGGATTGACATTCTGAATCAGAATGGCTGACAAGTCGCCTACTAAACTATGATTGGAATTGAGGTTCGGACTGTGGCTTCCTCCCAGAATCAACCCTTTTCCCGAGAAAAAGTGGCTGTCCGGATTGATACGAAAATAGAGTGCCGCAGCGTCTTTACCGCCTCTGTAGTGAATGTCTTCCAGTGCTTCTTTGCTGACAGGCAGGAATTTGCTCTTATCATTGGTCGTTCCGGATGATTTGGCAAACCAGCGAATTTCCGAAGGCCAAAGCAGATTCTGTTCCCCTGCCCGCAAACGCTCTACATAAGGTTTGATTTCCTCATAAGTCTGTATTGGAAGGCGCTTTCTGAAATCCTCGTAGCTACGGATGGAGGCGTAGTCGTACTTTTTTCCCCACTCTGTCTGTGCAGCTTGGTTCACTAAGCGACTCAGCACACGATGCTGTATCTCACTAGCCTGACTAGCATAAAGGTCTATCTGTTTTAAACGGGAATCGAAAGTCTTACTAATAATCTTTGTAATATTCATTTCTGCTTTAACATAATAATGTTTAGTCGTGCAAAAGTAACCTTATTTATCTTTTTTTTCTATCTTTACGTCGGAAATAATCGTTAAAAATTGGCGACTTTCCTTGAATCCCGAGTTTCTGACTAAAAAAAACGACAATGAGAATTGGAATCCTGACTTCCGGAGGAGACTGCCCCGGTATAAATGCCACTATTCGTGGCGTGTGCAAAACTGCTATCAATCACTATGGGATGGAAGTAATAGGAATTCATAGTGGTTTTCAAGGTTTGCTGACAAAAGACATAGAGCCCTTTACTGATAAATCCTTATCCGGACTGTTGAACCAGGGCGGAACAATGCTGGGTACTTCGCGCGAGAAACCTTTTAAAAAGGGAGGTGTCGTCTCGGATGTCGACAAACCGGCACTGATTCTTCAGAATATTAAGGAAATGGGGTTGGATTGTGTTGTCTGTATCGGAGGAAACGGGACGCAGAAAACTGCCGCTAAATTTGCTACAATGGGCGTTAATATCGTGTCAGTCCCCAAAACCATCGATAATGACATCTGGGGAACGGACATTTCCTTTGGATTCGACTCTGCTGTAAGCATCGCTACAGATGCCATCGACCGTTTGCATTCCACCGCCAGTTCTCACAAAAGGGTCATGGTCATTGAGGTGATGGGGCATAAAGCCGGCTGGATTGCTTTGTATTCCGGTATGGCAGGTGGGGGTGATGTCATTCTTGTCCCCGAAATCCCTTACAATATCAAGAATATAGGAAATACAATTCTCGAAAGACTGAAAAAAGGAAAGCCCTATTCCATTGTAGTGGTAGCGGAAGGTATCCTGACGGATGGCAGAAAACGTGCTGCGGAATACATCGCGCAGGAAATAGAGTATGAAACGGGGATCGAGACGCGTGAGACCGTATTGGGATATATTCAGCGTGGCGGTTCGCCTACTCCTTTCGACCGTAACCTTTCCACCCGTATGGGAGGGCATGCGACAGAACTGATTGCCAACGGACAATTCGGGCGTATGATTGCCCTGAAAGGAGATGATATTTCGTCTATTCCTCTCGAAAATGTTGCCGGTAAGTTGAAGTTAGTCACTGAAGATCACGATTTAGTGATCCAAGGTCGCCGTATGGGAATCTGTTTCGGTTAACTTAAGCTTTTATAGTAGCATCTCATCTATGGTCTGTCTGTCGTTTGACTGTTAGTAGACTTTTTACCTGTAGCTTTTTGTTTGTGGCTGCTTCATTTACGAAGCAGTCTTGTCATTTACAGTCCCGGTTTCATCATTAACAGTCTCAGTTTGATCATTAACACTCTCGGTTTCATTTGCAGTCCCGGTTTCATCATTTGCGATTTCATCTGTAACTTCAGGTTCCGCAATCTCAGCTTCCAATGCTTCAGCCTTTGTTTCCAATGCTTCAGCCTCTGCTTCAGGCGGCATCGAATGCTGCGCTTTTACTTCATTGACTGTATCCATGAAAGCCTGGTCTTTTACCTTCTTTATAGCCATCTGTGCGGCATTCTGCTGAGATTCTTTCTTGGAATATCCCGTACCTGTTCCGGCTGGAAGCCCTTCGATGCGAACTTCTGTCTGGAATACGGGGTTGCTGTCGTGGTCGAGGAACTGCTCAATCAACTCAAAGGAAACCTCCATCTTATTCTTCTGGCTCCATTCGATGAGCTTGGACTTGAAGTTGACCTCTTTACGGGAGATTTTGTCCAGATCGATATAGCGGTTGATGATCCGCTGCTCCATAAACTGTTTGCAACGTTCATATCCCTGGTCCAGATAAATGGCCCCGATAAATGCCTCGAAAGCATTTCCGTACATATAACTATTGTGGGAAGAAGAGCGGGTAGAATATTTGATCAGTTTGTCCAGACCGATTTCCACGGCTAACTTGTTCAAGGTCTCCCGTTGTACGATCTTGGAACGTGTGTTGGTCAGGAAACCTTCCCGTTTCCCTTCGAAACGTTTGTAGACAATATCTCCTACGATGGCGTCAAGAATGGCGTCACCCAAGAACTCCAGTCGCTCATTATTCAACAGACGTCCCATTTCGGAGCGGACGGCAGATGACTTGTGCAGGAGCGCTTGTTCGTAGATCCGGATATCGCGCGGATAAAATCCGAGTATCCGGTAAAAACAAAGATAAGACTCTCTGTCCTTGCGGAACAGGAGCCTTATCTTATTTATTTGGTTACGTAGCACGTTTTATTCAGCGTATTTCTTGAAGATAACGCACGCATTGTGACCACCAAATCCAAAAGTATTGGACAGGGCAACATTAACCTCACGTTTCTGAGCCTTGTTGAACGTGAAATTAAGGTCGTAGTCAATGTTCTCGTCGTTGTCACCTTCTTCATGGTTGATAGTCGGAGGAACAATGCCGTTCTTGATGGCAAGGATACTGGCGATAGATTCTACCGCACCGGCAGCTCCCAGCAAGTGACCCGTCATTGATTTTGTAGAACTGATGTTCAGTTCGTATGCGTGATCACCGAATACTTCTTTAATCGCTTTCGCTTCTGAAATATCACCTACCGGAGTAGATGTTCCGTGAACGTTGATGTAATCTACTTCTTTCGGATCCATTTCTGCATCTTCCAGTGCATTCATCATTACCAGTTTGGCACCAAGACCTTCCGGATGAGAAGCTGTTAAGTGATGAGCATCCGCAGACATACCTACACCGGCAACCTCTGCATAGATTTTCGCACCACGGGCCTTAGCGTGTTCCAGTTCTTCCAGGATCAGGCAACCGCCACCTTCGCCCATGATGAAGCCGTCGCGGCTTGCACTGAATGGACGTGAAGCCTTGCCAGGCTCATCGTTGCGTGTTGACAGAGCGTGCATAGCGTTAAAACCGCCTACACCTGCCGGGAAGATAGCTGCTTCCGAACCACCTGATACGATTACGTTTGCTTTGCCCAGACGAATCAGGTTGAAAGCATCCGCGATAGCATTGGTAGAGGTAGCACATGCTGAACAAGTCGCGTAATTAGGACCATGGAAGCCATACATGATAGAAATCTGTCCGGCAGCGATATCCGAGATCATCTTCGGGATGAAGAACGGATTGAACTTGGGACCTATTTCCTGGTGAGTGTAGTAGTTGCCTACTTCTTCCTCGAATGTATGTATACCACCGATACCGGCGCCAAAAATAACACCGATTCTGTTCAAATCTTCTTTTTCGACGTCAAGACCGGAGTCTGCTACCGCTTCTTTGGCAACGGCGACAGCATACTGGGTGTATAAGTCCATCTTTCTTGCCTCTTTACGGTCGATATATTTAGTTACATCGAAGTTTTTCACTTCGCATGCAAACTGGGTCTTGAATAGCGACGCATCAAAATGAGTAATAGGCCCTGCTCCACTAACCCCGTTCACTAGATTCTCCCAAAATTCGGGAACGTCATTGCCAACAGGAGTAATGGCGCCAAGGCCTGTTACTACCACTCTTTTTAATTCCATATTGATGAAATCGGATAATTACTTAGCGTGTTCTTCGATATAAGATACAGCATCACCTACAGTACCAATCTTTTCTGCTTGGTCATCAGGAATAGAGATACCGAATTCTTTTTCGAATTCCATGATAAGTTCTACAGTGTCAAGAGAATCTGCTCCCAGGTCGTTAGTGAAGCTTGCTTCGTTAGTAACTTCTGATTCTTCTACGCCTAATTTATCAACGATAATCGCTTTTACTCTTGATGCAATTTCAGACATAACTTTAAGTTTTTAATTAATAATTAGTTTTATTTCTTTAAATTTGCGGTGCAAAGGAATGAATATTTATCGTTTTGCGCAAATATTTGACTAAATAAATGCAGTCTTTTGCACATTTTTCACTGTTTTGTGCATTGAATTCGAGTATAATGAAGAAAAACATCGCCATTTTCGCTTCCGGTTCCGGCTCAAATGCCGAGAATATCATCCGGTATTTCCAAAAGAGCGACTCCGCTACGGTGTCGTTAGTACTTTCTAATAAAAGTGACGCCTACGTTTTGGAACGTTCGCATCGCCTGAAAGTGCCCTGTAACGTGTTCCCAAAGGAGGACTGGATTGCCGGAGATGAGATTCTGGCTATTTTGCAGGAATATCGTATTGACTTTATTGTGCTGGCAGGATTCCTTGTTCGTGTGCCGGATTTACTTTTGCATGCTTATCCCGGTAAAATCATAAATATACATCCTGCTCTTTTGCCTAAGTTCGGCGGCAAAGGTATGTACGGAGACAAAGTTCACGAAGCTGTGGTGGCTGCGGGCGAAAAAGAAAGTGGTATTACTATACATTATATTAATGAACACTATGACGAAGGAAGCATTATCTTCCAGGCTACCTGTCCTGTACTTCCCGATGATTCTCCCGAAGAAGTCGCAAAGAAAGTACATGCTTTGGAATATGAGCACTTTCCCCGTATTGTGGAAGAAATATTAGGTTAATAAGTATTAGGTATTACCTAATACCTGTATATATGCCTTTTCCTCTCTCCGCAATGGATAATCTCCCCGTAATGTTTCGAATAGTTCCGGTTGGGATTTTAACCGGTTGCTGTCTTCGGCGGGATTGTACATCTTCAGCAGAGCTTCTTCCCGGTCTTTGGCTTCGATGACAGGTGAGAGTGGGGCGGGAGGGTTAATCTCGTAAGTTGCATTCAGGTGGAAAAAACGGCAGATGGAGTCCAGTGACATTCGGGTTGCATTCGCTTTGCCATCGGCAGAGTATCCGGCAATATGCGGAGTACCTATAAGTACTTTATCCAGTAACTCGCGGTTGATTTCCGGTTCGTGTTCCCATACATCAATCACTGCGTCTGAGATTGTACCGTTGTCAATGGCTTCCAGCAGGGCATTTGTTTCGATCACTTCTCCCCTTGAAGTGTTGATGATAACAGGTTTCCGTTGGAGAGACCGGAAGAATTTCTCGTCTGCCAGATGGAACGTTTTATATTTCCCTTCTTTATATAAAGGTACGTGAAAGGTGATGATGTCACATTCTTTGGCTATTCTCTCTAGTGGAGTGAATGTTGTGCCCCCTTCTTTCTCTTCTCTGGGCAAATCATTCAGCAGTACACGTATGCCGAAATCCTGTGCTGCTTTGGCTACCTTGCTTCCTACATTACCTACACCGATAATGCCGATAGTCAGCTCGTCTAATTTTTTATTTTGAAGAGATTTCCAGACCAGAAGAGATGACTGTATATATTGAGCTACCGAAGCGGAATTGCATCCCGGAGCATTCGCCCACTCGATACCTGCCTGCTTGCAATATTCGGTGTCGATATGGTCGAACCCGATGGTTGCCGTAGCGATGAATTTTACTTTGCTGCCTTCCAGCAATTCCCGGTTGCAGTGAGTGCGGGTCCGGATGATGAGTGCGTCCGCATCCTGTATCAGTTCCCGTGTAAAATCCTTTCCCGGTGCGTAAATTACCTCGTCGGCAATTTTCTCTGCTGCCTCTTTTATATAAGGTATCTTATCGTCTATAATAATTTTCATATACAATTCCATTTTAGCTCAGACAAAGGTAAGAAATAAAAAAGTAAGAAACGGTTGCTTGTCTGAAAAATATTACATAGCTTTGTCCTATTATACATCTATTAGCTAGTTAAGATTATGACATTTAGTAACCTTTGCAATGATATTTTTTGGAAATCGACAACAGATTACCATGTGACGGATAGCGTAGATGCGCCGATGAACAATCCTTACGAGTTGAAGTCGATAGAGTATTACTTGTATCTGAAAAACTGGATTGATGCCGTACAATGGCATTTCGAAGATATTATCCGTGATCCTCAGATAGATCCGGTAGCAGCCGTAGCTTTAAAGAGAAGAATCGATAAATCCAATCAGGACCGTACGGATTTGGTTGAGTTGATCGACAGCTATTTCCTTGATCAATATAAGGATGTAAAGCCTTTGGCAGATGCTACAATCAATACAGAAAGTCCCGCCTGGGCAGTAGACCGTCTCTCTATTCTTGCTTTGAAAATTTACCACATGCAGCAGGAAGTGGAACGTACGGACACTACGGAAGAACATCGTGCACAATGCCAGACGAAACTGAGCATTCTGCTGGAACAACGGAAAGACCTTTCTTCAGCTATCGATCAGTTACTGTCTGATATCGAATCAGGGAAGAAATATATGAAAGTATACAAACAGATGAAGATGTATAATGACCCGGCATTGAATCCGGTGCTTTATGCAAAAAAATAACGAATGGCGCGTATTCTCATTATCCGTTTTTCAGCTCTTGGCGATGTAGCCATGACGATACCGGTAGTACATTCGCTGGCAGTGCAATATCCTCAACTTGAAATTACTGTGTTGAGTCGTGCTGTGTGGCAACCGCTTTTTCAGGGACTTCCTGCTAATGTGAGTTTTATCGGTGCTGATCTGACGGGTAAACATAAAGGACTGTGGGGGTTGAATACCCTTTATTCGGAACTGAAGGCAAAGCGTTTCGACTATGTGGCGGACTTTCATCATGTGCTTCGGACGAAATACTTGTGCCTGAGATTTCGGCTTGCTAATATACCTGTGGCATCTATATGCAAAGGTAGAGCGGGAAAAGAAAAATTGGTTCGCCGTCGGCATAAAGTGCTGGAGAACCAGAAAAGTTCTTTCCGCCGCTATGCCGATGTGCTGGAGAAACTGGGCTTTCCTGTATTACTGAACTTTTCTTCAATTTATGGAGACGGAAAAGGGAATTTTGCAGAGATAGAACCTGTTGCGGGTACAAAAGATAATTTGAAATGGATTGGTATAGCTCCTTTTGCCAAGCACGTAGGTAAGATTTATCCTATTGAGTTGCAGGAGCAGATAGTAGCCCATTTTGCCGCTGATCCGAAGGTGAAGGTTTTCCTTTTCGGAGGTGGTAAGAGTGAACAGGAAGTATTCGATAGTTGGGTGGCGAAATACCCTTCCGTCGTTTCCATGATTGGTAAGCTGAATATGCGTACCGAGCTGAATCTTATGAGCCATCTGGATGTGATGCTCTCGATGGATTCGGCAAATATGCATCTGGCTTCGCTGGTCAATATTCCGGTGATCTCTGTTTGGGGAGCTACTCATCCTTATGCCGGATTTATGGGATGGAAGCAATTGCCGGTCAATACAGTACAACTCGAACTGTCATGCCGCCCTTGCTCCGTATACGGACAGAAACCATGCTGGCGAGGCGATTATGCCTGCCTGAGAGAAATAAAACCCGAACAGGTAATAGCGAAGATTGAAGGAATAATCAATTAGGAGACAAATACTCCTGATATATGAAACAAGAATGAAGAATAAACTTTTATATAAGTTGCGTAGCGGGAAAAATCCTAAGTTCATTTACTATTCGGTAAATGCTCTCAGACTTATTATTCCGAGAGGTATTTTCCGGTTACGGTTACAAGGGAGGTTATCTTCATTATCCCGTCGGAAGGACAAAGACTATATCGAACGTCGTGTTGACTATTACAATAAACTTTCCGGAACGGTGCCATTACCTTCCTCTGCTCCGCGTCTTTCAGAGCATAAGATGAGCAAGCAAAAAGTGTATTTCTTTGATACTTATCAATATACCCGTTGGTTTTCCGATCAGTTTCAGTGGGGCTTCTGTCCTGGTGATGTGACATTTGTCCCCGACTATCCCTCTATTGTGAAAAGCCGTCCTCTGACAGAGGATAATGCGAATTCGATTGTGATGAAACTGGATAAGGTTCGTCATTTTATATTTGTAGACGATAAGAAGGCTTTTACTGAGAAGAAAAATATGGTAATCTTTCGCGGAAAGGTAAAAGGAAAACCTTCCAGGAAGATGTTTATGGAGATGTATTTTCATCATCCGATGTGCGATTTGGGAGATGTCAGTAAAAATACGACCGACCCGGTAGAGTGGCGCACGGAGAAGAAAACGATTAATGAGCATTTGGATTATAAATTCATAATGGCTCTTGAAGGAATCGATGTGGCCAGCAACCTGAAATGGGTGATGTCATCGAATTCAATAGCAGTGATGCCTCGGCCTACCTGTGAGACATGGTTTATGGAAGGCACGCTTATTCCCGATTATCATTATATTGAAATAAAGCCGGATTTCTCTGATTTGGAAGAACGGTTGAATTACTATATAGAGCATGTAGACGAATCATTGGAGATCATCAGGCATGCTCATGAATATGTGTCGCAATTTAAAGATAAGAGAAGAGAAAATTTGATATCACTGCTTGTGTTGGATAAATATTTTAAGATGACCGGGCAAAAGAGTTGAGAGATGAAGAGAAGTATGACCATTCTTGTTTTTTCGTAAGATGAAGATAATGATTAACCCCAAATACGAATATCTGAGAGAATATGTAGAACGTATTCCTGAGGACTTTGAGACATTAGGAACGGTAATTCATTCCGGGCGGAATTTGATAAAGATGATCACGGTGGATGGATTGGATATTAACGTGAAACGGTATGCCATACCTCCGCTGATAAATAGGATTGCTTATGCTTTTTTTCGTCCGTCAAAAGGGAAGCGTGCTTTTGTTTATCCCGAGAAACTGCTGGAGAAAGGATTTGAAACCCCTTGTCCTATTGCATATATAGAAGAAACAAAGATGGGATTGATTGGTCATTCATATTTTATGAGCATACAATCTCCCTATCGATATAACTTTTGCCAGTTTGGCAATGCAGATATAGAAAGCTGTGCAGATGTAGTGACCGCTTTTGCGGAATTCACAGCGCGCTTGCATGAAGCCGGAATTTTACATTTGGACTATTCACCGGGAAATATCCTGTATGATAAGATAGGAGAAGAATATCATTTCTCACTGGTAGATATTAACAGAATGCATTTTGGTGAAGTGGATATTAAGAAAGGTTGTGCGAATTTTGCCCGTTTATGGGGGCAGACGCCCTTCTTTATCCTGTTGGGAAAAGAATATGCCCGTTCGAGAAAGATGGATGAGGAAGAATGTGTGCGTTTGATTCTGCATTACAGAAAGAAATTCTGGAACAGATACCGACGCAGACATCAGGTTTGGTTTCAGTTGGATATTTAATGGCTAAAGGAGGATAATTAATGATAGTTGTTTTTGAAAATAATGTTATTTGCCCGGATAGCAAAGTACAGGACTACTTGCTGGCTCATCATGCAGATCTGGAAGAAATGCCGGATGAGGATTATGAATTATGCCTGGTCCGTTTGCATAAGGAGGAAAACGTTCATAACGCTGTTCGTATGGATTTGACCCTTTGGAAGGAAATCTCGAGAGAACTTTATTGGGCTGAGGGAGAGATGGAGTGCAATTATTCTATTATCCGTTTTAGCCGGAAAGCTGCTCCTTTGCAGATGTCAGTCGTGTTGTCAACTTGTAATCAGCCTGCATGGCTGGAGAAGGTGTTGTGGGGATATGAAGCCCAGGATACTAAAAGCTTTGAATTGATTGTGGCCGATGATGGTTCGCGAAAAGAAACCTATGATATGTTGCAGAGGGTAACTCCGCAATTGACTTTTCGGGTAAAGCATGTATGGCACGAAGATAAGGGATTCCGTAAATGTGATATCCTGAATAAGGGGATACAGGCTGCACAAACAGATTATCTGCTTTTTAGTGATGGTGATTGTATTCCGCGTAAAGATTTCGTATCAACTCATCTGCGTCTTCGCCGCAAAGGACGTTTCCTGTCCGGCGGATATCATAAGTTGAGTATGGATTTGTCGAAAGATCTTACGAAAGATGATATATTATCCGGCAGATGTTTTGACCTGCAATGGATGAGAGGAAAAGGAATGCCTGCTTCTTTTAAAAATAATAAACTGACTGCTACAGGATTTAAAAGATGGCTGTTAAACACATTTACACCTACCAAAGCAAGCTGGAACGGACATAATGCTTCCGGTTGGCTAAACGATATTCTGGCAGTGAATGGTTTTGACGAGCGCATGCAATACGGTGGACAAGATCGTGAATTTGGAGAGCGTCTGGAGAATTATGGGATTCATGGTATGCAGATACGTTATTCTACCGTATGTCTTCATCTGGACCATGCAAGGGGGTATAAAACGAAAGAATCCATCCAGAAGAACCGTGATATAAGGAAGCATACCCGTAGTGCAAAAGTGAAATGGGCCTCTTTGGGTATTGTGAAGGGTGAGTTACGAGGTAAAACAGTTGAGGCGAACAGTTATTACGACCGCTATACACGGGAAGAGGAGAAACTGGTCTCCTATAAAGAAAAAGGAGGTTTTTATCGGCATATATATTCCTTGCCTTGCAGATGGAGAAGAGCAAAATACCACGATAAGGTCGTTCGTGCCTATCAACAGGGTTTTGATGCTCCGGCATTATTGAATAACTCGGAAGTCATAGTTTCATTGACGACATTTCCTCCTCGTATTTCTCAACTTCACTTGGTGTTGAAGTCAATTCTGTGGCAGACATATGTTCCCGCAGATATAATTGTGTGGTTGTCAGAACAGGAGTTTCCCGGACGGTTGAACGATCTGCCGGAAGAACTCAGAAAACTGACAGCTAATGGAGTGAAATTTAAATTTGTACCTGAGAATTTCCGTTCTCATAAAAAGTATTATTATGTTTTTCGGGAATACCCGGATCATAAAGTGATTACAGTAGATGATGATCTGATTTACCCCCGGAATACGATTGAGCGTTTGCTTTCTTTGTCATATCAGTATCCGGACACGGTTTGCGGAAATGTTATCCGGAAAATTCGTATGGATGGGAATACTTTTTCGGTGTATAGAAAATGGCCGAAGGTGTTTATGATGCCGGTGAATAGCTCTTTGCAGAATGTAGCCATTGGATGCGGAGGAATTTATTATCCTTCCCGTTGGTATGGAGAGGAGCTGTTCGACTGGAAAATAATCAGTGAACATTGCCCGTCTGCGGATGATTTGTGGTTGAAAGCGAATGAATTAAAGAGGCGGATCAATGTGACGGGAGGCGGAGAGTTTTATCCCCGACCGATAGAATTGCCGCAAACACAGAATAATAGCTTACAAAAGAAAAATAACGGGAAAATTAACCTGAATGATAAACAGTGGAAATCTTTGAATGAACTTTGGAAACTAGACGAATTATACTGTATAAATGGCAAATAAGAGGTAATTGTTTGATTTGAGAGTGTTTAGATTGTATTATCGAATCACAGAAGAGTGTGAAATTTATTTAAATTTGAGGGTAGTTTTGCAGTATTCCTTGTTATATAGCATTCTATATAGAAGGGGCTGCAGTAAAAATAAAAAGTTGACAAGTAGAATAATATGAATGCTAATATCTCTGGACCATTGATTAGTCTTATAGTGCCTGTTTATAATGTAAAGGACTATTTGAAGACTTGTCTGCAATCTATACTGGAGCAGACCTATAAGAACCTTGAGATTATCTTAGTTGATGATGGTTCTGACGACGGCTCCTCCAGTATTTGTGATGAGTTTGCGCGTATGGATCAGCGCATTAAGACTATTCATTTACCTCATAGTGGGGTGAGTGCTGCCCGTAATGCCGGTTTGGCTGCAGCTACGGGAGAACTCTTGGGCTTTGTAGACAGTGATGACTGGATTGATCATGATATGTATCAGTATCTTTACACATTGATGGTAGAGCATGATGCGGATGTCTCTGCTTGTACTTATCTCCTTGAGCAAGAAGGAAGGCCCTCCAAGATAATCAACAATACCGGTAAGTTGCATATCTTTTCCAAGAAGGAAATTATACGTGCTTTGGTGAAGAATGACTTGGTAAAGAACTATTTATGGGCGAAACTTTTTAAACGTAAATTGTTTGACCGCCTTTCATTCCCTGTCGGACGAGTTTATGAAGACGTGGCGGTATTATATAAAGTATTCTATAGCTCTCAGAAAGTGGTATTGAGTTGTGTCTCTAAATACCATTATATGATTCATAAGAATGAGAGTATTACTCGTGGAGGTTATGACCCGGTAAAGGAATATCATTATTTCCTGAGTCTTTATGAGCAGGATAAGTTTATTCAGAATGCAGAGCTTGGAGACGAATCTTCTGTTGGTGTACTTAAGAGAGGTATTCATTTGGTTAACCACACTTTATTGTGTCCTCCATCACCGGCTTTTGAAGATATAATAGATGAAACAATGCTGAAAATGCGCGAATATCGTCATATTACTCCTTGGCAATTAGGCCCGAGTATGTCAATCAAACGATATTTTATGTGTAAACACTTCGGTTTCTATAGAATGCTATATCGTGGTTATCGTGCTATATTCAAGAGAAAGCACAAATTGTTGATTGACTAGAATGACTAAGGAAAAGATAGCTTTTGTAGTAGTTCGTTATGGAAAAGATATAAACGGGGGTGCTGAATATCATTGTCGTATGCTGGCAGAAAGGCTTGTGAATGATTATGATGTTGAAGTATTAACTACGTGCGTCAAGAATTATGTTACCGGTGAAAATGAATACCCTGAAGGAAAAGAAACTTTGAATGGTGTTTTGGTACGTCGATTCTATTCGGACCCTGTTGAGCCGGACTTACATAAGAGCTATGTGCGACAAGCGGCTCCGGCAAAGAAGTGGAGACACTTTCTGTATAGATGTCGTCTTTTGAAACCATTGTCCTATGTGAAGCCAATTTGGCATTATAAAGAGGAAGAAGAAATAAAAGCTTTGAATAGTCAGGTCTTTTATTCATCCTCGATGTATACCTTTATAAGAGAAAACAAAGCTTTTTATAAAGCATTCATTCCACTTTCTTTTTTTCCTCACACCTATTATACTGCGATGTATGCACCGGAGAAAACGATCCTTATTCCTACCATGCATAATAACGGTTCTTCTTTTCGTTCTATTATTACATCTGTTTTTTCTAAGGTTGCATATATTGGGTTTAATATAGAAGCAGAACAGAAGTTAGTCGAGAATATCGTTGGAAAACCTTTAGCTGCTAATGGTATTATTAGTGTAGGTATAGAGAAGACGAAGGCTGCTGATTGGAAGCAAACAAAGGTAAAATATAATTTGCCGGAGGACTATCTACTGTATGTTGGGAGAATCGATGCTATAAAGTTGAATAATATTGTTGATTACTTTTTAGGCTACAAGAAGAAATATATAGCTTCCCGGTTGAAGCTGGTTTTGGTTGGAGGTATCTTTGGCAAGACAGTTGAACATCCGGATATAATTTATACAGGTTTTGTTGGTGATGCGGAGAAAGTTGCTATCCAGTTGAATGCTAAAGTAATTGTGAATCCTTCGAAGTATGAAAGCTTGTCGCTCATTTTACTTGAAACAATGAGTGAGGGTAAGGCGATGTTAGTCAATGGGCAGTGTAATGTTCTGAAAGAACATTGTGTGAAGAGTGATTATGCGGCTTTATACTATATGAATCGGCGGGATTTTGTGCGAAAGCTACGATGTCTGGAGGAGTCTGAAGTATTGCGTCAACAGATGGGAGAGAAAGGGCGTCGTTATGTTCAGGAAAATTATGATTGGAAGATAATTATAGGACGAATGAGAAGTGCGATTCAAGCGCTCTCGTAGATGGAATATAATATTAGAAAAGCTATGCAGAAAGAAAAGGTTGCTTTTGTTGTTGTCAGGTATGGCAAAAATATAAATGGTGGCGCAGAATATCATTGTCAGATGTTGGCTGAGCGACTGGTGGAAGATTATGACGTGGAAGTGCTTACTACCTGTGTCAGAGATGTTGCAACAGGCGAGAATACATATCCGGAAGGCACGGAAGAATGGAATAAAGTGTTGGTCCGTCGTTTTAGAACAAATCCAATCCAGCACGAAAAAGAGCGTTGTTTCGCGAAAAAGGCTAAACCTGCAAGAAAGTTACGTCAGTTCCTTTTTAAATTAGGAATCTTGAAATATTTGTCTTATTTGTTTCCTGTGTGGTCTTATAAAAATGATCTGGAAGTACAGGCAATGAATAGCGATAAGTTCTATTCATCCGCATTGAACGAGTATATTCGTGAACATGTAGATGAATATAAAGCATTTATAGCGATGTCTTCTGATTATGTCACTTTTTATTATACTGCATTGTATGCAGGTAGAAAAACGATAGCTATTCCTACAATGCATAATATGGGTATTTCTTTCCGTTCAGTATTAACCTCTGCTTTTTCAAAGATAGCTTATGTTGGTTTTAATACTGGAGAGGAACAGAGACTTGCTGAAAATATCTTGGGCAAGGCTCTGGGAGCTCATGGAATATTGAGTGTAGGAATAGAGGAGTCTTTATCCGCAGATTGGGCGCTGACAAAAGAAAAGTTTCAATTACCAGAGAGATATTTGTTATATATTGGCCGTATTACTCCTAAAAAGATTCATCGTTTACTTACCTATTTTGTGAATTATAAGAAGAAATATTCAGATTCAACATTAAGATTAGTATTGGTAGGAGGACTGGCTATGGAGCGATTTGAGCATCCTGATATTATATATACAGGTTTTGTCAGTGATGAAGAGAAAATGTCAATTCTACAGCATGCCGAAATTGTAGTGAATCCTTCTCGTTATGAAAGCCTTTCTTTAATACTTTTAGAGGCTATGAGCCAAAAGAAACCAATGCTTGTAAACGGACATTGTAAGGTATTGAAAGAACATTGTTTAAAAAGTGATTTTGCTTCTTTCTATTATATGAATAAGCGTGGGTTTAATCAAGCGCTTCGACGGATTGAACAATCGGAAGATTTGAGAGAGGAGATGGGAGAAAAAGGTGCATCTTATGTGAAATCGAATTATGATTGGACTTTGATTATGGGGCGCTTAAAGCAAGCTATCAAGAGCATCTAAATCTTTATATATTTTCGATAACTTGCTTTAGTTTATTCATTATTATGTTCCAGTCGTAATTACTGTTAACATAAGAGTATCCTTTTTCTCCCATCTCTAATCTAAGATTGGTAGAAGAGTCTAGCGTATGAAGTTTATCAATAAAACTTTTTTCATTAGTGTAGTATAGAGCAGCATTATTACTTTTATTGCAATGTTCTTTCAATACATTGCAATTGCCATTGACCAACATCGCTTTTTTTAAAGCCATTGCTTCCAGTAATATGAGCGATAGGCTTTCATACAGTGATGGGTTGATTACAATCTTTGCGTGTTGAATGATTGATGTCTTTTCTTGTTCTTCAACAAAATTAGTATATATGATATCCGGATGATTGAAAGGATCACTATATTGTTTGCCTACAAGAACAAACTTTAAGTCAGAATTAGGATATGCCTTTTTGTAGTTGAGGAAATAAGTATACACATTGTTAAGTTTGCCTTGGTCTACTCTCCCTACATAGAGCATATATTCATCCGGAAGATTGTACTTTTCTTGGGTCACTGTCCACTCTGCTGGAGCACTTAGCTCTATCCCTACGCTTACAATACTGTGGGGTGCCATGTGCATGCCAAATATTTTTCTTGCTAGTTTTTGTTCTGCTGTTGTGTTGAAAGCGATGTAGGCTGCCTTTGTAAAGACTTGTGTCAAGGTTGAGCGAAATGCAGTTTTGTGATAATGCATTGTAGGGATTACAATAGTCTTTTCTGGTGCATATAAAGTTGTGTAATATACATGGGAATAATCTATTGTAATAGGGATGATTGCTTTGTAATTATCTTTATTTTCTTTTATGAAATTGAAGAGAGCCGGAGAATGGAAAACTTGGCTGCTGAGTGCTTCTAGTTCTTCTTTTTCTTTGAAATGCCAAACAGGGAAAAAGTAAGAAGCCATAGCTAGAAAGTGACATTTGTATAAAAAACGTCTTAATTTATAAGCCGGTTTGGCTTTCTTTTTATAAAAGTTTTCAAGTTCAGGATGAGTGGGATTAGTTTTAAAACGGCGAACAGTGACTTTATTGATAATCTCTTTTTCCTTAAACTCAATATTCTCTCCAGTTCTATAATTATCTACACAAGTAGTTAGAACCTCAACGTTATAATCATTGGTAAGCCTTTCGGCTAGCATTCTACAATGATACTCTGCTCCTCCATTGATATTTAATCCGTAACGTACAACAACAAATGCTATATTTTCCTTACTCATATTAATATAATAAGCTTTCCGGCAAAGATACGATTATTAATGATAACCTGGGAACTTAAAATCTGGTTTTTATTTTACTGATAATACTATATTCTCTATCTTTGTGCGTAAGTTTATTAATGGAGAGCATGCATGGAGAATAATTATTTGATAAGTGTGATTGTACCTGTACATAATACAGTTAATTATTTGCGAAAATGTATTGAATCTATACGAAATCAATCTTTAGAAAATATAGAGATAATTCTAGTAGATAATTTATCAACTGATGGATCTTCTGAGGTATGTGATGAATATGCAAGTATGGATACTCGGGTAAAAGTAATCCATCTTTCGGTAGCTAATGCATCTGTAGCTCGTAATGCCGGCATTGATGTGGCTTCTGCTCCATATATAGGGTTTATAGACAGTGATGATTATATTGACGCCAATATGTATGAGGAATTGCTTGCTGCAATTAGTTCATATGGTGTTGATTTGGTATATTCCAATTTTCAGATTGAACATGATGACGGGCATATAGACTCTTTTGAACCTAATAGTGGCATGATCTGTGAAAGATCTTCGAAGGAGGTGGTGTATGATATGATGTGTGATCGATTGAATAGTTCTTGTTGTACGAAACTCTTTAAGAAGACACTTTTTTCTTCGTTAAAATTTCCTACACATAACATGTATGAAGATCGTCTTATTTTGCATCAGTGGATATTAGAATCTGAAAAAGTAGTGTGGATTGATAAGGCATTTTATCATTATGTAAAAAGAGACTCTAGTATTTGCCATGTTATTTCACCATTACAACGGTATCATTTCTTTTTAGCACAATTTTGCCGCTTGGAGTTTATTAATAATAATCTATTGTTCGATACGGAAGAACAATATAATATGAAAACATCCCTTGTTAAGAGCTGCTTAAGGACTTTTAAAGAGATGCGTTCTTTTCCTTTTAGCGAAAGTCGTGCCTATGTTGTTGATATGAAGAATAATTTGAAGAAATTAATTCCTCTGCCTAAAAAGGAACTTGATATTAAATGTTATAAACGGCTGAGAAAGATTGTTTATTTTTGGCCTATTTATTATTGGATACATTTTAAACTTAAAAAGACAAATAGTGGAGAATAAGTGTTTGGTTAGTATAATAGTGCCTGTTCATAATACCGCTGATTATTTGCATAAATGTATTGAATCATTACGTAGTCAGACATTACAGCAGATTGAAATAATTTTGGTTGATAATTTATCTGTTGATGGTTCCTCTGAGATATGTGATGAATATGCGAAAATTGACAAACGTATTAAAGTGCTTCATCTTTCTATAGCTGGGCTCTCTATTGCCCGTAATGCTGGCATGCGTATAGCTTCTGCTCCTTACATTGGTTTTGTTGACAGTGACGACTATGTTGAACCTGCAATGTTTGAGAAAATGTTGGATGCAATGGTACAAAGTGATGCGGAAATTGCATATTGTAATTTTCTTCTTGAATATGAATTTAAACCAAACGAGTCTCCTTACCGGAATTCTGGAGATATTGTTATTCGAGATCCAAAGAATGTATTACAAGATATGATGATGGAAAAAGTTAGTTGTTCTGCTTGTACAAAGCTTTATAAGAGTGACTTTTTGACATCATTACAATTCCCGGAGGGGAAAAATTATGAGGACAGGCTTGTAATGTATGAATGGGTTGCTCTATGCAAGAAAGTTGTATGGGTAGATAGTCCTTTTTATCATTATGTAGAACGACAAACAAGTATATGTCACACGATGTCTCCTATGAATCTTTATCATTATTTTTTAGCAGAATATGCCCGTATGAGGTTCATGGAGAAATATTCTCTATTTGAAGAAGAAGATCTTTTTAAAATTAGGACTAGGTTGATAGGGACTTGTCTTACAATATTTAAGGAGATACTTTTGAAGGTGAATTTGAGAGAATTCAAAGAACCTGTCAAGGATATGAGGCAGAAAATGAAAGAGATAGCTGCATTGCCTGAAGGTACATATGAATTGAAGTATCGTAGGAGGGCAAGAAAAATAGCTTATCATTGGCATTTGTACTACTTGACTCATTTCCTACTTAAAAAAGGTGGAGATTCGTGAATAGAAAAAAGGGATATTTACTTAATATCCCACTAAATATTTTTCTCCTTTTTACTTCCTTTTGTTTCCTTTTATATTGAGCCATTTTTCTAGTCTTAATTGAATGAATCTGAGATGGAATCGGCGGACTCTTCTTCGCATACGTGCGGATACATAGCTAGGATTAATGAGTTTTGAATAGTGTCTGGCCTTTTTATACATGCCCAGATACATAAATTTATCGTATAGATCATAATAAAAGCAACTGAGGGATCGTAAGTATGGCTCTGTTAATGGAGTATTAAATTTATGGATATAAAATGCGGTTATATCAATGGTCGATAATATGAACCTTTCATATTTCTGTATATCATTAGAATGACTTGCTGACTCTTCTAAGACACGGTATACGGTAGTGCTTTCCGGAAGATACTTTATTTTGTAATAATATGATATCCATAGCCACATAGGATAGTCTCCCATTAGCCAGTTTTTGCTCTTAGGTTCCACTTCTTTCAAGTACTCCATTACTAAGGAACTGCGTATACAAGTAGTAAGAGTTGGAATACAATTTCCGGATAATAACTCTATATAACCCTTATATTCCCGTCCAATAATATCTTCTTCTATTTTGCCTTCCTTTTGGTTATATACCTTGCTGGTAGTATATATCATGCCGTAGTCAGGATTTTTTTCTAGAAAATCGATTTGTTTCTGAAGTTTTAATGGGTCAATCCAATAATCGTCTCCTTCGCATATTGCAATATACTTTCCTCTGACCCGTGAGCATTGGTATTTGGCAAAGATATCTTCTTTCTTTGAATATTTGTTTTCCTTCTGATATATGGGTCTTATGACTTGAGGGTGATTATGCTCGTACTCGCGAATAATATCAGGAGTATTATCTGTGGATGCATCATCATGGATTAGAATTTCAAATGGAAAATTTGTCTTTTGCATTAGAAAACCATCTAAACACTGGGATATATATAATCCATGATTATATGTACTACAAATTATACTTACTAATGGAGTATTTGCTATATCTTTCATTCAATATTAACTTTTGTGTATTTCTTTCTTCATTAAATACTTTTCATCCCTATCTTCAGTTTCATAAAACCCCATTTTATGATATGCCTGAAGTGCATTGTTGTTGTCTTTTCTAACTTCCAGCAATATCTCCTGAATGTCGGTAGAAAGATGTTCTATGATATAATTAATTATTTTTTGAGAAATCCCATGACCTTGATAGTCGGGGTGTACACAAACATAGGGGATATATAAAAATCTTTCTTCTCTATTGTAATAGCCAACAATTAAAGATATAATGTTAGGTCCGGAAATAGCATAGTATATAGAGCCGTTATGATACATTTTCAATATCCATTCATCCAGATTTGGCATCTGTAGCAGAGAAGGAGCAAACCAGTTTGCAGAGGATATGATAAAACCCCTGAATTTGGTATATGATAAAGGCTCTGTATGGATTGTTATGCTCATATTTTAATCAATAATAATATGTACAAACTGGTCCATATTTTCTATAACACTAAACATCTCTTCTTTCGAAGAATATTTGAGAATGAGTGTCCCCAATGCATCACCAGCATCCCGGAATGCATGAACATTATCTCCACTTTTCAGTTCTGTTACACAATCTACCAGATTGTTTTTTGCAAAGTTCTCATCAAATGATATTTCTTTAAACCGTCCGGTCTGTTTGCTATGTAACATATAATTGGACCAGTACCCCCTTGCCGGTGACATCTCTATTTCAGAGCAATCTTCTCCCAAAGCTGCTTTTATCACATATTTAACCATATTGACCCCTGTTGCCAGCTCTGTAATTTGAGGAATTAAACTGCCACCGCTTCTGGCACCTAACTCCAGTATATACAATTTCCCGTTTTTACCAAGAATAGCTTCAACATTATATGCGGTTGTTCCCATTTTTAGTTCAGAGATCAGGCGCTGTATGTCCTTTTCTAGTTCTGTTATAATTTCAGGTTTCATCTGGAAAGGCCAGCATTCGCCAAGTGGGGCAAAATCTTTGGCAACTGAAGAACTGTAGTATTCGTTTCCAAAACAATGGAACTTTAAAATTCCGTCTACGGAAAAGGCATCTCCTGAGATCTGATATCCATCTTTCTCTATGAATTCTTCAATAATAATGCGTTTTTCACGAGAATATGAGAGGGCATCTTCTATAAAGTCTTTTAGTTGATTTACGTTGGTCAGTTTATTGATACCTTTACTTCCTGATGAATCGACAGGCTTTATCATAACAGGAAGGGTTAAATTCTTGATTTGTTCCAAAGCCTCCGGGTATGAAGAACATCCGACGTACTTGGGAACATTGAAGTTATGTTCTGCCAGATATCGCCTGAATAAGTCTTTCTGAGAAAGAACTTCTACAGAAGCATAGGGGCTGGTAGGCAATCCTAGTTTCTCACAAACATAAGCAGCTGTAGGGGCTGCAGGATCTGAAGCATATGCAACGACGCCATCTACTTGAAGTCTTTTGGCTAACTCGTAAACAGCCTCCTTGTCTGTTGTGCTGACATTATAATATTCGTGGGCATACTGATGTCCTGGGTTATTCGGCAAGTAATCGCAGGTGATTACGTAATGTCCCATTTTTACAGCTTCTTTAATCGCATAGACCTGATATAAAGAGCCTCCTAGCATTAAAATCTTTTTCATTTTATAAACTTTCGACAAATCGCTTAAGTCTTTGAATTCCTTCTTTTATTTTATAAATGTCTAATGTAAAGGCAATCCGGATAAAATCCTCGCAACAATCACCGTAAGTTATTCCAGGAACAACTGCCACCTGTTCTTTTTCTAAAAGGGCATATGCGAATTCCTCAGATTTTAATCCGGTAGATTTTATATTCAACATTGCATAAAAGGTCCCTTGTGGTGCATCGACTGTTATTGTTTTGATTTTGGCAACTTCTTCCAGTAAAACATTTCTGCGGAGAGTGAATTCCTCAATCATACCAGCCGAATATTTCTCCGAATTTCGTAGCGCTTCTATTGCTGCATACTGAGACGGTAATGGAGCACATGCGGCTATGTTCTCTTGAAACATTGTCATGGCTGATATTAATTCTGAAGGTGCAGCTACATAACCCAGACGCCATCCGGTCATACAGAATTCTTTTGACAGACTATTGATAACAACAGTGCGTTCCTTCATCTTGTCGCATGTAACAATACTTTTAAAATGAGCATTGTCATAAAGTAGGGTTTTGTATACCTCATCTGTTATTACTATCAAATCATTGTCAATAGCTATCTGTGCTATTTGTTGGATGGAATCATCAGAGATTATCTTCCCGGAAGGGTTGCTGGGTGTATTTAAAATAATAGCTTTTGTTTTAGGAGTGATTGCCTTCCTTATATTTTCTATAGATATCGATAAGTCATTGGTGCTGACAGGAGCTGTGATAATGGGTTCTCCACTGCACATACATACCATCTGTACATAGTTTATCCAGTATGGAGCTGGTATAATGACTTCATCCCCTCTGTTTAGAATGGCTAGCAGGGTTAAATATAATCCTTCCATTCCCCCAACTGTAACCATAATCTCATTTGTCGGGTTGTATTCTATATTATATTGTAACTTGTATCTGGAAGATATTATTTCTCTTAATTCTAATAATCCGGCATTAGGGGAGTATCTTGTACGACCTTCCAGTATCGCTTTACAACCAGCTTCTTTTATTTTATCGTGTGGATGTATATCCGGGTCTCCCAATGTGAAGTCTATAACATTGTCATAATTTTGAGCCAAGTTAAATAGACGCCTTGTCAGGGAAGGGGATATAGATTTTGTTATTTCTGATAATTTTATCATACTATTTCTTTATAATTTGGAGGATATACTCAACTTCATTTTCACTTAAAGCATGGTGCATTGGCAAGCAGATGACCCTATTAGCCATTTGGGTTGCTATTGGGAGGTTTTCAGGGTTAGCAGATTCTAATCCGCGATAAGTTGAGAATGTACTGATTAATGGGTAGAAATAACGGCGCCCGAATACATTGTGTTCCTTCATTTTAAAATAAAGCTCATCACGTGTCATTCCATATTCTTCAGCATCTATAAAAATCGGGAAATAAGAATAATTGTGGCGTACTCCTGGTATATCATTGAAAAAGGTTATCCCTTTTATGTCTTGAAGTTCTTCTCTATATCTTATAGCTACTTTACGGCGAGAACTTATTGCACTGTCTACTTGCTTGAGGTTAAGCAGACCATATGCAGCGCGCACTTCATCTACTTTACTATTGATACCGGGGGCTACAACTTCCGTTTCACTGGCAAAACCAAAGTTCTTCAGATAGTCGATGCGCTTTTTAGTCTGCTCGTCATGGACAACTAATGCTCCGCCTTCCAGAGTATTGTAGACTTTCGTTGCATGAAAGCTCAAGGTAGCCATATCTCCAAAGTTTAAAACGCTTTCTCCGTTTATTTCTACTCCAAAGGCATGAGCTGCATCATATATGACTTTTAACCCATATTTATTGGCAATTTCTTGAATCTCTTTCGTTTTACAAGGCTTCCCGTAGACATGTACAGGCATGATGGCTGTAGTCCTGGGAGTAATGGCTGCTTCTATTTTAGCAGGATCCAGATTGCATGTTTCTGGTTCAATATCCACAAAAACAGGTTTGATTCCATTCCACCAAAGAGAATGCGTTGTTGCCACGAAGCTAAAAGGAGTAGTTATCACTTCACCGGTAATTCTCATTGCTTGTAAAGCGGTTATTAGAGGTAGAGTACCGTTCGTAAATAAACTGAGATAGGGAACTTTAAGATATTTAGCTAATTCCTCTTCTAGCTTTTGGTGGAAGTTGCCATTATTTGTCAGCATTTTGCTTTCCCATATTTCTTTTAATAAGAAAGTAAAATCTTCCAAAGGAGGCAGTAGGGGGGAAGTCACATATATAGGTTTATCTATCATTGTAATTATGGATATTATTGGTCTATATAATAGTTATTTAGGTTAATGACGTTATTGTCTTTATCTACATTAAAACTGGATGTTAGCTCAATTTTAATGATTTAAGACTTAAATTTCACAAAGATAGATAGATTCCAATATTTATCAAAATATATGTTTGGAATTTATCTAACTATTGTTGTATTGGAATTCTAACTGTCGTATCTTTGCATGAGAATGAACTTATTTAATGATGTGAAGCTAATGAGACATGCTTTTTTGATTCTGGCCCATAATGAATTTCAAATATTGAGGATACTTCTTTCTATGCTTGATGATGAGAGGAATGATATATATCTGCATATTGATAAAAAAGTCGTACTCGGATCTTTAGAACAAGATTTATTTCGGCTTGCAAAAGCTCGTCTTTTTGTACTTGAGCAACGTCTTGACGTAAGATGGGGTGATATTAGTGTGGTAAAGGCTGAACTGTTGTTACTTGAGACAGCCAGTATGAAAGGCCCTTATGATTATTATCATTTGTTGTCAGGAGTCGATTTGCCGATAAAGTCACAGGACTATATCCATCATTTCTTCGAGAAAAATAAGGGGTATGAGTTTGTTCCTTACTCTTGTGGTGAGGCTAATTTAAAAGATCTCGAAAGAAAGGTTTTTAAATATCATTTGTTCTGTCGTTATTATAAGATTCCACCTCGTATTTTAAAAAAGCAGGTACAATCTCTTCGGATAAACTTTTTAAAGTTGCAGGATTTCTTCCATTATAACCGCCCTAAAGAAATTGAATTTAAAAAGGGTTCCAATTGGGTTAGTATTACGCATGAGTTGTTAACTATTATATTAGCCCAAAAGTCTTTTATTTTAAGGCGTTTTAAAAATGTTTGCTGTGGTGACGAAATATTCCTTCAATCTATATTGTGGAACTCAGAAAGGCGGAGTCATATTTATTCTGGTAGTGAGCAGTTGAATGCCGGACTTCGTGCAATTGATTGGGAACGGGGGAATCCTTATGTTTGGAAAATGGAGGATTTGCAATATTTATTAGAAACAGAGCATTTGTTTGCTCGAAAATTTGATTCGCAGAATATGGATGTTGTGATCAAAATAAGGGAGCTTTTTTCTTGAATGTATAAAGTTATGTGTGGTGGTAACTCATGAAGATGAGTGGAGATATTGCAACTTAGATATCATTCTATGATTTAATCTAATGGAGAAGTGATATTGTTTATTTTTGTATATTTAGTTATACTTTTTTGCTGGTCTTATATATTATTTATAATATTGTACCGTTTTATAAGTCTCCTGTGGGTAGTTGGATCAAAATCGATAAAAGAGTATTGGATGATGTCTGTTTTTAATAAACGTAGAGAATTTTTTCGTTTCATATTGGTTGGTGTTCTGGCAACTGCTACTCATTATGGCATTTATTTCTTTTTATGTGTACTGATGTTACCGGCTATTGCATATACTATTGGTTATGCTATTAGTTTCATTCTGAATTTTTACTTGTCTAATATCTTCACCTTTAATACTAAGCCTACTGTTAGGAAAGGAATAGGGTTTGGTATCAGTCATTTTATCAATTATTTGTTGCATATCGGACTATTGTCACTATTTATATGGATCGGAGTTCCGGAGAGATGGGCGCCTCTTCCTGTGTTTGCATTAGTGGTACCGGTTAATTTTCTTCTTGTTCGTTTTGTTCTAAAATCTAAAAAGATATGAGTAAAGTTAGTGTTTTAATACCTGCATACAACGAGGAACTCTCTCTTCCGGAGCTCTATTCGAAGCTAAAAGAAATGATGGATTCTTATGCAGAATATGAGTGGGAGATTTTGTTTGTCAATGATGGCAGTCATGATAAAACATTGGAAGTTATTAAATTTTTGAGGTCACAGGATGAGAGAATTAATTTTGTTGACCTGTCTCGCAATTTTGGAAAAGAAGTAGCAATGCTGGCTGGTTTCGATTATGCTACGGGCGATTGCCTGGTGATTATGGATGCTGACCTGCAGCATCCTCCTCACTTAATTCCTGAAATGTTGAAATATTGGGAAGAAGGGTATGACGATGTATATGCAAAACGAATAACCAGAGGCAAGGAGAGTTTGATGCGTAAGTATCTGTCTTTGCTATTCTATAAGCTATTGCAGAAAACGACCCGTGTGGAGATTCTCCCGAATGTCGGTGACTTCAGGCTGCTAGATCGTTGTTGTATAAACGCTTTGAAACAGCTGCGTGAGAGCCAGAGATATACTAAAGGTATGTATTGCTGGATTGGATTTCGTAAGAAAGAGATCAAATTCGAGCAAGAAGATCGTATTGCCGGTACATCTTCGTTTAACTTTTTCAGCCTTCTGAGTTTGGCTGTGGAAGGGGTGACCTCCTTTACTGTAGCTCCTTTGCGTATTTCTACTTTTGCTGGAATTATAGTTTCTCTGGTTGCTTTCATATACATGTGTTTCATCATGTTTAAAACATTGATATGGGGTGAAGTAGTACAAGGTTTTCCTACTTTGATGGTTGTGATTCTTTTTTTAGGCGGGATACAATTGTTGTCTTTGGGAGTTATTGGGGAGTATATAGGACGCATTTTCAATGAAACAAAAAATCGTCCTACTTACATTGCAAGAGAATATAATGGTGTGAAACAATAGCTAAGATTATGAATGAAAAAACAGCACAGATCGGTATTGGGGTATTTTTGTTGATAATAGGAGGTTTATTTTACCTGATGAATATGTACACTCCAATATGCGGAGACGATTATCTTTATTCATTCTATTTGACTCCTGTGGCAGCTAAGTCTTTCTTTGAAGGTGCATCGATAGGATTTGAGCAGAAGATATCATCGTTTGCCGATGTTATGTTTTCGCAATATAATCACTATTTTTATGTGAATGGACGTACCATTCCTCATATTCTCGAGCAGTCGTTTGCCGGACTTTGGGGGGAGGATTGCTTTAATTTAATCAATACATTCTTTTTCCTGCTACTTAATATGTTGGTCATATGGATTTCCGGTAAAAGAAATCTGAACAAATACGGCTACTGGGTTGTCGCTGTCTTTTTCATATGGTTTTTGTTACCTTGTCCGGTTGATCTTTTTCTGCTGATGAGTGGTGCTCTCAATTATACTTGGAGCGCTGTTTTTTGCTTGTTTTTTCTTCTAGTTTATAATAAGGTGCGACAAGTGGAAAGGGTGAATTGGGGAGTTGCTTTTCTTCTTTTTTTGCTGGGCGTCATTTCTGGTTGGACACATGAATCTTTGGTTGTGGGCATTTCCGGGGCTTTGTTCATTATTTATTGTGTGCAATATAATAAGAGGAGGCCTAAATCACCTGAAGTGATTTTGGTTGTCGGCTTCTGGCTTGGGACTGTGTTATTGTGTTTATCGCCTGCTGCTCGCGGACGTGCGTCGTTTGATCATCCTTCGATCTGGGAAACCTTCTTATTGATAATTGGTGAGCTTCGGACATTCTATGTTCTTCTGTTTTTGTTGGTATGTACTTTTTTTCGTGAAAAGAGAAACGGTAATCATCATACCCTGAAAAAGTTTTTCTATGATAATCAACTCTATTTTTATATAATCTTTATTGAATTTGTTTTTAGTCTGGTTATAGGATTTCGAAATGTCCGGCAATTATTTGGAATAGAGCTGTTTTCTGTTGTGATTTTAATCAAGCTGATCAGTGAGCAGACTTCTTTTAATACAGTCTGGTGTAGAAGTATATCAATTGTGGCAGCAAGTGTGATCATTTTGCATATGGCATTTGTCATTCCATGCGCAAAACGTTCTCATGCACAATTTCAGGATATAGTGACTACTTATCTTCACTCGGAAGATGGTGTTGTTTCTTTCAAACATGAGGAGTTTCCCTGTTTGGTAGATCCCTATGTTTGGAGATTTGGAGGATATGTGGGCTGGGAAGCTTTTTGTATTTCTGTCTATTATACGGGAGATAAAAAGCCAATGAAAGCTTTGTTGATTGATTAGTATTCATTTGTGGTAATAAATGATTGTCTGTTAAGATGCTTTTAGATAGTAACATTTTTTGCTGTGTATAAAAATTGTAAAAAAAAGTAGGTTTTTGCGTGTGTTCATATCAATAGCTTTATATTTGTACAATTAAACCTAAACCCCTTTACAGTTTTACTTATGGAGCTATTGAAAAGTCATTTTTTTAAAATGAGAAAGGCTTATATTGAGTCGTTTATTATTCTTTTGTTTCTGTCTTGCTGTCCTTTCATTGTTTCCTCATGTCATGAGGAGGAAAAAGAGGAGATATCTGACTCTCCCTTTGATGAAGAAGATATTCAGCATGAACAAGATCTGAATGCTTATCTGGGGAAAACCTATTCATGTAAAATTTCTCAAGTCTCGGCAATGGAATCTTCTGTTCGGATTATTGGTGAATATACAGGTGAAGGCAAATTCTTTTTAGGTGAGATTCCTCCTTATTTGGATATCATAGATGTGCAGAAGGCCCCTTATAAGGTAAAACTGACAGATTCATCTTTTGAAATTGAGTTAGAACGCTATGTAGAAAGGGACGGGACATTATATGACCGTCTTTTGTCAAAGTGGGCTATTTATAAAGAAGGGGTAGAAAGGGACCAGCTGGTTTCTCATGCGCATCAGGTGGATGAAATTCATGCGTTTCAGAATCTTCCGGCTATCAAGCTAACTTCAAAGAAAGGGTTAGGAGGAATTATCCCTAACAAATATATCTCAGACTTTTCTGCATTGGATATAAGCAGTGCTACGATTAATGTTTGTATCACTCAGTTTATGCACCTGACGCCAAGAGCGGGAGATATTGCGCATACTTATGGCGGAAGAACCTATTATATGGATGAAGGTTACCTCAAGAGTTTGCTTGACGTTCCTCTTTTAGAGGCAGCCAAGCGGAATATTGCTGTTGCCGCCATTATTCTTGTCGAACCGGCAGCTAAATGTGCAGATCCTGATTTGGGAGCATTACTGCAACATCCGGATTATGAGAGAGGGGTTTATACAATGCCTAATATGACTACTCTGGAGTCAGTGAATTGTTATGCAGCGGCATTCGATTTTTTGGCTAAAAGATATTGTACACCGGATAATCGCTACGGGCGCATAGCTCATTGGATTATGCATAATGAGGTAGACGGATGTATAGACTGGACAAATATGGGAATAAAACCTCTTACAGTATTTACGGATACCTATATAAAATCGATGCGTATATGTTATAATATTGTACGCCAATATGATAAACAGGCGGAGGTTTTAGGTTCCTTTACTCATTCCTGGACACAGATAGCTAATGTGGGATGGTGGCTCTATACGAGCAAAGAAATCATTGATTTGTTGAATGTTTATAGTCGGGTAGAAGGAGACTTCCAGTGGGGTTTAGCTTATCATAGCTATTCTCAGGATTTGACGAATCCGTGTGTTTGGATTGACCCGAATGCAACGTTTTCTATGGATACTAAATTTATTACGTTTAAGAATCTGGAAGTTCTGAGTAAGTGGGCGCTTACAAAAGAAAATAAATATAAAGGAACTGTGAAGCGCTCTGTCTGGCTTTCTGAGGCTGGAGTAAATTCTCCTACTTATTCGGATGAAGATTTTCAGAAGCAAGCGGCCAGTCTGGCTTTTGCCTGGAAGAAAATCAATGCATTGGAAGGGATTGATGGGTTGCAATGGCATAATTGGTTTGATCATCCGGGAGATGGAGCTTGCTTCGGATTGCGTAAATACTTGGACGAATCTTACAAAGGGGAAGCTAAACCCGTTTGGGAAGTTTATCAAAAAGCAGGCACAAATGAAGAAGATGAATACTTCGAACAATTCTTACCTTTAATTGGAATTCCTGATTGGAATATCATTGAAAATTTTTAATTAACGACATTATTAACTAAAACTGAAATTATGGAAAATTTGAAAGCTTTCTTTATGAGAAGGCCTGAACGCCTGTTAGGGCGATGTGGCATGCTGTTTTTAATGGCATTTTTTGTGATGAACTTATCTTCCTGTAATGATGATTTTATAGAAGACAATGGAGGAGAAATTATTCCGCCTGAAGAGATCGTTATTCCGCCCGTTTATATGTTATTGGATGGACCTTATAAATGGGGAGTGGTGTTAACTCAGAATGAAGACAGTAGTTATACGATAGAAACTACTAATGGTGATCCTTGGGCGACTGCCAGTTTGTTTAAAGAAGATGTTCCCGAAGAATGTAATGTTCTTGAATTTGAATATCAGACGGAAATGGGGATGAGCAATCTTGAACTCTTCTTTGCGGATGCAAAGGATGGGATTGATGCTACCCACAGTATGAGTGCGGGCTCTGTTCCGGCTTCTACAGATTGGGCTTCTTTCAGCGTTCGTCTAAAGAAATATAGACAGGAGTTTGATTGGGGGAAAGTGAAGGATTATCTGCGTCTGGATTTTGGAGACCAGCCTAATAATATCATACAAATGCGTAATATACGTCTGCGTACAATGAATGATGAGGAAAAACAGGAGGAAGAGGATGAGAATAACGAAGCACTTAATAAAGAGAAGTACGAACAAGGAATTAAAGCCTATCTGAATAAAGAATATGATTGCCATGTAACTGATGTGGTGGTAGGAGAGAATACGATCAGTATTCAAGGTAACTGTACGGGAGAAGGTACTTTCTTCTTGGGAGAGATTCCTCCATTTGTGGATATGTTCAAAGTAGAAAAGGTGGAAAATAAAACACCTTTATCAAACGGCTCTTTTAACGTTCAGTTGGATAGATATGTTGCTATAGGTGACTATGAGTATGATCGTTTATTGTCTAAGTGGGCTATATACAGAGAAGGAGCTTCCAAGGATGAGCTTGTTTCTCATGCCCGATATGCGAACGTGGATAAAATGCACGTAAAACAAAGTGTTGAGGCTATTCCTTTAAAATCAAAGAAGGGATTGGGAGGATTGATAAACCATAGATTCCTTGCATCCGATTTGGATGATTTGGGTATTACCAGTGCCACCATTAATATCCCTATTTCTCATTTCATGCATCTTTCTCAGCAGGAAGGAGATATTCCGCATACTTACGGTGGCAGAACATATTATTTTAATGAGGGGTATATGAAGAGTTCATTTGATGCTGTGTTAGAGCAAACGAGTAAACGTGGAATCTCTGTAGCAGGCATTTTGTTGGTTCCTCCTACCGGAGACGCCGGTACTCTTTTGAAACATCCGGATTTTGATGGTATAGCTCCCTATACAATGCCCAATATGACCACAATAGAGTCTACAAATTGTTATGCTGCCGCGCTTGACTTCCTGGCAAAAAGATATAGTGCTTCTAATATGCGCATAGCGCACTGGATTATACATAACGAAGTAGACGGAGGAAGTCATTGGACAAATATGGGTGACAAACCGATTGCTACGTTTATGGATACCTATCTCCGTTCGATGCGTATGTGCTATAATATTGCGCATCAATATGACCAGCACTCAGAAGTCTTTATCTCTTTCTCACATGGCTGGAACATTGCTGCCGGTGGCGGTTGGTATAAAGTAAGAGATATGCTCGACTTTATGAATCAGTTCAGTGAAAGTGAAGGTGATTTCTTCTGGTCATTGGCATGTCATAGTTACCCGGCTCAGTTAGGCAACCCGTGTACTTGGGATGATGAACAGGCGACTTATTCTATGGACACGGAATATGTGACTTTGAAGAATCTTGAAGTGTTGGATAAGTGGGTGAAAACATCCCGAAATCAATATAAAGGAACTGTCAGACGTTCTGTATGGCTTTCTGAAGCGGGCACATGTTCGCCATCTTATGAAGATGATGATTTGCAAGATCAGGCTGCCGGATTTGCTTATGGTTGGAAGAAGATAAATAATCTGGACGGTATTAATGGTATACAATGGCATAGTTGGTTTGACCATTTGGGAGATGGTGCTTGTTTGGGATTGCGTAAGTATGCCGATGCACCTCATAATGGTGAAATCAAGCCTGTATGGACGACCTATCAAAAGGCTGGTACTGATGAGGAAGATGATTATTTTGAACAGTATTTATCCCGAATTGGAATTAATAGTTGGGAAGGAATAATCCAGAATATTCCATAAGCGATATAAAGTATAAGAGGAAGCTTAAACAAGCTTCCTCTTATAATATTCCAAATGCATATCGGATATGCTTGTTCTTTTTTGTAAGTAAATAGATTATTGTATTTTTCCCATTTTATTATTTTATAATAATTATCTTTGCATAATCAACAGGAATAAAAGCTATTACTTTAAACTTTACTTGATTGTTTAATTTAGGTTAGAATGCTTAAGGGCTATGTGAGAGCCACTTTAGTAATCTTCAATAATTATATTATCAAATATATCTTTTTTAATGGTTTTCTTATTACCTTTATCATCCTCGATAACAGTATTTCCCAAAATGTCTTTCTTGACAGTTTTCTTTTTTTGGGGTTGACTTCAATATATTCATGAGAGTTATTTGCGCCAGAGCCCTTTATTATTTGAGGAGCTATAATAAATTGGGCTGCAATTAAGATTAATAAGATTTTTTTTATAACGTGTTGTTTTGGTTTATGACAAAAGTAGTATGGGAATATACAAAATAAGTAAAATTCATAATTTATGATATGAAAAAGCCTATATTGATTAGGAAGAAGGGTAACACTTCTGTTTTTTATAATGTTGAATGGCAATAAGGGATATGAGTATTTTCTTAAGATTTGGCTGATAGAGAATTGCTCAAGCTTCCATTTCTGTACTAAAATGAATAAAATATTTTAGTCTCATACTCTCACTGTTTTTGTGTAATTGCCAAATAATTAATCTGTTATAGGATGAGAGATACTTTTTACAGAGGTATCTCTCATCCTTTTCTCACTGGAATTGCTCTATTTTAGCCTGTCTCTCATGCTGTTTTTGGGCATCTCTCATCCTATAATACAACTATTTCCCATAATGTCCTGGACACGGCACATAAATCGGTTGTGTACGAATCCCGATATTCTGCAAAGAACCTTCTTCTTTCAACCTGCGAATATGGCGTGCGGCCATGCTGTGTGTGAATTGACAAAGTGACTGCATATCAGAGCGGGTCAGAACCGTATGCGTAGAGAAGTACCCAGCTAGTTTCTTGTCTATTTCTTCTTGGGAGAGGGTAGCCGAGTGAGGTTTATATTTTGAGCGTTGTGCATGCATACCTACAAGCTCACTTTTTAAATCTTTGTCCGCCAGAAAACTGACCGATTTAAACTTCACTTTGTCGGCGTGTGCGGCCATGGAATGTATCGGCTCTGTTGCTTGTAATGTGATCTGAAAATAACCGACCCCGTCAAGGTGTACTCTTTGCCCTTCGCGAAGGTGGTTGCCCATGCACCGACTGAGTTCCATTAACATTGCTTCCACTTCGGCTTTGCCAAAGGTAGTTGCCGAATGAATCTCGGCTGCCAGTCTGCGGGTAGTCACGTGTTGAAAATTCACGACTCTGGGGTGATAATTAGTTTCCTCTTCTTCTCTTTGAACAGGATTCTTATAAAATTCGAATTGTACTGCCATCTTAATTGTTGTTTATCTATTGTTTATATATGCTGTTACTTATCTCTCCGGCATTTAACGCCTTTATCCGCGTGTCATCTTGCTGACATCTTCATCGTTCTACCCGGGTGATCCGATCATTGCACCTTTGAGAACATATCTGTGTATCTGGGTGAACATGTCGGTTCACCTGGGTAAGGCGATGAATAACGTCTATCAAAGATACGACAATAATAGTTGTAAAACAAGCAATTATAGGATTGTTTGCATGATAATGAATGGCAAAATATATGCGCCTTCAGGTGCTTCTTGAAAGAGAATATGCTTAGGGCTGAGATTAAATAATGAAAGTTGGAAAGCAGAATGAGAGATGCCCCAAAATAGCATGAGAGATAGGTTAAAATAGGGCGATTCCAGTGAGAAAAGAATGAGAGATACCTCTGTGAAATTTATCTCTCATTCTATAATACATTAACTACTTGGCAATTGCGTAAAAGTAATGAGACCGTGAGACTAAATTTTTTTTCTTTTAGTAGAAGAGGAGAGGAGGCAGAGATGAAACTTGTGATCAGAAACTTGTTTACATAGAATGTTTACAGTACTTTTGTGCAAAATATATAATGCCCTACACACAAGCAGGACAAACAGCTAAAGAAAAATGAGAATAACACAAGTGAGAGACGATGGCAAAGTCAATACGATGCGTACGTTGAAGATTGAGCGGCTCGTAGAGCAGATGAAAAAGGAAACTAAAGCACAGCCGGTCTCTAATATGAGAGAAGTCCTGCCTTATATGCTTCCCGGTGATAAAAATGATTATATAGAAAAAGTACCGAAGATACTTCCGGCTGCTGTTTTTGTCAGGGAAAACGGAGTGATGGCAATGTCTGAATATAATGGAATCGTTATGCTTCAGGTCAACGGATTGTCCGGACATATGGAAGCTGATGAGGTGAAGGAGCGTGTGAAGGAATTGCCGCAAACTTATCTTGCTTTTATTGGTTCTTCCGGAAAGTCTGTAAAAATATGGGTTCGTTTTACGTATCCCGATAATCGTCTGCCTGATAATCGCGAACAGGCGGAAGTCTTTCATGCGCATGCTTATCGTCTGGCTGTGAAATATTATCAGCCCCAACTTCCGTTTGACATCGAACTGAGAGAACCTTCGCTGGAACAGTATTGCCGTCTGACTTTCGATCCGGAATTGTATTTCAATCCCGAAGCGATGCCTGTTTACCTGAAGCAACCCGCCTCTCTGCCGGGGGAAACTACCTATCGGGAACAAGTACAGGCGGAAGTTTCTCCTTTACAGCGGCTTGTGCCGGGATATGATAGTTACGAAGCGCTTTCTGTTCTTTTTGAGGCGGCATTTGCCCGGGCATTGGATGAACAAAAGGGATACCGTCCGGGCGATGATATACACTCATTGCTTATTTGCCTGGCTGAGCAGTGTTTTCGTGCCGGCATTCCACAGGAAGATACCGTGCGATGGGCGCGTGGTCATTACCGTTTGCCGAAAGATGAATTTTTGATTCGTGAGACAGTGAAAAACGTGTATAATACGTGCGGGGGATTTGCCGATAAAAGTAGTTTGTTGCCGGAGCAATTGTTCGTCATGCAGACGGATGAGTTTATGAAACGCCGCTATGAGTTTCGGTTCAACCAGCTGACTTCGTGCGTGGAGTATCGTGAACGGAACAGTTTCAACTTTTATTTTCGTCCGATAGATAAGCGGGTGATGGCAAGTATTACGATGAATGCTATGTATGAGGGCATCAAACTTTGGGATAAGGATGTAGTTCGATATCTGAATTCCGATCATGTTCCCGTTTATCACCCTGTCGAGGAGTTTCTTTATGATCTTCCCCGCTGGGATGGTAAAGACCATATCCGTGACTTGGCCGAAAGAGTTCCCTGTGATAATCCTCATTGGGGACAACTGTTTCGTCGTTGGTTTCTCAGTACAGTGGCGCATTGGCGTGGAGTTGACAAAAATCATGCGAACAGTACTTCACCTATTTTAATTGGTCCGCAGGCATATCGTAAGTCCACCTTTTGCCGTCTGATTCTGCCTCCGTGTTTGCAGGCGTATTATACGGACAGCATTGACTTTGGCCGTAAAAGGGATGCCGAATTGTATCTGAATCGTTTTCTTCTCATTAATATGGATGAGTTTGATCAGATAGGAGTCAACCAACAGTCATTCCTTAAACATATTCTGCAAAAACCGGTTGTTAATACCCGCCGTCCGAATGCGTCAGCTGTGGAATCACTCCGCCGATATGCTTCTTTTATCGGAACGAGTAATCATAAAGACTTGCTGACAGACACTTCCGGCAGTCGCCGTTTTATCGGTGTCGAAGTGACGGGAGTGATTGATGTGGTGCGCCCCATTGATTATGAGCAGCTTTATGCACAAGCAATGACGGCACTTTATAAAAATGAACGATATTGGTTTGATGCAGAAGAGGAAGCTATTATGACGGAATCTAATCAGGAGTTTGAGCAATCTCCTGCAATTGAGCAATTGTTTCAGGTGTATTATCGGGCGGCAGGCGACGAAGAGGAAGGGGAGTGGCTGCTCGCTGCAGACTTGTTACAACGAATACAGAAGGCTAGTAAAATGAAGTTTTCACCTCGGCAAGTATCTTATTTTGGGCGTATTTTGCAGAAGTTGGGAGTGAAGTCGTACCGGAGATCTCATGGGGTTTATTATCATGTGGTGCCCATGCACTCTGATAATGAATAGTATTTGTGTGGAATGGGCTAATCATTGGTCAAGAAGGCGTCTATTGTATAATTCGTATTAATTATTGAAAGAAACCTTCAACTGTTAGACAGTTTTATTGTATCTTTGCAGCCTTAACTTATTTTATTTCAAATAATGAAGGAATTTTTGCAACTGATGCGACGCTTTGTGTCGCCTTATAAGAAGTATATCGGATGGGCTATTTTGCTGAATATCTTGTCAGCTGTATTCAATGTGTTTTCATTTACTTTGTTAATCCCGATTCTGGATATTCTGTTTAAAACAGGAGAAAACAATAAGGTATATGAGTACATGGAATGGGGAACTGCCGGTTTTAAAGATGTTGCAATAAACAATTTCTATTATTATGTTTCGCAGATGATTCAGGATAATGGTCCTACTACAGCTTTGATTTTTCTGGGACTGTTTCTGGCTTTGATGACTTTGTTTAAAACTTCCTGTTATTTTGCATCTTCAGCCGTAATGATTCCGTTGCGTACAGGAGTTGTCAGGGATATCCGTATTATGGTATATGCGAAGGTGATGCGTTTGCCGATGGGCTTTTTCTCAGAGGAGAGAAAAGGAGATATTATAGCTCGTATGAGTGGTGATGTGGGAGAGGTAGAGAACTCTATTACCAGTTCCTTGGATATGCTGATAAAGAGCCCTATCATGATTATATTGTATTTTATAACATTGATTGCTACCAGCTGGAAGTTAACTCTTTTCACTGTGCTGGTATTGCCGGCTATGGGTTGGCTGATGGGCAAGGTCGGAAGAAAACTAAAGCGCCAGTCATTGGAGGCACAAGGTAAGTGGAGCGATACAATGTCTCAACTGGAAGAGACATTGGGTGGTTTGCGTATTATCAAAGCGTTTATAGCAGAGGACAGAATGATAAATCGTTTTACGAGGTGCAGTAATGAGCTTCGTGATGCGGTCAACAGAGTGGCTATGCGGCAAGCCTTGGCTCACCCGATGAGTGAATTCTTGGGAACAATCCTGATTGTATCTGTGTTATGGTTTGGTGGCGCTTTGATTTTGGGACATAATTCTTCATTGACTGCACCGACGTTTATATTTTACATGGTTATTTTGTATAGCGTGATAAATCCGTTGAAGGACTTTGCCAAGGCTGGTTACAATATTCCGAAAGGGCTTGCTTCTATGGAACGTGTAGACAAAATCTTAAAGGCTGAGAACAACATTAAGGAAATTCCTAATCCGAAGCCATTGACTGGAATGAATGATCGGATTGAGTTTAAAGATATAAGCTTTAGCTATGATGGTAAAAGAGAGGTGTTGAAGCATGTGAATCTGACAGTGCCAAAGGGTAAGACTGTGGCCCTGGTGGGACAGTCAGGCTCAGGAAAATCAACGCTTGTCGACTTGTTGCCACGTTATCATGATGTGCAGGAAGGAGATATCACCATCGATGGTACAAGTATTAAAGATGTGCGTATTGCCGATTTACGAAGTTTGATCGGTAATGTGAATCAAGAAGCCATTCTTTTTAATGATACATTTTTCAATAATATTGCTTTTGGCGTAGAAAATGCAACTATGGAGCAGGTTATAGAAGCTGCTAAGATTGCCAATGCCCATGATTTTATTATGGAAAAGCCGGAAGGATATAATACGAATATTGGTGACCGTGGCGGCAAACTTTCCGGTGGTCAGAGACAACGTGTTAGTATCGCCCGTGCTATTCTGAAGAATCCTCCCATTCTGATTCTGGATGAGGCTACTTCTGCATTGGATACTGAATCTGAACGTTTGGTGCAGGAGGCGCTGGAGAGACTGATGAAGACGCGTACCACGATTGCGATCGCCCACCGTCTTTCTACGATCAAAAATGCCGATGAGATTTGCGTGCTTTATGAAGGGGAAATTGTAGAGCGCGGACGTCATGAGGAATTATTGGAATTAAATGGTTATTATAAAAGGCTGAACGATATGCAAGCATTATAGAAGTTGTGGCTGCAAAATTGCAGTATTTCACAATAGACAAACATAAACTAGACTTTATTCGTAATGATTTTACTAAGTTTTGACATTGAGGAATTCGATGTACCCAGGGAACATCAGGTGGATATATCAATGGAAGAGCAAATCAAGGTTTCTGTAGAGGGAACTAACAGAATCTTGGACTGCTTGAAGCGGAATCAAGTGAAAGCTACTTTTTTCTGTACGGCGAACTTTGCTCTTCATGCTCCTGATATAATAAAGCGTATTCAAGCGGAAGGGCATGAGATTGCTTCTCATGGCTTCTATCACTGGACCTTTAAAGTGGAGGATTTAAAGACATCAAAAGATCAGTTAGAGGAAATTATCGGAACCAAAGTGTATGGCTATCGACAGGCACGAATGATGCCGGTGTCTGAAAAGGCTATTCATGATGCTGGATATGTGTATAATTCTTCTTTAAATCCGACATTTATTCCGGGGAGGTATATGCGGCTTTCCACTCCCCGTACTCCTTTCATAAAAGATAGTGTAATCCAAATGCCGGCGTCAGTTACTCCTCTGCTACGCTTCCCTTTATTTTGGCTTTCATGTCATAATTTGCCCGCTTCGCTTTATCGTTGGCTGTGTAAATATACTCATCGACATGATGGATATTTTGTAACATACTTTCATCCGTGGGAGTTTTATCCGTTAAATGAACATCCGGAGTGGAAACTGCCATTTATTATACGAAATCATGCGGGAGAAGGAATGGAAAAAAGACTGGATGCTTTCATCCTATATTTTAGGAAACAGAATATTACTTTGGGTCGTTTTATGGATTATATAAAACAAAGCAAGGCTATAATAAAATGAAAAATATAATAAGATTTATATTAATGTTAGTGCAAAATCCTATTGTATTAGCAATCTTGTGGTTGGGGGTAGCTGTCAGGGGATTTTGGGTAAGCTGGGCAGAAGGACTTGCAAATAACTATTTGATATTTTCGCGTTCATTTTTTCATGCTTTGGAGCAGACATCTTTATATGTAGAATATCCCAAAGAATATTTTGATCTATTTCTATATGGCATCCCTTTTACTTTGTTAATTGCTCCTTTTTCAATCATGCCAACCATGGTGGGTTCTGCTTTGTGGAGTTTGTTTAATGCTCTCTTATTGTACTTTGCTATAAAGAAGTTAGAATTTGAAAGATGGAAAACTGCCATTATCATATGGCTGTCATATAATGGCTTATATTTAGCTGTTGTTACTCAGCAATATAATGCGGCAGTAGCCGCTCTCATTCTTTTCACTTTTATTCTTGTAGAGAGAAAAAAAGATTTCTGGGCGGCGTTGATGATTGTTTTAGGCACATTAACCAAGATTTATGGGGTTGTAGGGTTAGCTTTCTTCCTTTTCTCTAAAAGGAAATTATATTTTCTGTGGGGAATTCTGTTTTGGGGATTAGTTCTATTTGTAGTTCCAATGTTTTATAGTTCTCCACAGTATGTATTTGATTCTTATAAAGAATGGGTTAGTATTCTTTTAGTTAAGGATGATGTTAATGAGTTGAGCTTTTATCAGAATATCTCTTTATTAGGAATGGTTCGAAAGATCACTCATGCTGTTGAATATAGTGATATGTGGCTGATAATTCCTGGAATTGTTTTATTCTTATTACCTTATTTTCGTATTGGACAATATGAGAATAGAAATTTTCGGCTTTCGTTTTTGGCATCAGTCTTGTTATTTATGGTCTTGTTTAGTACGGGAACGGAAGAATGTGGATATGTGGGAGCTTTGATTGGTGTGGGTATATGGTATGTAAGTACGCCAACGTATAAAAAAACGTTTGTGCTGAATACATGCTTGTTGCTATTCTGTTTTGTGTTGACGGCAGCGTCTTCAAGCAGTATCCTTTTTTCGAAACATTTCAGAACCGAATATATAACTTCATTTGCACTTAAAGCTCTCCCGTGTACTATTATTTGGTTTAAAATTATCTGGGAACAATTAACTCAGGACTATGCATCAAGAACTCCAACTCCTTTTTTACATAAAAAAGATAATGAACGCATTGACATCGTATTGCCCTGTTATAATCCTTATGAAGGATGGGAGCAGCAACTGATTGAAAAACATAAAGAGTTGGAAGCGATGCTGGACGGGTATGACATTCGCTTTATCGTAGTAAATGATGGCTCCAAACGCGGATTTACGGAAGAAGCCGTACTTCGTTTGACAAATAACTTACCCAGCACTATCATTGTAGACAATAAGACAAATCAAGGGAAAGGGGCTGCTGTTCGTGATGGTATAGCATATTCTGATTCAGAGCTGGCTCTTTATACAGATTATGATTTTCCATATAAGATTGAGTCTGTTTGTCAGGTGATTAAATATCTTGAGGCGGGATATGATGTAGTTGTAGCAAATCGCAATCATACGTATTATTCGCAACTTTCTACCCGCAGAAAGCTGGCGAGTCATGCTTCACGTTTCTTGAACTTTATGCTGTTAGGGCTGACCCACACAGATACACAAGGGGGATTGAAAGGTTTTAACCGTAAGGGAAAAGCTTTTCTTGCGTCCACACGTATTAAACAGTTCTTGTTTGATACGGAGTTTATCTATAAAGCCTCTCTTGATGATACCACTTTCATCAAAGAGGTTCCTGTAGATTTAAGAAGTGAGGTGATGTTGCCTGATATGAAAAAGGGAGTATTTGTAAATGAACTAAAAAACTTATTGATGATATGTTGGAGAGGTTGAAAGGATATGTGCAGAATCCGGTCTTTCTATTCATCTTGTGGATGGGGGTAGGACTGGCTTGTAGTTTGTCATTGATGATAAAGGGGACGTATAGCAATTATGTTATATTTAGCCAGTCTTTTTGGCATGCAATATCTTCTTCTCCTTTATATGTAGAATATCTTCAGGAACAAAAGGATTTCTTTCTGTATGGTATTTCTTTCACTGCATTGATTTCTCCTTTTGCGGCTCTTCCCAGACCGTTGGGGATGGTTCTTTGGTGCATGGTGAATTGTGGTTTCCTTTATTATGCTATCAGCAAGTTAGATTTGAAAAAGTGGCAATTTGCTGTTGTTATATTAGTTTCTGTAAATGACGTTTTTACAGCGGTTTTGTCTCAGCAATATAGCATAGGTATTACGGCTATGATTATTTTTGCGTATGTATTGATTGAGAAAGAAAAGGATTTATGGGCTGCTTTGATGGTTGTATTTGGGGTTATGACTAAGCTTTATGGAGTGGTAGGATTGGCTTTTTTCTTATTTTCCAAGCATAAAATGAGGTTTGTAGCTAGCTTGCTCTTTTGGGGGGTGGTTGTTTTTCTGTTACCAATGCTGTATGCTTCTCCTGAGTATGTAGTCCATTCTTATAAGGAATGGTTTGATGTACTTATTTATAAAAATGAGTTGAACCAATTTAAAATTAATCAGAATATATCTTTGTTGGGTATGCTGCATCGGATAACAGGAGCCTCTTTTAGTGATTTATGGATTATTATTCCGGGAATGCTATTGTTTGCTCTTCCATATTTACGTATCCGGCAATATCAAAATGAATCTTTCAGGTTCTTATTTTTATCTTCTGCACTTTTGTTTATGGTACTGTTCAGCACCGGAACAGAAACTTATGGCTATCTGACTGCTATGGTTGCGGTTGGAATCTGGTATGTGAAAACTCCGACACAGGTTACTACGCCGAGGCTAAACTTGTTTTTACTTATATTCTGCATTCTGCTGACTTCTTTGTCTACTACCGATCTTTTTCCTAGATTCATAAGAATGGATTATGTGAAGCCTTATGCTTTGAAAGCTTTGCCTTGTACGTTAATCTGGTTAAAAATAGTGTGGGAACAATTGACTCAGAACTTCGCGTGTTCGTCGGAGAAAATAGAGACTTCTTAACTAAACAATAAAACTAAAACTACTAACTAATGGAAATTATTAAATCTGTTTTTCATTCAAAGAGTAAACGTTATCAGTTTATTCGTTATTGCACGGTGGGATCGTTAGCAGCCGGCATACATTATGGGGTTTATTTTGTATTGCAGGAATATGAGCTGGTGAATCTGAATATTGCGTATACAATTGGTTACGCAACAAGTTTTATCTGTAATTTCTTTATGACTTCCTATTTTACCTTCCGCAGTAATCCTTCTCTCAAGAAAGCTTTGGGATTTGGAGGAAGCCATCTTGTGAATTACTTGATACATATGGGATTGTTCAACCTGTTCCTGTCTCTGGATGTAAATCAGGAAATAGCTCCATTATTCGTATTGGCTGTTGCTGTACCTGTTAACTTCGTAATGCTCCGTTTTGTGTTCAAACATAAGAAAGAACAGACTGCTGTTGATACAGCGAATTAGGAACCTCGACTATTATTTTCTGCCAAAGTCTGCCGGAATTTCTCCCCACTCCTTGGTTTCCCATTTAATGATACGGGTAGTGTAAGTGTTCTCTTTGAGCCACTTCTCTGCCCGCTCTATCACTTTAAACAGTTCTTCAGTTTCCTCATTCCGGGGAAGTTTGGTTTTGCATTTCTTCTGTCGTACCCAGCTGATAGCATTCACGCTGTCACTGTAAATGGGCATATCGAACCCTTTCTGTTTCAATAATGCCAGCCCGTGTACGATTGCCAGAAACTCTCCGATGTTATTGGTGCCTTTCATCGGACCGAAATGAAAGATTTCCTGACGGCTTGCCACGTGCACTCCCCGATATTCCATCGGACCGGGGTTGCCACTGCAGGCCGCGTCAACCGCCAGACTATTATCAATTACAGAAGCAGGCAGAGTGTCGGAACCGGTTCGGGCAGCTTCCGATTTCTTCTTCGCATTTTTACCAATGTAGGCGTAAGGCGAGGAAGTCAGTGCACGTTCCGCCTCTTCGCGAGTGTCGAACGATTTATATTTTGCACCTTCATAACCCTTGATCTGGAGCTGGCAATCTGTCCAGGAAGTATATACTCCCGGTGTCACTCCTTCCCATACTACGTAGAACTTTTCTTTAGCCATTTTCTGATAATGAATGATTATGTCAATAGCATTGACGGCGCGAAGGTACAAATATATTCCGGAATCGAACAAGTTGGCGGAGATGCTTGTTCTAATTTATAAGGAGTTTAAGAAAATAAAATTAAGAAAGGAGCTATTATGGAAAGAACTTTTAGTGAAGCTTTGAAGAATCGTCGGAGTTATTATTCAATTACCGGCCAGTCACCTGTTACGGATCAGGAAATTGAATGCATTGTCAATTTGGCAGTCAGACATGTGCCGTCGGCATTCAATTCACAATCTACCCGTGTGGTGCTTCTTCTTGGCAAAGCTCATAAAAAGTTATGGAATATCGTAAAAGATGCGTTGAGGAAGATTGTACCCGAAGCTGCTTTTGCAAAAACAGAAGAAAAGATAGACAATTCCTTTGCCTGTGGATATGGCACTGTGCTGTTCTTTGAAGATCAGACGGTAGTGAAGGGACTTCAGGAAGCTTTCCCGTCTTATCAGGAAAATTTCCCGGGATGGTCATTGCAGACTTCAGCGATGCATCAGCTGGCTGTTTGGGTGATGCTTGAAGATGTAGGCTTCGGTGCCTCACTGCAACATTATAACCCGTTGATTGATGATGAAGTGCGCCGTGCATGGAATTTGCCCGCACATTGGCACCTGATAGCAGAAATGCCATTTGGAGTACCTGTCAATCAGCCGGGAGAAAAAGAATTTCAACCACTGGAAGAACGGATAAAAGTCTTTAAATAATGAAGAACGATGAATGAAGAATGAAGAATTTAGAGTGATGGCAACCAAAATTCTTCATTCTTCATTCTTCATTCTTCATTAAATGATTAATTTTGTGAGCAAAATTAATCATTTATGGTTCGTATCTTCCTTACCGGCTATATGGGTGCCGGAAAAACAACATTAGGCAAGGCTTTCGCCCGCAAATTGAATATTCCGTTCATTGACCTGGACTGGTATATCGAAGAACGTTTTCATAAGACCGTCGGAGAACTGTTTACAGAACGGGGGGAGGCCGGATTTCGTGAAATAGAAAGAAATATGCTTCACGAGGTGGCTGAGTTTGAGAATGTCGTTATCTCTACAGGCGGGGGAGCTCCTTGCTTTTTTGATAATATGGAGTTTATGAACCGGACAGGAAAAACCGTTTTCCTGAATGTTCATCCCGATGTGCTGTTCAGGCGTTTGCGTATTGCCAAACAGCAACGTCCCATTCTTCAGGGGAGACAAGACGATGAACTGATGGATTTCATTATTCAGGCACTTGAAAAACGTGCACCTTTTTATAGGCAGGCACAATATATTTTTGATGCGGACGAACTGGAAGATCGCCGGCAGATTGAGACATCTGTACAACGCCTGCAAGAACTGCTGAAAATATAAAAGAGACCGGTTATATAGACCGATTGAAAGAAATAATATCCAATTAATTGGCAGCCTGTAGATAAATCTGTATTTTTGCCATCCAATTATTTACTAAAAACACTGAATAATAGAAAATGAGAAAGTGGCGTATTGAAGATTCTGAAGAACTCTACAACATTACTGGTTGGGGTACTTCGTACTTTAGTATCAATGACGCAGGTCATGTTGTTGTTACACCGCGGAGAGATGGAGTGACCGTCGACCTGAAGGAGCTGGTTGACGAGTTACAATTGCGGGATGTGGCGTCTCCCATGTTGTTGCGTTTCCCGGATATTCTGGACAACCGTATTGAAAAGATGTCTTCCTGTTTTAAGCAGGCGGCGGAAGAGTACGGTTATAAAGCTGAGAACTTTATCATCTACCCGATTAAGGTTAATCAGATGCGGCCTGTGGTCGAAGAGATTATCAGCCACGGAAAGAAGTTCAATCTCGGACTGGAAGCCGGTTCCAAACCGGAGCTTCATGCTGTGATTGCCGTTAATACGGATTCTGACTCATTGATTGTGTGCAACGGATATAAAGACGAAAGTTATATTGAATTGGCATTGCTTGCCCAGAAGATGGGCAAACGAATCTTCCTTGTAGTAGAGAAGATGAATGAGCTGAAACTGATAGCCAAAATGGCGAAACAGCTGAATGTGCAGCCCAATATCGGTATTCGTATCAAACTGGCTTCTTCCGGTAGCGGAAAATGGGAAGAGTCGGGAGGTGATGCCAGCAAGTTCGGATTGACTTCCAGCGAATTGCTCGAAGCACTTGACTTCATGGAAAGCAAAGGCTTGAAAGATTGTCTGAAACTGATTCATTTTCATATCGGCAGTCAGGTGACGAAGATTCGTCGTATTAAAACTGCCTTGCGTGAGGCCTCTCAATTTTACGTGCAACTTCATTCTATGGGCTTCAATGTGGAGTTTGTGGACATTGGCGGCGGACTGGGTGTCGACTATGACGGAACCCGTTCATCCAATAGTGAAGGGAGTGTGAACTATTCCATTCAGGAATATGTGAATGACTCTATTTCTACGTTGGTAGATGTCAGTGACAAGAATGGTATCCCACATCCGAATATTATTACCGAAAGTGGACGGGCATTGACGGCACATCACTCTGTGCTGATTTTCGAGGTGCTCGAAACAGCGACCCTGCCGGAATGGGATGATGAGGAAGAAATCGCTCCGGATGCGCATGAACTTGTGCAGGAACTATATGGTATTTGGGATACTTTGAACCAGAACAAGATGTTGGAAGCATGGCATGATGCACAACAGATTCGGGAAGAAGCTCTCGACTTGTTCAGTCATGGTATTGTAGATTTAAAGACACGTGCTCAGATTGAACGTCTGTATTGGTCAATTACACGGGAGATTAATCAGATTGCCGGAGGTTTGAAACATGCCCCGGATGAATTCCGCGGATTGTCTAAACTGCTGGCGGATAAATATTTCTGTAACTTCTCATTGTTTCAGTCATTGCCCGACTCCTGGGCGATTGATCAGATATTTCCGATTATGCCTATTCAGCGGCTGGATGAGAAACCGGAGCGTTCGGCTACCTTGCAGGATATCACCTGCGATTCGGACGGTAAGATTGCAAACTTCATTTCTACCCGTAATGTGGCTCATTATCTGCCTGTTCATAGCCTGAAAAAAAACGAGCCTTATTATCTGGCTGTTTTCTTAGTCGGAGCTTATCAGGAGATTTTGGGAGATATGCATAATCTGTTTGGTGATACGAATGCCGTTCATGTCTCTGTGAATGAAAAAGGATACAGTATCGAACAGATCATTGACGGTGAAACTGTAGCGGAAGTGTTGGACTACGTGCAGTATAATCCGAAGAAACTGGTACGTACCCTTGAAACATGGGTGACAAAATCTGTAAAAGAAGGAAAGATATCATTGGAAGAAGGCAAAGAGTTCTTGTCCAATTATCGTTCGGGACTTTACGGATATACTTATTTGGAATAGATAATTAGGCACGGATTGCACGGATTTCACGGTAGCTTCGCATGATTGTATAGTTGCTTTGTGTTTTTACACAACTAAAACCGTGAAATCCGTGTAATCCGTGCCTAAAATAAGAATAAAAAATGAGAGAAAAACTAACTGTAATTAAGGTGGGTGGAAAAATCGTAGAAGAGGAAGCCACCCTTCTTCAGTTGTTGAATGACTTTGCCGCGATCAGCGGACATAAAGTGCTGGTTCACGGCGGCGGTCGCTCGGCAACAAAGATTGCCGCACAACTAGGTATTGAAAGCAAAATGGTAAATGGCCGTCGTATTACCGATGCGGAAACATTGAAAGTGGTAACGATGGTGTATGGCGGTCTGGTAAACAAGAATATCGTTGCCGGGCTGCAGGCCCGTGGAGTGAACGCTCTTGGACTGACCGGGGCGGATATGAATGTGATCCGATCGGTGAAGCGTCCGGTGAAAGAGGTTGATTATGGTTTCGTGGGCGATGTGGAGAAGGTAGATGCTTCTTTGCTGGCTGATCTGATTCATAAAGGAGTGGTGCCCGTGATGGCACCGTTGACACACGATGGTCAAGGTAATATGCTGAATACAAATGCGGATACCATTGCCGGAGAGACGGCAAAGGCTTTGTCGGCGCTGTTTGACGTGACGTTGGTGTACTGTTTTGAGAAGAAAGGGGTACTGCGTGACGAGAATGACGATGATAGCGTGATTCCTGAGATTACCCGTGCCGAATTCGAACAATACGTTGCTGACGGCGTTATTCAAGGCGGTATGATTCCGAAGTTGGAGAACTCTTTTGAAGCAATTAATGCAGGAGTTACGGAAGTTGTAATTACCTTAGCATCAGCAATTAAGAACAACGAAGGAACGCGGATAAAAAAATAATTCAAAAAAAAGTAATGGGCATCTGTAACTTTTCGTATCCTAGCCCGTCATTATTATAGAGATGCAAGAAATCAGCTTCCGAAACGATATTTTGCCATTGAAGGACAAACTCTTTCGACTGGCGCTCAGAATAACCCTGGATAGGGCAGAAGCCGAGGATGTCGTTCAGGACACCATGATAAGAGTGTGGAACAAGCGTGATGAGTGGTCGCAATTTGAATCGGTTGAAGCCTACTGCCTGATTGTAACAAAGAATCTGGCAATAGACCGGAGCCAAAAGAAAGAAGCTCAGAACGTGGAAATCACTCCTGAAATGGAGGAAGAACCTGATGCAAATAGTCCGTATGACCAGTTGGTTCATGATGAAAAAATGAACATTATCAACAGACTGGTGAACGAGCTTCCCGAAAAACAGCGGCTTATCATGCAACTGAGGGACATTGAAGGTGAAAGCTATAAGAAGATTGCAACCCTTCTGAATCTGACAGAGGAACAAGTTAAAGTGAATCTTTTCAGGGCCAGACAAAAGGTAAAACAAAGGTATTTAGAAATTGACGAATATGGATTATAAGGATATAGAACAGCTCCTTGAGCGATACTGGCAATGCGAAACTTCTGTTGAGGAGGAATCTGTGTTGCGTGACTTCTTCTCCAGGGAAGACGTACCTGCTCATTTGCTCCGCTATAAGAACTTGTTTGTATATCAGCAGGTTCAGCAGGAAGTAGGACTGGGCGAAGACTTTGACGCACGTATTCTGGCACAGGTGGAGACTCCGGTAGTGAAGGCAAAGCGTCTGACACTGACAGGCAGATTTATTCCTCTGTTCAAAGCTGCTGCCGTGATTGCAATTATCCTTTCTTTAGGAAATGTGGCACAACATTCATTTTCCGGAGATGAAGGAAGAGTCTTGGCAACGGATACCATTGGTAAACAAGTGACCGCACCGTCGGTAGCTCTGTCAAATGAGCTGAAGGCAGATCAGGCACTGGCTGATAGCCTCGCGAAGATCAATAAGGTGCAGGTTATGGAAGAATAGACATTTTCATTTGCTTTAAACATATAATATAGTTAGTGTGCTTTAATTAAAACAACATCGAAAGCGAAACTGTGAAGTTTTCAATTCTCTCAAATTTTTATAATGAAACTAACTAAATAAATGGGCTACCGCGAGATGCAGTAGCCCTTTTATGTTTTGGGGATATTTCTTGGATTTAATTGGATCAATCCGAAAAACCGGCTGTTTTTCAGTTTGTTTCTTTTTGTGCGGAAAAGAATATATTTAGGCACGGATTACACGGATTTCACGGTTTTAGTGTTATGATTACGTAAAACAACCGTGAAATCCGTGTAATCCGTGCCTAATCCTTAATTTATAATTTAGTTCATTCCGGTACAGTATGGAGCTCTGACCCATTTAATTCAGTTTGCGGAGCTTTTTGCGGGGGAAGTCAATAGTCTGAGGGTTCCCTTTGTAAGCAACACTACCGCTTCCGCTGACATGTCCGCCTAGTTTGCCGTTGACGAAACAGCTAATGTTGCCCGAACCTGAGATACCCGCATATACGTCCGTAGCTTCCAGATCAGCAGCTTTGATATTGCCGGACCCTGATATGTTGTACTTTGCTGCGCTTGCCATACCGTCAAGGGTGATGTTGCCTGAACCGGAAATGCTTGCAGAACAGGTGTTGCTGTCTATTTGTTTGAGTCTGACATTGCCCGAACCATGAATTGCAATTGCCAGATGGTTGGTGTCGAATGTACTTCCGTCTAAGTTGCCCGAACCATTAATCGTTACCTTGAGATCTCCCTTTGTGTGAATTCCGTTTGCGAAGAGAATACCACCTGATCCGTTGAGTGTCAGTCTGTTCAGGTCGGGTGAAAAGACTTTGATCTCCAGCTTGCCTCTGTCGATGATATTGACATTCTTTTTGAACTTTATATTCAAGGTTTCTCCATTAACTGTTATCTCCAGAAGTTCTACGATGTTGTCCGAACCGTAAACTTCAATATGAGAGCAGGAGTCTTGCTGATAGATGATATTGGCACTGCCTGACATGCTGATGTCATTGAAGTTTTCCAGATTTTCTTTTTTGGTGATGTAGTTTTTGCTGCCTTTTACAATAGGACCATTCATACAGGAAGTGGCGGAGAATATCAGGAATATCCCGAGTAACCATGCAACTAGTGTGTTTCTTTTCATAATTTATATCTGATTTTAATATGAGTATGTATAGATTAGACGTGGTGAGTTTACATAAAGTTGCATTGAACGTAACTTTTTTCGTCACAGGCTTCTTTTTTTATTATTTTTGCAGCATCGGTTAAGGAAGAGAAAATGGATACAGTGATAGAAGATGATGAATTAGGATGTTTGATAGTGCGTGTCAATCCACGTGCCCGCAGTCTGGTATTTCGTACGAAAAGCGATGCGGTCTATGTATCGGTGCCTCCCGGTACTACGATGAATGAGGTGAAGCGTGCTATTGAGAATCTGCGTAACAAGTTGCTGACTTCCCGCCGAAAGGTTACCCGCCCGCTGATCGACTTGAATTACAAGATTGATACGGAGTTTTTCAAATTGTCTCTGGTTGCAGGTGAAAAAGAACAGTTTCTGGCTAACTCCCGATTGGGAAATATGCAGATTATATGCCCGCCCCAGGCTGTTTTCGAAGATGAAAATCTACAGAATTGGTTGCGTAAAGTAATTGAAGAATCTTTGAGACGGAATGCCAAAAGTATTCTTCCTCCACGGCTGGAACGATTGTCCCGACAATGGGGATTAACCTATGCCGGGGTGAAAATAAATTCCAGTCAGGGACGTTGGGGGAGCTGCTCGGCACGAAAAAATATAAATCTGTCCTATTATCTTGTGTTACTGCCTTCCCACTTGATAGACTATGTGCTTCTGCACGAATTGTGCCATACTCGTGAAATGAATCATAGCGATCGGTTCTGGAACCTGTTGAATCAGTTTACAGAAGGTAAAGCACTGGCTCTGCGGAAAGAACTTCGGGGATACCGTACAGAGATATAAAACAGAAATGTCCGTACCAAACTCTTGGCATCAGCTGCGCATTATCCAGCTATCGGGCTAATTGCTTAATTCCATCCGCTTCTTTCTCGAACTGATAAGTACCGCCCCGCTCACTGAGGTCGAAAGTGGAAACCAGTTCGGTTTTGTTGTCCACTACCAGCAGTGCGCTTTGCTCTGCAAACCGACCTACTTCAACCGTATAAGGCTCCTCGGATATCGTTTTGTTGAGGATGAGGCTGTCATTGACATATAAAGAAACAGAGTCTCCGGCAAATCCTTTTACCAGACTGATAGAATATGTTTCGATAAAATGTCGCTGCTCCTGCTTGTCGCGTTGCAAACGCATACTCATATAAATAAAGATAACTACAACAAAAATAACGGCAAAAGCCAGTATTCCGTTGCCTACCATAAACTGTTTGTTGGTGTTGAGACGATGTGCCATGGTTCCTGTTTTTTTAATTTGCGGTGTAAAGATACGGATATACGACTGTTAATTCATACTTTTTTTCTTTAATGTTTTGTAGTCGAATAGATTATTTATATCTTTGCAACCGAAATGGATGAAAGGTGGAGGGGCGATTAAGCTCCTTTTTTTGTTCTTATATAGTTAATAAATGATAGAAAAGAAAACTGTTTGTCAGATTGTTGAAGAGTGGCTGGAAGGAAAAGACTACTTTCTGGTAGAGGTGACCGTGAGCCCGGATGACAAGATTGTGGTTGAAATAGACCACGCAGAGGGAGTTTGGATCGAAGATTGCGTAGAGCTTAGCCGCTTTATCGAGTCGAAACTGAACCGTGAAGAGGAAGATTATGAACTGGAAGTGGGTTCTGCCGGTATCGGACAACCCTTTAAAGTGCTGCAACAGTATTACATCCACATCGGACAGGAAGTGGAAGTAGTGACCAGGGACGGACGTAAACTGGCAGGTGTCCTGAAAGATGCCGATGAAGAGAAGTTTACGGTAGGCGTACAGAAGAAGGTAAAACCCGAAGGCTCCAAGCGTCCGAAACTGATTGAAGAGGACGAAACCTTCACTTATGAGCAAATAAAATATACTAAATACTTAATTAGCTTTAAATAGTTATGGCCAAAAAAGAAGAAACAATCAGCTTGATTGATACATTTTCGGAATTTAAGGAACTGAAGAATATCGATAGAACGACCATGGTTAGCGTACTCGAAGAGTCGTTCCGTAGCGTAATCGCGAAAATGTTTGGCACCGATGAAAATTACGACGTGATCGTGAACCCGGACAAGGGTGACTTTGAGATATGGCGTAACCGTGAAGTTGTGGCCGATGAAGATTTGACAAACCCCAACATGCAGATTTCGCTGTCGGAAGCACAGAAGATCGATGCTTCATACGAAGAAGGCGAAGAAGTGACTGATGAGGTGATTTTTGCCAAGTTCGGACGTCGTGCTATCCTGAATCTCCGCCAGACACTGGCTTCAAAGATTCTGGAACTTGAAAAGGACAGTATTTATAATAAATATATTGATAAAGTAGGTACAATCATCAACGCAGAGGTATATCAGATCTGGAAGAAAGAAATGCTGCTTCTGGACGATGAAGGAAACGAACTGCTACTGCCTAAGACGGAACAGATCCCGAGCGACTTCTATCGCAAAGGTGAAACGGCCCGTGCAGTAGTTGCCCGCGTAGACAACAAGAACAATAATCCGAAGATTATTTTGTCTCGTACTTCTCCCGTTTTCCTGCAACGTCTGTTCGAAATGGAAGTGCCTGAAATCAATGATGGTTTGATTACCATTAAAAAGATTGCCCGTATTCCTGGCGAACGTGCCAAGATCGCAGTGGAGTCTTATGATGACAGAATCGATCCCGTAGGTGCCTGTGTAGGTGTAAAAGGGAGTCGTATTCATGGGATTGTTCGTGAGTTACGCAATGAAAATATCGACGTAATCAATTATACATCGAACATTTCATTGTTTATTCAGCGCGCCTTGAGCCCGGCTAAGATTTCTTCTATCCGTCTGAACGAGGAAGAGAAAAAAGCCGAGGTGTTCCTTAAACCGGAAGAGGTATCGCTGGCTATTGGTAAAGGCGGTTTGAATATCAAGCTGGCCAGTATGTTGACCGAGTACACTATCGACGTGTTCCGCGAATTGGATGAGAATGTAGCTGATGAAGATATCTATCTCGATGAGTTCAGAGATGAAATTGACGGATGGGTGATTGATGCAATCAAGGCTATCGGTATTGATACGGCGAAGGCTGTATTGAATGCACCTCGCGAGATGTTGATTGAAAAGACGGACCTGGAAGAAGAGACAGTGGACGAGGTAATACGTATTTTGAAATCGGAGTTTGAAGAAGAACCGGCAGCAGAGGTGGAGCCTGAGATAGAGGCAGAGCCAGAGGCTGAACCAACACAAGAGTAATATGCATTACGATTGAATTTTCTTCGCTCCATTTATTCATTAAATTTTAAATATGACGATAAGGTTAAACAAAGTTACAAGAGATTTGAATGTAGGAATCGCGACGGTAGTTGAGTTCCTGCAAAAGAAAGGGTATACCGTTGAGGCTAATCCTAATACCAAAATTAGTGAGGAGCAGTACGCTGTGCTCGTTAAAGAGTTTAGTACAGATAAGAACCTTAGACTTGAATCGGAGCGTTTCATCCAGGAACGTCAGAATAAGGAACGTAATAAGGCATCGGTATCTATCGAAGGCTTCGAGAAGCAGCAGGAGAAACCGAAGTCGGAAGATGTGATTAAGACAGTCGTACCGGAGGATGCACGTCCTAAGTTTAAACCTGTCGGAAAAATAGATTTGGATAAATTGAACGGTCGGAGAACAGATAAAGTAGAAAAAGCGCCGGAAAAGAAAGTAGAACCTGTAGTGGAACAGCCTGTGGCAGCGCAACCAGTTGCCGAAAAAACAGTCGTTGAGAAGCCTGCGGTTGAACCCGAAGTGAAAAAGGAAGAGCCGAAAGTAGAAAAGGTGGAAGTCATTGCACCGAAACCTGCACCGGCACCTGCTCCGGTAGAACAGCCTGTAGTAGCATCGAAACCCGCAGTGGAGACAAAACCGGTAGAAGTTGAGAAAGCAGTAGTGGAAGAAGTAAAGAAAGAAGAGCCGAAGGTGGTAGAAGCTGCACCTGTGAAGGCGGAAGAACGTAAAGTAGAAAGAACGGCAGAAGTAGCTGCAACAGCGGCAACTCCGACTGAAGAAAATACGTCAAAAGACAATGAGGTGTTTAAAATCCGTCAACCGGAACTGGGAGCGAAGATCAATGTCATCGGTCAGATTGACCTGGCTGCATTGAACCAGTCTACTCGTCCTAAGAAGAAATCGAAGGAAGAAAAACGCCGCGAACGCGAAGAAAAAGAAAAGGTTCGTCAGGATCAGAAGAAACTGATGAAGGAAGCTATCATCAAGGAAATCCGTAAAGAGGATAGTAAACAGGCGAAACCGGGAGCAAAAGACAATAATGCCGATGCTGCCAGAAAGAAACGGAATCGTATCAACAAAGAAAAGGTGGATGTCAACAATGTGGCAACTTCCAACTTTGCTGCACCGAGACCGAACACTCAGACCGGTAAAGGTGGTGGCAATCACCCCCGTCCTCAAGGTCAAGGCCAGGGACAGGGCAATAATAACAACAAGAAGAATAATAATAAAGATCGCTTCAAGAAGCCGGTTATCAAGCAGGAGGTTAGCGAAGAAGACGTAGCAAAGCAGGTAAAAGAAACCTTGGCACGTCTGACAACCAAGGGCAAGAACAAGACTTCTAAGTACCGTAAGGAAAAACGTGAAATGGCTTCCAACCGTATGCAGGAACTGGAAGATCAGGAAATGGCAGAAAGCAAGGTACTGAAGCTGACTGAATTCGTAACGGCTAACGAGTTGGCAACGATGATGGACGTATCAGTCAATCAGGTTATTGCAACTTGTATGAGTATCGGTATGATGGTTTCTATTAACCAGCGTCTGGATGCGGAAACAATCAATCTGGTGGCCGAAGAGTTTGGTTTCAAGACCGAATATGTAAGTGCGGAAGTAGCGCAAGCTATCGTAGAGGAAGAAGATGCTCCGGAAGACTTGCAGCCGCGTGCTCCGATCGTAACAGTGATGGGACACGTCGACCACGGTAAGACTTCGTTGCTCGACTACATCCGTAAGGCGAATGTAATTGCCGGTGAGGCCGGAGGTATTACACAGCACATCGGTGCTTACAACGTACAGCTGGAAGACGGACGTCGCATTACATTCCTGGATACTCCGGGGCATGAGGCGTTTACAGCTATGCGTGCCCGTGGTGCGAAAGTTACGGATATCGCGATCATTATTGTGGCAGCCGATGACAACGTAATGCCACAGACGAAAGAAGCGATCAATCATGCGATGGCAGCAGGTGTACCTATTGTGTTTGCTATTAATAAGGTAGATAAGCCGACTGCCAATCCGGACAAGATTAAGGAAGAACTGGCTGCAATGAACTATCTCGTGGAAGAATGGGGTGGTAAATATCAGTCACAAGATATCTCTGCCAAGAAAGGTATAGGTGTGGAAGATCTGATGGAGAAAGTATTGCTGGAAGCTGAGATGCTTGATTTGAAAGCGAATCCGAACCGTAATGCAACAGGATCTATCATTGAATCTTCGCTGGATAAAGGACGTGGTTATGTAGCTACGGTACTGGTGTCCAACGGTACTTTGAAAGTCGGAGACATCGTACTGGCAGGAACCAGCTATGGACGTGTGAAGGCTATGTTCAATGAACGTAATCAGCGGGTGAAAGAGGCAGGACCTGCCGAACCGGCATTGATTCTGGGATTGAACGGTGCTCCTGCCGCAGGTGACACATTCCATGTTGTTGAAAGCGATCAGGAAGCTCGTGAGATTACGAACAAGCGTGAACAGTTGGCTCGTGAACAAGGCTTGCGTACACAGAAGATTCTTACACTGGATGAACTGGGTCGTCGTATTGCATTGGGTAACTTCCAGGAATTGAATATCATCGTTAAGGGTGACGTGGATGGTTCTGTGGAAGCATTGAGCGACTCGTTGATCAAGCTGTCTACTGAACAGATTCAGGTAAATGTGATCCATAAAGGTGTGGGTGCTATCTCCGAATCGGATGTATCACTGGCTGCCGCTTCGGATGCAATTATCGTCGGATTCCAGGTACGTCCTTCGGGTGCTGCTGCTAAGATGGCTGAACAGGAAGGTGTCGATATCCGTAAGTACTCTGTCATCTATGATGCAATTGAAGAGGTGAAGGCTGCTATGGAAGGTATGTTGGCTCCGGAATTGAAAGAACAGATTACGGCAACGATCGAAATTCGCGAAGTATTCAATATCACGAAAGTGGGACTTGTAGCGGGTGCGGTAGTGAAGACCGGAAAGGTAAAACGAAGCGACAAGGCTCGTTTGATCCGCGATGGTATCGTTATCTTCACCGGAAATATCAATGCACTGAAACGCTTCAAGGATGATGTGAAAGAAGTTGGTACGAACTTCGAGTGTGGTATTAGTCTGGTGAACTGCAACGACATGAAGGTAGGCGATATGATCGAGACATTCGAAGAAATAGAAGTGAAACAAACTTTATAATAATTGACAATTGACAGTTGACAATTGACAATTGATAGTTGGTTGGAAAACTTAAAAGTTGACAATTGATGATTGATGGTTGATAATGGTTTTAATTGTCAATTGTCAATCGTCAATTGTCAATTTTAATATTATGACAACGATTGATATAATCATCCTTATTATAGTAGGTGCCGGTGTGGTGACAGGCTTTATGAAAGGCTTTATCCGCCAGCTGGCTTCTATTTTGGGATTAGTCGTCGGTTTGTTGGCAGCAAAGGCTTTGTATGCAACGTTGGCAGAGAAGCTTTGTCCGACTGTGACGGACTCGATGACAGTAGCACAGGTATTGGCTTTTATTGTTATCTGGATTGCCGTTCCGTTGATATTCACGTTAGTGGCGTCCTTGCTGACGAAAGCGCTGGAAGCTATTTCGTTGGGATGGCTGAACCGCTGGCTGGGAAGTGGGTTGGGAGCACTCAAGTTCCTGTTGCTGACAAGCCTTGTGATTTGTGTGATAGAGTTTGTCGATAGCGATAATAAGTTAATTAGTGCAACAAAAAAGAGCGAATCATTGTTATATTATCCTATGGAAACGTTTGCGGGAATCTTTTTCCCTGCTGCTAAGAATATAACGCAACAATATATATTAGATAATAAAGATGCAACAAGAAGAACCCAATAAATATGTAAAGGAACTGACGCAGGAGAAGTACAAATACGGCTTCACCACGGAGGTGCACACCGATGTTATTGAGCGTGGACTGAGCGAAGATGTAGTCCGTCTGATTTCATCGAAGAAAGATGAACCCGAATGGTTGCTGGAGTTCCGACTGAAAGCGTACCGCCATTGGCTGACGCTGGAGATGCCGACATGGGCCCATCTCCGTATTCCGGAAATCGATTATCAGGCAATTTCCTACTATGCCGATCCGACGAAGAAGAAAGAAGGACCGAAGAGTATGGATGAAGTAGATCCGGAACTGATAAAGACATTTAATAAACTGGGTATTCCTTTGGAAGAACAGATGGCATTGAGTGGAATGGCTGTGGATGCAGTGATGGACTCGGTATCTGTAAAGACCACTTTCAAAGAAACACTGATGGAGAAGGGCATTATATTCTGCTCCTTTAGTGAGGCGGTACGGGAACATCCGGATCTTGTGAAGAAGTATATGGGCTCGGTAGTTGGTTATCGGGATAACTTCTTTGCAGCTTTGAACTCGGCTGTGTTCTCTGACGGTTCTTTCGTTTATATCCCGAAGGGAGTACGCTGCCCGATGGAGCTTTCTACCTATTTCCGTATCAATGCCCGTAATACGGGCCAGTTTGAACGTACGCTGATTGTAGCGGATGATGACTCGTATGTGTCTTATCTGGAGGGATGTACGGCACCGATGCGCGATGAAAATCAGTTGCACGCGGCTATCGTGGAGATTGTGGTACATGACCGTGCGGAAGTGAAATACAGTACTGTTCAGAACTGGTATCCGGGAGATGCCGAAGGCAAAGGCGGGGTATACAACTTTGTAACGAAACGCGGCAACTGCAAAGGGGTGGATAGCAAACTGTCCTGGACACAGGTGGAAACCGGTTCGGCGATCACGTGGAAGTATCCTTCCTGTATATTGACAGGCGATAACTCGACAGCAGAGTTTTATTCTGTGGCTGTGACTAATAATTATCAGCAGGCAGATACCGGTACGAAGATGATTCATCTGGGCAAGAATACCCGTAGTACGATTGTAAGTAAAGGTATCTCAGCCGGACACAGTGAGAACTCTTACCGTGGACTGGTCCGTGTAGCGGAGAAAGCGGATAATGCCCGTAATTATAGCCAGTGCGACTCGTTGTTGCTGGGCGATAAGTGTGGTGCACATACATTCCCCTATATGGATATTCGTAATGAGACAGCTGTGGTAGAGCATGAAGCTACAACGAGCAAGATCAGTGAAGATCAGATATTCTATTGTAATCAGCGCGGTATACCGACAGAGGATGCTATCGGACTGATTGTAAACGGATATGCAAAAGAAGTATTAAATAAACTTCCGATGGAGTTTGCGGTGGAAGCACAGAAGTTGCTTACTATTTCGTTGGAAGGAAGCGTTGGATAAGAAATAAGCAAAATTATGTTAGAGATAAAAGACCTGCATGCCAGCATTAATGGCAAAGAGATATTGAAAGGTATTAACCTGACGGTGAAACCGGGCGAGATACATGCAATTATGGGACCGAACGGTTCCGGTAAGAGTACACTTTCTTCTGTCCTTGTAGGGAATCCGGCGTTTGAAGTGACAAAAGGTTCGGTTACTTTTTATGGTAAGAATCTGTTGGAACTGAGTCCGGAGGATCGTAGTCATGAAGGTATTTTCCTTAGCTTCCAGTATCCGGTGGAGATTCCGGGAGTAAGTATGGTGAACTTCATGCGTGCGGCTGTAAACGAACAGCGCAAATACAAAGGATTGCCTGCCTTGACAGCCAGTGAGTTCTTGAAACTGATGCGTGAGAAACGTGCTGTAGTCGAACTGGATAATAAATTAGCCAATCGCTCGGTAAACGAAGGTTTCTCGGGAGGGGAAAAGAAACGTAACGAAATTTTCCAGATGGCGATGCTGGAGCCTCGCTTGAGCATTCTCGATGAAACAGACTCCGGTCTGGATATTGACGCTCTCCGTATTGTGGCGGAAGGAGTGAACAAGTTGAAGACACCGGAAACCAGTACGATTGTCATCACTCACTATCAGCGTCTGCTCGACTATATCAAGCCGGATATAGTGCATGTACTTTATAAAGGTCGCATTGTGAAGACTGCCGGACCGGAACTTGCTTTGGAACTGGAAGAAAAAGGGTACGACTGGATTAAGAAAGAACTAGGAGAATAATGATGAATGTAGAGCAACAATACATAGATCTCTTCTCGCAAACGGAAGCAATGATCTGCAAGCATAGTGCCGAAGTGCTGAATGCACCTCGTGCCACTGCTTTTGCCGATTTTGAGCGTCTCGGATTCCCGACCCGTAAGATGGAGAAGTACAAATATACGGATATAAGCAAGTATTTTGAACCTGATTATGGCTTGAATCTGAATCGACTTGAGATTCCGGTCAACCCGTATGAAGTATTTAAGTGCGATGTGCCGAATATGAGCACTGCTTTGTATTTTGTGGTGAACGATGCATTCTATAACAAGGCGCTTCCTAAAGGACATTTGCCGGAAGGAGTGATCTTCGGCAGTCTGAAAGAGGTTGCTGCGGAACATCCTGAACTGGTGAAGAAATATTATGGTAAACTGGCGGATACATCAAAAGACGGTGTGACAGCTTTCAACACAGTTTTTGCACAGGATGGCGTTGTCTTCTACGTTCCGAAGAATGTAGTCGTGGAGAAGCCGATTCAGTTGGTGAACATCCTCCGCGCAGATGTCAACTTCATGGTGAACCGCCGTGTACTGATTATTTTGGAAGATGGTGCACAAGCCCGCCTGTTGATTTGTGATCATGCGATGGACAGTGTGAACTTCCTTGCTACACAGGTTATTGAAGTCTTTGCCGGTGAAAATGCTGTATTTGATATGTACGAGCTGGAAGAGACACATACGAGTACAGTCCGTATCAGCAATTTATATGTGAAGCAGGAGGCTAACAGTAATGTTTTGCTGAATGGCATGACTCTGCATAACGGTACTACACGCAACACGACGGAAGTTTTGCTGGCTGGTGAAGGAGCGGAAATCAACCTTTGCGGTATGGCTATTGCCGATAAGAACCAGCATGTAGACAATAACACGTCAATCGATCATGCCGTTCCGAATTGTACCAGCAATGAATTGTTCAAGTATGTACTTGATGACCAGTCTGTCGGTGCTTTCTCCGGATTGGTACTGGTACGTCCCGATGCCCAGCATACAAGTTCCCAGCAAACCAATCGTAACCTGTGCGCTACGCGCGATGCCCGTATGTACACTCAGCCGCAACTCGAGATTTATGCGGACGATGTGAAGTGTTCACATGGGGCGACGGTCGGCCAGTTGGATGAAAATGCCTTGTTTTATATGCGTTCGCGCGGAATAGCAGAGAAAGAGGCACGCTTGCTGCTGATGTTTGCTTTCGTTAATGAGGTTATTGATACCATTCGTCTGGATGCATTGAAAGATCGTCTGCATTTATTGGTGGAGAAACGCTTCCGTGGTGAACTGAACAAGTGCCAGGGATGTGCGATCTGTAAATGATAATCGTTAGTACAATGAATATAGAAAAGATACGTGAGGATTTTCCGATATTGAGCCGTACGGTATACGGTAAGCCTTTGGTTTATTTCGATAACGGTGCAACGACTCAAAAGCCCCGTTTGGTGATTGATTCGATTGTAGATGAATATTATTCCGTCAATGCCAATGTGCATCGCGGGGTACATTATCTCTCCCAGCAGGCAACAGAATTGCATGAGGCCTCCCGTGAGACGGTACGTCGGTTTATCAATGCCGCCGGAACGAATGAGGTTATCTTTACGCGGGGGACGACGGAAAGCATTAATTTGCTTGTTTCCAGCTTTGGAGATGAGTTTATGCAGGAAGGTGATGAAGTGATTGTTTCGGTAATGGAACATCACAGCAACATCGTTCCCTGGCAGTTGCTGGCTGCCCGTAAAGGAATTGCAATCAAAGTGATTCCGATGAACGATAAGGGGGAACTGCTGTTGGATGAATACGAGAAGCTTTTCTCCGAACGTACAAAGATTGTCAGCGTTGTTCAGGTATCGAATGTGCTGGGTACAGTAAATCCTGTAAAGGAAATGATTGCTACCGCCCATGCGCATGGAGTACCTTTCATAGTGGATGCTGCGCAGTCCATTCCTCATATGAAAGTAGATGTACAGGACCTGGATGCCGATTTTCTGGTCTTCTCGGCTCATAAGATATATGGACCGACAGGTGTTGGCGTACTGTATGGGAAAGAAGAATGGCTGGATCGCCTGCCGCCTTATCAGGGAGGAGGAGAAATGATTCAACATGTCTCTTTTGAGAAAACGACTTTCAATGAGCTTCCCTTCAAATTTGAAGCAGGTACGCCCGATTATATCGGTACGACCGGACTGGCAAAAGCTCTTGACTATGTGAATGGAATCGGACTTGACCGGATTGCAGCTCATGAACATGAACTGACAACCTATGCCTTGAAACGTTTGAAGGAAATCCCTCATATGCGTATCTTTGGTGAAGCGGCAGATCGTGGAGCCGTTATTTCATTCCTCGTAGGTGATATTCACCATTTTGATCTCGGAACTCTCTTAGATCGTTTGGGTATTGCCGTCCGTACCGGACATCACTGCGCGCAACCATTGATGCAGCGTCTGGGAATAGAGGGAACAGTCAGGGCTTCGTTTGCCATGTACAATACAAAAGCAGAAGTGGATGCACTGGTGGCGGGTATCGAGCGCGTCAGCCGGATGTTCTGATAAAATAGGTCGCCTTTCCTGTGGGAAAGGCGATTTTTTTATTCTTTAACTAAAAAAGTCTCTTTAAAGTGCAGTGATTTGAAGTTTCCTGCGTCTAATAAGAAAGAATAAAAATCATTTTAGGTATATTAAGTTGGTCGTGAGACCACGCTTTCTATAAATTCTCTCTCTCTTTAACTCTAATTGGCAGCTATATCGCATTTGTTTGTGCTATAGCTGCAATTTTTTATGGCTGCGATTGCAACCTTTCAGGGATGCACAGCGTCTAATAGAATAACAAATAACTTATTAAAAGACAGAAAGAGTATGTTAGTGACCACAACCCCTATTATTGAAGGAAAACGAATTGTGAAGTATTATGGAATAGTTTCCGGAGAAACGATTATCGGTGCCAATGTATTTCGTGACATATTCGCGAGTATCCGTGATATTGTCGGCGGACGTTCCGGCGCGTACGAAGAGGTGCTGCGCATGGCGAAAGATACGGCTTTGCAGGAAATGCAGGCACAGGCTGCTCAAATGGGAGCTAATGCCGTGATCGGTGTGGATCTGGATTATGAAACGGTAGGCGGGAGCGGCAGTATGCTGATGGTGACTGCTAACGGAACAGCCGTAACGATTGAAGATTAGTTGATTGTTTTTATTGTATGTAGAAGGGGATTCACCGTTAACGGTGCTTCCTCTTTTTAAATGTCTTTGTCCGTTATCATACCTTCATCATGGGAGGTATAAACAAGACATAAAAAAAGGCTATCTATCCCAGACAGCCAATCTTTTGTTAACCTTAAATCTAATACTATGAAAAACACAGTACAAAGATAGGGACTTTTCGGCTATCTCCAAATTTTCGGGGCAAAGCGTGGCTTTTTATAACATGGTTTAATAGAAATAACCGATTTGTTAACGATTAACGTAATTGGATTGAAAATTAACTAAATCGTTAATGAGGAGATGTCTTCTCCGGGATATTCCCGAAGGTCTTTTCTAATAGCTTTTCATTCGCTTCATTGTAAGATACTATATAAATGGACAAGCCGGATTTTTTTCCTCTTTTGCTTGCTTTTTTCGTTTGATTTCCATACTTTTAGCCACCATAAAACCCTTTAATAATTAATTCTATGGATAGCATTCTTTTCTGGCTGGTTCCAGTCGCTTCAGTGTTAGCCCTCTGTTTTGCTTATTACTTCCATAAGCAGATGATGAAAGAGAGTGAAGGTACTCCTCAAATGATAAAAATAGCCGCTGCGGTACGCAAGGGGGCTATGTCTTATCTGAAACAACAGTACAAAATTGTAGGTTGTGTGTTTTTGGGGCTGGTTATTTTGTTTTCGATTATGGCTTATGGCTTTCATGTTCAGAATGCGTGGGTTCCTATTGCTTTCCTGACGGGTGGTTTCTTCTCCGGTCTTTCCGGTTTTCTGGGTATGAAGACAGCAACCTATGCTTCGGCACGTACTGCTAATGCGGCACGTAACTCACTGAATTCCGGTCTGAGAATTGCTTTCCGCAGTGGTGCAGTAATGGGACTCGTGGTAGTCGGACTGGGGTTGCTTGATATATCTTTCTGGTATCTGCTGTTGAATGCGGTGATTCCTGCTGACGCACTGACACCGACTCATAAACTTTGCGTTATCACGACCACGATGCTTACTTTCGGTATGGGAGCTTCTACACAGGCATTGTTTGCCCGCGTGGGTGGTGGTATATATACAAAAGCTGCCGATGTAGGTGCCGACCTTGTAGGTAAAGTAGAAGCAGGTATTCCCGAGGACGATCCGCGCAACCCTGCTACCATTGCCGATAATGTAGGTGATAATGTTGGTGACGTGGCAGGAATGGGTGCCGACTTGTACGAATCTTATTGCGGTTCTATCCTGGCGACTGCCGCATTAGGTGCTGCTGCCTTTATCCATTCGGCAGATACGGTCATGCAGTTCAAGGCAGTTATTGCTCCGATGTTGATTGCAGCGGTAGGTATTTTGCTTTCTATTATCGGTATCTTCTCCGTACGCACTAAAGAAAATGCAACGATGAAAGATTTGCTCGGCTCACTGGCATTCGGAACCAATCTGAGTTCCGTATTGATTGTTGCCGCCACCTTCTTAATCCTGTGGCTTTTGCAGCTGGACAACTGGATTTGGATTTCCTGTGCGGTAGTAGTCGGCCTGCTGGTCGGTATTGTGATCGGACGTTCTACGGAATATTATACTTCCCAGTCTTACCGTCCTACTCAGAAGTTGAGTGAAAGTGGAAAGACCGGTCCCGCTACGGTTATTATTTCCGGTATTGGTTTGGGAATGCTTTCTACAGCTATTCCTGTGATTGCGGTAGTAGTGGGTATCATTGCTTCCTTCCTGCTTGCTTCCGGGTTCGATTTCTCTAATGTGGGTATGGGGCTTTACGGCATTGGCATCGCTGCTGTCGGTATGCTGTCTACCTTAGGAATAACGTTGGCTACGGATGCTTATGGTCCGATTGCTGATAATGCAGGGGGTAATGCGGAAATGGCAGGTCTGGGTCCTGAGGTACGCAAACGTACTGATGCGCTCGATTCTTTGGGAAATACAACAGCAGCAACCGGGAAAGGTTTTGCTATCGGTTCCGCTGCATTGACCGGACTGGCTTTGCTGGCATCTTATATTGAAGAGATCCGTATCGGTCTGACCCGTTTGGGAACGATGGACCTGAGTATGCCAAACGGAGATGTTGTTTCTACCGCCAATGCTACCTTTGTCGATTTCATGAACTATTATGATGTGACGCTGATGAATCCGAAAGTTCTTTCCGGTATGTTCCTCGGCTCGATGATGGCCTTTCTGTTCTGCGGATTGACGATGAATGCCGTCGGTCGCGCAGCCGGACACATGGTGGATGAGGTACGTCGTCAGTTCCGTGAAATTAAAGGCATCCTGACCGGAGAGGCTGAGCCGGATTATGAACGTTGTGTGGCTATCTCAACCAAAGGTGCACAGCGTGAAATGGTCATTCCGTCTCTGATCGCTATTATTGCCCCTATTGCGACCGGGTTAATCTTCGGAGTGACCGGAGTATTAGGACTGTTGATTGGTGGTTTGAGTTCAGGCTTTGTGTTGGCTATCTTTATGGCGAATGCAGGCGGTGCTTGGGATAATGCGAAGAAGTATGTAGAAGAAGGGAATTTTGGAGGTAAAGGCGGTGAAGTGCATAAGGCAACCGTAGTAGGTGATACTGTGGGTGATCCGTTTAAAGACACTTCCGGTCCGAGCCTGAATATTTTGATAAAGCTCATGAGCATGGTAGCCATTGTGATGGCAGGGCTTACTGTTGCCTGGAGTTTGTTTTAACTAAAAAGGTTTGTTTATTGAAGAGAGCGATGGCCGGAATAGGTTCGGCTATCGCTTTTTTTATGGTATAGAACTGCGTAAACACTTTTTTTGCATGCTTAATCACTCTTTTTCGGTAAATGATCCTGTTTAAGGGCATTTCATGCAAATACTCCGGAAAAGTCATTTTCTTGTTTCTCATTATTTGGATACTTTTGCAAGACGATATAATATAATCAAGAAATATGTCATAATGGCTAAGGGGAAAGGCTGATGTTAGAAAAGAACAAAATCTGTAAAACGAATGGTAGGGTGATGGTTCCGGTCAGCAGGACTGTGAACCTGGAGTATATTTGGGGAACAATTGCTTGTTTGTGTGAATGAATGACAGAAAAAGGAGGTCTTGAATGAGGTCTCCTTTTTTATTTCCTTTATCTTTGTATCCTGTAAGAAAAAAGAATAAGTATGCTATTACCTTATTTAAATAAAGATTTGATAGAAGCCGGCTGTGATGAGGCTGGGCGCGGCTGTCTGGCAGGTTCTGTGTATGCTGCTGCCGTCATTCTTCCTAAAGATTTTAAGAATGAGTTGCTGAATGACTCGAAGCAACTGACAGAAAAGCAGCGCTATGCACTCCGGGAAGTGATAGAGAAAGAGGCGATAGCATGGGCGGTAGGAGTGGTGTCGCCCCAAGAGATTGATGAAATAAATATTCTCCGTGCCTCTTTTCTGGCCATGCATCGGGCTGTTGACCAGCTCTCTGTCCGACCTCAACATCTGCTCATTGACGGCAACCGTTTCAATAAATATCCCGATATCTCCCATACGACAGTAATCAAAGGAGACGGGAAGTATCTTTCGATAGCTGCCGCTTCCATACTGGCTAAAACCTATAGAGATGATTATATGAATCGTCTTCACGAAGAATATCCTTTTTATGACTGGAATAATAATAAAGGCTATCCGACTAAAAAACATCGTGCCGCCATTGCCGAACACGGAACGACTCCATACCACCGGATGACCTTCAATCTGCTTGGTGACGGGCAGTTGAACCTAAACTTCTGATTTTACGTATCGTTTCACTTTCTACATATTTTTGCAGAATAAGCACGATTTTTCTCTAAATAGCCATGAAAATGTTCCGTTTATGCTAAAAAAGTGTTGCCATATGCTTTTATTTGTTACCCAAATGCTATATATTTGCAAACGATAACAAGAATTAAAAAAAGATAAAATCATGACAACAAGCAGACTGTATTCATCAAAGAAGTTTATTGGGGCATTTCTTCTTATGATGGTTTGTGTTTTACCTGCCAATGCGCAGTTTTTACGTACCTCTTATTTTATGGAAGGTACGCATTATCGTCAACAATTGAATCCGGCTTTGATTCCGACACAAGGATATTTTAATATTCCTGTACTGGGATCGGTTAATGCTACTGTGGGTTCTACTTCATTGGGATATCAGGACATTATCGACATTATTGATGATAGCGACAATTTCTACTCTAATCCGGATTTTCTGAAACGTCTGAAAGATAAGAATGATTTGAATGTGAACGTAAGCACGGAGATTCTTTCTGCCGGATGGTATAAAGGAAAGAACTTCTGGTCGTTCAACGTTGGTGTTCGTGCGGATATAGGTGCAAGCCTTACCCGTTCTATGTTTACCTTCCTGAATGAGATGGATGCGCTTGAAGATAACTGGAGAAACAGCAACTACGATATCAGTGGTCAGAAACTGGATATTAATGCTTATGGTGAAGTTGGTTTGGGATATGCGCGTCAGATCAATAACCGTTTGACAGTTGGTGGTAAAGTGAAAGTGTTGTTGGGTATTGGCAATATGAATTTGAAGATCAATAACGTGATGATGAATGCCGAACTTCCAAGTGATGCTCGTATTAACCAGTTGCAGAATATTCAGTTTAGCAGTGATCCCGCACAGGCTGCACAGGAGATAGAAGCATTAAGAAATGAAATTAAAGGCTACCATGCCAATTTGGCTGTAAATGCTCAGTTGGAAAGCTCTTTCAAGGGACTGGAGTTGGTAGAAGAAAATGGTCAGGACTATATCAGTGACTTTGACTTTGATAGTGGTAAGCTGGGCATTGCAGGCTATGGCTTCGGCATTGACTTGGGAGCTTCTTATAAAATCATGGATAATCTGACAGTATCTGCCTCTGTCCTTGACTTAGGCTTCATCAAATGGTCGAAAGGCGCTACTAAAATTGCTTCTGCTAATCCGGAGGCAATTAATATTGCAGGAGATAATTATCTGACAGGTATTGATCCGAATAATATTGGCGGTTCTATAACTGCAGTTCAGACTAATATTAACCGTTTGCAGAATGATGCTAACGGATATATGGATCGTGTAAACGGTGGTGATGTACTCGACTACGAAATGTTGCAACTTCAGACAGAGGAAGCACATAAATCACGCAAGTCTAGTCTGGCATCTACAGTTGTGGTAGGAGCTGAATACGGCTTCTTTGAGAACAAGTTCGGAGTAGGTGTATTGTCTACGACCCGTTTCGTACAACCGAAAACTCTTACGGAGATCACATTCTCTGCAAACTACCGTCCGAAGAGCTGGCTGAATGTAGCACTTAGCTATTCGGCTATTCAGTCTGCCGGAAAGTCATTTGGTCTGGGGCTGAAGCTAGGACCGGTGTTCCTCGGAACTGACTATATGTTCTTAGGCAAGAACACTAATTCTGTAAGTGGATTTGTTGGTATTTCTGTGCCATTGGGCGGAAAGAAATCCAATAAAGAAGGATAAGATAAAATAATTTCTCTCTCTTAAACATTCTCTTTTTAATATTCTCTATCGAATAAAAAACGTATTGTGTGCAGCCTGTCATCTCTGACCTTTCATTTAGGTTTTAAGAGTGACAGGCTGCTTTTTTATGTGTCTGAAATAAAGAGGGAGTGGAGTGGGGCTGTCAGAATCAGAACCACTTGATCTTCCTGAATATGATAAACGCCAATGTCGACAGTACCACAGAACAGAGAATAATCAATGCAAAGGCATACGGTACCTCTTCCAGATGGATGTCCACATTCATTCCGTAGAAGCTGGCTATCAACGTCGGAATCATCAGAGTTATGGAAAGGCTGGTCATACGTTTCATGATGGCATTCACGTTGTTGGAGATGATGGAGGCGAAGGCATCCATCGTTCCGGTGAGGATATCACTATAGATATTCACCGTATTAAACGCCTGTTTCAACTCAATGATAACGTCTTCTACCAGTTCCTTATCCAGAAAGTCGGTGTCCTGAAAGATACTTTGCAGCTTACCGATCATCACTTCATTTCCCCGGATGGAGGTGTTGAAGTAAACCAGCGTTTTCTGTAATCTCATCAGACGGAGCAGGTCCTCGTTGCGGATACTACGTTCCAATTCTTTTTCGGCGGCGCTGATATCCAGATTTATCTGCTTCAGATATTTCAGGAACCATACGGCAGACGAATAAATCAGCCGTAGGATCAGATCGAGCTTGTTGCGGACTTCGATTCCCTTTCTGCGGGTGTGTTCGATGAAGTCAGGCAGCAGATCTGTGTTGTGATAGCAGACTGATACAATGATTTCATTGTTGGTGATGATACCGATGGGTACAGTGCCGAAGGGAAGACTTTCATTCTGTTTGTTTTGCATCGGGATACGTAGAATCGTCAACAGCCAGTTGCCTTCTGTGTCGGTACGCGGACGTTCGTCCGTATCGGCTATATCGTTCAAGAATGATTCGGGTACGTTCAGGGTTTTAGTCAGAAATTCAAAGTCATCGTTGTTTGGGCATACCACGTTTACCCAGCAGTTAGGCAGCCATTGCGGTTTTTCCACAAAGCCAGCTTCACAATAAAGATATGTTCTCATCTTATTGCCTCCTTTCGTTTGTTTACACGAGCAGAGGCATCAGTTTTCAATGACTCTGTTCGCTTTAATTAATACTATTAGTGCACGTTCGCGGGTTTGAATCGTCCATATTTCTATGATTTAATTTTAAAGCGGTGCAAAGATACGGAAAATTAGCCGGGCTTCCGCCTTTTGCTTTGTTTTTTTTGATGGAATAATGGTCTCAAACCGTACAGAAATGAAGAATGATGAATGGAGAATGAAGAATTACTTTGCAGCTGCAGCGTGATAGCGCAGCCAATTCTTCATTCAAATCCGTACAGTATAGAGCTCAAACCGGGTTTTCGGACTGATCCAGTAATTCTTCATTTAAAACTCATTCATAATGATTAAAACCGATGTTTTATTGTCATCTGTCAGCTTTTAGTAGGCAAACTGTTTATAATAAGATAATTAGCTCCTGACAATACCCCCTGATAATACGGCTGACAATAGCAATCGTCCATTCTATTGTCAGCCGTATCATACTGTTATTCCAGCTTGACTATTTGATAAAGAGTCCCTTTGTAAGTATGCTTGGAGGGCAGAGAAAGCATAGCGGACGAGGAGTAGAAGGTATGCTTTGCTTGTGCCACCCCTTTGGCATGCTTGTGCCACGCCTTTGGCACGACTGTGCCATCGCAGTGGCACAACTGTGCCAAGCACTCTGCACAATCGTTTCAGAGGTTTGGCATAATCGTTTCCGTAGGTGGCACAACCGTTCTGATAGCTTGTCACAAACCGTATGGATACTTGAACGGGAAACAACGAAAGGAGAAGTGTTGGTGACAGTGTGAATGAAGGCTCTTCTCCTGTGCACGCAAAAGAGGAGAGTCTTCCTCCTTGCAGTCGTTTGAATGACATAGCCGATCGTTTCTCATTGGTATTCGTCTGAATGACGGAATCAAATGATGGCAAAAAATGTATTAATACACTCTAATGTGAGATATATCGGAAACTTCCCTCACTCCATAAGATGACAGTAAAATGGAACTTTTGCTATTGTCAGCTTATTGTCAGGGCTTATTGTCATGTGGTAATCTGTTTATTATTAGATTATTATATATGAAAAGCTGACAGATGACAATAAAACATCTGTTTTAATCATTATGAAGAAGTTTTAAATGAAGAATGAAGAATTAGCTACGCTATCACGCTGCAGAGTAATTCTTCATTCATCATTCATCATTCTTCATTCTTCATTCAAATTAAGTTGGGCAGGTTCGGAAACGGGGAAATTCTCTTCCAAGTACTTTCTGATTTTATGAGTTCCCAGTCCCTCTTTGGAGATACTACCATCCTTTAGTACAAGTTCATAGTGCGGAATACCGTTGAAGTGGAAGAGTTGGCGCAGATAGTTAAATTCCGATTCGGTCACATAATAACTGGCTTCTCCTTTCAGGTTGTTTTCTACATATTGCTTGTATGCACCGGCAGGAGAATCCTTCTGTCCGGTGATATAGATGAACTGGAACTCCGGATGATCCTTATATTTTTTGCGCAGGTCTGCCGTCGCCTCTATCCCTCCCCGGCAAGGTCCGCAAGTCGTCGCCCAGAAGTCAACGAACAATACTTTATCCGGGTGATTCTTGATGATATTGCGGAAAACCTCAGTGGCTTTACCTTCCGGAAGCTGGTAGGACTTAGCTTCTTCTTTCGGATGTATTTTGGTAAACAGATATTCGGCTTCTTCTGCCAATATTGGAAAAGTAAGTTTTTCTTTGGTGTTGTCTGCATACTCACGGGCGATTGAACGTGTCTTGATATTCTCCAGATAGAATTTCATGTCGCGTACTTTAGCTATTTGCCAAAGCAAAGGATTGGGTACATTATATAGTCCGGCAAGAATGCTGTCTTTTATATGTTCACTTTTTACTTTCATTGAGATAAAATTCCTGTCTATTTCTTCCTTTGATTCCTCTGATTGCTCGTTTTTGACATGTTTCTCTACATATTCCGAAATTAGCTTTTCTTCTTTTTCGAATAAGTCTTTTACCTTCTCATTCTCCTCCTGAAGTTCTTTCAAAGTGATCTTTACTGTTGTTCCGGCCAGTTTTTCGTGTTTCAGTCTGATTGCTTCCTGCTCTGCATTCATCTTTACCCCTTTCTCTTTAAAGAAAGTCAGAAGCGGCTTTTCCGGATACGTATAAGTGATGGTATCTGTCGGCGCTGTTGCATACTGTTGCCCATAAGCTTTTCTGAAAGCATTCATATATTCAAACCGGTTGATGAAAGTACTTGCATTGGCATCGGCAAGCACCGCTTCATCATTTAGCGGCATCTTATTCAGGAAATCGTAATAGGAATCATCTTCTTGCACTTTCAAGGCTTGGTTGGCTGTATCCTGTTTCGCGTAATAATCTCTGCTCATCAGGAAATCGAAGAATAAGCCACCTGCCTGCAGGTTTGTCTTGTTCTTTATCAGGCGGACAGCCTTTGCCGATGGTTGGCAAATCTGAATCACTGAATCGGCTGTATGTTCCCATTGGGCGATAAACGGCTTCATATGTTCCTTGTATTGGCTGGGAGTCAGCTTATTACGGGAATTGGATAAATCCTCGTAACGGTAGGGGATAAGTGAACTGAATTCTTTCAGCAGATAGGAGAGAGGAGCCGACGGTCCCATGTAAGCTATATTCTTGATAGGAAAATAATAATCGCGTGCCCGGCTACGTGCCAGTAATGCTTCCCAGTCGATATACATGGTCAGTGTTTGCCCGGGTTCGATATAGAATGGAATCCAGTTGTTGCCAAGTGTAACCGATTGTTCCACAGGATGCTTGATGACAAATTTGCACAGGAAACTGCCGTCTTCGTCTATCTGAATCACAGTCGGATAGTCTTCGCGGGTGATGATATTCGATAGATAGATCAGTCCGGTATCAAATCCCAGGCGTCGGTCGTAGCCGTCGATATACCCTTGCAGACAGGTAGTGTCTGTGTGGAAGAACTGCTGAAAACCTGTATCGGCGGCGATGGTCTTGGTCGTTCCCTTTTGCCGGGTGTACAGTTGTTCCTTCTCTCCGTTCGCTTGTATTTTACAGTTTCCGTCTTTTTGTGGAGTTACCAGTAAAGTGCGTGTCTCCCCATTCTGCTTGTCCTTGACAGTTATCTCGATCCGTTTCCCTTTCTTACGGACAGTTTCATTGGTGAATATCCGGTTGTTCATGATTGTTACAGAATCGTAGATACCATATTCCCATGCGTTCAAATCATCAGTCTTGAACCAGTTTCCTTTGATTGCAACCAATGGTGAAACACTCTTATCGGTTTGCGGCACTAAAGAGATATCATACGTGTTCCCTTCGGTATCACTGGGGCTGAGAAGATGGATGACCTGTGTTTCTTCCGGCAGAGCTTCGAAAGTGAGTACATAGTCCATCTCGCCCGAGTCGGGCATGTACACTTCCTTGTTGAGCTCAATGCCTTCTGCACTCTTGAACTGATATTTTTTTCCGGTAGCCGCATCTTCCAGGTAGCTGTCTCCTTCCTCTTTTATCCACCAGTGCGGGCGGAAGATGGCGTGAATATAAACACGCGTACCTTCGGGCGTGCGTTCTATACGTGTGATGTTGCCAATGCTTCCCGAACGGGCTTTAAATGGCGGATTGTCGATGGTTTGCGCAGTGAGCATACCCGATAGCATGAGCATCATGCAGAGTAGAATCGTTTTCATAATATTAAATTTTGAATAAATGTGTTTAATAGTTCCCTGTACAAAGAAAGAAAAATATTCATGGCTTCCCCTCTTTTCCCCTTTTAACTTAACATAGATTAAGCGTTTACGTAATCATCTTTTTTGTACCTTTGCACCCGAAAATCAGAGTGATAATTTAAATATTGAAATAGTATGAGCAAGAAAGCCCTTTTAATGATCCTCGATGGTTGGGGATTAGGCGACCAAAAGAAAGACGACGTAATCTTCAACACTCCCACTCCTTACTGGGATTATCTGATGAACAATTATCCTCATTCCCAACTTCAGGCAAGTGGTGAGAACGTAGGTTTGCCCGACGGACAGATGGGTAACTCCGAAGTAGGTCACCTTAACATTGGTGCCGGACGTGTGGTTTATCAGGATTTGGTGAAAATCAATCGTGCATGTGCCGACAACAGCATCCTTCAGAACCCCGAAATCGTTTCTGCTTTCTCTTACGCAAAAGAAAATGGAAAGAACGTTCATTTCATGGGATTGACTTCTAACGGTGGTGTGCACAGCTCAATGGTTCATCTTTTCAAACTTTGCGACATCGCCAAAGAATATAACATCAACAATACATTTATCCACTGCTTTATGGACGGTCGTGATACTGACCCGAAGAGCGGTAAAGGATTTATCGAAGAACTTTCTGCACACTGCGAGAAATCTGCCGGCAAGATTGCTTCTATCATCGGTCGTTATTATGCTATGGACCGTGATAAACGTTGGGAACGTGTGAAAGAAGCTTATGACCTCCTGGTAAACGGCGAAGGAAAGAAAGCTACTGACATGGTTCAGGCAATGCAGGAATCTTACGATGAAGGTGTAACGGATGAATTCATCAAACCGATTGTAAACGCTAACTGCGACGGAACAATCAAAGAAGGTGATGTGGTTATTTTCTTCAACTACCGTAACGACCGTGCTAAAGAACTGACAGTCGTACTGACTCAGCAGGATATGCCGGAAGCAGGTATGCATACCATTCCGGGATTGCAGTATTACTGTATGACTCCGTATGATGCATCTTTCAAAGGCGTTCACATCCTGTTCGATAAAGAAAATGTTGCCAATACACTGGGCGAATACATTGCTTCAAAAGGCTTGAACCAGCTTCATATTGCCGAAACAGAGAAATATGCCCATGTTACTTTCTTCTTCAACGGTGGCCGTGAAACTCCGTTCGACAACGAAGACCGTATCCTCGTTCCATCTCCGAAAGTAGCTACTTATGACCTGAAACCGGAAATGAGCGCTTACGAAGTGAAGGATAAACTGGTAGACGCTATCAACGAAAATAAATATGACTTTATTGTGGTGAACTTCGCTAACGGTGATATGGTAGGCCATACCGGTATCTACGAAGCAATCGAGAAGGCTGTTGTGGCTGTAGACGCTTGCGTGAAAGATGTCATCGAAGCTGCCAAAGCACAGGGCTACGAAGCAATCATCATTGCCGACCACGGTAATGCTGACCACGCCTTGAACGAAGACGGCACTCCGAATACGGCTCACTCTCTGAATCCGGTTCCTTGTGTTTACGTAACAGAAAACAAGGCTGCGAAAGTGGAGGACGGTCGTTTGGCTGATGTTGCTCCGACTATTTTGAAAATCATGGGTCTGGAAGCTCCGGCAGATATGAATGGTCAGATTTTGATTAAGTAATTTAGAATTCTATAACCAGAAGGGCGGGGGTAAACTCCGCCCTTTTTGTCTCACATAAGTTTTATGATTCAGATAGAAGATGTAGTAGTGAGCTTCGATGTCCTTCGGGAAAAATTCCTCTGTAACCTGGATGCCTGCAAGGGCGAATGTTGTATTGAAGGGGATGCGGGGGCACCTGTGGAGTTGGAGGAAGTAGAAAAGTTGGAAGAAGTGCTGCCGGTTATTTGGGAGGAACTGTCTCCGGAAGCGCGTGCTGTCATTGAAAAGCAAGGAGTGGTATATACGGATCAGGAAGGTGATCTGGTGACTTCTATTGTTAATAATAAGGACTGCGTCTTTACTTGCTATGACGAGAAAGGATGCTGTTATTGTGCCATTGAAAAGGCTTATCGGGATGGCAAGACTGACTTTTATAAACCGGTATCATGTCACCTTTATCCCATCCGGATTGGGGATTACGGGCCATATAAAGCAGTAAATTATCATCGATGGGATGTATGCAAGGCGGCTGTGCTGCTGGGAAAAAAAGAAAATGTAGCTGTCTACCAATTCTTGAAAGAACCGCTGATCCGTAAATTCGGTGAAAAGTGGTATCAAGAACTGGAAATCGCAGTGGAGGAATTAAAGGCGCATGATATGATCTGATATTTCTCTCATTTTTTTGATTCTTTGCGTTTGGCTCGTATCAGAAGAAATAGCAGGCAGATCATAGCTACAATAATGCAGGACGGAGTGATCCATGCCTCCGGATGGATAATGATCAGGAACAGGCAAGTGACAATCACACAGGATGCCAGAATTTTGAGATACAGCCTGATCTTGGCAAATACAGGATTTTGGGTAGTAGTTTTCATAAGTGTCCTCCTTCTTTTTGGCAAGATAGTGATTTTGGTCGAGAAGTAATTTAACTGTTAGGTTTTATTAAGACATAGAAAAGCGCCGGCACGGAGGATTTTCCTTCGCTTGCCGACGCTTCTTCGTTGTAAGATGTGAGGTTGGTTTATAAAAACGTAATATTAAAATTATGTATCGATATTTGCATAAGTTGCATTCTCTTCGATAAATTCGCGGCGCGGACCTACGTCTTCACCCATTAACATGGAGAATATATAATCGGCCTCTGCGGCATTATCGATGTTAACTTGTTTCAACATACGGTTTTCGGGGTCCATGGTCGTTTCCCACAACTGCTGGGCGTTCATTTCACCCAAACCTTTGTAGCGTTGTGTATGGACTGCATTCTCCAGACCGCCGCCGTATGTATCAATGAACTTCTGGCGTTGTGCATCTGTCCAGCAATACTCTTCTACCTTACCCTTTTTGCAGAGGTAGAGTGGGGGAGTAGCAATATACAGATAGCCGTTCTGAATAATCTGCGGCATATAACGGAAGAAGAACGTCATGATCAGTGTGTCGATGTGAGAACCATCGACGTCGGCATCGGTCATGATGATAATCTTGTGATAACGCAACTTTTCAATGTTAGCCTCTTTGCTGTCGTCTTCTGTTCCGATAGTGACGCCTAGCGCTGTATATATATTGCGGATTTCATCGCTTTCCAGCGCTTTGTGGTACATTGCTTTTTCTACGTTCAGAATCTTACCGCGTAGCGGGAGGATTGCCTGGAACATACGGTTACGTCCCTGCTTGGCAGTACCACCTGCCGAATCTCCCTCGACGAGGAATAATTCACATTTTGAAGGGTCCTTATCCGAACAATCGGCCAACTTACCAGGCAGTCCACCTCCGGACATCGGAGATTTGCGCTGTACCATTTCGCGGGCTTTTCTTGCTGCGTGGCGTGCGGTAGCAGCCAAAATTACCTTGTCTACAATCGTTTTTGCTTCTTTCGGATGTTCTTCCAGATAATAAGCCAGTACTTCGCCGACAGCCTGGTCTACAGCACCCATCACTTCGTTGTTACCCAACTTCGTTTTGGTCTGTCCTTCGAACTGTGGTTCGGCAACTTTTACGGAAATAACGGCAGTCAAACCTTCACGGAAGTCGTCTCCCGAGATTTCAACTTTTACCTTTTCCAGCATCTTGCTGTCTTCGGCATATTTCTTCAGTGTACGAGTCAGTGCACGACGGAAACCTGCAAGGTGCGTACCTCCTTCGATTGTATTGATATTATTGACGTAAGAATGTACATTTTCAGAGAATCCTGTATTGTACATGATTGCGATTTCAATAGGAATTCCCTGCTTTTCGGAGTTCAGATAGATGACATCGTTAATCAAGTGCTCACGTGAGGACTCGATAAAGCGTACGAATTCTCTCAGACCTTCTTCTGAATAGAACACTTCGCTCTTGAAACTGCCGTCTTCTTCATTCACTACCCGGCGGTCGGTCAGAGAGATACGCAGACCCGCGTTCAGGTATGCCAATTCGCGCAAACGGGCAGCCAGGATTTTATAATCATATACTGTTTCGGTAAAGATGGTATCATCCGGCCAGAATTGTTGGCGGGTTCCTGTAATATCCGATACCCCTACTTCTTTTACAGAATAAAGCGGCTTACCAATTTCATATTCCTGCTGATAGATTTTACCATCACGGAATACCTGTGTAGTCATGTGTGTTGACAGTGCATTTACGCAAGACATACCTACACCGTGCAAACCTCCGGAAACCTTGTACGAACCTTTGTCGAACTTACCTCCGGCGTGCAGTACGGTCATTGCTACTTCCAGCGCCGACTTCTTTTCTTTTTCATGATAGTCGACCGGAATACCACGTCCATTATCCTGTACGGTGATTGAATTATCTTCGTTGATTGTCACTTCGATGTGGTCGCAATACCCGGCCAGTGCCTCGTCAATGGAGTTATCAACGATTTCGTATACCAAGTGGTGAAGTCCCTTTACGCTGATGTCACCGATGTACATCGCAGGGCGTTTTCTCACTGCTTCAAGACCTTCCAATACCTGGATACTATCCGCAGAATAAGACCCGTTATTGGGAGTGATTTGTTCTTCGCTCATAATTGCCTTTCTAAGTTATAATAACAGAGCAAATATAGTGAAAATTGTCGACTTGGCGAAGTTTAAGAGGTGAAAAATACAGAATAAAAGTGGAATTAGCGGTTGGGAAAGCGGTCTGATATTCAGTGGATTATAAACACAAAAGGCCGAACTTAAAAGTTCAGCCTGAATGCTATATAGAATTGTTATTTTTCTATTATTAAGCGAGCTTGTTGATGTAAAGAGCCAGCTTAGATTTCAGATTGTTAGCCTTATTCTTGTGAATAACATTTGTTTTAGCTAACTTATCCAACATCTTGGTGATGCCAGGATACATTGCAACAGCTTCTGTCTTGTCAGTAGTTGCACGAAGTTTTCTAACAGCGTTTCTCATGGTCTTACCATAATATCTGTTATGAAGTCTTCTTGTCTCTTCTTGTCTGATTCTCTTCAGTGATGATTTGTGATTTGCCATTTCGACTAATCTATTTTTTAGTTCTTTATTCTTTTTACTTGTAGCCCGTGGGGGAATCGAACCCCCCTTTCAAGAATGAAAATCTTGCGTCCTAACCGATAGACGAACGGGCCATCCTATTGTTGCATTTCTGCTTTTTGCTCTCTCGAATCAGTGTTTGTTTCTCGATTGCGGATGCAAAGGTAGGAACTTTTTTGAAACTGACAAACAATTCTTGAAAAAAATATCTGTTTTTCCTTCTTTTTTTTCTTGTGGTAGGCTTATGCTACTTGATTTTCAGCTAAATATGAAGTTGCGATTTGTCGAAAAAAAATTCTCTTTCCATAGTGCTATGGATAATAGCCTATGTTTACACCTTATTATATATAATAGACTTTACGTACTTAGCTCTTGGTTGTTACATCGTTTTCGAAAAAACGATAAGAACGAGGTCGGGTTTCTGTTCAATGGTATCCTTCTTACTGCTCCCTATATAAATTGCAGTATAGAAAATGGCAACTTTTTCATTGTGACGGATAGAGTGCGTGATTCTGATTGTTTTAATAGATAACGAAAGTGCACTTGTCCTCGCTCGGACAAGTGCACCAACACAAACAAAACAAACAATTAATAAAACAGTCCTTCAATGAAGTGCCGTTTTATAAGGAAATTTGGCATGTTGTGGGAAACAAAACATGCGAAAAAAAGGGTATATCATACCACTCGGATACTTCACAGTAGCCTTTTTTGTAGAACATCTCACCTAAATTCCGTATACATACAATCAGCCATGTATTCTTAAGACTCCAGTTCTGAATCATTCAGCCGCACAGTCCATCCGTTTACCATTATTTTCGGGCATATCTTCGGAATCCCCATATCCGATGATTGGATGAAAAATAAAAGTGTATATGAATCCTGCCTGTCAAGATATTCCTGGTCGTCCATCTCATCACCGGTATAACTGTAGATTTTAGATAACAATAAATACTGGGTGAGCGGAAGACGCAGAATTTCCTGTCCGCTGGGTATATGCTTTATGGACAATGTGGTCTGATCTCCTTTCATGATGCGCAATGTGTTCAATCGCGCATGAATGACAGGAATATCATCAGAGAGTACACTGACTTCCTGCCGGTATGGGCGATAGTAAACGGGCTCTGTATCCGATGGAGTATTTGTATAATCCATTACCCCATTAGCAGCTTCCAGCGTGAAAGTAAAATCTTCCCGGTTCAGAAGGTTATTGTTTTCATCCTGAAGGATACATGAGAAATAATTGGTGTTCTTGACTAAAGGGGCGTCCCATACCTGATAATCACTGCTGACCGTCATATTTTCAAGGCTACCGTAAAAGAGGCCGTTCAATTTCCCGTTCATCTGTTTGTCATTGTCACATATCAATGACAGGAGCAATGATTCCCGTTCCGTCTGACCGGCTTTGAGATAAGGGAACCGGTATTGACGGTCGGAAGCTCCTCCCCACAAAAGCAGATGATAGCTCCCTTCGGGAAACGGCACTCTTACCATGCAGTAGCCTTGATGTAATGTGATACTGTCTACGTCCAGTCTGTCCACATACTTGTTGTTCTTGTCGAAAGCAAAAATGGTGATGTCTCCTACTTGTGAGGAAGCGGCATCCACATCCAGTATATTATAGGTATACGAGATTTTCAACCAGGTCCCGGTAGGGCAGTCTGACAGATCATCATTCACCCAGTTGCAGGATGAGAACAGCGTGATAACGCAGATAATATGTAGTAAAAATGGACGCATTGGTAATAAATTTAGTTCAAAGTGGCCGATACTTATTCAAGTTCTACATCTTGGTTACGTACGGCCCACGGAAAAACATCAATGTTGATGTTCAGTTCTGCCTTGTATTCATCCGGTTGTTCCGGTTCGATAAACGGTTCGCCGCTGCCCAGACCTGCAACCTTATTGACTGACAGCCTGTATATGTTGTTGCGTACGATACCGAATTCCATTACTCCCATCTCAGTGTCATTGTTGTTGTCTTCGTGCTTGATCCAATAGTTATAGTAGCATGCATAGTTTTCAGTCTTGCCAAAACGTTTGATGCTATATTTGGCAAGCTCTTCCGTTGTAGAGTCGTCGGTAATGTCTCCGGGCAGGTTGTTAAGTACCAGTTTTCTGATTGCATTTACACTGGTGTAGAAATTGTAGTTGAAGTAAAACAGGTTGGTCGGCCAGTTGGACGGGTTGCTGACTGTTTCTCCGCTTTCGTCGAATACACGGTCGGTAGCAATGTCGAGGCTTGCTTTGAACATCACTCCTGTGGTATAGGCATTCATCTGGGCCGGACGGAACATACAGTTCTCCAGACAGTAGATGCGTGACCAGCTATTTGCCGGAGCCATGCCTGCCCAGTTGCTGTCGTTTATATTAAGTTGCACCAGTGCCTGTGCAAAGAAACCGTCCTCATTCTTAAAGTCTTCGGCACCTTCTACGGTTTTCTTGAAGAAGTAAGGGTCTATTACATAACCGTCGTTATCGTTTATGTTGCCGAAGTTCTCATCAGTGTATGAGTCCGGTTCCTGAAGGCTGGTCAGTACGGCTGTATGGCGGAAGGTGTAGAACTGAGTTGCCAGGTTCAGCATTCTGAAGTTATTGAGTTTGATAGTACAGTAAGTCTTTCCTGCCGGGTCTTTCAGGGGGAAGGTTTCCTGTGTCTGTGTCACTTCAATTTTGGCAACTACACGTTCCAGGCTGATGGAGATGTTGGTTACTTTGTCAGAGTCTGTGGGCTTGCTGACTTCAACGTTCAGGTTGGCAGCACCACGGTTGGTCATTACAAATCCTTCTTCGGGTACACTTGGAATCTTTCCTGTGCTGTAAGTCACCTTGTCGATGGCTCCGAGGAATTTGTCCTGTGTTGCGATGTCCCCTGTGATTGCTTCACCATTGGCGATGGCGAATACATTGTAGGTTCCCGGTTTCATTGTGATTTTGTTGGCGGTGTATTGTATTTTTTGTCCGCTTGTTCCTGCCAGTGTGATGTTTTCAAGAGGCTGCGACTCAACAAAAGTTTTGGTAACCGAGTCAAAGAAGTAGACAGTAAGGCTTTTTACTGCGTATTCTTCTTTCGAACCTTCTTCAGTTACGCCTGATGATTCGGCACTTCGGCTGACGGGAACATTCGGAATTTCAAGAAACAGGGCTACGTTGCCGTTCGAATCCGAGTGAGTTTTGTCGGAGATTACATCTGCATCGTTGATGCAACTGTACTGTGTGGCTGCTGTAAACAGGAGCATTGCCATTAGTTTTGTAAATTGTTTCATCTTACCATTGATTTTAATTAAACATTTATTTAAGTTCTAATATTCGTTTCAGATTGTCATCGGCTTGTGAAAGTCCGGCAGCTTTGGCTTGTCTGAAGAATGATTCCGCTTCTTCATACTGGTTCTTCAGAAGGTACAGGACGCCTTTTGCCAGTGCCGTTTCCGGTACTTCCGGTGCTTTCTCCAGATAATGCCCGGCGGATTTCACGTCTCTTTGCATCAGTGAGATGCAGGCTGCGTTCAGATTGGCTACGGGATTATCCGGAAACAATTGCACGGCAGTCATAAATATCTTGTTGTATGTTTCACTCCCCGGTGTGTGGGTAAGTGCGAGGCGGAACATCTCTTCAAGGCTCAGATTCTTGGGGTTGGTCACGAAAATATTTCGTGATTCTTCTACGCTGAAAGGACGTACATGATATTCGATGGTATAATCGGAATGCCTGAGCAGCGTGAACCAATGTTCGAGTACAAAGCGATAGAATGCCGGAAATTGTTTTTTCAACTTCTCTTCCTTGCGGTCGGGGTGCAGACTGCCTGTCACGATTCTCATGACCGCCTCTTTTTGCTGAAAGGCTGTATCGGTGAGAAGAGCTTCGAATCCTTCCCAATCTTCGGGAGTATGTGAGGTCTGGATATCCGTTTGGTCGAATGTATATAACCGGCATACATATTCCTTCAATGCCTGAGTACGTTCGCGGGATAATCTCTCGTTGAGTTTATAAGGTCCGTCGGGTGATGCATAACCATGAATGCTGATATGTGTGATTGTCACATTCGTATCATTTTTGATAGCATCTATTGTTTGAACGATCTTATTCAGTTCTGTTGCATTGTTGCTGTATGTTTCGTGTATGATCACATCGTTTACAGGGAAGTCGATGAATGCACACCCTTTCTCGGTTCTGGTTTTCAGCGCTTCCACTTGCGGAGTGAGAAATACGAGTTGCGGAATAGGTACCGGCTGCGGATGCAGACGGGCGATACAGGTGAAAGCTTCTTCACTGGGGATGCCGCAGCCGCAACTTTTCTCTATCAGTGAGAGTGTAGCATGGTTCATCCATTTCTCAAAAGGAACGGATTGCAGATAATGCATACTTTGCTGACTTCCGTTTTTCCTTTGCAGTGACCGGGCTTCTTTCTCTTTTCTGCCCGTCTCACGCATAAATATGATTTGTTGTTTCCGGCTATTGATATAGATGGGTGGCAGTTCCATCCGGTGCTCCAGACTGTCGGTGACAACTGGAACAAGAACCAGCGATTCGTTGGACGAGAGGTCCCGGGTGATCTCTACCGAAATAGAAACCACCAGTTCTTCCCCTGCCTTGTGGAGGCTGGAAGCGGTGGTGCGGATCGTTCCGTTATCTTTCTCTACAGGCGTCTGTGCCTGTAGGGAAAGCGATGCCATGACCGCAATAATAAAAAATCCTCTCAGTTTCATAATTATACTAATCAATGAATCTATATGTAGAAATAGCCTGTTCACCAAGGATAGATATAAGATATGATTCCGCGTTGTTGCAGTTCTTCCAGAATCTTCATGTCCTTCGGTGTTTTTCCTCTACCGCCATGTCCTAAGTGATATACTTTCCACGGTGTAGACCGGTATTTGCGTGCTATCTCCATGTAAATATGCCTCCTTTTGGAGAACCAGACTTTCCATAATTTTTTCATTTTTCTTCTTTTCTTAAAATAGGTAGATTAAACTAATAGAGGCCTTATTAGGTCCTGCGTAATGATACTTTCCTTCCTCCTTTAGCTTTGCGCATTTATCTACGCAGTTGTATTGCCGGTAATGGATATATTCGTATCCTGCTCCCACACTTGTTTCTATGTTCCAGTGGTCGTTCAGCATCCAGTGATATCCACAGCTGATACCTCCGCCTGCCAGCCAGCCTTCGTACCGATAACGTTTCAGTTGGGAGAATACGCCGAAAGGCAGTTTCTTGCCTCCGATGTTGAATTGTGCGCCGTTCAGATAAGCCCCCAAGAAAAAGCCGTTATACTTCTGGCAAGTCCAGTATTTGTATTCAGGTTGCAGCAGCCAGTAGCGGTTGACATATTCTTCGCTCCGCTTCCAGGGTCGCAGGCTTCCGGTGAGTTCGACGGTGTTCTTGTTTCCTATGGCATACGAGATTCCTCCTCCGAAGGCTCCGTCTATGGCAGAAAGCGCATTCACTCTGATGGCCACTTTCTGCGAGTAAGCGTCCAGACATCCAAGAAGTAAGAGCAGGAATATGAAACGTTTCATTGTATCCGTTGATTAAGGGCGTTTATTGTTCTCAAAAAATGCATTCAGATTGTATGCAGCCTCTTCGGAGCCTTCTGCTTTGGCGGCTTTCAGCATTCGGATACCTTCATAGGTATTTCCGGACATAAGTTCGTATACTCCGCGACAGTTTTTGTAGGCAAGGCTGTCATGGAGAGCCATTGAAAGGAACTTACCTGCCGATTTGACGTCTCCCTGTTCGATGGCGGCAGCTGCTGCATTCAGGTTGGCAACCGGGTGTACAGGATACAGTTTGACACTAATATTGATAATCTTGTAAAACCGGGCTTTATCTTCCGTATAAGACAGGGCGACAGTGTAGAGTTCGCGGAGCGATAACATCTGCGGATTGATCTCCGCTATCATTTTTGCCTCTTCAAGGCTGAAATTCAGTTCTTTCTGATTCCGTGCATCCACATCATCCGTTTCGGGAGAAACATAGGCACCCTTGTATTTCATCTTGTTGCCGGCTGCCGGAGTCACCGAACGTTCATTGACAGCAGGAAGGGAGACTATTTCTTGGGTAGCCGTACTGGAGGGAACTATTGTGCCGGAAGATGCCACTATGTTTTGAGGAGTTATGACGATCGTATCTTTCAGAGATTGTTCACCTTCCGGACGTACAATAGTTCTTTTGAGTGTCAGTGTCGCGTTGCTCATCCAGTCCTCCGCCGGCAATGAAGTCCGGTAGGAAATGGTACGTGAATGATTTTCGTCAATGCCGGCAATGAGATAAGCTTTTGCATCCTCTTCTTTCCGGTCATTCTTTTTGCGCAATATCTGATTGCGCAGATATAGCTTCTGTTTCTGCTTGCCGTTCAGTTGTATGTGTGGCAGCAGCACTTTTTTCTCCTGGCTGGTCAGTACGGGTGTCAGCATAAAGGCACTTTTGGAATCCATGTCGTCTATATGGATTGAAATATCCATGGCCAGAAGCAATGAATCTGCACGGACACCGAAGAAGTGAGGGACGATATCCAGCTTAACGTTCTGTGCCGGGAGCAAGTTGCATATCAATAGACTGAAAAAGATGAATGCTTTCGTTTTCATGTTATGTTGTGATTTAATTGATTTACTGAATGAAATATACGAGTGATATTCCTATCTGCGTGGGGCCCCAATAGTTGCAGTGGGACTTTTCTATGAAGGCGGCGCCTTCGGGTTGTCCGTAACGTTTGTAGTTGAGGTGGGCATATCCCAGTGAGAGTCCTGCTTCCAGATTCCATTGCGGACTGATCATCCATTGATAACCGTAGGAGATGCCGAAGCCTGCCAGATTGCCTTGATACCGATTGTTGGCAATCTGCTTGTTTTCGATTCCCAGCATTTTACCGTTCCCGAATCCCCAGGGGAGCATACCGCCAAAGTTGAACAGGGCATAATGAACCTGAAAGCCGATATAACTTCCCATAAACGTTCCGCTAAACCATTTGCGGTATTCCGGCTGGAGCATGAAATGCTTCATCTTTTTATTTCCTCCGAAGTTCCAGGGATTGTAGTTGACGGAGAGACTGAGCGTATGCGTATCATCGCATCTTATCTCTCCCCCTATGTTGAATGTGGTTGTGAGGTCGTAGAGAAGATTGCTCTTGACAGCTATCTTTTGCCCGTATAGACTGGAAGCGGGCAGAAGACAGGAAAGGAGGATGCTTGCCAACATGCATTTTAAGACTGGTGTGAGTCCCTTCATGCTGCTGATCGGCAATATCCTTTTTTTATTACTATTGGGTTTGTGTGTCATAATCTTTTGTTTATGTGTTTCTGTTACTTCTTAGGTAACGGAAATCCGGTTTTGTGACCGGTATGTGGAGGGGAAAGAAGTAAAAAAGGCAGCGGTCTTTGAGTTATAAAGTGTATATATAAGTTTTCGGCTGAAAAACAGTCCGGCAGATACAATAGCGGTCTGGAACATGAAACAGATATAATTCATGCTCCTGTATTCTTTTTTATTTTTTTTGAAAGAAAGGGAGTAAAATAATGTCTAATTAATTTGGAGTATGATGTTCTTTTTCTATATCTTTGCGCTGTATTTATTTCCGTTACCTAAGAAGTAATAGATAAGGTAATTTGTTTATATTCAATAGTTTGTCTCTCTCTATTTGCCTGTAAGGTAGTTCTCTACGTAAAAACAATTCAATTTATTCGCTTCTGTCCGTTTTTCCAGTCCAAAGCCTTTCAGATAAGTTTGCGTGGTTTTTATCGATTTATGTCCCAATGATTCGCTGATCATTTCGATAGGGATTCCCTGATATTTGGCGCTTGTTGCCCAGGAATGCCGGATGGTGTATGAAGTGACGGGCGATTTGATGCGCAATTCTCTGGAGAGGCTCTTCAACTGATTGTTGAAACGTCTGAGAGCCGACTGATATTCCTTATATCCTGCCTCTTCTTTCCTTTTTTTATCTCCTTTCATTATGTCGAACAGATAATCCGGATAATCGCCGGCGGAAGATTCATTGTTGCGCAGTCCGTTGATTGTCTTTTGGGCTGCTTCCAGTATTTCAACGCTCATGGGAGTGCCCGTCTTTATACGGTTATATCTCAGTACTCCGTGTGTCAATGCAGATTTCTCCAGATGTGCAAAGTCGGCAAACGGCATGCCGCAGAGCTGAAACATCAGTCGTGCTATTGCTTGTGTACGACACAGATGTCTGGACTTGGGCGCTTTGTAGAGTAGCATGTGCAGCTCGTTGATGGGCAGCGCCTTCTTCTGGCGGACATCTACTCCGGTGAATACATCACGAAACAGTCGGGGAATGAAACGGGCAGTGCCTGCTTCGACGCCCCGGTTGTAGATACTGCGCAGCATACGCATATAAGTCGATACGGTATTTGGTTTCAATCCGCAGTCATAAAGATACTGTCCATACCTTCTCAGGTTATCGCGGTTGACTTGCCCGAATGCCACATCGGGAGTATCACAAAACTTTGTAAATGAAAGAATTGCGTTTTTGTATACATGTGCCGTCGAGTAACGGCCTTCTTCTTGAAGACTTCGGATGTATGCTTTTGCGCATCCGGTAAAGCTGTTTTTATTACTTTTTCTTTTCATACTCTTGTCTATATTTACTTGTTATTCAGGGAGTATAACAAAAATAGCAATCTTTTTTGTTGTTAACGCCTCTAAAAAGCTCCCAATTGCCAGACATTTTTTTGTAGTTTTGTTCCGGAATGATAAAAAGAGGAGCGCACTATGCTGCAAAAGACGAAAGGAATAGTTCTACATACGCTTAAATATAATGATACTTCTATCATTGTAGATATGTACACGGAGTTATCCGGCAGGACTTCTTTTCTGGTTCCCGTGCCCCGTTCGCGGAAGGCGGCAGTCAAGTCGGTGCTTTTCCAGCCCTTGTCTTTTATCGAGTTTGAGGCAGACTACCGTCCGAATGCTACTCTCTATCGGGTGAAAGAGGCGAAGTCCTTTTATCCTTTCACTTCTATTCCTTATGATCCGTACAAATCTTCGATGGCACTTTTTTTGGCAGAATTTCTCTATCGTGCTATTCGTGAAGAGGCTGAAAACCGTCCGCTGTTCGCTTATTTGCAGCATTCTGTCATTTGGCTGGACGAATGTCGCGAAGGGTTTGCCAATTTCCATCTGGTTTTTCTGATGCGTCTTTCCCGTTTTCTGGGGTTGTATCCCAATCTGGAAGATTATCATAATGGTGATTACTTCGATTTGTTGAATGCTTGTTTCACTTCCAGTCGTCCGCAGTTGCATTCCTCTTATATTAATCCCGAAGAGGCAGGACGTCTTCGCCAGCTGATGCGTATGAATTATGAGACAATGCACTTATTTGGCATGAGCCGCGCAGAACGCACTCGCTGTCTGACGATTATGAATGATTATTATCGTCTGCATTTGCCGGATTTTCCAGCGTTGAAGTCTCTGGATGTACTGAAAGAATTGTTTGACTAGTTTTTTTTAACAGTCTAGACTTCTTCTACTCTTGTCAGTTTCCAACCTTGAAATACTAGTGCGATACTTTTTAGTTCTGTAGTTCCTTTGTCTTGCTGAATCCATTCGCTTGTGGCATACTGTTTCAACTGTGTTTTTGCATCAGTCAGCAGTTTCTCTATCTCGGTGTCGGAAGCATCTCGTTTAGCATACTTTACCTCGATACAGTAACTGTATACCATGTCGGGAAGTTGCAACAGGCGGGGTTGCAGAAAGATATCCGCATATCCTTTGTTGCTCTCATATTCGGGACGGGCAATGTAGTAATGCGTCAATCCCAGATAAGCCAGAATAAAGGTCTTTACGAAAGCCTCGCCTTCGATAAAGTCGCGGATACTGCTTTGAGCGTTTAGACGGTCGGCAATGTATTTGAAGTAATTTTCCCATTCTCCTTTGTACGCCATTCGTTTCATCCGATCCACTAGTTTATCTGTTTCCAAATAGAGGTCGGCAGAATCTTTGTAGATATCTGTCATGTAGCCGTAGAGTTGTTCGCGTACTGCCCAGTTGGGGACGCTCAGTCTGGGCTCTCCCATTTCCATGCCGCTGATGGTGAGCATACCATAATAATAGAGCAGGCTCTTAAAGTATTCCGGTTTGATAATATCTTCAGCAGGGAAGCTGTCAGCAATGATTCCGGTAGTAGAGCCTTTCTCTACGATTTCCTGTACCATACTTGCATTCTCGCCGAAAGTTCTGTCTACGTGGATGAGGTGGCGCAGCTTGTTGTAGTCGGTGCGGATGTTGGCATCGAGCATATTTTCGGGAATGTCTTCATTCAGCATATAGTGGTTCATGAAATAAAGTACCATATCCGAGTTATACATCGACGGCTCTTTTAGTGCTTTTAGGGCAAAACAATAATTGTCATACCATGGTTTCATGATGTCTATTAGTTCATTTGTGGTGTGCGGTAGCTTCCGGTAACTTTTGTAATAATCGATTAGCGTACGTACTTCTTGCTCATTAAATCCCATCATATTGTTAAAGGTGGGCGAATTGCTGTAATTTGCCGCAATGTTAAACCCACTGGTGAGATCATCCATTGTTACGGGACTTACGCCTGTAAGGAAGATCCGTTCAATCACTGAATTTGAATAGTCTTTCACCACTTTCAGGAAGCCACGGAAGAATCCGCTACCGTGAGTGATGCTGCGATAACGTTCGTTGCCATAATCAACCAGTATATTGTTGGCAAAGTTATCATATTCATCAAGGATGAGATATATCTTTTGTCCTTTGCTATTAGCACTTTGGCACAGTGATCCCAATAAAGCGTCTCCCGTTTTTAATTCGCGTAGTTTTTCGACGGCTTCTTCTCCTAGCAGATGGGCATTTCGTTCCGCGAATCCGGTCATTACTATCTTGCAATAGGTGTTGAATGATTCTTCTAAACGTTCCATACTGGAGGCTACACTACTGAAATTAAGTGCCAACACTAAGTATTTGTTGCGATCAGGAGTAGGATGCTTTCCTATGTAAAGTTCGCCAAATATTTTGTCGAACTTATCTTTCTGGTTGATGTCATAGTAATGACTAAGCATGCTTAAAAAAAGGCTCTTACCGAAACGGCGCGGACGGACAAAAAAGAAGAAACGACTTGTGTTTTCTACTTTAGTAATATAGTGAGTCTTGTCCACATAGTAATAATTATCACAGATGATAGACTCAAAATTCGTCATCCCATAAGGTATCTTCTTTATTGTAGCATCCATAACCACTTCTTTTTTTTATGTTGAGAACAAAAATAGTTTATTTTCCTTTATATGGCAACTAAAGAGGGGTGATAATAACACTCTTCTAAAAATATATATTACTTTTGTCACCAACGAAATGACTAGATAACGACCAACATGAAAACATTCGTAAACTTAGCAGCATATATTCTCATCTTTTTAGTTCAGTATGGGTGCAACGATGATGTATTTGTCGACGATTTCCGGTCTTCCGATTCCGAATTTACTCTGGACGGGAATGGTGATGATGTAACCATTCGTTTTGCATCCTCCAATTGGGATTTGATGTGGATGTATACATACGACAGCGAGTTTTCCTGTCAATATGAAATCTATGACGCTGACAATCGCCTGATAATGCGAGAACAGAACGCCTACTTAAAAGGATTAGGCAAGATCGTATGCAATGAGAAACTGACCGATTTCGTCATTGAGCGCAGTGATCCCAAAGAGCTGAAGATCACAGTGGGCGAAAACGTCCGCAACACTCATTTTAGATTCATGCTTGTAGTGGGCAATGATTATGAATCGCAAGAGATATACGTTGAAATTTCCCCGTCGGACAGGTATGTGTTAGATCATATCACTTATTCTTTAAATGCGTATAGGTATGAGAAGAGAAAAGGTGAAAGGGGGAGTTTTGTACAACCCAACCTTTCGGATATTCCCTATCCATGCCTTCTATCAATACAAGGGATCCGTCATGAAGTGACGTTCCAAAGTGATACGCCCGGGGCTTTTCGACTATTGGGAGATGACAATTTGACAGTAGAGATACCAACTATAGAGAATGGGACTTTGGTGATGAACGGTGTACAAGCACAATATACCTCTCGGGAACAAGCATTGCCTTTTCCCAATATAGAGAAGGAGATTTTTATTCCACCTTATACTACTCAGCGTATTACCTATATGCTGATGCATGAATGGTTTGAAACGGAATACATTCTCTATACTTTTCACCCTAAGACTAAGAAACAACGAATTATAACCGGTACGTTGCAAAGCAATATACCTACAGACAACTGGATTATAGAACGCGAAAATATCAAAAAATAGAAATATGAATGCCAGATGGTCTCTATATATAATCTGCTTGCTGCTGCTCTCGGCAGTTGGCAACGAATTAGACGCTCAGACAGTAGTGAAGCCTGTCGGACAGCAGAATGAAAGTACCAGACATGCCCTCATCCATCAGATCGGTTTTGACGTTCGTCCGGGCTATGTAGCTCCGACAAACAGTTTCCTCGAAGGCGATAATGCACAACGGCAGAAAATTGACCGGTCACTTTCCCTGCATTTGAAGTATGCTTTCCAGTTCAGCAAAGATTCCTATTTGGGGAGGTTGTATCCTCATGCTTATCAGGGGATCGGTGTTTCGCATAATACATTTTATAATTCCGCAGAACTGGGAAATCCGGTGGCGGTATATGCTTTTCAAGGGGCACCTATTGTACGGCTTTCATCCCGTTTATCGTTGGATTATGAGTGGAATTTCGGTGCTTCTTTCGGTTGGAAACAATATGACGAACACAGCAATTGGTACAATGATGCCATCGGTTCTAAAATCAATGCATATATCAATCTGGGTTTTATGCTGAACTGGCAGTTTCATCCGCAGTGGAGGCTGGCGGCGGGTGTGGACTTTACGCATTTCTCCAATGGCAATACACATTATCCTAATGGAGGCCTTAATACTATCGGAGGAAGAATCGGTGTTGTACGTACCTTTGGTGCCGAAGATGAGGCATCCGGGGCAATTGCTCCCAAGCGCCTTTATATCAAGCCGCATGTCAGCTATGACTTGTTGGTATATGGAGCTACTCGCAAAAGAGGGTTCGTGAAAGAAGGTATACCGACTTTGGTTCCCGGTTCGTTTGGTATTGTAGGGCTTAACTTCGCTCCGATGTACAATTTCAATAACTACTTCCGGGCGGGGCTTTCCGCAGATGCGCAATTTGACGAGAGTGCCAATATTAAGGATTATAAACTAGTAGGAACTTATGGGGATGATATAAAGTTTCATCGTCCCCCTTTCCGCGAACAATTTGCAGTGGGGGTGTCTCTTCGGGCAGAATTGGTAATGCCCATTTTCTCAATCAATGTCGGTATCGGACGAAACCTGATCTACAGTGGCGATGATACGGAAGGTTTTTATCAGATTTTGGCTCTCAAAACTTATGTTACCCGTCATTTATTTCTACATGTGGGATATCAGTTGAGCAAGTTTAAAGACCCCAATAATCTGATGTTAGGAATTGGATATAGATTTCATGATAGACGATGAATGGATAACTATTTCATATATTATGGGATAGTTTCTCATGCCAATTCTAATTCTCAATTTCAAAAGTGACATCGTTCACACTTGTATCTGTTGCTCTTATATCATTATAATGAGCTTCAACAATAGATGGACGGGCATTCTTGAATTGATACTTTATTTTGATTGTATCTTTTTCTTTGCGGATTTCTTCAGGATATTGGATTTCTAAAATATACTCTTGTTCATAATTACCCTTGTTTTTGATACAGGCTTCCCATTCTCTAACTTGTATATTGAGACAGTTGTAATATGTAAGATAGGATATGTCAGTAATTTGAGTGTCCTTGTTAATGGGGCTTAGCAGGTTCACTGTAATCTGATTTATTTTATCTTTGTTTTCCTGCAAAGGTGAACTTCCGTCTTCATTGATAAGTTTCACTTTACAATTAAAAATAAATGGCGGTGTATCAGTGTTCTCTTTGCAGCCAATTAAAATGAAAAGTGTGAATAGAACATATAATAGTTTAGTTTTATGCAGTCTCATATCTTTCTAATTAATGGTTTCTTTATGTAGATGAATATCTGTCGACATTCTGTTATTTATGATTATGCAATATTACAATAAAAAAAGAATAATCTAATAAAGGAGTGATAAACAGCTATCACTCCCTACTGTTCATTCATAGAGGAATTATTTTGATATAACCAGTTTTCTAATCAGCGTCTTAAACTTTCTCCTTACTTAAGACTTCCAATAGATAATAATAATATCCCAATAGATCTTGTACAGGTTCGCCTTGATTCTTGTTCACAGCTTTGACTTTAATCACGAACTCATATCCTTCTTCATACTCATCTTCAAAACCTTTGATTGTTTCGATGACGTATGTCTTGTTGCTTTCATCCGTAACAACATAGCCTAATATATCGGTGGTAATACCATGTCCCGGTGCAACATAATAATCTCTATAAGCTGCGACTTTTAGGATCATGGTTTTATATTCTTCTTTTTGCTTCTCATCGTCATTACAAGAATAAAAGCATAAACCTATAATGATTAAAAGTACAAAAGCATTATATATCTTGTTTGTCATATTGAGATGAAGGTAAAGATTCTATCATCATTTCCAAATTCATTGGGAATATGTTTATTTACTCCTTTTATCCTCTAAGTGAATACTCTTCGTATACAACTGTATAATACTCATTCATCAAAACTTTTAGTATCTAGAATGTTTCATGATATTGATATCAGGTAGCTGTATAACAGTTATAGCATGATATGTATTTACATATCTGCATATAAATTTTATGTTTCTTTTTTTTCCTGTTGTATTCTCTAGTAGGCAAATTGTTACTTTCTTTCCATCGATTTTAAAAGAAAAAAAATCAAAATCAAATTTATCAGGTGGGAAGCTCTGATTTTTATCTTTAATATATTCTGGACTATATTCTTTAATAATAATTCCATCAAGTATTAACTGATCAATCTTCCATTCATCTTTATTGGATGTGAATATTTTCCTGCCTCCTTCTTTGGGGCATTCCCAACTATAGTTAGAGAAAGCGAATTCATTGGAATCGGTATTATTACAAGCGCTCATGATCATATAAAGGACAGCTATGATTAATTTATATTTCATTTTATTCATTTTTTGTTTGCCATACACTAAATGCTTTCATTTGATATGGAAAGGTTCTAGATGTGCCTTCCCATCTCAAATCCTGATCATAATTATCCGATTGTGGTATATAAAGATAATAGCCATTATAACTTTCCCCCCATCCATAATTGATATGGAAATATCTCTTTACATATTTAGTTGCATCTATACATGTGCCACAAGCCCCAGTAGTAAATATAAAGCGTAATGCATCTATTAGCATTGAATGCCCTTCATCATTACTATTTCTAGCAGATAACCATACTATACCATTTTTCTGTACTAAAGTATTTTCAATAGTTTCATTAAAAGGGGATCTTTCATATTTAAGATAACCTTGGGATAAAAGGCATACGGCTTTTACTGCATCTTCTGTATTTGCGCTACTACTAGGACCATATTTCATTCCTACTGCTAGTCCAATCTCATGTATTAAGTTTGCTACATCGGTTTCTTCATCGCTTCCGGCAATAAACTGATTGTCATGTTTGATTTCGCTTAGCCGGTCCCATGATGTTATTAATGTGTAGTAATAAAAGGTAGTTTTTGAACGGTCCCATAAGCATAATAGGGCTTGTGCTGCTGCAACTGCAACGCATCCTGCTGCAGAGCGTACTTTGTCTCCATTGCTGTTGGTGTATAAAGGACAAACATTATTGAATGGAGCGAATTGATGCCAACAAACTGGACACCTAGGTTCCATAGTAAACATTTCTTTTCCTCCGACTATATCTGAATCTGCTCTAGTTGATGCGTTTAGTGTTTTCCAATCTTCATTTATTGACGTATTATATTTTATAGAATACTTAATATCCGCTATTGCATTACTTAGAATAGCTACTAATCCACCGGGTATGTTACTGTTTATTAGATCAGCATTGTTAAGCTCTACAGTTCCATCTGCAATGCCATATAACGATTTGGCACGCTTGTCAGCCGCAACAAAAGCGGTATTGCCATTAGATAACTCTACTATATAAAGAATGTCATTTACATCTATATCAGAGTCATTACCAATGCTCCGCGTCTTGCTTTTAGTCAATGAAGTTATCTTTTTTATACTAACAAAATTCTCTACCCTTGTAGGAGAGAGAGAAGAGACTCCATAAAACTCATCAATAGTTGATTGAATGTCTTCTTCATTAACTTTGAATTCAGGGTTCGTACTACTTGTTTCAGGTAGGCTTTCACTGTCAATCATATCAAAATTCTCTTGACATGACATCATTGTAAACAATGATACGATAATTAATAGTTTTCTCATGGCATAATTTTTAGTTAATATTATTTTATGAGTTGATATTGTAATCTATTCGATTTCAAACTCTCCAATGAAAGTCACATCTTTTTCTATATAAAATAGCTCATATTGATCGGCTTTGAAACCATCTAAATCTATTTTATAGATTTCCTGCTTATCAGGAATCACCATATCTTGAAATACGATGTTTCCATTCTTGTCTTTAACTTGGAAGGTGACTGGCTCGTTCGATTTTTCAAAGAACTGCACTTCGATGTTATTACCTTCGAGAGTGGCTTCTATGGGTATGAAAGCAATATCTTTCTTAAGGTGCTCCCATATTTTTAGTTGTATATACTTGCCTCTGTGGCTTGATAAACAATTGGCCTCCATTGTCATGAATGAAAGGGCAATTAATAATAATGTGATACTTAGCTTTCTCATATCTTTAAATGTTTTCTGCAAAGTTATGAAAAATGAGAGACAAAATCTGAGAAATACTAGTTTTGATATGGACAAGCGGATGTTGATAATCAATGACTTACGGCTTTGATCTGTACTGTGAACATGACATTGGTAATATCTCTATAAAATATGGATATTAATGCATATTCTTAATCAAATATTCGTATAATGAAAAATTAGTTGGTAGTGTGATATTTAGTTTCTGTTTAAGTCTGGAACGCTTTCTACTTACGGAATTGGTGGCAATATTTAATAGTTTTGCTTCTGTATTGGTATCGAATCCCAAAAGATACAAACAGCAATATTGAAAATCTTCTTCCGGTAAGTTCGGACCTAAGCTATATATATAATTATAAAGTTCAGGATATATGGTCGTTATTTCATTTGTAATGGCTTTCCATCGTTCTTCAGTTATGAGCGATTTATCATTTCCCGGTATGTTTTGATTGCCCAATTTTGTTAGTTCTTTGTATAGAGGTGAATCTACTAGTAGTTTATTCTGTAGTTTTCTATAATTGGCTGATAAACGAATGATGTCTTCTTGCAGCTGATCATAATTTTCATCTTTTTCTTTGAGGTTGTTTAATATAATTCTTTTCTTTTCCAGTTCAAGCTTATGATTATATAAATCTGTTTTTATGTTACTCAATTCAGCCTGTTGATTTTGTATTTTTTCTTTCGCTCTTTTTCGAAATAGCAGATATCCCATTATCGTGAATAGCAGAGCTGAAGTGCAGATGATTAAAACGATGATATAACTTTGTTCTTTGTTTTTTAGGTCAATGACTTCTTTCTTTATTTTTAGGTTGTTATACTTGGTTTCTATATCCAGTATTTTGGACTGACTGTCCGCATACATTAAGGAATCTACTATTTCTGTGTATTCTTCTAAATTTGTAAGTGCTTCTTTATAATTTCCTTCTGACTTATAGATTTGATAATATAAATTTTTGATGCTATATGTATAGTCAAGATTATCTTGTGGAATTCTTTGCAGAAGTTCTTTGGCTTGCTTTAAAGAGTCAGATGCGATATATAAGCCAATTAGTGCTATGTAATTTGGCATTTTTTCTCTTCCTTCCAGTGCTTTATAAAAGAACTTTTTGGCTTTGTCGTATTTGTCTTGCATTACATAGATGTTGCCCAGGGTGTTTTCGATTGAAGCTTTTACATCTTTATCCTCTGAAGTCTCGGCTATAGAATTTGCCATAAACAGAATTTCGAGGGCACGGGGTATCGAATCAATACATGCGTATTCGCGCCCTATATCTCTTAGGGCACAAGCGTAGCTATCAGTGTTATTTTCTTTTTTGAAATAGTCGGCAGCCATTTCGTATTTTTCGATAGCTTCTGTCCGCATGGCTTTCTCTCTATATAAATCGCCCATATAGCTGTATGTATATCCAACTAAATTATATAGCTTATTCTTATTACCAATCTCTAACGCATTAGTATATATAGACATCGCCTTGTCATAATCCCCATCATTTGCATGGGAACGTCCCAAATAAATTAAGGTTTGTACCTGTTCTTCAGGTTTGCCGTAGGATGAATACCAAGCATTAGCCCGCTCGAATTGATAAGATGGCAATAGGGTATTAAAGATTTCGTCAGTGACTTTACCCGATAGCATGCACCAGCGTGCAAAAGTCTTGTCATCTAGTTTTTCCGGAGATGGTATATTTTCCAGTAAGATTGAAGCACTGTCTGGGTTTACTTCTATAATTCTCTCTACTTCATCGAGTCGTTTGTCCAAAGCGGATTGCTGTTTGCTGCATCCTACTAATAAGAATGTAGATAGGATAGTTATCAATGTACTGCTTTTCATCTGTTTGTCGTAATTTAGTTCGTTGTAGATGCTCCTCAAAAAGTATGTTTTGCCTGTTGTCAAAGCAGGTATATTACCTTCATATTGTTGCAAAAGTAGGTATTTAATTTATATAATGCTATTTATTACGTCTTTATTCCTGTAATTTGATGTAAAATTGGTGGTTTTATAAATTAAGTAACTTCAGATAAGGGCAACGATTGGTTGTCCTTATCTTGTTTTATGGTAAAGAAGTTATTGTTTGCCATTCTTTTAGATGCAAATGATCCTATGTTCTCTTGTCTTTCAACTGGTATTATCATATTATCTAACCGATATCTTCATCGTCCAACCCGGGTGATGTAATCATCGCACTTGGGTGAACTGATCGTGTCACAATAGTAGACAGTTCATTCCACCCGGGTGGAACGATGAAGATGTCGGTTAGAAAACATGCAGATATAGGTATCAAAAGAGAAGGCTATAGGCAGTATAATATATAAAGAACCAGTCAATTAAACTCAGAATAGCGGTACATAACCGGAGTGTTGGTAATGAATAAATCGTAAACCCGTGAGAAATGAATTGAAACTGAATGAGAGATACCCCTAAAAACAATGAGAGATACGTGAAAAATAACTATTTTAACGAAGAAAAGAGTGAGAGATACCTGTTTGAAAAGGATCTCTCACTCTTTATGTTGCTGATTATCTACGGCTTATCTCAAAAGGAATGAGACCGTGAGACTAAAAAGTATTTTTAGTTTCCAGAGGAGTGGTGAAGGGTTATCCCAACAGCTCTTTTACTTTCGCAGAAATAGCACGGCCTTCTGCAAGTCCTGCCAACTTCTTGGAAGCTACTCCCATCACTTTACCCATATCTTTTCCGCTGGTTGCGCCTGTCTCTGCAATGATTTCTTTCAATGCAGCTTCCAGTTCTTCAGCAGTCATTTGTTTGGGCAAATAAGCTTCCATTACGGCAACCTGTGCAAGTTCTCCGTCAGCCAAATCCTGACGTCCCTGTCCGATATAGATTTCGGCAGAGTCCTTACCTTGTTTCACCAGTTTCTGAATGATTTTCAAGGCTGCTTCGTCTGTCAGTGTATCGTTAGCTCCCGGAGCTGTTTTAGCTTCGATGAAGAATTTCTTTACGTTTCTTAAAGTCTCCAAGGCAACTTTATCTTTTGCCTTCATTGCGTTTTTAATGTCTTCGCTGACTTTGTCAAATAAATCCATAATGATATTTACAATTTAATTATTTACAATCTACAAAAGCAGAGGAAGAACCAAACAGTATGAATCTTACATTCTTCATTCTTAGTTCTTCATTCTTCATTTAAAAAGTGATTACACCGTCATTGTCCGTTGCCTCTTCCATGGCAACTTCCTCTTCGAGAGCCGCTTTTGTTTTAATCTTCAACAGCTTCGTTTTATCGCGCGTGTAAGTAGGAGATTCCTCTATCATGGCGATGATGTCGTCGTTGTCCAAATCTTCGGTATTGAAGATGTAGATATGACGGCGGCTGCGCAAGCTCTTCTTTCCGATACCGGCGCTTTCACCGTATGCTTTGCGGATACGTTCTTTGTTCTTCTCCTTCTCTTCTTCAAGCTGCAGCTGGCGTTCTTCTTCCTCCTGGCTGCGTGCTTCGTGGAGTGTGTCCATACCCGGCACGTCTTCTACACCAAAACCGGTTGCCAGTACGGTGATCTTCACTTTGGTATCCAGAGAATTGTCTACTGCGACACCCCAGATAACTTCTACTCCTTCGCGGAACTTGCTCATGAACTCGTGTATCTCGTTCATCTCTTCCATCATCAGTTCGGATGTGGGGCAGAAGGACACATTCAACATTACTTTTTTGGCGTTGAAGATGTCGTTGTTGTTCAGCAACGGAGAGTGCAGGGCATCGTCGATTGCTTTAGTGACACGGTTTTCTCCTTCTCCGAATCCGGTACTCATAATGGCTACACCACCATCTTTCAGGATGGTCTTCACATCGGCAAAGTCCAGATTCACCGTACCACGCATGGTGATAATCTCGGCGATACTTTTTGCTGCGATGGAAAGCGTGTCATCAGCTTTGCCGAAAGCATTCATGAAGGTAAGGTCGGCATATATTTCGCGCAGGCGTTCGTTGTTGATGACCAGCAAGGCATCTACGTGCTGGGCGATACGTTCGACGCCGTCCAGTGCCTGAATGATTTTCTTTTCTCCTTCGAAAATAAATGGAATGGTGACAATACCTACTGTCAGAATATCCATCTCCTTCGCAATGCGGGCGATGACAGGGGCGGCTCCGGTTCCGGTTCCTCCTCCCATTCCGGCAGTGATGAATACCATCTTGGTGCCGTCGTTCAACTGTTCTTTGATATCGTCAATACTTTCTTCGGCGGCGTCGCGTGCCCGTTCGGGACGGTTGCCGGCTCCAAGTCCTTGTGTGATGCTACGGCCCAGTTGCAGTTTCACCGGAACGGGTGACTCGGCTAATGCCTGGTTGTCCGTGTTGCAGAGAACGAACGTTACGTCATGTATGCCTTCCCGGTACATGTGGTTCACAGCGTTACCGCCACCGCCACCTACACCAATCACTTTGATGATCTTCGGTGAGTCGGTCGGGAAATCGAATTGTACTATCTCGTCCATATTATTGAATTTTGAATTTATTTCATATCGTCGTCAGAGAAGATTTCCTTTGTCAGGGAGTCGATCTTGCGTTGAATCCAGCTGGGACCGGCTTCTCTCTTCCGTCTTTCTTTCTCTTCTTTTTCCTTCTGCTTGCGGAGTCTTTCGGCTTCCTTGGCAGCTGCCCGGGCTTCTTTTTCCTCCTCGTCTTTTTTGAGGCGTGCTAGCCGGGCTTGCTCTTTCAGTTCCTGATCGTCCTCAAACATGTCTGCGGTCTTGTGAACTTCCGGCTCCGGTCGGGGAGTGGCGGGAGTGACCGGTATCTGGGGAGCAGTTTCTATCAGGCAGCAGTTCTGATTGCCTTCGAACAGAAGTCCGAACAGGGTGTTCTGCGAACCGTCCTTCTTCAGTATATTGCTGGGAGCGTGAACGGTGTTGCGAGGCAGTTTCGCCATTCTCATCTTTTCTATCTTCGAGCGTCTGCGAAGCATTTCTTCCAGATTCTTCAGGTTGGCGGCTCCACCTGTGAGGATGATGCCGGCCAGCAGTTTGTCTTCGTAGCCGGAGATTTGAATCTGGTTCCATACGTTAGCGATGATTTCCTCGGCACGTGCCTCGATGATGTTGTTGAGCTTGCTCAGTTCGACTGTGCGGCTTTCATCTTCGAGCTTGCAGGTGGCGGGCTCTTCGCTTTCGTCTTCTTCGTATAGGGCGTCTCCGTAAGTTTTCTTCAGACGTTCCGCTTCTTCTTCCTCCATTTGCAGGGTGGTGATGTCGCGGGTGATGCTGTTTCCTCCCAGCGGCAGCACTGTCAGGAAGCGGAGAATGTTGTTTTTATAAACCGAAATAGTGGTGGTATCAGCTCCGAAGTCGATGAGTGCGCAGCCCGAACGGCGTTCGCTCTCGGTCAGCACAGCATTGGCTGTTACCAGTGGCGCGATCAGTTGGTCGGCAATATCGATCTTTGCCTGCTGGAAGCAGTGTTCCAGATTCTTCCGTACGGAAGAGCGGGCGACGATATTGAGGAAACGTCCTTCGATGTGGCTTCCTACCAGTCCCACCGGGTTGGCTTGCAGATTATTGCCGACTTTGTATTCTTGCGGCGCTACGTCCAGTATATCCATATCGACTACCGGAATCGCTACGTTCTCATCGCCGATAGCGTTTACCAGCTCTTCCGAGATAATCGCTTCTTCTTCGAGGTCGCGACTTACTACGTTGCGGACTGTGCGGAGTGATTGTCCGCCAATGCCTACGTATACCTTGGCGATTGAGTTTTTCAACTCACCTTCCAGTCTGTTGATGATAGAAGTCAGGCTTTGCGCTGTCTTGTCCAGATTGAAGATTACCCCTTTACGGATAAACGTAGAGGAGTCTTCCTGGGCATATGCCAGTATTTGCATGCTTCCGTCACTGTTCTTTCTTCCGGCCACACCGGTTATCTTCGATGAACCAAGTTCAATAGCGGCGATAAATTCTGTTGTTGCCATCTCTTTATTTACAATTTAATTATTTACAATTTACTATTTAGAGAGACTTGTCACTCATAACTCATCACTCATCCCCCGGAACTCACATCTCATCACTCTCTCTTCGTGCAGATTATTTGGTTGCTGAATTCAAGGTTGATACGTGAATATTTGTTCCAGCCTACCTGATTGAGTCCTTTCTGATAGAATTCTTTCAGGCGTGCCAGTTTGTCTTCAAAGTTTTCAAGTTTGCCGAGATAGACGAGGTGGTCGCCTACACGAGGTACCAGTTCGATGTTGCGGTCGGGCAACACATGGATTTGTTCTATCTGGGCGTTCCAGAACTTATTGTTTTGCAAAAATACACCAAACTTATATAAATCCTTCATTGCAAACGACTTTTCTACGTTTCCGGTGACAATTGCCCGGTGAGCGACACATTTTGCTTCCGGTGGCATGACGGTTCCTTTATTATCCAGATAATAATTCTCTCCGTTAGCGCTCATGATACGCAGAATCGGTATGCGCTGTGTCACTTCCACACAGACTTTACCGCTGGGGGTCTTGTAGCACTCCGCTTCGTCTATCAGCGGATGTTTGCTCAGTTCCCGTTCCAGCGACTTGGTAGAGATGCGCTCCATCTTTTTCCCGATAGGGTAGATACCTTTGTGCTGGAGGATGCCTTTTACTTCTTCTTTGGTGATGAAGCCGGCATAGGCGGTATCCTTGATGACCAGTTCTACGTCACGGCAGGTCTGGTCGGCAGGCTTGCGGTTGAAAGCGGTGATGGCTATGCCGAGGTAGGCAATAAGCATCAACATGACGATAGATAGAAGGATTCTCTTTACCATAACTTTTTTTTTGATTAAGAATGATGAATGAAGAATGAAGAATTTCTATGCAGCATAGCATAGTTGCGCAGCCAATTCTTCATTCATCATTCTTCATTTTTTCCAGTTCTTTCTTTATTTCGGGGACATAGTTGTCGATGTCTCCGGCTCCTAGAGTGATTAATACTTCAATGTTTTTATCTTTCAGAATGTTCAGTATTTCTTCCTTTTTGCACATACTTTTTTCGATACCCGGACGGAGGTTGTCGTATATCAGCTTGCTGGTGACACCGGGGATCGGTGTTTCACGGGCCGGGTAGATGTCTGTCAGAATGACTTCGTCCAGTAGCGACAGGCTATCGGCAAAGTCCTGATAGAAGTCGCGGGTACGGGTGTAAAGGTGCGGCTGGAAGATGGCTGTGATCTTCTTGTCTTTATAGAGTTCGCGGATAGACAGTACGCTCTGTTTGATTTCCGAAGGATGATGGGCGTAGTCGCTCAGGAAGACTACCTGATCATTCTTGATCTTGAAATCGAACCGGCGGTCTACACCGCGGAAGCTGTTCATTCCTTGTCTGATCTCTTCGTCGGTCACTCCGTTGAGGTGTGCAAGCGCCATGGCGGCTACGCCGTTTTCGATGTTGATGCTTACCGGAACTCCCAGCTGGATATCGTTGATACGGGTGTCGGGGGCAACGAAATCGATGAAGATTTCACCGTTTCCGATGCGGATGTTCTCTGCGTGGAAGTCGCCCTCGTCGCGCGAATAGGTATAGACACGGACTCCGGACTGCACTTTCGGTTGCAGCGAGATGCCTTTGCGGATAATCAGTGCACCACCCGGCTGGATCAGTGTTGTATAATGTTCGAAGCTTTCAAGGTATGCCTCTTCTGTTCCGTAGATGTCCAGATGGTCAGGGTCTGTGGCAGTGATGACGGACATATATGGGGACAGCCAATGGAAGGAACGGTCGAACTCGTCTGCTTCGATGACTGTATAAGGGCTTTTCTGGGAAAGGAGCAGGTTGGTGCCGTAATTCTTGGAGATGCCTCCGAGGAATGCGGTACATTCTACATGCGATTGATGGAACAGGTGGGCGGTCATGGTAGAAGTAGTCGTTTTACCATGAGTACCGGCTACACACAGTCCTTTGCTGGAATGAGTGATGGTTCCCAGTACTTGCGCGCGCTTTTGTATTTCGAATCCGTTGTTGCGGAAATAAACTAATTCTTCGTGTTCCTGCGGGACAGCGGGAGTCAATACGACTAAAGTGCTTTTGGGGTCCTTGCAGGCTTCCGGAATCAGGCTGACGTTTTCTTCGTAATGTATTTGTGCGCCTTCGGCGATGAGATTTTCAGTCAATGGAGTCGGGGTACGGTCGTATCCGGCTACCACTTTTCCTTTGGAAAGGAAATAACGGACAAGTGCGCTCATACCGATGCCTCCGGCACCGACAAAGTAGACTGATTGTATCGTTTCAATATTCATTTCTTTATACTGTTTTAGTTTATATATTAATTTTAGGCACGGATTACACGGATTCCACGGTTTAAGAATGATGTGTTGATTTTACGTTTTACTTCAGCTGCTACACCAAAATTTAGTAATAAACCTACTTCTAGTCCTGTTGCTTTTAGATAATTGACTAATTGCCACTCATGTTCTGGACGAAGGGTTGTTACAGCTTTTAGCTCAAGAATGATTTCGTCGTTTACTACTATATCTGCAATGTATCTTCCCACCATTTCACCTTTATAATAAACTTCCATCTCTTTTTGAGATTGACAGAAAAGTCCTCTTCTTAGGAGTTCTTTATAAAGTGCATTCTGATAGACTTGTTCTAAGAACCCAAATCCTAATGTGTTATGTACTTCATAAAAAGCACTTATGATTTCTTTTGTCAATTTCTCGTGTATCATTCTTAAACCGTGTAATCCGCGTAATCCGTGCCTAATTAATATTATTTGTTTTCTGCTTCTGCCAGCTTGATTACTTCCTGCGCGATGATCCGTGCAGAGTCGGGTAAAGCCAGCTTGGCTATATTGTCACTTAGTTCTTTCAGCTTCTGATCGTCGGCTACTGTTTTCAGTGCTACATCCATCAGCTTGGCTTCCGCTTCACTGTCTTTTACATAGATGGCGGCTTGTTTGTCCACCAATGCCAGTGCATTCTTAGTCTGATGATCTTCTGCCACATTGGGAGAAGGGACCAGGACAACAGGCTTGTGCAACAAACAAAACTCTGAAATAGAACCGGCTCCCGCACGTGAGATCACTAGGTCGGAGGCTGCGTAAGCGGCTGCCATATCCTTGATGAAGTCCGTCACATACAGATTCGGAAGTTTTCCTGCTGCCCGTACGGCTTCTGTCACCTGTGGATAGTAATACTTTCCGGTCTGCCAGATGAACTGTATATCGGCGTTTGCCTTGATTGTAGCTAATGCGGCGGTCAGCGTATTATTAATAGTACGCGCGCCAAGGCTACCGCCTACAATCAGAATTGTTTTCTTATTCGGCAACAGGTTGAAGGAGCGCAGTGCCGCATTCTTTTCCGGCATATCCTTCGTCAGATTCTGGCGAACGGGGTTTCCGGTCATTATAATCTTATCGGCAGGAAAGAACTTTTCCATTCCATCGTATGCAACACAAATAACCTTTGCTTTTTGTGCCAACAGCTTGTTTGTGACTCCGGCATAAGAGTTCTGCTCCTGAATCAAGGTCGGTACTCCCATCATACCGGCAGTCTTTAGTGTGGGGCCGCTGGCATATCCTCCTACGCCTACCGCTACCTGCGGGCGGAAGTTTTTGATAATGCTCCGGGCTTTCCACTGGCTGCGTGCCAGCTTAATCAGTACAGCTACGTTTTTCCATAAATGTTTGCGGTCGAAACCGGCTATCGGGAGTCCGATAATCCGGTAGCCTGCATCGGGAACCCGCTGCATCTCCATGCGGCCTTCGGCACCTACAAACAATATCTTTGCATCCGGTCGCAATTCCATTATAGCGTTGGCGATGGATACGGCAGGGAAGATGTGTCCTCCTGTGCCTCCACCGCTGATGATAATTCTAAGTTCTTTTTCCATCATAATCCTTTTTTATCCGTTCTTCACGGTTTACGGTTCATCGTAAACCGTGCATCATCGTTTATTGCTGTCATGTTCATCTTCGAACTTGGCATCACTGTTCAGAATCTGTGCAGTCGGTTCGGCAGCAGCCTGAGCCTCCGAAGTCGCTGTTCCGGCTTCTATCTGCATCTGAATCTGTGCGTCATGCGCTTTCTGTTCTTCCAGATGAGCTGTATATCGGCTTACGCTCAATATCATTCCGATATAGGCGCAGTTGATTAATGTACTTGTACCTCCTTTGCTGACCAGAGGCAAAGGTTGTCCCGTCACGGGAAACAGCCCCACGGCAACCATCATATTCAGTATCGCTTGCGATACTAACAGCAAAGCGATGCTCATGACAAGGAAGGCGGGGAAAGTCCGTTCGCACTTTTGCGCGATACGTCCGGCCCGCATCAGCAGCCAGAGATAGAGGAATACGACAAATATGCCTCCTATCAGTCCCATCTCTTCGATTACTATCGCGAAGATGAAATCGGAGAATGCCTGGCTGAGGAAGTCACGCTGTATGGAGTTGCCCGGCCCTTTGCCCACTACATGACTGGTAGCGATGGCGATACGGGCATGTGCAATCTGTGCGTCTTTATCTATATCGAATTTGGCTGCGGGCACTTCATCTTTATCGAAGAAGCCTTTGATACGGTTCTGCCAGGTCTCCAGACGGTGAAGTCCGGGGGTGCTGTGCAACGTCTTAGCAGGAATTGCTACAACCGTACCCACACCGAGCGCGCCGATCAGAATGAGCCCTCCTGCCAGCAGAAGGAGTTTCTTTGCGGCTACTCGTCCGATGAACATCATCATGAATACGACACCGAACAGCAACATGGCTGTCGACAAGTTCTCCGGAGCAATCAGAATGAGGACCAGTCCGGTAAGAATCATGATGTATTTAAAGGCTTTCGGGTTGGCTCCTTCTTCATCCTGCCCTTTCGACAGGATAAACGAAACGGCAATGATGACAGCCATCTTTGCCAGTTCCGAGGGCTGGAACTGTAGTCCCATAAAGGTCATCCAGCGGGCTGCTCCATTGACACGGTCGCCTGTGATGATACCCATCAGTGTGACGAATGCCAGCAGGACGAGGGAGATCGGATACAGGAAGACTGGGAATACCTGAAACCATTTGTAGGGGACGTTGTGCAGAAACACTACTACTACGGCACCCACCATCAGGATGATGGAGTGCTGTGTAATCGGTCCCCAGTGATCGCCGCTTTTGTAGGTCAGCGTCGATGCTGCCGAGAACACCTCGATAATCGAGATGAGGCAGAGACAGAGGAAGATAATCCAGATTACCTTGTCACCTTTAAATATGTTCTTTAATAAATCCATTTTATAACTCTCTTACATATTTCTTAAACTGATCGCCGCGGTCTTCGTAACTCTTGAAAAGGTCGAAAGAAGCGCAGCAGGGGCTTAACAATACGGTTTCTCCTTTCTTAGCCAGTTTGTAGGCTGCTTCCACTGCATCTTTCATTCCGGTCTGCACATCGGCTACGGGCAGTCCGAAGCGGTCGAAAAACTCGTGTAGCTTTTCGTTATGCAGTCCCAGGTAAACCAGTGCCGAGCACTTTTCGCGTACCAGATCTTCTATTTCCGTATAGTCATTGCCTTTGTCTTTTCCGCCCAGTATCAGTACTGTCTTGGTAGTCATGCTTTGCAGGGCATACCAGCAGGAGTTGACATTGGTCGCTTTGGAATCGTTGATGAAGTCGATGCCGCGTACACGTGCCACTTTCTCCAGGCGGTGTTCCACTCCCTTGAAGTCGGAAAGTGCCTTGCGGATATTCTCTTTGGTGATACCTGCCAGGTTTGCCGAGATTCCGGCAGCCAACGAGTTGTAAAGGTTATGCTGTCCGGTCAATGCCAGTTCCTCCTGTTCCATGTTGAAGGCGATAGGCTCGGTGATCTTCACTTCATGATCTTCTACGTATGCGATGGCTCCGTCTTCCTTCATGGCTGCGAAAGGATACAGATGTGCTTTCAGACCATGTTTTGCCAGTTCCTGTTTGATGATCGGGTCATCGTTCCAGAAGATGAAGGCATCATCGGTGGTCTGGTTCTGTGTAATACGGAACTTGGCATCGATGTAGTTCTGCATGCAATGGTCGTAGCGGTCCAGATGATCCGGTGTGATGTTCATCAGTACGGCGATATTGGCACGGAAGTTATACATATTGTCCAGTTGGAAAGAACTGAGCTCGATGATGTAATAGTCATGGTGTTCTTCGGCTACTTGTAAAGCCAGACTCTTGCCAATGTTACCGGCGAGACCTACATTCAGGTCTGCGCTCTTGAAGATATGGTAGATCAGGGAAGTAGTCGTTGTCTTTCCGTTAGAACCGGTGATACAGATCATTTTGGCATCGGTATAGCGTCCGGCGAACTCGATTTCGGAGATGATCGGTGTACCCTGGGCTTTCAGTTTCAGGATCAACGGGGCGTCATTCGGGATACCGGGGCTTTTGATCACCTCATCGGCATTCAGAATGAGTTCTTCGGTATGATGTCCTTCCTCCCAGGCAATATGGTGGCTGTCAAGGAGTTCTTTATACTTATCCTTGATAACGGACATATCCGAAACAAATGTTTCAAGTCCTTTTACTTTGGCGAGTACGGCTGCGCCGGCACCGCTTTCACCGGCTCCTAAAATTACAATTCTTTTCATTTACAGTAATGTGCTTTTGCTGTCCGACAGGCAGACTCTTCTCTCTTCCTTTTCATCCCTTCTTTTTCGCTCATCGGCTGCGCACATCTTTTTAAAGTTAATAATCGGGTTAATACTCTCTTATATAATAAATTTTAATTAGGCACGGATTACACGGATTTCACGGTCTTACACAGCTATTGGTTTACTAAAACCGTGTTATCCGTGTCATCCGTGCCAGATAATTTTCATCTTATTTTTAATGTAATAATCGTTATCGCTGCCAATACAATGGTTACAATCCAGAAACGGACGGTAATCTTTGATTCGTGGAACAGCTGGTCGGGTTTCGTGAATTTTACGGTACATCCCGGTTCTACCAGACTCATGGAAGTACGGAAATGATCGTGTATCGGAGTCCGTTTGAACAGCCGCTGTTTCACTCCTTTCCGTTTTCCTATCTTATAGTAGAAGCGTTGCAGTATGACCGACAGGTTCTCTACCAGGAACACGCCACAGAGAATCGGTATCAGCAGTTCTTTGTGGATGATAATAGCAAAAACGGCAATAATACCACCGATGGTCAGACTACCTGTGTCTCCCATGAATACTTGTGCCGGATAGGCATTGTACCATAAGAAACCGATCAACGCACCGATAAATGCGCAAATGTAAATTACCAGTTCTTCCGATCCCGGAATGTACATGATATTCAAGTAACTGGCAAACTCGATGTGCGACGATACATAGGCAAGTACTCCCAGTGTGGCACCGATGATGGCGGAGTTTCCGGCTGCCATGCCGTCCATTCCGTCGTTGAGGTTAGCACCATTCGATACGGCAGTTACAACGAAAATCGTGATAATCACGAACAGTATCCATCCGGCTGTCTGTGCATGTTCGCCCATAAAACCGACCAGATCGGCATAATCTAAGTTATTGCTTTTGAAGAAAGGGATAGTGGTTTGGGTTGATTTTAAATCATTCGTTCCGTGGATCACTTCCATTTCCTGTCCCGGCGTATGAACTTCGATGTTCTCGCGGATGACTACATCCGGGCTTAGATACAGAGTCAGTCCTACAATCAGTCCCAGACCGACCTGACCAATGATCTTGAATTTGCCGTGCAAACCTTCCTTGTCTTTCTTGAATATTTTGATGTAATCGTCGGCAAAACCGAGTGATCCCAGCCATACGGTGGTTATCAGCATCAATATCATATATATATTGTCCAGCTTTCCCAATAGCAGGCATGGTATGAGGATGGCTACGATAATGATAACCCCTCCCATACTTGGCACACCCACTTTGTTGACGCCAAACGGATCGGTCTTGGCATCACGCTGTGTTTCCGTGATTTGCTTCTTTTTCAGCAGATTGATGAATTTATCTCCCCAGATGCTTGATATAAGCAATGCGAGGATAACAGCCATCAAAGCACGGAATGAGGTGTAACCGAACATTCCCGCTCCGGGAAAATTGAGCTTATGCAGCCATTCAAACAGATAATATAACATCTCTTTTCTCTTTACAATTTAGTGTCTGCAATTTACAGTCTCTTATTGATGCCCCACGCCTGATAAGGAGCTGTCCATTGCAAATTATTATAGGTTGTCAATTAAATATTTCTTTCAAAACTTCTTTGTCATCGAAGTGATGTTTCACTCCTCTGATCTCCTGGTAATTTTCGTGCCCCTTTCCGGCTACGAGGATTACATCTCCTTTCTCTGCAAGCATGCAAGCTGTACGGATTGCTTCTTTGCGGTCGGCGATACTAAGCGTTTTTCTCATATCTTCCGCATCCAGTCCGGCAAGCATATCGTTGATGATGTCTTGTGGCTCTTCAAAGCGGGGATTATCCGATGTTATAATTACCCGGTCGCTGGCTTTCGCTGCTTCTTTCGCCATGATAGGGCGTTTTCCCTTATCACGGTTGCCGCCGGCACCTACTACGGTGATCACTTTACCTTTGCCTTCGAGTACTCCGTGAATGGCATTCAATACGTTAATCAGTGCATCCGGCGTATGTGCATAGTCAACGATTGCTGTCACTCCTTTCGGAGAACGGATGGCATCGAAACGTCCGGCTACCGGATGGAGTGTACTAAGTGCTATGAGTACCTCTTCCTCTTTTTTGCCTAATAATACGGCTGCTCCGAACACTGCCAGCAGGTTGGAGGCATTGAACTTGCCGATAAACTGAACGGCTAGTTCATGTTTGTTGAAATCGAGCAGCATCCCTTCAAAATGGGACTCAATGACCCGTCCTTTGAAGTCGCTGAGGCTTCTTAACGAATAGGTGTAAACCTTGGAACGTGTATTCTGTGTCATCACCAGTCCATTCTTGTCGTCAAGGTTGGTGAGACTGAAAGCGTTTTTAGGCATATCGTCGAAGAACTTTTTCTTTGCCTTGAGATAGTTCTCTACGGTTTTATGATAATCAAGATGGTCGCGGGTCAGGTTTGTGAAAATCCCTCCTGCAAACTTTAATCCGCTGATACGTTTCTGAGCGATGGAATGAGAGCTGACTTCCATAAAGACGTACTTGCATCCTTCATCTGCCATTTGGCCCAATAAACGGTTTAGCGTGATAGGGTCGGGGGTTGTATGCTCTGTCGGAATCGGCTGGTCGTCGATATAGTTGCAGACAGTAGAGATTAACCCCACTTTATAACCGAAGTAGCGGAATGTATTATATAATAAGGTGGCAATGGTTGTTTTACCATTTGTTCCTGTGACACCGACCAGTTCGAATTGTTCTGTCGGATTTCCATAGAATGTCGTAGCAATCTTTCCTACTGCATCTTCGCTGTCTTTCACCTGAATATAGGTGATTCCTGCTACGGGCTCCTCCGGAAGGTCTTCACAAAGGATGGCAGTGGCTCCTTTCTGAATGGCGGCGGGAATATAGGCATGGCCATCGGTCTGCGTGCCACGCATCGCCATAAATAGTTGGCCGGCTTCCACCAGACGGGAGTCGATGTTGACTCCGGTGATTTCTATCTTTGAATCTCCGGTCACTTGCACCGGCTGGATTGCTTTCAGTAACTCGTTTAATAACATATCTGTCCTACTTAATTTAATTCTTAATGCATCGTAAGCGTAATCGTTTGCCCCTTCTTAACGACACTGCCGTTGGCTATCGACTGGCTTTTTACTTTCCCGACTCCCACCAGATTGACTTTCAATCCTTTACTTTCCAATAGATAAACAGCATCTTTTGCTCCCATACCTACGACGCTCGGTACGAAGTTCTGCATGATACCCCGGCTCTCAAGAACCACAGCTTGAGGAGCGGGATGAGTGCTTCCCCATACTTCTTTCCCCGAGTCGGTGATTTTTCCCTGTATCTTTATATTCAGTTCTTCCAGTACCCGTTGCGTTTCCCTCATTTCTCCCGCCTTGACGTTCGGGATGACAACCGTATTTGTATCAATGGCACTGGTGAGCGGTAAGCGCAGGTCTTTTGCATAGACTCTTTCTGCAATCTTACTGAATACGCTACCCGCCATCAAACCTCCCGAAGCAGGCAGACCGGGTTTCTGGATAGAGACAATCATACTGTATTTAGGCTTTTCCGACGGGAAGTATCCGCAGAAACTGACGAGATAATTGGTTCTTCCCGTCTTATATCCCGCTGCTCCCTGCGAAATCTGTGCGGTTCCGGTTTTACCGGAAACATGGAACTGCTTGCTTCCCGCGGGTTTGGCGAGTCCTTCGCCTACTACTTTCCGTAGGATTTCCCGTATCTGTGCCAACGTTTTGTCCGAACAGATTTTCGGATTGATAACCTCGGTCGGGTATTCCTTTACCACTTCTCCGTCTCTGACAGCGGCTCTTACAAACTTCGGACGAATGGATACTCCGTTGTTGGCAATCGCATTGTAGAATGTCAGAATATTGATCGGCGGAACCTGAGTTTCATAACCGATACTCATCCACGGCAATGTCGTTTTCGAAAAATAGCGTTCTTTCGGACCGCGAATGTTCGGCTTTCCTTCTCCTGATATTTGCAGGTGGAGAGGTTGGTCAATGCTCATCCGTTTCAGTCCGTCTACAAATTTCTGCGGGTTACTTCCATAAAAGTTTTCAATGATGCTGGAAGTTCCTACATTGGATGATACTCCCAGAATCTCGGTAACAGTCAGTTTGCCATATCCTCCGCGATGCCAGTTGTGGTCTTTCATGACACGACCGTGCATCGGCTTTTGTCCGTTGCCGGTGTCTACGATATAGTCCGGAGTGATTTTTCCGTCCTCCAGAGCTACCATGATAGATGCCGTCTTGAAAGTGGATCCCGGCTCAAGCATATCACTGATTGCATTATTGCGTACCTCGTAATATTCGCCGTCTCTGCCTTGGGTCATATTAACGATGGCTTTTACCTCTCCGGTTGTTACTTCCATCAATACGACTACACCTACGGTAGCATTCAGCTCTTTCAGTTTGTCTACCAATGCTTTTTCGCAAATATCCTGCATGCCTACATCGATAGTAGTGATCAGATCGCAGCCGTCGATAGGGGCGACATCGACAATATTCAGGTATTTGTTCATTACTTTCTGGCGGTGAGTCAGCCCGTCACGTCCTTTCAGAATCGTATCGAATGCAAGTTCTATACCGTTCTTGGCTCCTTGAGCTGTATCAGCATATACATCTCCCAAGGTGCGGGCTGCCAATGAGCCGAAAGGTTTCTTGCGCTGATTGTATGCCAGTTCCTTGAATCCTCCTTTATAACGGTTCAGACAGAAAACAGGCAGACGTTTCACCTCTTTATATTGTATATAGGAGATACGCTTCGGATAAATCAGGTAGTTACGGCTTTTTGCCTGTCGTCCTTTCTGAAGGTGCGCCTTGAATTGTGCCGCACTCTTATCAGGGAATATCTTGTGGAGTCCGATACAGATCGAATCCATATTTGCTTTGAGGATGGAATCCCGGCGTGCCTGATCCTTCTTTCTTCTTTTTTCGTCCTTTTCACCGGACATAAAGTCCATGTAGATTCTGTATTCAGGCAGTGAACTGGCCATTAGTTTACCGTCAGAAGAAATAATGTTTCCACGGTTAGGCTTCACCGTTACGTTTTCTTTTACGAAACGATCGGCTACATCCTGCCAGTACTGCCGTTCGGCAAACATGGTCACGCCTGCCTTAACGACAATTGCTACTCCTATCAATGCCATTATCAGAATGACAAAGAAGTAACGGGTCATTATATTTTTCTTATTTACTGCCACAGTGCTTATTCTCTTTTAAAACTCCCAACTCATACCTTATTTAATAAGATAAGGCGGATTGGTGGAAGTCTGCAAATCACTTTCCTTGTTTGATATATATTCCTCGATACGTGACTGACGGCTTTTCTCCATCAGCTCCGAACTACGGGTCAGCGCATCGTATTTAATGTCAATTAATTCTTTTTTCAGCCGGTCTATTTCAATCTGTTGTTGCTGGCTGGCATAACGGTTGTGGATATAGAAGATAACGAATACCATAATCAGTACCAACAGCTTCGTCTGCCGACGGAAAAAGTCTGTGGCGAGGATATCTCCTCCCAGAATACTTTTCAATGAGGTGCGTTTTTTCTTCTTGCCCTCTTCTGTCTTTTTGTCTACTACTTCTTCTTCCATATCTGAGACTATTTTTTCTCTGCTATTCGTAATTTGGCACTTCTCGACCGTGGGTTTCTTTCTATCTCCGCTTCGCCGGGAACAATCACCTTATTGTTGACTAACCGGAACGGGGTTTGCAGATTCCCGAAAAAGTCGGTTTCCGCTTTGCCTTCCACGTTGCCTGTTTTCATTATATTCTTCACCATCCGGTCTTCCAGTGAATGATAAGTGATAACCACAAGGCGTCCGCCCGGTTTGAGCGCTTCGGTAGCAGCTGACAGCATTTCTTTCAGTGCTTCCATCTCCTGATTTACTTCAATGCGAAGTGCTTGAAATACTTTCGCCAATTCTTTTTTCTCCCGTTCGCGTCCGAAAAGCGGCTTGATGATTTCCAAAAATTCACCGATTGTCCGGATAGACTGTCCGTTTCTGGCTTTTACAATGACAGATGCCAGTTTACGGCTGTTCTTCAGTTCGCCGTACAGGTAGAAAAGGTTTGCGAGCCGTTCTTCTTCGTATGTGTTGATGATGTCGGCTGCCGTGATTCCTGCACGTTTGTTCATGCGCATATCCAGTGCTCCGTCGAAACGGAAGGAGAAGCCGCGTTCGCTGTCGTCGAAATGGTGGGAGGATACGCCAAGGTCAGCCAGAATAGCGTCTACCTGCTCAATGCCATGATAACGCAGGAAATTCTGCAAATAACGAAAATTACTGCGTACAAAGGTGAAGTGGGTATCATTGACGATATTCCGTTCGGCATCCTCATCCTGGTCGAATCCCAGCAGACGTCCGCCTTCTCCAAGGCGTGAAAGAATCTCGCGCGAATGTCCCGCTCCTCCGAAGGTAACGTCTACATACGTTCCGTCCGGACGAATATTCATTCCGTCAACGCTTTCCTTTAGCAATACTGGTACGTGGTATGTCAAATCATCTTTCTCCATCTTGTCTATTTTCATCGTTCATAATCTCTTCTAATGCTGCACCAAACTCTTCGGGAGACATAAACGGTTGTTCTGCCCGTTCTTTTGCCCATATCTCTATCTTGTTGTCGATGCCGATAAATCGTATATCTCCATGGATATTACAAATCTGTAAGTAACGTTTCGGGATTAGTATGCGTCCGTTGCTGTCGGGCGTAACTATTTCGACGTCACTCACAAACTGTCTGAAAATGAGCTGGTGTTTACTATTCCATTTGTTCAGCCTGCTCCGGAGTTCGTTTAACTCCTCGTTCCACACGCTCTCGGGGTACAGTGTCAGGCAGTCTTGAAATACGTCTTTACGCATAATGAGTCTCTCTTCGGAGGCAGCTTGCAATTGCTTCCTGAAGGTGGCTGGGATGAACACTCTTCCTTTTGCGTCCGCCCTGACTTCAATATTGCCTAAAAAACGTATCATTTACCTTATTATAATAAAGAGACCGTAAAAGTAGGAAATTCCCCACAATTCCCCACAATTTTCCATAAAAATCTTTTAGAGAAGTTTTCAACCGATTGTTAAATGCTTATTTACTTGAAAAAGATGTGGTTTGGGAAATGCTTTATTAGTGGGGAAAACAGGAAAGATGCTATGCTTTTTTGTTTGTATTGAGGAAGAGTCTTTTTTTATTGAGCGGGAGTTTTTTTCTTTCGTAAGGGAGGGGGCATGCAGAATAGATTAGCAAAAAAAGGCAGAAGAGATTGTAACTCTTCTGCCTTAAACTAATACAATTAAAAATCTGCACTAAAATATCTAATTTGGAATTGATAAATAATATAGTTAAAGGTTTAGCGAAAATCTTTCAGTTCTTCCTGCAGTTTCTGGCGGGTGAAGAAGATACGGCTTTTCACGGTGCCTAGCGGGAGGTTCAGCTTTTCGGCAATTTCGCGGTATTTGAAGCCGGAAACGTGCATAGCGAACGGAACTCTGTATTCTTTAGGGAGTGCATTGACTACCCGGTGCATCTCTTTCAGGTCGTACGTTCTTTCCGTACTTTCAAAACCGGCATCCTGCGGTAAATTCAGATGATAAAGATTATCTGTCTGATCAATGAATGTCTGGTCGCGAACTACTTTACGGTAATTGTTGATGAAGATATTGCGCATAATGGTATACATCCATCCTTTAAAATTTGTGTCGGGCATATATTTGTCCTCGTTATCTAATGCTTTGAGTGATGTCTCCTGCAACAAATCGTTTGCTTCTTCGCGGTCGGTTGTCAGTTTGTATGCGAAACGGAGCAGTTCTTCCTGTACTCCTACTAAATCTTTTCTGAAGCTTAAACTTTTCATATACGTTGCTTTTAAAAAGTGAATATTCGTTTGTTTTTTTCGGTGATGCAAGTTTACGGCATTTTTGAGAATGGAATAGGGGATGAACCGACAAAATTTAGGGGAAAAACTATCAGCGGATAGTTTTTAGGTTATATTTGATAGTTTTTGGGTGTCCTTTTTTCAGGTTGAGAACTTAAATCCTGCATTTTCTGCCAAATTATTGCGATTAATAAAAAAGAACCGTTAATTTTGTGGCATCATTTTTATTTGAAAAGAATGACTGATGACTCTTTATTTTTAATCGATGTCGATAAGATACTTCGGACGAAAGCTCCGAAGCAATATAAGTACATCCCTAAGTTTGTGGTTTCTTATTTGAAGAAAATTGTTCATCAGGACGAGATTAATGTGTTCCTGAATGAATCGAAAGATAAACTGGGAGTGGATTTCCTTGAGGCATGCATGGAGTTCCTTGATGCGAAGGTGGAGGTGAAAGGTCTTGAGAACCTGCCTGTAGACGGTTTGTATACCTTTGTGTCCAATCATCCGCTGGGAGGGCAGGATGGAGTAGCACTCGGCTATGTGCTGGGACGCCATTATAATGGGAAAGTAAAGTATCTGGTGAATGACCTGCTGATGAATTTGCGTGGTTTGGCTCCTCTTTGTGTTCCTATTAATAAGACGGGAAAGCAGGCAAAAGACTTTCCTAAGATGGTGGAAGCCGGATTTCAGTCTGACGACCAGATGATCATGTTTCCTGCGGGGCTTTGCTCGCGGCGTCAGAACGGAGTGATCCGGGATCTGGAATGGAAGAAAACATTCATTATAAAAAGCATACAGGCGAAGCGAGACGTAGTTCCCGTGCATTTTGGCGGCAGAAACTCTGATTTCTTCTACAATCTGGCGAATGTTTGTAAGGCATTGGGTATTAAATTCAATATCGCTATGCTGTATCTGGCGGATGAGATGTTTAAGAACCGTCACAAAACCTTTACTGTCACTTTTGGTAAACCGATTCCCTGGCAGACTTTCGATAAGTCGAAGACTCCTGCTCAGTGGGCGGAGTATGTGAAGGACATTGTATATAAACTGTAACTGATAGAACACTATAACAAGAATATGGAAGAGATTATTAAACCGGTAAGCAAAGAACTGCTGAAAGCAGAGTTGACAGAAGATAGGCGCTTGCGAATGACCAATAAAAGTAATAATCAGATTTATATTATTACCCATCAGAATGCTCCTAATGTGATGCGTGAAATTGGTCGTTTGAGGGAAATTGCCTTTCGTGCTGCGGGTGGAGGAACAGGCATGTCGATGGATATCGACGAATATGATACCATGGAACACCCATATAAGCAGTTGATCGTATGGAATCCGGAAGCGGAAGAAATATTAGGTGGTTACCGGTATTTGCTTGGAACGGATGTGCGCTTTGATGAAGCAGGTGCGCCTATTCTGGCTACTTCTCACATGTTCCATTTCTCGAATGCGTTTATTAAGGAATATCTGCCTCAGACAATTGAACTGGGGCGTTCTTTTGTAACGTTGGAATATCAGTCTACACGTGCCGGCAGTAAGGGCTTATTCGCTTTGGATAATCTGTGGGATGGATTGGGGGCACTGACGGTCGTAATGCCGAATGTGAAGTATTTCTTTGGTAAGGTGACCATGTATCCCAGTTATCATCGCCGTGGACGCGATATGATTCTGTATTTCCTTAAAAAGCATTTTTATGATCGGGAAAAGCTGGTTACACCGATGAAACCGTTGATTTTGGAAACTTCTGATGAGGAATTGAAAGCTTTGTTCTGCAAGGATACCTTTAAAGAAGATTATAAGATATTGAATACGGAGATACGCAAACTGGGGTATAATATACCACCGTTGGTGAATGCCTATATGAGCTTAAGTCCTACTATGCGTATGTTCGGGACAGCTATCAACTATGAATTTGGTGATGTGGAAGAGACTGGTATTCTGATTGCTGTGGATGAAATCCTTGAAGATAAGCGAATCAGACACATCCAGACGTTTATAGAGAGTCATCCGGATGCGCTGAAGATGCCTTGTGAGAGCGAAGGAGTGTTTACTCCTAAGGTTGTTACACCGCAGGAAGGCTGTTGCCATTAATTTTCCGGTAAAGATCGAGCGCAAAGACATCGGTCATTCCAGATATATAATCAAGTACCGCCTGTATTCTTTCGTAGAGTACGGGCGATTTTATGTTATATTGGTCGGAAACGCGGTTGGTTAAAAGTTCGGAGTAGGCTTTCTCTTTTCCGGGTAGGGTGACAGCGTCTACCATTAGTTCCAGTAAGGTGCTGATTATGCGGAAGCCGGCCAGTTCAATGTCCAGGACGTCCTGCGAACGGTATATCCTTTTCAGGGATATTTCCGCACAATGGTTATAGGCGGCTGCCGGATCTTCGGAGATATGTTTGATAAGTGGCCCTTCGAAAGTGCCAGCCAGTATCTCTTGCTCGTGTTCCAGAAAGACACGGGTACACTCACGGACTAATAATCCGATAACGGAAGAACGCAGATAGGCGATCTGTTCATTGGTGTCGTTGACAATTTGGAAGGTGCTTCGAAGGCGTGACCGCCGGTCCTCGGAGAAAAAAGACATCAAAAGTTCCTTTGTTTCATCTGTCGTGAGGATCTTTAACTTGTGGGCGTCTTCGATGTCCATCATTTGATAACAGATGTCGTCTGCGGCTTCCACCAGATATACTAGCGGGTGTCGGGCGTACTTTAACGGATGTTTACTAAGCTGGATAAGGCCCAAGTCTGTCGCGATTTTGCGATAGCTCTCTTCCTCGCTGACAAAGAAGCCGAATTTAGATTTTTTGCCGGCAAGGCTCGATGAAAAGGGGTATTTTACGATGGAAGCAAGTGTTGTATATGTTAATACAAACCCTCCTCTGCGACGTCCTTCAAACTGATGGGTCAGTATGCGGAAAGCGTTCGCATTTCCTTCAAAATGTGTCAAATCTTCCCATTCCATCGGAGAAAGTTGCTCTCCGTCCGGTTGCTTTTCTTGTAGTCTTTGCCCTTTTCCCTCAGAAAAGAAAGTCGAGATAGCCCGTTCGCCGGAATGTCCGAAAGGCGGATTGCCTAGGTCGTGTGCCAGACAAGCAGCCGATACAATGGAGCCGATTTCCGGCAAGAAAGAACTTTCAAGTTCCGGTTGACGCTCTAAAATAGCTTTTGCTACATCATTGCCTAAAGACCGCCCTACGCAGGACACTTCAAGGCTGTGTGTTAGCCGGTTGTGTACGAAAATACTACCGGGTAGCGGGAATACTTGTGTTTTGTTCTGCAGACGGCGGAACGGTGCGGAAAATATGAGCCGGTCATAGTCCCGTTGGAACTCTGAACGGTTCTCTTGCCGTTCTTCGTGGAATTCTTCCATCCCGAAGCGTTTGGCTGATATTAGTTGATTCCAGTTCATCATTTTATTTACTATTTCACAGGTTACAGTTTGCAAATTGGTTGTTACCACATTATTTAACTGCAAACTTAACTAATTTTCAGTTCAAAATGTGTATTTTCGCCCGTTAAATAGTAAACATGCATTTATGAACGTTCAAGTAATCAATAAATCGAAGCATTCGCTTCCGGCTTATGCCACTGAATTATCTGCAGGAATGGATATCCGTGCTAATCTTTCTGAACCTATCACATTGGCGCCATTGCAGCGTTGCCTGGTGCCGACTGGAATCTATATTGCTCTTCCACAAGGATTTGAAGCCCAGATTCGTCCCCGTAGTGGGCTGGCTATCAAAAAAGGCATTACTGTACTCAATTCTCCGGGAACAATTGATGCGGATTATCGCGGAGAAATCTGTATCATTCTGATCAACCTTTCTTCCGAATCTTTTGTGATCGAGGATGGAGAGCGTATTGCCCAGATGGTGATTGCAAAGCATGAGCAAGCGGTATGGCAGGAAGTGGAAGTGCTGGATGAGACAGAGCGCGGAGCAGGGGGCTTCGGGCATACAGGACGAGGATAAGTACCGACGAGGATAAGTACCATAAAAAGAGAAAATGAATAAGAAAAATATTATATGGCTTTTGGTTGCTGTATGGACATTGGTTTCGTGCGGAACGGTGAAAAATGCAAAAGAAAAGCCAGCTGTCGTTTTGGCGCAGTCTTCACTAACGCCCGAACAGCAGCGGAAATATGACTATTTCTTTCTGGAAGCCATGCGCTTGAAAGAGAAGAAAGATTATGCGTCTGCTTTCGGATTGTTGCAGCATTGTCTGGATATTCACCCGAATGCGGCTTCTGCACTTTATGAGGTTTCACAGTATTATATGTTCCTCCGCCAGGTGCCGCAAGGACAGGAGGCGCTGGAAAAAGCGGTGGCAAGTGCTCCGGATAACTATTGGTATAGTCAGGGACTGGCATCGCTGTATCAGCAGCAGAATGAATTGGATAAAGCTATCACTCTGCTGGAACAGATGGCAGTGCGTTTTCCGGGAAAACAGGACCCGCTTTTCAATCTTCTGGACTTGTATGGGAGACAAGAGAAGTATGATGAAGTCATATCTACATTGAACCGTCTTGAAAAGCACATGGGCAAGAATGAACAGTTGTCTATGGAGAAGTTCCGGATCTACCTTCAGATGAAGGATGACAAGAAAGCTTTTCAGGAAATAGAAAGTCTGGTACAGGAATATCCGATGGACATGCGTTATCAGGTAATATTGGGTGACGTATATCTTCAGAATGGTAAGAAGCAGGAAGCTTATGACGTTTATCAGAAGGTGCTGGCTGCAGAACCGGATAATCCGATGGCTATCTTTTCGATGGCTTCTTACTACAAACAGACGGGGCAGGAGGGGCTTTATCAGCAGCAACTGGATACTTTATTGCTGAATAAGAAGGTAACACCTGATACTAAAGTGAACGTCATGCGCCAGATGATTGTGGAAAATGAACAGGCTGATAAAGACAGTACGCAAATCATAGCTCTGTTTGACCGGATCATGAAGCAGGAGCAGGATGATCCACAAATCCCGATGCTTTATGCGCAATATCTGTTGTCGAAGAATATGGAGGCAGAGTCAGTTCCTGTTTTGGAACAAGTGGTTGACTTAGACCCTACTAATAAAGCTGCTCGTATGATGTTGGTTGGAACTGCCGTAAGAAAAGAGGATTACAAGCAGATCATTAAGGTTTGCGAGCCGGGTATTGAAGCGACTCCGGATGCGCTGGAATTTTATTATTATCTGGCCATTGCCTATAATCAGGCAGAACAGCCGGATAGTGTGGTCAGTATTTGTAAGAGAGCACTGGAACATACGACAGCTGACAGCAAGAAGGAGGTCGTCTCAGACTTCTATTCTATTTTGGGTGATATGTATCATACTCAGAAACAGATGAAGGAGGCTTATGCTGCTTATGACTCAGCACTGGTCTACAATCCTTCCAACATTGGTGCGTTGAACAACTATGCTTATTACTTGTCAGTAGAGCGCCGTGATCTGGATAAAGCGGAAGAAATGAGTTACAAGACTGTAAAGGCAGAACCGAATAATGCTACTTATCTGGATACATATGCATGGATTCTTTTTGAAAAGGGAAATTATGCGGAAGCTCGTATTTACATAGATAATGCCATGAAAAGTGATGATGAAAAGAGTGATGTGATCGTAGAACATTGCGGGGATATCTATTATATGACTGGAGATGTGGATGGCGCGCTTTCCTATTGGAAGAAAGCACTGGAGATGGGCAGTGAGTCGAAAACATTGAAACAGAAAATAGAAAAGAAAAAATACATTGCAGAATGAGAAGAATCGCTTATTTTTTGTTGATTGCAGTCGTATTGGCAGGTTGTAAAAGCTCAAAGCATCTGACGACAACGGTGCCGGAAGTGACGGCGCCCAGTTATCTGGCTTCCAAACTCCAGCTGACAATTCCAAGTAAGAACGGAAGTATGTCAGTTGGCGGTACCATGAAGATGAAAAGTCATGAACGGGTACAGATCTCCTTATTGATGCCCATTATCCGTACGGAAGTGGCGCGCATTGAGGTTACTCCCTCCGAACTGTTGTTTGTCGACCGGATGAATAAGCGGTTTGTACGTGCAACCAAGAGTGAGCTGAAAGAAATATTGTCGAAGAACGTAGAATTTTCTCAGTTGGAGAAACTGCTGACAGATGCTTCCCGTCCCGGTGGAAAGACGGAACTATCCGGAAAAGATTTGGGAATCCCCAAATTGGAGAAAGCAAAAGTACAATTATATGAGTTTTCGACCAAAGAAGTGTCGATCACTCCGACCGAACTGACTTCCAGATACCGTCAGGTTTCTTTGGAAGAGCTAATGAAAATGTTGATGACTTTATTATGAAAAAACGCCTCTTTGTAATTCTGATAAGCAGCCTTTGGCTGGCAATTCCGCTTTCTGCCCAATCGAATAAGTTGATTCGTGAGTTGGAGAGTAAGCGCGGTGCGCTGCAGAAGCAGATCGCCGAGACGGAGTCGATTTTGCAGAATACAAAGAAGGATGTAGGCAGTCAGTTGAATGGTCTGGCGGCATTGACGGGACAGATTGAGGAGCGGAAACGTTATATACTTGCCATCAATAATGATGTGGAGAGTATCGAACGTGAATTAGTATCCCTGAACCGTCAGTTGAATAGTCTTGAAAAGGATCTGAAAGAGAAAAAGAAGAAGTACGAAGCTTCTGTTCAGTATCTCTATAAGAATAAATCAATTGAAGAAAAGCTGATGTTTATTTTCTCTGCCAAGAATTTGGGGCAAACCTATCGTCGTTTACGTTATGTGCGCGAATATGCTACCTATCAGCGTTTGCAGGGAGAAGAAATCTTAAAAAAACAGGAGCAGATACGGAAGAAAAAAGCGGAACGTGAGCAAGTGAAAGCTGCCAAGGAGGGATTGCTGAAAGAACGTGAGAACGAAAAGGCGAAACTCGAGGCTCAGGAGAAAGAGAAGCGTACGCTGGTGGCCAATCTGCAAAAGAAACAGAAAGGGCTGCAGAGCGAGGTGAATAAGAAGAGACGGGAGGCAAATCAACTGAATGCCCGTATCGACCGATTGATCGCAGAAGAAATAGAACGCGCCCGCAAACGTGCTCAGGAAGAGGCTCGCCGAGAAGCGGCAGCCCGTAAGAAGGCGGATGCTAAGGACAAAACTTCCTCCGGAACCGGAACAGTTGCCAGACCGAAGTCGGAACCATTGGATGCTTTTACGATGAGTAAGGCGGATCGTGAGCTGTCCGGTAGCTTTGTTGCTAACCGTGGAAAACTTCCGATGCCCATATCCGGACCTTACATCATAACCAGCCGTTATGGACAGTACGCTGTTGAAGGACTTCGTAATGTGAAGCTGGACAACAAAGGAATTGATATTCAAGGAAAGCCGGGGGCACAGGCTCGTGCCATCTTTGATGGTAAGGTAGCAGCTGTGTTCCAGTTGAACGGACTATTTAATGTTCTGATCCGGCATGGTAATTATATTTCCGTTTACTGTAATCTTTCTTCTGCTTCGGTGAAGTCCGGTGATACAGTGAGTACAAAGCAGGCTATCGGACAGATATTTTCTGATGGCGCAGATAACGGACGAACGGTATTGCATTTCCAGTTGCGCAGAGAGAAAGAAAAATTGAATCCGGAATCTTGGTTGAATCGTTAATCTAAATATAAGACACACTTAGTATGAAGTTAACAAAAATACTGATACTTTTACTGGCCTTTTGGCTCGAACCATTGTCTGCATCTCCCTATTTCTCCTTTAAGAAATATCAGGTGGAAGATGGCTTGTCACATAATACGGTATGGTGTGCTATACAGGATAGTTATGGATTTATCTGGCTGGGCACCAGTGACGGTCTGAACCGCTATGACGGTCGGGGCAACAAAGTTTATCGGAATGTCTTGAACGATAAATTCTCATTGGAGAACAACTTCGTTGAAGCGTTGATTGAGGAAGATCAGAATATATGGGTCGGAACTAACTCCGGACTGTATATTTATGATCGGGCAACGGACCGTTTCTCTTATTTCGATAAGACTACTCAGTACGGTGTATACGTCAGTAGTGAGATCAAGAAGATTATAAAGACAGAGAACGGGCTTCTTTGGATTGCCACGTTAGGACAGGGGCTTTTTATTTATGATCCCAAGACTGAGGTGTTGACTCAGAATAGCATTCAGACTTCTTTTGTCTGGGATGTTTGCCAAAGTTATGATAAGAAGAAAGTATATGCTTCTTCACTTCAGGAAGGGCTACTTTGTTTCGATGAAAACGGTAAATTTCTGCAATCGTATAGAGTTTCATCAGATGTGAATTCTCCGGATAGTTACAAGATCAATTGCGTGTTGGATATCGAGGGAGAAGTATGGTTGGGAGCAGGTAACAATTTGCTAGGGAGGTTGAATCATGAAACCGGAATCATTGAGAATTATATGGCTCCTTCGTTGAATTTCGGTGCGGTTCGCAGCCTGCTCAAATATACAGAGAATGAATTGCTGGTAGGAACCGATAACGGACTCTATCTATTCAATCGTGAGTTGAAAACTTTTCTTCGTGCAGATAATCCGGCTGATCCGAGAAGTTTAAGTGACCAGACCATCAACGGTATGATGTGGGATGCGGAAGGTGCTCTATGGATATTGACGAACTTGGGCGGTATCAACTACATGTCTAAACAGACCAAACGTTTTGATTACTATTCCCCCGCTTATCTGTCGGGGATACCGGGAGCGGGAGAGGTGGTCGGACCATTCTGTGAAAATAAGGACGGAAACATCTGGATTGGTACCCAGAGTGGTTTATATTTCTTCAATGCCGTTACACGGGAACTTTCGGAGCATCCTATCGGAGGCGTAAAGGGGCAGAAATACGATATTCGTTCTTTGATGCTAGACGGTGATTGTCTCTGGATTGGTACTTATGCCGAGGGAATACGTGTTCTTAATCTGCGTACCGGTTCGATAAAAGAATATACACATTCTCGGGGAATCCCCAATACGATTTGTAGTAATGATGTGTTGTGCATGTATAAGGATCGGAAAGGTGAAATCTTCGTCGGAACAAGCTGGGGCTTATGCCGGTATAATCCGGATGCCGACAATTTTATGACTATCACCAGTATCGGTTCTATGATCTCCGTTGGCGATATATATGAGGATATGTACAACAATCTGTGGATAGCAACTACCAATAGCGGTGTGTTCTCCTATAATACCCTCAGCGGACATTGGAAACATTTCCAGCATGAACGGGAAGATTCGACTACCATTACCAGTAACTCGGTTATCACCGTGTTTGAGGACAATAAAGGGGTGATGTGGTTTGGCACGAATGGGGGAGGATTATGTTCCTTCGACCCTAAAACAGAAGCATTCATCGAATTTGATTCTTCACTTCCCAACAAAGTGATCTACTCCATTGAACAAGATCAGACGGGGGACTTCTGGATATCCAGTAATGCGGGGATTTTCAAAATTAATCCAATATCTAAAGCTCATTTCCGGCAGTTCACGATTAATGATGGCTTGCAGGGAAATCAATTTATGGCACGGTCTTCTTTAAGATCCTCCGAAGGCAAATTGTATTTTGGCGGAATTAATGGTTTTAATGTTTTCCAGCCGGAGCGTTTTGTCGATAATGCCTACATTCCTCCGGTATACGTGACTGATATCCGTCTGTCTTATCTGAATGATGAACAGGAAGTGAAGAAACTGCTTCAACTGGGAAAACCGGTTTATATGGCTGACAAGATAACCTTGTCTTATGAAAATAATAGTTTCACGATTCGTTTTGTGGCACTTAGTTATGAAGACCCGGCAAGAAACAGATATTCTTATATATTGAAAGGGGTCGATAAGGAATGGATTACCAATTCCGAGAACAACTCCGCTTCTTACACCAATCTGCCTCCCGGAGAATACGAGTTTGAAGTACGCGGCTCTAATAATGATCATCAGTGGAACGAGAAAACCACTACTCTGAAGGTAGTGATTACTCCCCCTTGGTGGCGTAGTTCTTTCGCTTATTTTATTTATATCCTCCTGCTGATGGGGTGGATTGCCTGGATTGCCTGGCGTTGGAATCTCCGTGTCAAGCACAAATACAAACGTCGGATGGAGAAATACCAGATTGCTAAAGAACAGGAAGTTTATAAATCAAAGATCGGCTTCTTTATTAATTTGGTACATGAGATACGTACCCCTCTCAGTCTGATACGTTTGCCTCTTGAAAAGCTGCAAGAGATAGAGCATGAAGGAAAAGAAGCGAAATATCTGTCTGTGATAGATAAGAATGTGAATTACCTTTTAGGCATTACGAATCAGCTGCTCGACTTTCAGAAGATGGAAAACGGAGCTTTGCAATTGAATTTGGTGAGCTGTGATATAAAGGAGCTTGTGAATGATATATATAGCCAGTTCACTAGTCCTGCGGAGTTGAAAGGTATTGAATTGGTGTTGACGGTACCCGATCAGGAATTGGTATCGATGGTTGATCGGGAAAAGCTGAGTAAGATCTTGGTGAACCTGATAAGTAATGCTATCAAATATGCCCGTGCACGCATTGATTTGAAACTTGTGGCAAATGATGCGGGGTATGAAATATATGTGAGTGATGATGGTCGTGGAGTACCTGACTCGCAGAAAGAGAAAATATTTGAAGCTTTCTATCAGATGCCGGATGACAAGGTAGCCACGGCAACAGGTACTGGTATCGGATTGGCTTTTGCAAAATCTCTGGCAGAGGCTCATCAAGGTAGCCTTCGTCTTGAAGATAACGAACCGCAAGGCTCTTCGTTTGTGTTATCTCTTCCTTTGAACAAGGAGGCGGTAGAAGAAACTACCGACATCGTTGAGGTACATTCTGAAAGTGAGGGGACGACAGAGAATATTTCTTCGGAATTCTCGGGAAAGAAATTCACTGTATTGTTGGTGGAAGACAATGTCGAACTATTGAACCTGACACGCGATTCATTGCTGGCTTGGTTCCGTGTGCTGAAAGCTTCGAATGGACGTGCAGCTCTTGAGATACTTGAACAAGAAAGTGTAGATGTTATAGTCAGTGATGTCATGATGCCGGAAATGAACGGTTTGGAACTCTGTAGTAAAGTAAAATCTGAAATAGATTACTCACATATTCCGGTTATTCTGCTGACGGCAAAAACAACCTTAGAGTCTAAGGTGGAAGGCCTTGAATGTGGAGCCGATGTGTATATAGAGAAGCCATTCTCTATCAAGCAACTGCACAAGCAGATTGAGAACCTGCTCCGGTTGAGGCAGTCTTTCCATAAGTTGATGGCTAGTTTATCCGGAAATGCGACTCAGACTTCAGCAGAGCTTGCGATGTCTCAGAGAGACTGTGAATTTGTTGCTAAGATACAGGAAGTCATTGCCGACCAGCTGGCAGACGAGAACTTCTCCATTGATACTCTTGCAGAGCAAATGAACATGAGCCGTTCTAATTTCTATCGAAAGATAAAGGCATTGTCGGGTATGTCGCCCAATGATTACCTGAAGGCTCTGCGTATGAATAAGGCGGCTGAATTAATCCGGGGAGGTACACGTATTTCTGAGGTTGCGGCACAGGTAGGATTTACTTCCTCCTCCTATTTTGCCAAATGTTTCAAGGTACAATATGGTGTTCTTCCTAAGGAATATATTAGCCAGCTTTTGAATTCAGGAGAATCAGCAGAGATTTCTTCGGATGCTGATCCTAAAGTCTGATTCTGGTCTGTTAATGAAAGATGGGGCAGGACTTGACAAACCGTTTTTTATATTGTATATTTGTAAGTAGCAACAGACTGTAAATTCGATAAGATTGATAATATAGATGGAAAATTAGTATATTTAAGTATAATATAATAACAGATGGCATGCATTTCTGCTTCGGGTAATGCTTGCTGATTGGTCTGCTACAAGCTAAGGGCTGTGATTCTTTATAGGGATTACAGCCCTTTTTGTTGCTAAAAAGTGATATTTATTCCTGTAGGAAAGATATGAATGTTTATAATAAACTTGGATACCGTTTATAATAAACGATGAAAGAATTTATTAATAAACGATTGGATATGAACGTAGCATAGGTTGATATTTTTTAAATAAATACTAGCGCTGACTTCAAAATATTCTTTTTGTCTTTGATGATATAATGTTTTTTATTTACAGAGAATCTTTTCTCTTTTTGTGTCAATTATCTGAACAGATTGTGGCATGACGGAAGAATGATATTCTAAATTCGATTTTTATTTTCGCTTTGTTAACGGTTAATGGAAAAAAAGTCTTTTCTTTGTATCATCTTAAAAATAATGTAACTATGAGAATCTATTTATGCCTGTTATCCTTCTCTGTTCTGTTGAACATTTCTTGTAATTCCAAACATGCCGGGAAGACAGAAGATGCTGAAAAAGATACTTATGTCAATCCATTGTTTACGGAAGGCCCTAATCCAAATGCGATTTACCATGATGGAAAATATTATTATACCCATGAGACCAATGATCAAATATTCTTATGGGTAACTACCGACATTACTGACATGCCCCGCTCCACCTGTAAGGAAGTTTGGGTACCCAAAGATCCTTCAAACTCTTATCATCTCTGGAATCCTGAAATCCGAAATATCGATGGCAAATGGTATATCTATTTTGCGGCTGATGACGGGAATACGGATAATCACCAAATTTATGTGATTGAAAATGACTCTCCTGATCCAATGCAAGGGGAGTTTCGTATGAAAGGAGCGATCATGACCAATCCGGAATGGAATTGGGGGATACATCCTTCCACTTTTGAGCATAAAGGGGAACTTTATCTTCTGTGGTCAGGCTGGCCTAATCGCAGAATTGGCAGTGAAACACAATGCATTTATATAGCCCGAATGGAAAATCCCTGGACATTGGCTACGAAAAGAGTCATGATCTCGCAGCCGGAATATGAATGGGAACGGCAATGGATTAATCCGGATGGCGGACGGACGGCTTATCCGATTTATGTGAATGAAAGCCCTCAGTATTTCCATTCCAAGGATAATCAAACGGTGATTGTATACTATTCAGCCAGTGGTTGTTGGTCTCCCTATTATTGTACCGGAATGTTGACTGCCGATGCGGACAGTGATTTGTTGAACCCTGCTTCTTGGAAGAAAAGTCCTGTTCCTGTATTTCAGCAGAAGCCGGAAGATGGAGTATACGGACCGGCTGGTCTTTCGTTTATACCTTCGCCCGATGGAACAGAATGGTATGTGTTATATCAGGCGAGGAGCATCCCGAGTGGGAATACAGGAGAGTCGGAAACCCGTAATCCACGATTGCAGAAGATAGGATGGGATGCTAACGGAATGCCGGATTTGGGTATTCCTCTTCCTGTGAATACTCCGTTGCCTAAGCCATCCGGTACGGTTACAAATCAATAATTATTGAGGGAAGAAACTCGGCCGTTAGTACTTTGCGTTGTTCTTGATTTGCCACAAATAGACTGGTTGAAAGAACTTCGCCTGTTGTTCCATCGTTTGTTACTACAGCTACTTGTCTGACTCCTTCCAGTGGCTGGCCACTCCAAGGAGAAATAATGTGTTTACGCTCACATGAGTCATTACGGGAAGTGGTCAGGCATTCATTGTTGAGGAGTATAGACTGGTCTTTGTCGCTTTGGACACTATTTGTCTGATTTCTAAAGCCTACTTTCCATCCCATACCGGAAGGATGGTTGCCCAAAGCGAGTATAGAACTGTTTCCTATGCTTATCAAAGCATTTCCTATTCTATGAGTATTTACTATTTCCTTGATTCTGTCCAAAGCATAGCCCTTAAGAAATCCTGATAGATTTATGGCAGTACCTGCTTGGTGGAAGAAGATGCTTGATGCTTCAGGTGATAGATGTATTGAATGTATTGTATCTTGGTTATAGTTCTCCGAATGAATGGTGATGTCGAAACATCCTATTGTTTTTTTATGATATTCTATGCACAGCGCGATCATCGAAAAGAGAGACTGGCTTATCACAACGGGAGTTGTAGAAGCTGCCTGATTGACTAAAGCCAGTTCACTTGAAGGATCATAATAATTGGCTGTTCTTTCCAGTTGGCAGAGCGTGTCGTATATATGATTGACTGCAGACATTAATTCTTTCTCCGATTTCTGACAACTGAGTATGATATCTACGCGTGTATGCATGGATGAGAACCAGGCATAGAGAAGCCCGTCGTTGTCATGTGTCTTATATATATGCTGAATGGTATGCTGCATTTATTCTTTATTGATATATTAATAAGATGAGGTTGTGCCAACGTTTTGACACAACCTCTCATTTATCATATATAGAATTTATTCTATTTAAGTCTGAATACTTCCGAATATATTCCTTGATCAGAGCCTTGGGGCCATAGACAAATACGTCCAAATAATGTCCCCCTTTTTAAAGCTGTTTGAAACATACTATTATTACTATAGTCTCTAGTGGCAAAAGTATATATTTTACCAGTTTCATCGTATTGTATAAGATCCTCTGTTTCGTCATAACGATCTACATTATGTTCAGCATCACTCAAAAATTGTGTGGTACTTAATAACATGATCATACGGTCAATACCAGTACCTGCTATTTTATTTACTTTAAATGAAGCATTAACCTTATTACCATTTAGAGTCATTTTAGCATCTTCTACTAAATAATAAGGAGTCACTTCAACATCTTGTGTAGCAAGTCCATTCAGCTTTATTTCAATAGTGTCACGACCTTTATCGCTCCAAGGACCATTACCAGCCTTGGTAATCAGTTGATATTCCCCATCAAAAATACAAATGGAGAACTCTCCATTCTGGTTTACAAAAACTTCTACGGGGTCATGCTTTTGATAGCCGCGCTGATATAACTGCAGTTTGACGGCTTCATTGCCACGTAATTGTAAAGCCTCTCCTTTATAAACCACACGCCCTTTTATAAAAGAAGTTGGTTCATCATAATTATCTTTTGTACAGCTCATTAATGAGAAAGCCGACAAGATGACCATTGAAAATATTTTCGATATTGTTTTCATCTTCATTTTTTCTTTTTAAGTTACTGATAAGGATTTTTCACTAACTTCGGATTATTATTAATCCAACCATTATCAATTTCTGAATAATATTGTGCGTCTGTACATTTTAACGGGCGACGCCATAAATCCAATTTTTGCATATCTTTTTCAATGAATACCCATTTCCCATCATTAGGATCACCTGAAGCAACCACCTTAAATGGCCATAATCCTAGGCGTTGTGAAGTTCTTGCTGTTGGTTCACCAGTCCATATTTTACTCGCTTCCATCCAGCGCTTCAAGTCCCACCAGCGATTACCTTCAAATGCAAATTCTACCCGATATTCATGCATGATTTTTTTATGATCAATCGTGTTTAATGGAAGAATTCCAGCCCGACTACGCACAGCATTAATATATTTCAGTGCTTCTGTATCAGTATTATTTCGTGATAGCTCCCAGCTAGCTTCAGCAGCAATCATATAAGCCTCTGCAATACGGAAATAAACATTCCACATTTCAGAACCACGTCCGATAGTACCTGCAGAAGGGGTAGCATCCAGATATTTGCGTACATAGAAACCAGTACGATTTATTTCGCGGTCATTACCACCAAAAGGCCCATTATTTGCTGTGATTAACTTCCCTTCTTCGTCATAAGAATTACGGGCTCCAGTGACTTCAGACCATGAACCATTTTCTTTTCGTAGCTGTCCTGCTTGTAATTCGATGACCTTACTGTCAAAAGTAGCTCCGGGCACAATAATGGAGCCCATCAATCGAGGGTCACGCTCCATGAATAGCTCAGTTGGTTCGGTAAAGAATTCCGGATTTTCAGGGGTGCCAATTTCAAATGGTACACTTGTTCCTTTTTGCTCTTCCGTAGCGTCAAGCGGCTCGAAGGCCTCAACTAGATTTAGTAAAACAGATAAACGGTCACTTCCTGTATCCTGCTCTATACTTTTGGGTAAGTTTCCTTTTGTAAACTGATGCGTTTGTCCTGGAGAAACATAATCACGGCACCAAATGACTTCCGTATTGCCATCTTTTTGACATACAGCTTTATAAAAATTGTCTGCATATGCTTTGTGAGTCTGTTCTGATGCTAACATTAGTTTGTAAGGTCCATTCTCTATGACATCCTTTGCTGCTGCTAGTGCTGTTTTGTAATATTCTTGAGCTTTGGAAGGAGGTATCCCCACTTCTCCGCCATTTGTGCGCAATTGCGGATGTGCTTCAGCAGTATTATAGGTCGCTAATGAAGCTGCAGTCAAAGCTGCACGTGCCTCCAGCATTTTCGCTACCCAGTAATTAGCGCGTGCGGAGTTTTTATTAGTATCTTTTGTTAACATTTTAGCCGCTTCCTGACATTCTGAAATAACATAATCGTATAAATCGGCTTCAGTAGAACGAGGTACCTGTAGAGTTGTGATATCCATACCTGGAGTATAATTGAATATCTCATCATTTATTATAGGTACACCACCCAAAGTACGTCCCATACAGAAATAAAGCCATGCACGGATATAACGTACTTCACCTATATAAGCTGTTTTCGTGGCCTCATCTACGGCGTCTGAAGGTTTAATGCCTTCTAGGAACTGATTAAGATCATGTACTAGGGTATAATCATACGTACGCCATTTGTTTCTGTCAATATTCTCGTCACTATTTGTGTCGAAATGAATTACTTCATCCAGCATCGTCCATTGATCCCAGTCATCAATGCGTTGTCCTATTGTGACACGTCCATAAAAATTAGCCAATACTGATTTAACCAATGTAGGGTCACCAAAAGTCTGATCTTGGGTTAATAATGTATCAGGCTTTGTATCCAAGAATCCACTACAACTACCTAATGATAACATTGTAGCAGTCATTATTGTATATAAATATTTTTTCATTGTTTATTAAAATTTTAGGTTTACGCCAATATTTATTACTCGCATCGGAGGATAATCCAAACCATTGTCAGATGCACATTCCGGATCCATGACAGAAAGGTTTGATAGAGTCAGTAAGTTTGTACCTGAAACGAACAGTCTTAAATTACTAATGCCAGTCTTGTTTAGCCATGTTTTGGGGAATGTGTAACCAACTTCCAGATTACGTAACTTTAGATAAGTTACATTATGTAACCAATATGAACTTTTATCATAAGCACTAGTTTCATCAGTATTTAGACGAATCATCGGATATTTACCCGGAATTAAGGGGCTGTTAGCATCCCATATATCAGATAAATGCCATGCGTCTTTCAACACTTCATCAGGGCTGTTTCCATCATTCTGAAACGGACGGGCTGTCTCATAACACTGATTCCATGATGTCATACCAGAGCCAGTCCAATCCATAGCCAAATCAAATCCTTTCCATGATGCGGAAAGATTAATTCCAAAATTAAGAGTAGGAGTACTATCTACACGATATCCAATAGGACGTTCATCTAAATAATTGATTACACCATCATTGTTTTGATCCTTATACATAATATCCCCTGGAACTACCGTACGATTACCTTTTCTGTCATTATCAATTGGATAATTAGCAATTTGTTCCCAGTTTTGAAAACGACCGATAGCTTCGTATCCCCAGTTTACGTATCCTACACGGTGCCAAATGCTGTTACGATATTCATCCCATGAATTACTGAAACGTGGCTTATACTGCTCCCAATCCCAGAATCTGGAATAGGTTATATTGCCACCAATGCTATAATTGAAGTCATTGATATGGTCAGTCCACGTAATTGAGGCATCAAAACCTTTATGCATATCTGATTTCAGATTCTCCTTTGGTAGACTAAAACCTGCTTCATTCGGTATTAATACATCATAACGGGCTTCAGGAATTCCATCACGTACACGACGAAAATAATCAAATTGAACATTCAAACGGTTATTGAGAAAACCTAAATCTACGCCAATGTCTAGAATCTTCGCTGTCATCCAGGATAGTGTCTGGTTAGGTAGTCCGCGAGTAGAGGTTCCTACTACCCAATTCCCATCAATTACAGCACCACCACTGTTGTAATTATAACCAGGTAGGTAATCAAAAGCAGAATAGTCAGAAACGGCATCATCACCAACTTCTCCATATGAACCACGTAGTTTAAAGTTAGTAACGATTTCACCAAGTTTGCTTTCTTTCCAAAAATTTTCTTCAGAAATACGCCAACCCAATGACGCTGATGGGAAGAATCCCCAACGATTGTCTGGGCGAAATTTCCATGAACCATCCCAACGAGCTATTAATTCAATTAAGTATTTGTCAGCATAGCTATAATTGATACGTCCCAAATAACCCATACGAGCCTCTGTTCTATTTCCATCGTCATTAAACTCTTGAATTTCTTTCAGACGAATCAAATCCATTGCATTAGAAACCGGTGTAGAATGAATCCACATTTTAGGGCGTTTACGTTGACTTGCCTCAAATCCAGCTACGGCAACGACTGCATGTTTCCCGAATTTACGATCAAAATTTAACTGGAAGTTTGAAAATTGATCCTCTACCTTCTCACGATTACGTTCACGATAAGGGTTTGACATACGATTGGTTACATAGTAGCTGTCTGTTTGTTCATTATAGCCATATAATTCATAGGTGAACTCTTGGTTATCCAGTTCGTTGTATGCATAATAGTACCCCAACATTCCTTTGAATTTTAATCCTTTCAGAATTTCATATTCAGCAGTACCGTTCATTTGAATTACACGCCATACGTCCGAGACCTTTCCTGTTGTTTCGTAATTTAAAATTGCAAAATTAGTTTCCGGTTGATCAGATACCAACTGCGGATAATTGGGATTATCATTGGCAAATGGACGTTTGGTTGGTTGATTTTTCATTGTTGCGAAACGAGGTAGCCATGTATCATCACCTCCCGGTACTCCAGGATGACGACGATCCTCAATGCGTCCATTCATGCTTGCACCTACTTTAAGACGTTCATTTACATTCATTTCAATATTCATTTGCACATTCGTACGACGAAATCCGCCATAATTGCGAATAGTTGCATCTTGATTAATGTGGGATACTGCTACATAATAATTTGCTTTATCTGTACCTCCAGAGAAATTCGTATTGATATAATATTGCGGAGCACTTACCCAGATATAATCTTCCCAGTCCCATCCTTGATATTTAGCGTCTGTACCACTCATCCATTTTTCATATTCTTCTTTACTATAACGACGAGAATCATCATTACGCCCAGAAAATGTTTCTGCAGTTACATATGCATGAACATAATCTTTTACATTAGCGGGGCTAACATATTTGGAGTTTTTTTGCCAGCCATAATAGGCGTTAACAGAAACTGTATTTTTAGAATTACGGCTACCTTTCTTTGTAGTAACAACTACTACTCCATTCGCAGCACGTACACCATACAAAGCAGCTGATGCATCTTTTAATACAGATATAGACTCGATATCGTTAAAATCCATCTGACTAAACTGCCCTGTATCCGAAATAACGCCATCAATTACAAATAACGGAGTACCCATATTACGAATTTGCAAAGCTGTTTCAGCCCCAGGGCGTCCATCTTGTTGACGAGTATTTACACCTGCAATTTTACCAACTAAAGCTCCACCTGCAGTAACAGCAGAAGAACGGGCAATTTCTTCGGATTTAATAGAAGACACAGCCCCTGTCAACGTTGCTTTCTTTTGTGACATACCGAAACCTGTAATGACTACTTCATCTAAAACTTGCGTATCTTCCTGTAAGGTCACAGTAATTTGTCTCGACTCTCCTACAGCAACATTTTGTGTTTGATAACCGATAAAAGAAATCTCCAATCTTGTTTTAGGAGCAACATTTAGAGAAAATTCACCATTTATATCAGTGATTGTACCGGTAGTTCCCCCTACTTCTTTTACATTGACTCCAATTAATGGTTCACCATTGGCATCAATAACAGTGCCTTTTACAATACGTTGTTGTTGGGTAGAGTTCACTATTAATGTATTTTCATCTATTATACTAGTGGCGTGAATATAACTACTAGGCAATAATGAAAATGCAGTCAGACAGAGTGGAATGCACCACATCTTGTTATGGCTTAAAAACCAAAACATTTGTTCTTTTCTTTTCATAGCAAATAAATTTTGTCACCGATATTATACATCTTATAATTAGTATAATACGGATGAGTGTTTAAAATATATTGAATAATTTCACTTTTATTGGATTAGCTCATCACTTGTTCAACATTTTCTCCATTAGTATCTTCATCCAATGTCCTCCGATTACCGAACGAGCCTTAAACCCAGTCATCTGATTAGTTTTTGTATCATACCAGTCACTAATTGGAACACGGGAAATCGTTTCATTGACATATTTATAAAGAGGATCTACAAACTTCTCAAAAGTTGCTTGATCAGAAGACATAGCTGCCGTCCACATAATCCAATCAGACTTTGTGTAATCTTTCCGAGAATCCAATGGTAATCCATAAGGATTCTGTTTCGTTAAATAATAGTTGATTTCTTTGCCGATTACATTATTAGGGAAGAGATTCAGATTCCACATCTTATCCCAGATCATGTTATATTTCTGACTCCAAGTGTCTTCACGGTCAAAGGCCAGACGATAATGATCTCCTTCATTTGCCATTTCCTCCCATTTAACCGCCATTTTCTTGGCTATAGTAGCATATTTATCTGCTATATTATTAAATCCTAACATTTTAGCCATCTCGCTGTAACCAGCTATTCCCATAATTGCTTTCACTGACAAGTTCGCATTATGAGCCCAATGCCCGGCAAAGTCGTCCGTGCACAACTGGTTCTCCGGGTCCTGTCCAAACCGTGTTTTTTATCGCATAAACTTTTGATATTCAATATACTATCTAGATAATAAGATAAGATCGTATTGTTAGTTAGAAAATAAATAAATAATTATATCGATTTTATTGCATATGAAAGGTCTTACTACCTTTTGTTTGTTTCAAATAGAATATTTGTTCCTGAATAGTAATTTATTCTGCTTTGTAGTAATTACATTAATTTTGAAAAATGGTAAAATACAATATATCATATATAAATCAGGCAGTAGATATTTTAGGTACAACTCTTTAAATTGCAGAATAAAAAATGCAATATTTATTTTTTTTGCTATTTTTATTCTGCAATTTATTGTATATTTGTTCATTCAACTAGAAAATTATCAATTATGGAGACTCTTTACAGAGCATATAGAACATTGCTCAATAACACTTCTACAGATTTTGTTCGTTACCTTCACGATCAAATTGAATGGGACAGCCGCTTAATAGCTATACTAGGTGCAAGAGGTATAGGAAAGACGACTATGCTTTTACAACATATAAAACAATATGATAATATTGATGAGACTTTGTTTGTTACAGCTGATGACCTTTATTTCTCTGAACATAGAATTTTTGATTTAGCGATGGAATTTTATCAGCATGGTGGCAAAAAACTCTATATAGATGAAATACATAAATACTATGGTTGGTCTCGTGAAATAAAAAATATATATGATCTAATTCCAGGAATACAGGTTGTATATACAGGGTCTTCAATATTGGACCTGGAGACAGGAGAAGCTGATCTGAGTCGACGAAAGTTAGAATACCGTATGACAGGACTTTCTTTTCGGGAATATCTTGCAATTTCAAGAGGTTATCGTTTACCCGTTTATTCTTTAGAAGACATTTTAAAAAACAAGGTTGATTTCCCATATAATTTAGAACGACCTCTTCAGTTATTTAAGGAATATCTTCAACAGGGATATTACCCCTTTTTCAAGGAGAAAGGGTACTATATTCGATTACGGAGTATTTTAAACCAAGCATTGGAAAATGATATTCCCATTTTTGCCAAAATGAATATAACCACGGCACAAAAATTAAAAAGGCTATTGTATATCATTGCTCAGAGTGTCCCTTTCAAGCCTAATTTCACAAAGTTAGCAGCTCTACTTGATATAAATAGAAATACGATATCAGAGCTTATGTTCTATTTGGAGAAAGCTGGTATTATTAATCAATTACGCTGTGATACAGAAGGAATCAGGTTGTTAGGAAAAGTAGATAAAGTTTATTTGAATAATACCAATTTGGCTTATGCCCTTTCAGATAGTATGCCGGATATTGGGAACATACGGGAAACAGTATTCTTTTCTTTGATGAGAGCTACACAACCAATTACAACTTCTTCCTGTTCTGACTTTTCCATAGGAAAATACACTTTCGAAATAGGTGGTAAAGGTAAATCTCAGAAACAAATTCAGAATATTGAAAATTCCTATATCGTAAAGGATGATATTGAATTCGGAATGCAAAACATAATTCCATTATGGATGTTCGGATTTACATATTAAGAAAAGAAGCGGATTGACATTTTCTATTAGTATTATAACTAATAAATAAACAGAAAATAAGTACTCAAACAATTGGCGTGAATGTTCTCATAACTTTTATCTTTAATATATTTATAAAACAGAAAGGTGCACGGATATTCGTGCACCTTTTCTTTAATAATAACTTGAACTTCACCCTCTTCTTGATTCATTAGATTAGCAATTAAAAGGAACTACCATTCGATTGCTTGATCTTCGTCTGGAATCTGAGTATTGATATCACGTGATAATGTTAATGTACCTTTTACATGATAGCGAATGATGGTGCCTTCCACTGGTATATAATTGAAATAATAGTCAACATTATTAATTATTACATAACGGTGTTCCAGATAGGGCTTAGCGTCATCCATTGATGAAGAAATACGAAATGAAGGAGTCACGTCCTTGTTTAATTCAAATCCAATCTCTTCTGCATTATCACAGGAAATAGTAACCGAACCATTCGTCTCGCCATTAAAGGTAAATTTAATTTTATACTTTCTACGGTCTGTATAATCCTCATCTACTATTCCTGCATACGTAAAAATAGTCTGTTCATCTATTACATATCCTCTTATTGACGATTTTGTGATAGATTCTGCTGTTTCTATCGGTTTACCATCTCCATCATATCCCGTCACCACCTTGTTGGTTATTCCTGTACCAGAATAATCGCCAGAGTAATCATTAAATGGGAAGATTCTCAATATTGCCTTAGCATAGTCTTTACGCGGATGAGCTACGTAGTTGTAAGACGCGTCGTCTACAATCTGCAATGGAAGTACCCATTTCTCTGACATATCAATGTTGCGAAAATCAAATTTAAGATCCAGCAAACCTTTATTTTCTCCCGCTTTTATCAGTAGAGATTCTGGATACGAAGCGTATGCCAATCCTTCTGCTCCCATATCCTCATAATATAGTTCTGTACGTGTAGCGTAACGAGCGTAATTCAAAATATTCAATGTATCAGCATCATGTGCTACGTGTACAGTGACATTACTTGGATTGTCGGTAGAGCCACTAACAAGTATTGGCAACTGATAATTGGATCTCCCTTCTCCTCCTTCAGCATAATTTCCTTCTGCATCATGGCGACTATAAGGTACATATATATTCGTCACTCCCTTACTATCCAGTTGTGAACTGAAAGAAATGTAGTGTTCATATTGTTCATCTTCCCATTCTGAATTGCAGGAAGTTCCCAACATTGTCATTGCAGCCAAAGCTGCCAAAGTATATATTTTTTTCATATATAAGTCTTTATGTTTAGAATTAATCATACATTGTCCATCCTGGGTTCTGTGTTAAACGCGAATTACGTTTCAATTCACTATGTTTGATAGGCCATAACCATAGTTTCTCTGAGAACGTAGACGGAAGATTGTAAACAGGAATTGCCGAATGGAATTCGTCTCTCTTAGCTTCGCCAACAAAGACATTGCAACCGTATATTTGCAGAGATTCTTCTATTGGTGCATCTTTCCAACGACGAATGTCAAAGTAACGTTTTCCTTCGCCCATTAACTCTATCATACGTTCACGTTTTAAAGCTTTACGCATATCATCAACCCCGCTCTGCAGATAAAATTCATCTGGATAGTCAGGCAGCCCCGCACGAATACGTACCGGATGAATACCTCTTTCCATTTGTTCTTTATCACGGCTGATAGTGTAAGTTGTCGCCTCATTCCAAGAAGGTATATTGTATGTTCCAGTCAACTCATTCAATGCTTCTGCATAAAGCAGTAGAATATCTGCATAGCGAATTGCAGTTTCAGCTTTCGCAACATAATTGCCCGGATAGTCGTTGGGATGAACAAACTTTTTAATTCCTATACCTGTACGCAAGTAGAAACCGTCATTACGATAACCATCGGAACTTCCAAAGTAGTACCAAACCTGTTGATTTACATCTGCAGGTTTGCTTTCAGTCTGGCTCAAATAATACCATGTACAGCCATTATAAGCAACAGAAGCATAGAATCGTGGTTCACGCTCTACATATTGCAAAGAAACATTCATCCCAGTTTTAGCCTGATCATTATCTCCTTTCTTCGGATCATATTTCCAACCTAATTCCGGATATTTATTATCCTTCAAGTCCTGCAAATCAGTAAACCCGGTTCTACGTTCACGAGTATCTACAATACCTTGATAATTAGCTACTCCTTGATACATAGAGTTCATGCCCGGCTCATTACTACCATTATTCATATAATATGCATCCAGCATTTTCTGTGTCATGCCATGGCAGTTCCAGCCTCCATCATCTTTGGGCATTTGATGAAGTACCAACATATCTATATTGGTTGCCCCACGTGTAAATATCAGTTCTTTATTGTTTGCAGGTAATATAGTTCCATCAAAGATAGTACGATATGATCTGAGCGGGTCAATATTTGTCCATCCCTTTGGCCAAGGTTGCTTGGAAAACTCGCCATCAGCCGGTGGAGTAACAGTCGGACGCTCAGAAGGCCCATTATCAGATGTGGATTTATTTACAATATTCAACTCATAAACATCTAAATCGATGACATCACGGCAAGCGGCAGCAGCTTTTGCCCATTTTTCTTCACTATATTCGGAAGAAAGCAAACGACGCCCTTCGTCATCTACCAATTGCTGCGCATATTCATCATTATTTCCATTAGCAAACGGACTAGCTGCAAAAATCAGCGCATAAGCACGAACTGCCAATGCAGCTCCACGGGTGGGTCGGCCTATAGCATAATTATCAGTACGACGATCATATTGTAACTCTTTAGTAGCCTGTAGCATTTCGTCACTGATATATTGTGCCACTTCTTCGTATGAACTACGTGGAGTGGCAATTTGGTCATAGCTCTGGGTATAATCCACTCCTTCATCCGGCATAATAGGTACCGGGCCATAACGACGTAAAAGCAACCAATAATAGTAAGCGCGAACAAAACGAGCCTGTCCCTTGTAATCTAGTATTTCCCAATCAGCCATCTCTTGGCACCGGTCAACATTATGGATAAATACTGACGCTTGGAAAATCCCTTTGTAACATGCCCCCCATGCACCAACATTATAAGTGTTCTCATCATATTCTCCTAACTTGAACATATTATATGACAGTTCATTCTTTGTTGCATCGATTGTCTTATCTCGGTCACCATAATACATATCGTCTGAAAAACAAAACGAATTCTCACTAGGCCCTTTAGTCGTCACCTCATAGTTTTCATTTTTTATAAATGAGAAAGCATAAGCTAACCATTCTTCCACATGATCCTTGCTTTCGAAAGTTTTCTCCAGTGTCAGACGATCCTTAAAATATTTCTCCGAATTCAGGTAATCAGAGCAAGAAGAAATTGCTCCCATCCCTAATACGGTTAATAATAACATATAAATCTTCTTTATCATAATCTCTTAGTATTTTTATAAGTTAACTGATAAACCCATAGTAACTGATTTGGTTAGCGGATAAGCTTCACCACGCGGATTGCCAGTTTCCGGGTCCCATGTTTTGAATTTAGACCATGTAATCAAGTTTGAACCTGCAATATAGATACGAATATTATTGAAGTGCAGTTTGTTAACTATGCTTTTGGGCAAAGTATAACCAATATCCAAATTCTTTAAACGAATATATCGACCATCACGCATCCAATAAGTAGAGGTCTGTTGGTTGTTTTTATTTTCCCCATAAGTTAAACGCGGATATGTTGCATTGGGGTTCTCATTAGCATGCAATCCCAGTTTGGCAGCAGTCTCTGAATCTACCCAACGATCACTTATCATATCTTTAAAGATATTTCCCCAGTCACTTTCGCTGAATGCATATACACATTTACCATAAATAGGGAAAGTGGATTTACCGGCTCCTTGGAAATGAACATTTACATCAATTCCTTTCCATGCGAAAGATGCTCCTATACCATATACTAAGTTCGGAGTGGTAGTAGCACCAATAGCAACTTTGTCATTATCGTTTACAACACCATCACCATTTACATCCTTATATTTGATATCTCCAGGCTGCACTGTACCGAACTCTTGTTTCGGGCTGGTACGAATATCATCGTAATCAGCAAACAATCCCTCAGCTATCAGTCCTTTAACTTGATCTACACGATACCCTTTTTGATATAAATAAGAATAGACTTGATTCTCTTCATCCTTTTCAAGTACCTCATTCTTACTATAGGTTATATTCCCACGAATAGTCATATCCACCTCACCCAACTTCTGCTTAAGAGCAAAATTACCATCAAAACCTTGAGATTTCACTTCACCTACATTCGCTTTAGGTTTGCTCTCAAGACCTGTAATTTCAGGTAAGAACTCACGTGTTAAAAAAATACCTGTACGTTTTTCGTGAAAATAGTCAACTGTCGCTGTAAATTTGTCATTAAATAAAGAAAGATCAATACCCAAGTCATCCTTGGTCGCAACTTCCCAAGTAATACCATTAGAAGCCATCTGAGTGTAACGAGTTCCTATGAATGATTTTCCATAATCACCAAATCCCCAGTTATATACATAATTAGGCTTTCCTTCGCTGTTATATCCTGTAGTAGCTATAGTATATAAGTATGGGAAACGGTTATTATCTCCAATATTGTCATTACCTACCTTACCGTGAGAGTAACGTATTTTAAACATATTCATCCATTTCAGGTTATTCTTAACAAATGACTCTTCGGCAACGTTCCATGCAAGAGAAAAAGCCGGAAAGAAACCGAATTGATTTCCTGGTGCAAAATTTTCTGATCCGGTATAACCAAAATTGAAATCAACAAAGTAACGATAGTTCCAGTTATAAGTAAATCGTCCTGCTAACCCTTGATTACGTTTTGATACTCCATTCTTAATATCTGTACCAATATCTACTGTCCGTTTCTCACTATCTTGTGTATAACGGAAGGTAACTCCCCCATGATGATTTCCGAAAGCACGTTCCCAGCTTAACAGTAAATCAAGAAATTCACGGCGTTTACCAGAGCTACCACTTGATTGCGTCATGTCATATGCCGGGAACATTTTCTCATAAATAATCTCTCCCGTTTCTTGTCTGCGTCCGTTTGCTTTATACAAATCAGGTTGACGATGACGATTAATCCAGTTACTATTGTCTGTATCGTAACCAAAACGTCCTACGAACTTCAATCCCTTGGTAATGAAATCAAAATTTTGTTCTAATGTAACATTAGTTTGCACATTATTCTGCCAGTCTTCATTGTATCCAGTTTGTGTAGATGCAACCCATGGATTAAGTTTGTTTACATTATCCCGGTGGGAAATAGGCGCGTATCCATTGGAGTAGTATACAGGCGTTGCAATAGGATTGTATCCGAAAAGCATCCCCCATAACATCTCGTTATCGGCCAGTCCCGGACTATTACGTTTGGCTAATGAACCGGCTATACCTAGTTTCAATAAAGTCGATTTGGTGATATCTATGTCAACATTCATACGATAATTCCACTTTTTATAGTTGGCATTTGTATCGTAATCATCACGTAACGTTTGGTCTGTGTTATACATACCTTGATCCTCCGTATAACTTGCAGAAACAAAATAACGAGCAGTGTTACCACCGCCGTTCATGTTCAAGTTAGCACGATAACTCCATGCTCCGTTTTTTAGGATCAAATCCATCCAGTCTACATTCGGATAGAAATCCGGATCCATTTGTGTGCGAAATAACTCTAACTCTTCTGGTTGATAAGCCATTCCTAAATTGCGAGTCACTAATGCTTCGTTCATCAGACTGGCGTACGAAAGACCATCTACAAACTCCGGAGTGATAGTACGAGTATTATAAGAAGTTTCTACCTTGGCGTCAATATTGATTTTGCCAGCTTTACCACGTTTAGTTGTAATCAATACTACACCATTTGCACCTTTAGAACCATAAATGGCAGTAGCTGACGCATCTTTTAACACAGTGAATGATTCGATATCTTCAATATTAAGTTCGTCCAAACTACTACGTTCAAAACCATCCACTAAAATATAAGCACTTGAGCTCGCTCCAAAAGTAGAAATACCACGTATCCAAAACTCAGAAGTACTTTTTCCTGGTTGTCCGGAAGTTTGTCGGGCAATAATACCCGGAACATTACCGGCCAAGGCGTTAGACATATTGGAGGTAGGGAAACGTTTTAAATCTCCCACATTTACATTGGTTACGGCTCCCGTCACTGTCAGTTTTTTCTGTGCCCCCATACCAGTTACTACAACCTCATCCAGTACGCTGGCCTCTGACTCTTTCATCTTGACATTAACAGTATGCTGTTCTTTTACAAGTACTTCTACATCATCGTATCCGATGTATGAGAAGACTAATCGATGATAAGGTTCCATTTTTATAGAGAAATTACCATTGATATCTGTAATGGTCCCCAAACCGGCTACATCCTTTACAGTGATATTAACACCAATCATCGGCTCATCTTGTGTGTCGGTAACCGTACCAGTCACGGTTATTGTTTGTTGTGCTGAAATCGTCAATGGGACAACTAGCATCAACAAAAAAATGGCTAAATATTTTTTCATAATCTGATAAATGTGTTTATTCGTTAGATTCCACTGTTGATTCATCTTCCGGCATATTCTCGTCACCGGCTGTATTCTCTTCTTGCTCCATTGAAATAGTGCGAATAGTATGTCCCACCTGATCATGTACATAAAAAATTTCTTTCGCATCATCGTAAACAAGTCCACTTACATCACGGAAACGAGCCACTTCTCGTAGGTCACCATCATCAGTTCCCCATTGGTTGCCGTCAGCTAAGGAAGTTGACGCTCCTCGCCCCGCATAGGTCGATACGATGCCTTCTGGAGTTACTTTACGAACACAGAAGTTTAATCGATCTACAAAATAGAAATCATACTCTTCTTCACCAGTGTAATCTGGATTTTTCACAAATACTCCTTGACAAGGATTATTCATACGGGCCTCGGTTCCTACATCATCCTTATAGCCTGACTGTTTATATCCCCCGACAAAATTATACGGTGTAATAAATTCCTTTTTTATCTCGTCATAGTCGGAACGCATGAAATAATGATTGTTAATCACACCAAAATAAGCATACTTTCCAGTAGGATGGATGAATATCTGAAATTCCCAACTTGGATCAGCAATAGTAAATAACTGCTTAAAAGTATTAGGGTTGTTCTTTACTATAGGATCCCAGCTTTCCCCCTTCTTAATAGTTTTGAAGTAATCAACCAAGTCTAAACGAAATACTTGTCCCTTTTCATAACTATTGAAATACAATTCTCCGTTGATTGGATGAATAGTAGCTCCATTACATTGCTTGTAAGCAGCTATCAATTGTATATCAGACCTATCATCGAATGTACCATCCGCATTGCGTTTAATAATATACACACTAGGACTTTCATCTCCTTTACCGTCATAATCAATAGCTACAATCATATATTCCGCCTCATCAGCATATCCTTCTATCTTTCTATTGAAAGCAATGCTTCGTATACGGTTAGTAGGGATAGTATTGATATTCAATGGAGAAGAAAGCATGCGGTTTTTCAAATCGATCAACTGTATAGCTTTATGTCCATCGTAACAAATATACAAATGATCCTTATTCAACGGATCAAAAGCTAGTCGTCCGTTATCACTAAATCCACAGCATTTGACACCTTCCGGTCCATCAAATGGTCCATCTCTCCAACCTTGATCGTCACGATTATTGCGATAGCCACAAAGCGTACCTACCACCATCTTTTTCTCATAACTAAAAGCAGTACTTGCAGTCGTTGTTACTGAATTCTCTCCTTCCCCTACAGTGATCTCAATTTCACCACTAAAAGCTCCCGAAGGAACAAAACAGTAGACATAAGTACTTTTTACATTAATAACAATAGCTTCTTTACCTCCGATCTTCACTTTTACATTCGAAGCATCTGTACCGAAGTTTTCACCATAAATCAGTAGCTTCTGATAGGCTCCTCCCTCTTTCGGGGTAAAATCAGAAATTACTACAGGCTTTGATGGATCAAAGGTTTCAGTCTCTACATTTTCATCGTCTTTACAACTATAAATGCAAATTGTGAATAATGCCAGTAATGTCCACTGCCATTCCTTCAATACTTTTTTCATTTTACATTTCATGTTTTTCATTTTAGTTAATAATAAGTATATTAAAAATTAAATGCCTTATTTCATTTTACCCATAAGTACCTTCATCCAATGTCCTCCAATCACCGATCGAGCCTTGAAACCAGTCATCTGATTAGTTTTTGTATCATACCAGTCACTAATTGGAACACGGGAAATTGTTTCATTGACATATTTATAAAGAGGATCTACAAACTTTTCAAAAGTTATTTGGTCAGAAGACATAGCTGCCGTCCACATTATCCAATCGGATTTTGTGTAATCTTTCCGAGAATCCAATGGTAATCCATATGGATTCTGTTTGGTCAAATAATAATTGATTTCTTTGTCGATTACATTATTGGGGAAGAGATTCAGCCCCCACATCTTATCCCAAATCATGTTATACTTTTGACTCCAAGTGTCTTCACGGTCAAAGGCCAGACGATAATGATCTCCTTCATTTGCCATTTCTTCCCATTTAACCGCCATTTTCTTGGCTATAGTAGCATACTCATCTGCTACATCATTAAATCCTAACATCCTGGCGATCTCGCTGTAACCAGCTATTCCCATGATTGCTTTCACTGATAAGTTCGCATTATGAGCCCAATGCCCGGCAAAATCATCAGTACACAACTGGTTACTCGGGTCCTGTCCATACTCTACAAGATAGTTGGTCCAAATCGTCAAAATATCCCAA
>OAZY01000039.1_pt1 | contig 172425 bp, 136 predicted proteins | sample 1494931 | NCBI WGS metagenome assembly OAZY01 (sample SAMEA2579921, study PRJEB22360) | human gut metagenome | biome: human gut; feature: human-associated habitat; material: faeces | place: Denmark | collected 2008/2010 | reverse complement strand
GGCAGCCACCCGGCTCCGAACTAGGTTTTTCTGTTTCAAAAGAACTCATTCACTGTAGCTCTCGCTGACAGCTTAGTTATAATAACACCGCCAAAAGCAAAAGTCAACACCTTTTTTCGAATTTTCTTATTTTTAGAAAAATATAGTTAATTCTGCATATTTTATATTTTATCTGACTATTTACAATCTATCCAAAACCGTCCAAAAGAAAAGGCGCCTTCCGGCGCCCTTTCCCTTTCAACTCTTATTTCTCACGTTTACGATAAACAACTGCTCCGACCACTGCTGCTGCAGAAACGCCGAGCAGGATCACCCACAGCATCACCTGTGTGCGGTCTCCCGTGTCCGGACTTTTTGTTGCTTTCTTCAGATAGAATACGGTATCCGCCTGGCCCTTGCTTGAAACGATCGAAATCGTATGCTTGCCTTCTGCCAGACTCTTTGTATACTCTGCCTTCAGCGTAACCTGCGTATTCTCTTTTCCAGCCGTCACATAATTCTTCGCATCAACCTCTTTCTGGTCGATGAGAACCTTTTTGAGATCCTTTGCTTCAAAATCTGCGGTGAAGGAAAGCTCCTTGCCCTGCATACCTGACTGATTGACTCCTTTGGTAATCTTCGGAAGATTCTGCGCAGTCATCGGTTTCTGTTTCAGGCCGGCAATCGCTTTTTCCAGCGCTGCCGCATAACCATCCACCGTCTTCTGCTCCGTGATATTCTTTCCGCGTACAATCGCTGCTTTTGCATCATTGACTGCTTTTACGCTCTCGTCCGTGTATTTCTTCAGATCGTTTGGAATCTTCTTCACTGCGGCATCTACTTTGCTGTAGTCCGCATCTTTATACGTAAGGCCGGCAATCGCTGCCTCGATCTTTTTTGCGTAACCGTCTACGCTCTCCTGCTCTGTGACCGGCCGCTCGGTTACGACGCTGTTCTTTGCATCTTCCAGTGCTTTTACAGACGCATCGGTATACAGACTGAGGTCCGCCGGAATCTTTTTGATGGCTTCCTCTACTTTGGAATAATCTGCTTTCCGAACCTGCAGTCCTGCCAGTGCATTTTCAATTGCTGCTGCCCAGCCGTCTACTTCTGCCTGATCCAGAATGGTTTTTCCGCTTTCTACGCTGTTGATCGCTGTCTGAAGCGGCTGAATGCTTTCTTCCGTATAAATACTCAGATCATTCGAAACTTTGGCAAGAGCCGCGTCTACGGTGCTGTAGTCCGCCGGTTTCAAGGTCAGTCCGTCAAGAGCTGCTTTCAGGTTTTCTGCAGACTGATCGACTTCCTCCTGTCTGCTGTCATCCAGATCCCATACAATGGCTTCTTTTGCCACATTCAGTGCTTTTACACTCTTCTCGGTATAAATGGATAAGTCTTTCGGAATCTTTCCCAGGAGTTCTTCCACTCCCTGATAATCTGCCGGAACCGGTTTTCGTACCAGTGCTGCAATTGCATTCTCCAGTGCTTCCGCATAAGCAGCAACTGCCTGCTGCTCTTCTATCGTTTTGGTGCGGTCGATGGATGCGATGACTGCATTCAGTGCTTCCACGCTCTCTTCCGTATAGATAGAAAGATCTCCCGGAACTTTGGCAAGTGCTGCATCAACTTCTGTGTAATCTGCGCCAAGAAGCGTCAGTGCGTTTACTGCTGTCTGAATGGCTGCCGCATAACCATTTACGGTTTCCTGTTCAGCTGATGGCAGGTTCTCTTTTACCGCATCTTTTGCTTTCTGAACAGCTGCCGCGCTTTCTTCTGTATACCGGCCCATGTCCTCCGGGATCAGCGCCAGCGCTTCTGTTACTTTGGTGTAATCTGCGGCTTTTACAATCACAGTGAATTCCTGTGTGAAGTCAACGCCGGTTTTCTTTCCGTCTTTGATTGTCGCCAGAAGGTTTACGGTTCCGGCATTCGTTACTTTCAGGTTTGTGCCGTCTAAAACAGCACCTGTCATTCCGGCATCCGTGATTTCCCATGTGATCTGTTTCTGATCTGCATTTTCTGGAACTGCTTTGCCCGTCAGTGCAGTGGTTCCCGGGATTTCTTTCGGTATGCCCTGGATTTCTGTTACAGCTGCGTACTCATAGGTTCTTATCTGGATTTCAATGGCATCTTTTGTTTCCGTTTCTGCGATCTTTGTTACAATCCAGCTTCCGTTCCAGCTGTCTGCCTTTTTAAGCAGATAATCTGCCGGAGCCTTTTTGGCCTTTTCCGTAAGATCCTTCAGATTCCAGGAAGCCGCCGCTGCGATCACAGCCTCTTTTTCTGTTTTTATTCTTTCTTTGTCATCTTTCTGATCTTTCTTTTCATCCGGATTTGTTTTTTCTGAAAGTATTCGGATTTCTCTGTTCTCTGCATCATTTTTAATCTCCGTATCTTTGCCAAGAACGTCGCCTGCTTTCAGCGAAAGCTCTCCGAACTTCCACGTTTTGGCTTCCTCTTTTGCGAATGCCATGGTTGGGAACATCGTCACGATCAGAAGCATGGACAGTACAAACGAAAGCATTTTTTTCGTTTTCTTCATAACACAAATCCTCCTTTCCTTTTGATTGTTTTGCAGCCGCCAGGGGCCGCAGTTTCTCTTGTTACTTTCATTATACGTGTGTCAGAAAAAGAGTCAACGGGCCGTAAAAATTCGTAAGAATTCTTGTGCATTTCCGCTAAAATACTTTCAACGTTTTTTCACAATACTTCCATGAATTTTTACGGCCCGTCAGATTTTCTTAAGATATTCCTTTATTTGTGATGAAGCACATATTTCACATACGCAATTCTACGGCTGTCCGGTGCCCAGGAGTTGACGTTGATACTGCCCTGGCCGCCGAAAAGATCCAGCAGTTTTTTCTTATTCTGTCCGTCATAATCCATCATTCCAAGCGATACATACATGTTCGGCAGATGCTCATTCGGTTCCAGCTCACCTTTAGCGAAGGTCAGGTAAATGACGTGTTTTCCATCCGGCGAAACGTGGCCGAACCAGTTGTTGGCATCGGAATCGGTCATCTGGGTGAGACCGCTGCCGTCACGGTTCATCCGCCATACCTGCATCAGACCGCTTCTGGTGCTGTTGAACCAGATGTGCTTTCCGTCCGGTGAATACTCCGGACCGTCGTTGTAGCCTTTGCCGTCCGTCAGGCAGGTTTCCTCGCCGCCGTCTGATGGAATCGTACAGATCTCAATGCGCATGGTCTCCTCCTCCGGCTTTTTGCGGAAGGCACAGTACGCAAGCTCTTTTCCGTCCGGCGACCAGCCGTGCAGATAGCTGAGACCCGGTCCGGTGAGGTCTTTTGGTTCACCGCCTGTCATCGGGAGCACGTAGATGTGGGATTCATACGTTCCATCTGTGAGTTCCGGCGGCATGCAGCTTACCGCCAGCAGCTGGTTGTCCGGTGACGGAACATGGTCATTGTTGCACTGCACACAGTCGCCGGTATCAACCTGCTCCACATGGTCTTTGTCAATTTCGTAGCAATAGATTTTTCCTTCGGAATTATAAAGCAGGGTATTTCCATCATTCAGCCAGTTCGGTGCTTCGATGATTCCCGGAAATTCATGGAGCACTGTCTCTTCTCCCGTTTCTACATCCAGAGTACACAGGATACTGTCGGTGCTGTCCCGGTCGCCGGTCCAGCCGGAGAGCATCCGTCCGGCACGGCAGGTGTCCTCCAGTGTCGTCGCATCCATGTCCACAATCTGCAGTGCTCCGTTTGCACGGGCAAACTGGAAGCATGCTTTCAGATCGACCATGCCTTTTCCGAGAGGTGCTTCTTTTCCGGTGAATTTCATATCTTTATAATGAACTGCTTTAACAAGATCTGCATGTGCCCACAGGAACTCCTCCGGATCGACACCGCCGCAGTACATCCATCCGGTATCGACTTCGGCACCGACTTTTCCTCCGCAGGCATCCAGCAGGTATTCGTATGCGGTTTTTCCATTCACGCGGATGCAGATGTCTTCTTTTTCATTGTGAATCAGAATACCGGCACCAGCCTTTTCGAGTTCTTCTGCCAGTTCGCGGTATCTTACCGCGGTTTCGTCCAGGACATCTTTCGCCAGGCGTGCCGGGCTCTTTACGACGAACCAGGAAATATGATATTTCTGCGCCAGCTCTGCAAGGATGGCAAATTCTCTTTCATAGTGGTATTCATCCAGAAAGATATGGACTGCGCGAACCTCAATGTGGTATTTTTCCAATAGCGGCATCGCCTGCTCCAGATCCTCCGGGAGCCAGAAACCGTAGTCTCTGGCATCGACGCGAACGCCGAGGCACGGCTCAATCTGACGGTAGCCTGCCGCATAAATTTTCTTTAAAAATCCTTCCGGATCCTGTTTCCACTCTTTTGACACCCCATACATCTGCACTCCAAAATACATTTCGCTTCCTCCTTCTCCCAAATCCGCTGTTTTCCCCATATTTTAAGCGGATTTTCTTTCATTTTCTTCTATTTTATCACATCTGTTTCTTCCATTAAAGATATGCTTTTTCTAAAGTAAGAAAGACTTCTGCAGCGAGTCGCTTCAGCGACATAATTCCCCTCCGCCGCAGTGCGATCCTGCCCGGAGGTCTTTTTGATTTACCGGAAAATTCAACGAACTTTCCGGTAAAGTCAAGCGGATATTCGCAATCCGCTTCGCTGCTTGCTCATAACCGAATAACTGCTCCGCAGTTTATCAGAAGAAGCTTGCACTTCTCCTGATACAAGTAAGTCCCCCCACTGCTTATTGCTTTTCGCAATGGAAGCAGTGGGGGGACTTACTTGTATCGGTTAAAAAGGCGTCCTGCATACACTATTTGCATATGCAGGACGCCCCTGTTTCTTATACAAACTGGTTCGTTTTCTCATCATACTCATAGTCGATGAGCGCCAGCTTTTCCCGCAGATCAGATTCCTCTGTCTGCATGGCCGCGCAGAATTCTGCGAGCGACGGGTAAAAATCTCTCAGCTGTGTATTCACATAACTCAGCAGCATTACGGGATCTTTCGGCATCATTCGTCCACTACCTCCACACCTGGTTTGATCATTGCTTTCAGACCTTCGTTTTCCACATCCAGAAGAATGGTGTCGCCTTCGCTCACCTGACCGCCAAGGATCAGTTTTGCGGTACTTGTTTCTACCTCTTTTTGTACAAAACGTTTCAATGGACGTGCGCCGTAAACCGGATCGTAACCGCCATCGATCACAAACTGTTTTGCAGCCGGACTCAGCTCAACGCGAAGCTCCTGATCTGCCAGACGTTTGTTCAGACCTTTCAGCAACAGATCTACGATATGACCAATGTTGTCTTTTGTCAATGGTTTAAACATAATTGTTTCATCCAGACGGTTCAGGAATTCCGGACGGAAGTGTGCACGCAGATCCTGCATGACCAGATTTCTCGCCTCTTCGGAAATGCTGCCGTCATCCTGAATGCCATCCAGCAGATACTGGGATCCGATGTTGGAGGTCATGATCAAAATGGTGTTTTTGAAATCAACGGTACGGCCCTGAGAGTCAGTGATACGGCCATCATCGAGTACCTGCAGCAGAACGTTGAATACATCCGGATGCGCTTTCTCGATCTCATCGAACAGAACAACAGAATACGGTTTTCTGCGCACTGCCTCGGTAAGCTGACCGCCCTCCTCGTAGCCTACGTATCCCGGAGGCGCTCCGATCAGACGGGAGACGGAGTATTTTTCCATGTATTCACTCATATCGATTCGAACCATGTTGTTCTCATCGTCAAACAGCTTTTCTGCCAGCGTTTTTGCAAGCTCTGTTTTACCGACACCGGTAGGTCCAAGGAACAGGAACGAACCGATCGGTTTTGTCGGATCTTTGATTCCGGCTTTGGAACGGATGATCGCATCCGAAACCTTTGTAACTGCCTCATCCTGACCAATGACTCTGGTGTGAAGCTCATCTTCCAGGCCGAGGATCTTGGTTCTCTCGCCTTCGGTCAGTTTTGCAACCGGGATTCCGGTCCAGCGGGAGACGATTCTGGCAATTTCTTCGTCTGTTACACTCTCGTGTACCAGAGAGAGATCTTCGTTCTTGACTTTTTTCTCTTCCGCTTCCAGCATCTGCTGTAATTTCGGAAGTTCACCGTACTGCAGTTCAGCGGCGCGGTTCAGATCATAATCATTCTTTGCTTTCTGGATCTGACGGTTCATGTCCTCGATCTGCTCACGCAGTTTAGACAGTTTCTCGACAGAACTCTTTTCATTTTCCCACTGTGCCTTTGCGGAATTGAAGGTATCTTTCAGCTCTGCGAGTTCTTTTTGCAATGTTTCCAGACGCTCGCGGCTTAAATTATCGGTCTCTTTTTTCAGTGCGGCTTCCTCGATCTGCATCTGCAGAATCTTACGGCGCTGCTCATCCAGCTCGGCCGGCATGGAATCCAGCTCTGTTTTGATCAGAGCGCACGCCTCGTCGACCAGGTCAATTGCTTTATCCGGCAGGAAACGGTCGCTGATGTAACGGTTCGAAAGGGTTGCAGCGGCAACCAGTGCACCGTCAGTGATTTTTACGCCGTGGTAAACTTCGTAACGCTCTTTTAAGCCACGCAGGATGGAAATCGTATCCTCTACGGTCGGCTCATCCACCTGAACCGGCTGGAAACGACGCTCCAGGGCGGCATCTTTTTCGATGTACTGGCGGTATTCATCCAGCGTTGTGGCACCGATGCAGTGCAGCTCGCCTCTGGCCAGCATAGGTTTCAGCATGTTTCCGGCATCCATGGCACCGTCGGTTTTTCCGGCGCCGACGATCAGATGCAGCTCATCGATGAACAGAATGATTTTTCCGTCGCTCTTTCTGACTTCTTCCAGAACGGCTTTCAGACGCTCCTCGAATTCACCGCGGTATTTTGCTCCTGCTACCAGGGCTCCCATATCGAGCGAGAAAATGGTTTTATCTTTCAGGCTCTCCGGCACATCGCCGTTTGCGATTCGCTGTGCCAGACCCTCTACGACTGCGGTTTTACCAACACCAGGCTCGCCGATCAGAACCGGGTTGTTTTTTGTTTTACGGGACAGAATACGGACAACGTTTCGAATCTCGGTATCACGGCCGATAACCGGATCCATTTTCTGGTTTCTGGCTTTTTCCACAATATCCTGACCATATTTTTCCAGCGTATCATATGTTGCCTCCGGGTTGTCGGTGGTGACTCTCTGGTTTCCGCGCACGGTGCTTAATGCCTGCAGGAAACGCTCTCTTGTGATGCCGTACTCCTGAAACAGTTTTTTCATGGACGGGCTTGGGTTTTTCAGCATAGCCAGGAAGAGGTGTTCTACGGAAACATACTCGTCTCCCATGGCTTTCGCCTCATCCTCAGCATTTACCAGTGCTTTATTCAGATACTGGCCGATGTACGGCTGACCGCCGGATACTTTGACGCGGTCATTCAGCGCCGTCTCGACGCGGTTCAGAAAATGATCTTTGTTGATTTCCATCTTTTCGATCATTTTCAGAATCAGGCTGTCGTCCTGATGCAGGAGGTTATACAACAAATGCTCCTGCTCTATTTCCTGGTTGCCGAAATCGTATGCGGTCTTTTCCAGGTCCTGTACTGCCTGCAGCGATTTTTGTGTGAATTTACTGATATTCATAATCGGCTTCCTCCTTATCTATTTTGGTGCTAACATTCGCTCCGAACAAAAAGAGCGTTGATGTGAATTTTCTTTTCTTTCTTTGTTCTAGTCGTACTATAACACTAGTTGTTAGCACTGTCAAGAGGAGAGTGCTAATTTTTTTATTTTTTCCCGACGCTCCTTTTCTCCCTCCCCCCCCTAAAAGATTTTTATTCATCGCCGTACACAGCAATAAAATGAATCAGTGCCTCTGTTTCGGAACTGGCATACTTTTTGGCAGATGCTTCCAGCGGCTGTGATTGATATGCTTCAAACGAATCGCCCTCGTCGCGTCCAGATATGTAGCGATTATCATTTAGTTTCCACTTCCTCATTTCTTCAAAATAAGCAGTATTCGCCATTTCCGAATTCCAGTCCATTCGCTCCAGCAGATAATACTCCATTCCATGATAACATTCTTCGCAAATTCCCGTAAAAAATTCTTCTGCTGTCTGAGATGTTAAATGCTCTGGAGCATACCATATTTCGTTCTCTTCGTTATTATATAATGCAACGCAATTCGATGATCCCGTCTCTTTCACATACAGCGGAATTTCGGGAATTCCAAGTCGTTCTGTTTCAAGCCGTACCATCTTCTGCGCTGCAATTGTTCTTTCTTCCAGTGTTTTTTGCCTCCATTCGCTCTCCTTTAAGCTCAGCAGAAATTCTTTATTTTCCTGAAAAATGTTCTCCTGATTCTGGACGAGATTATAGTCCTTTTTTCGTTCGTAAAGTTCTGCCACTCCGGACGGAGACTCAAGCTTCCAATATATCATCATACAAGTCGGTACCATACTCACGCATACTGAAACAAACAGAAATGCGTTTAAGTCACTTCTTTTTAATCTCCAGAATTTTTTCGGAGAATATTTTCGTTTTTTTCTATGTAAATCTCTTAAAACCGTAACAAGAAATATCCCATCCAGCACTGCAAGAAACAACACAATTTTCAGTGAATATTGGGCAAATAAAAACAGCATCTGTATGCTCGGCGGAAATGTATAGAATAAAACTTCATTTGCAGTTCCATCTGCGCAGTAGCTTCGAATGGGTGAGGCCAGCCACAAAATCAGGCACAGCGCATAGGCAAAAAGCATTGTCCCCGACGAAATATGGACGGAACATTCTGTAATATATACCTCAACCTGTTTCACATACATCACATACAAGATACAGATCGGATATAAAATCGAGCTTTTGCTCAACCAGTATGCCGCTGATTTTCTTTCCCGTCTTCTTTTCTGTTCCTCCATATCAGATCCCCCCTGATTTTTCTTTTGTTTTATTTGGAATACTTGTATGTTTATTTTAGCGTAATTTTTCGTTTTTGCCTATCCTTCGTTTTTCAGTTGAATCTTTCTGTAAAAACCAAAATTGCGAAACCCTGTTTTGGCAGGACTCCGCAATCTCTTTTTCCTATTTACTTTATGATACATGACGGGCAGCATATTTCATTTTCTGGTTTCCGGCGCATTTCTTAAAATACTGCCGGATCGCATCTTCGTTCATATCGTTTCCGATAAACACAGCCTGGCCGGCGTTTTTCTGTTCTGTGCCGGTGATGCTGTAGCGGTGATCGGCGACATCAAATTGGAGAAACTGGTCTCCGGCTGCGAACTGTCCTTTTGCACGGATGATATTTCCAAACGCTCCGCGAATGATCTGTTCCAGAAAACACCACAGGGTTTCCGGTGCCTCCATTCGGATATTTTCGAAGGAGAAGGTCTCCGGCATCTTTTCGCCGCTCTGCGTATCCTGTACTTTTTTCTCATACCGGCCGCCCAGCAGCAGGCTCTGGTAATCTTCTCGTGTCATCGTGGATGCATAATCCGTGATGATTTTTGCCTGCGGATTAATTTCCTGCAGAAATTCCTGGATGCGCTGTTTTTCTTCCGCCTGGCATGCTTCTGTTTTGGAAACAATGATCGTATCCGCGCTTCGGATCTGATCCTGATACAGCTCGGGATATTCCGCCATATAGCGGCGGTAACTGTAAACATCCACAATAGTGACCGGCGAGAGAAGCTGAATTCTCTCGTACTCGATCTGACGCAGATTTTCTATAATCCGGGCGAGACTTCCGACGCCTGTCGGTTCTACGATCAGGTATTCCGGGTCTACCACATTGGCAATGGTCAGCACGGATGCTGCAAAATCCTTTTTCCCGATGCAGCAGATGCACTGCTCTGTCATTTCCCATACATTTTTCTGCGTTCCCTGCCGGTTCTGGCCAAGACGTGCGCCGTCGATTCCTGCGGCTCCATATTCATTTTCCAGTATGGCAAACCGCTGATCGACGTTCCTGGCCAGCCGTTTGATAAATGTTGTTTTTCCCGCGCCCAAAAAGCCGGATACGATCAATATTTTCATACGTTTCCTTTTTCAGTCAAATTTTCAAATCATCAGTCAGCCAATTTAACGACTGGTTTGATTAAATCCTTCGGTTTGTCTCTCATCAGGAACAATGCTTCTTCCAGATGATCCCATCCATCAAACACATGCGTGGACAGCGGGCTGACATCCAGCTTGCCTGCCGAAACAAGAGCTCCCAGTTTTTCCATGCGGAGTCTTCCGCCAGGCATCAGGCCTCCGTTAATCTGTTTGTGACCCATTCCAACGCCCCACTCTACACGCGGAATATCAATGTTGTCACCGGATCCAAGATAGTTTACATTTCCGATCTTTCCGCCCGGTTTCAGGCATTTTACTGCTTCTGCAAAGGTTTCTACACCACCGCCGGCGATGACTACTTTATCAACACCTTTTCCATCTGTCATATCGAGTACCTGCTGGAAAATCGGTCCGTTCTTGTAGCTGACAAAATCCGTTGCGCCGTATTTTTTTGCTGCTTCTACGCAGACCGGTCTCGTTCCGACAGCAATGATTCTCGATGCGCCGCGCATATTCGTTCCGGCTACCGACATCAGACCAACTGGTCCGATTCCGATGACAAGAACTGTATCACCAAACTGTACATCGGCAAGCTCTACGCCGTGGAATCCAGTCGGCACCATATCGGAAAGCATGCACGCGTCGACAACATTGATGTTTTTCGGAAGCAGCGCAAGATTTCCATCGGCATCATTTACATGGAAGAATTCAGAAAAGACACCATCTTTGAAGTTGGAGAATTTCCAGCCTGCCAGCATTCCGCCGGAGTGCATGGAATAACCAGCCTGTGCTTCCAGAGAATTCCAGTCCGGAGTGATGGCCGGCACAAGAACCCGGTCTCCCGGTTTGAAATCTTTTACGAGCTCTCCGACTTCCACAACCTCTGCACAGCACTCATGGCCCAGAATCATGTTATGACGGTCACCGATGGCCCCTTCCCATAAAGTGTGGACATCTGATGTGCAGATGGCAACTGCCAGTGGACGGCAAATGGCATCCATCGGCCCGCATTTCGGGCGTTCTTTCTCGATCCATCCGGATTCACCGATTTTCAGCATTGCATAACCTTTCATATCTTTTGCTCTCCTTTCAGATTGTTAATGATTTATCGATTCCTATGGTTCGAATATATCACTAATAGGTTACTAATTCAACAGAAAAGTCACGGAATGCCGTAGAATATTCCGTGACTTTTTTATAGCTTTTGCACAATAGATTACTTATAGATACTTTTTATCAAATTCTGCACCGACCGCATTCCCATACCGAAACGGCTGCAGCCGGCTTTCTGCATTTCCTGTATAGTTTCCAGACTGCGGATTCCACCGGCGGCCTTGATCTGAATGCGACCGGCGGCTTCACGGCTCATGATTCGAACCTGTTCCACGGTGGAAGGACAGCCGGGATACCATCCGGTGCTCGTCTTTACATAATCCGCACGGCCTTTCACACACAGATCCACTGCCTGGCAGATTTCCTGCTCCGTCAGCTGCGGTGCCTCGATGATCACCTTAAAAATCGCCGAAGGCACCTGCTCCCGGATGGCCAGAAGTTCTTCTTTTACATAAGAAAATTCATGGCTTCTGAATGCCGTAAGATTCATCACCATGTCGATTTCCCGGCAGCCAGCCTCCCACAGTTCTTTTGCCTGCCGCTTCTTCTGTCCGGTCGTATCTCCGCCGCCCGGAAAGCTTACCACGCCTCCCGCATGGATTTCTCTGGTGTCCTGCAGCCGTTCTGCCACATGGGCGCTGAACGCCGGCAAGGTAAACACAGCAGCCAGACGATATTTCTTTGCCAGCTCCACCATCGCATCAATTTCATCCATTGTATGAAATGCCTGTACACAGCTGATATCAATCTGCCGCATCAGTTTCTTCTGTTCTTCTGTCTCATCGCTCATTTACTCCGTCCTTTTCCCGAAATCTCCACCTCGTACTTGCTTCCGATGATCCGCACATGATCAATGCTCACCGGCCGGTTCTGCCAGTAGGTGACTCTGTGCACCACAAGAAGCGCATCCTTTGGCTCCGTTTTCAGAACCTGGGCTTCCATAAAGGTCGCGGATTTCGCTGAAATTCTGTCTCGTGTCTCATCAATCTGCAAGCCGAATTTCTCCTCCAGAAACTGATACAGCGCTACAAACTGATTCTCATACGCCTCGATGCCAGGGACTTTCGCATATTCGATATAATTTTCCATCAGCGTAACAGGCTCTTCATCCGCAAGCTGCAGCCGCTGAATCCTCGCCACGCTGGTTCCCTCCGGAATTTCCAGTTCATCGGCGAGCTGTTTGTCCGCCGAAATGATGTCGATCATCATATCTGACGTCGTTACCCGATATCCTTTTTTCATCAGGGATTCCGTGACCGATGTGACCTTGTTATAATTCTGAATTGCCTTATGATTCAGCACCCTCGTTCCAGAACCCTGGCGAACCTCAACCAGTCCCTCCTGCACCAGTATCTTTACTGCATTCCGTACCGTAGTACGGCTGACCTGATAGATTTTCTCCAGTTCACACTCCTTCGGCAGAAATCCCCCGACAGGATATGTTCCCTTATTGATCTCGTTTTTCAGTCTGCTGTAAACCTTCACATAAGCCGGTGCATTTTTCATCTTCTTCCCCTCCCGTGAAATATCAATATCCGCTTTTTGATCCTTTTTGCAGTATACCATATTTTGACGGCACAATCGAGTCCCAAAGAAGAGTTCCTGTTTTCTGCTTTGTCACCGACACATACTCTGCCAGACGCACAGAAAAAAGGCAGACGCATGTCATTTCTTTATGACTCACGTCTGCTCTGCATGAATCTTCTTTTTTCTGCTGTCTGCGAAATACTTCCATTCTCCAGAAGCAAATCTCTCTTTCTGCGGTGTAAATTTTTGTTACAAATTTTTTATTGTTCTTTTCTATTTTTTCGTATCAAACCGCATCACCGCCATGTGCACCACGTACGGCACCAAGATGACCGGGATTGCCAGGTATGCCAGGATGCTGTACGCCTTCTGGATCAGCGTCAGCAGACCAAACTGTGCGATGAGGAAGTCTGCGATGCAGCAAGCGAGGGCGGCGAGGATCTGGGTGCGGCTGATTTTGCCTGCGGTTTCTGTTCTGCTGCTTCGTTCAGCGAGACCAGCGTGGATTCGTTTGACCATGGCGGCAACCATGTTGACGGCTGTGGATACGGCACCGAGGATGATCAGTACGGAAATCAGCGGTGTCATGAATTTACTGCCGACGCCCTGCTGAACCATAAATAATGTCGGGACGCTCTGCTGGCTCATTTCCGGGTTCTGGTATACGGTCATGATTCCGAGGACGACCATGATCATCAGAAGGGCATTTAATACGGCACCGACTGCCATGCTCTTTCCGGCATCCTGCGGTTTTTCGAAGGATTTGGCATGCTGGACGAAGACTGCGACATTGGCAAGCTGGAAGGTTCCGTAGAGGAATGCGGCGTACAGGGCTTTGCCGAATGGGAGGTCTGCGGTTTTCATGGCGTTTACAGTATCGCCGATCTTTCCGGCTCCGGCGATGATGTTCGGGACGTAGACGATCAGCAGACCGGCGATAATGCAGATGGACAGCACTGACGCTACTTTCCGCACCAGATCCGTTCCGAATACCGAAACGACGAAAATAATTTTCCAGTTTCATAACGATTCTCCCTTCTTCCTAACAAGCAAAAGGGCGTACTGACCTTCTGTTGGTCAATACGCCCTTGTATCTCCGATGTGCTTTAGTATATCACAGTTTTAACGCGAATGCACTCAATTTTAAGCAAAACGCAAAAGATCCCGGGATTTTTCTCTCCCGGGATCTGAAAATTCTTACTATGTAATTCCTTTTTAAACCACACGTCTTACCGCAAGAATCGTGGTATACGCTGCGTTGCTGCTGATCTTGATACCGTCGCGCTCATTGCTTGCGTGTACGATTGCACCGCCGCCGATGTAGATGGCTACGTGGCCGCTGTAGCAGATAATATCGCCCGGCTGAGCCTCGGCATAAGATACACCGCGTCCTACACCACGCAGTGCACTGGAGGAATGCGGAAGGTCGTATCCGAAGTGTGCGTAAACGCTCATGATAAAACCAGAGCAGTCAGCTCCGTTGGTAAGGCTTGTGCCGCCCCATACGTATGGATTTCCAATAAACTGTGTTGCATAGGATACGATGGCACTTCCGGTTGCGCTTCCGGTGCTGCTGGAGCTGCTGGAATCATCCGAGCTGCTGGTATCGCTGGACGAAGAATCATCGTAAGAGCTTCCTCCGTTAGACGGTGTTGTTGTCGTGGTGGAGCTTCCTGTGCTGGACGGTGTGTTGTCTGCCGTTGTTGCATTATTTGCAGCACTGCTTGCGGCTGCTTCTGCCTGTCTTGCAGCTTCTGCCTGGCGCGCTGCCTCGGCTGCTTCTGCTGCCTGACGTGCCTCTTCTGCTTTTCTTGCTTCCTCAGCGGCTTTCGCTGCTTCTTCGGCTGCAATCTCTTCCTGAATCTGCTGGATCTTTGCGTTCTGTTCTGCCAGGACTGCGTTGTACTGTGCAGCCATGTCATTCAGGTCTGCAATCTGGTTCTCGTAGTCATCGGAAACGGCTTTCTTCTGCTCGAGCATTTCCTCGAGGGACTGCTGCTGTGCTTCCTGCTCTGCCTCGCTGGCTTCCAGGTCTGCTTTCTCGTCTGCGAGCTGATTGCTGTAATCCGTTACCTGCTGTACCAGATCCATGTACTCCTGCAGGCACTCTCTGTCGTATTTGTATAATTTCTGGGTGTACTCAGCCTGGTTCAGGATGCTGCTTAAATCTTTTCCTTCCAGAATCAGTGCTGCCCAGCCGTTGTCTCCGCCGCTTTCATAGAGGAATTTGATACGTTTTTTCATCTGCTCGTACTGCTCGTCCTCTTCTGCCTGTGCGTCACTTAATTTTTTCTGAGTATCTTCAATCTCAGTCTGTTTCTCTGCAATTTCATTTTTCAGATTTTCAACGGATGCCATGGTTACGACAAGCTGTGCGTCCAGGTCATCAATCTCGCCGGTAATCTGATTCTTTTTAGTTTCCAGATCGTCGATTTCTGCTTTTGCGTTGTCAAGCTGTGCGCTGGTCTCGGCCTGTGCTGCCTGCTGCTGCTGTAACTGCTCCTGTTTCGAGGCGCTTACTGTCATTACCTGAGCTGCACTTACGATCACTGCTAAACTTAAGGCAAGAAATTTTTTTCTCATTCTTTCACTCCCAAATTGATTCGTTGTATGTAGGTTTCTTTGTTTCAGGTTTCCCTGTTTCTTAGAAATTCAATTATTCTGTAACAATTTTGAAATATTTTTCCCAATTCTTTTACATAATATCACAATTCACAAATGGATGCAAGGAAAAATATCCCGACTTTTTGTAAACAATTCGTGAACAGTAACGATACATGTTATTTTACCTTCTGTACACTCACACAACTCAATTTGTATTGATCCGGCGAGGAAAGCGCATCGCCGTCAGGGATTGAAAAGTCCTCTGCGGAGAATTTCGCACAGAGTGCCCGGTACTGATCCTCTGTAAAGTACGGCACCGCATCCTGATTCCATTCCAGACTGATTTCCTGATCGGTCACGCCGCGCGTTACAATTTTCCCGCCTTCAAAATCCTTTTGTTTCATTTCTTTTAACGCATTGTAAACTGCAGTTCCATAATCCAGACGTACTTTCAACACGGCATTGGCGTACTCCTCCACGCCGCCGTTTGCGATCAGTGCTCCGCCTGCCGCAGATGCTGCTGCGCCAAGTACATTCTGATACGATGCACCGTCCGAGAAGAGAATCTGTCCGCCCTCACCATACCAGCTTTTGATTTTTTCCAAATACGACGGTGATACGCTGCTGCTTTTCCGATACGTATAATCCAGCGTGATGCTGTTTTCTCCAAGTCCCAGATCCGCAGCGGCCGCCTCTGCACCGAGTGCATAACCTGTCCCGTACTTTGTTCCGTTCTCTTCGTTTTTCTGTCCGATATAGCCCAGGTGCGTGTAGCCGGCCTGTACTGCCGCATATCCTGCCAGGTAGCCGGCCTCTGATACATCAATTTCCAGGCTTTCTGTATTTCCGCGGAGACGGCTGCGGCCGCTCTCACTGACCGGTTCTGCCTCCAGCAGCAGAAAACGGACATCCTTCCAGTCGCGCTGTGCATCGTAAACGGCGCGGCTCATGCTCGTTCCGGCACAGACGATAACGGATGCTCCCTTCTGCGCCGCCTCTTTGATGGTGTTTTCATAGTCCTCTGTTGTCCGTCCTGCCGGAACACTTGCTTCATATTTCAGACCGCTCTCGTCTCCATACTGCGCAAGACCGTTCCATGCTGACTGATACACGGCATCGGAAGCTACCTCACTGCCGTCGGTTACCAGCACCAGATCCACTGGTTCCGTCTTTTCTTTTCCGCAGCCGCCCAGCAGCAGCAACGACACTGCGCCAAGACAGAGCGCCCATTTCCAGCTCTTTCGCATGTTTACTCCCCTTGTATTTTTATTTTCCAGATTTTTTCTTTTGTATTTCTGATCTGCGTCTTTCACGCACCTTCTAGTATAGACAATTCCAGCGCAAAAAGAAAGAGAGAATACACGAACTACAAAGTTTTTTTGTATTCTCTCTTATTTTTTATAGAAGATATTTTACTGGAACAGATCGTTCAGGATTTCTGCCGGTTTCTTCCTGCGGTAGCCTTCACTGTCACTTAAGATACTGCTGCTCCAGGTGAAATGATTCACACCGGTCAGATAGGACCGGTCAAGAACTTTTACACCATACCGCTCATACGCAACCGGATAATACATTTTCATGTATTCATTTGCCAGCTCAATAGCTTCACTGTTAATGCTTCCTGTTGAAGAAACGGTTCCGCCAAGCTGAATATACGGCGGTGTCGCATGAATGACAACCACGCTGCCGTCCGAGCACTGGCCAATGACAATCCAGACATGACCGCTCTTGCTGACCACATCACCCGGCGTAAATTTCTGGGACGTATCGCCTGTCACGCAGGTTCCCCAGCCTTTTCTTGCAAAGTAGGCCGGCATTCCAGTGGAGGTTGTCGTTGCATACTCTTTCGTCACCTGATGTGCGGTCCATCCGACATAGCCGGAACAGTCAAGACCTTTTCCGTACTCATACAGATGATCGGAATAGTTGTAGGTGGAATTCTGTGTATTGAAGAATTGTTTCCACTGCGCATTGACGCCGTAACTCTCTGCCTCTGCGTCTGTGTGGCCGCCTCCCCAGATATACAGGGTGTTTCCAAGCGGAAGCAGTGCATTTTTCAGAAAGTTCCGTACGGTGCGGACACCGATCTGCGCGGACGGTTCAAATCCGTCCGGACTCTGTACCAGCTTGCCGTCCTCATCGAACACATACGTTTTTCCGTCGATCACCTGTTTTCCGGTTATCATGCCGCCCCAGTTTCGGAAATAGTATGTATTTCCGCCAATCGACTGCCAGCCGATTGCCATTTTCGAGTCAGATCCAAGGTAATAGAGGTTATTATCATAGGTAATAAACGCATTCTTGTACATGCCGCCCCAGCTTCTCGGATAATAATAGTTATAATCCCAGTATACCCAGCCGCTTGTCGCCATAACGCCGTTTTTGTCTACATAATAATAGTTTCCGTCGTACTGAAACAGCTCGTCATCTCTTCTGGTTCCATTGGCGTTGATCCAGTAATGCGTTCCGTCCAGAAGCAGCCAGCCCGTATGGCTTGTGCCGTCCTCATCGAAATAATACGTTTTTCCGCCGTTCTGCACCCAGCCGGTGGCAAATGTTCCATCTGAATTGGCATAGTATGTTTTACCGCCGATGGTAAATGTCTGATCATGGTACAGACCGCCCCAGCTCTGGAATGCGTATTTTGTTCCGCCGATGGTATGAATTCCGGTGTACATGCCGCCCCAGCTTCGGAAATAGTAGCGGTTTTTGTCGTAGGTGATCCATTCAGACGATGCCATCGTACCGTCTTCTTTCATCCAGTACCAGTTGTTGTCATATTTCACCCAGCCGGTCTGAAGCGACGTATCCTTGTTGATCCAGTAATACGTTCCGTTGGTCAGATACCAGCCCTCTTTTGTAATCTGCTCGCCGTCTTCCAGAAAATAGTATTTCTTTCCATTGATATCGCAGACACCTGTATAGAAGGTTCCGTCATCCTTTGCCCAGTATTTCTTTCCCTGCCAGGTAAAAGATTCGTTATGGTAAACGCCGCCCCAGCTGTGGAAATAATATCTTGTTCCGTCAACCTCTTTCATTCCGGTGTACATCACACCGTCACCGTCGAAATAGTATCGGTTGTTGTCATACGTGATCCATTCAGATGCAGCACGTGTGCCGTCCGCTTTCAGCCAGTACCATTTGCCTTCCAGCTTCAGCCAGCCGGTCTGAACAGAACCATCCTGATTGATCCAGTAAGTCTGATCTCCCAGCTGAACCCAGCCGGTCTGGCTGGCATGATAGATCGATCCGTCATTCTGCGCTATGTAGGTTTTTCCTTTTACGGTAAAGAAGGTGTTTCGATATACACCACCCCAGCTCCTGAAATAATACTCGTTTCCTCCGATGCTCTGGAAACCGTTTTTATAAATGCCGCCCCAGCTCTGGAAGTAATACAGATTGTTGTTGATTTCTTTCCAGCCGGATGCCATCATGACACCATTATCATCAAACCAGTACCAGTTATCATCGTACAGCAGCCAGCCGGTCTGCAGGACGCCGTCTTCTCTTACCCAATAATATGATGTGCCTTTTTTCAGCCAGCCTTTTTGTGTGATCTGCGCTCCCGTAGTATCATCAAATGCGCAGAGATCACCATGTCCATTCATTGTTCTGACTATTCCACGGGCAACGATACCATTTTCCTGTACATAGTACATTTTTCCACTGATGCTGAGATACACATTTCTCTGAATGCCGCCCCAGCTCTGGAAATAATAAAGGTTTCCATCTACTTCCTGAAAACCATTTTTATAGATTGCTCCGTCTCCCTTGGCATAATAAAAATTATTATCGTATGTGAACCAGCTGTTTTCTGCCATGCGGCCGTTCCGGTCCGGATCCAGCCAGTACCAGTTTCCATTCCGGTAAAGCCATCCTGTTTTCAGCTGTCCGTTCTCATAAAAATACCAGCCGCCGTCGCCTGCCTTAACCCAGCCATTCTGACTGGCCCGCACAGCAGCACCGCTGTCCTGTGAAGCCTGTGTCTGCGTTTCACTCTGTATCCCGCTCTGCTGATCCTCTGTCTCCACAGACTGGTCCATCACCGTGCTGCTCCCCACAGCACTCGCGGAAACAGTCGTCGGATGTACGCTGAGCATCAGCACCATAAAAAGTGTACCGCCCAGAAGACTTCTCAATTTTTTCTTCGATGTCATTGGTAAGTAACTCCCTTACTATATTATATCTGCTTTTCTCTCCATGTTATCATTAGAAATTATATTATCTTTTGTAATATTTTGCAATAAAAACTAATCAAAATTGGTCCACTGGACCAGTTTTGATATGCTTAGCAAAAAAAGAGACATTCACGAAGGAATGTCTCTTTTTTTCTGTGTTTTATTTCACGCTTTATTCTGTCTTTTCAAGACAATATCCTGTGTTATTAGAACAGTCCTGTAATCTTTCCAGTAGCGTCTACATCGATACGCTCTGCTGCCGGAACTTTCGGCAGACCTGGCATGGTCATGATGTCACCGGTCAGGGCTACGATGAAGCCTGCACCTGCGGAGATTTTCAGGTTACGTACGGTAACTTCGAATCCGGTCGGTGCGCCGAGTTTGGTCTGATCATCGGTCAAGCTGTACTGGGTTTTTGCCATACAGATCGGGCAGTTGCCAAATCCGAGAGCCTCTAACTGTTTTGCCTGTTTCTGTGCATTTGCGGTCAGGACAACTCTGCTTCCGCCGTAGATCTTCTGAACGATGGCGTTCAGTTTCTCTTCGATGGAGCCTTCCAGATCGTATGCATAGGTGAAATCGTTCGGCTGCTCGCAAAGACGGACAACTTCTTCTGCCAGGGCTACGCCGCCCTCGCCGCCTTTTGCCCATACCTCGGACAGAACAACGTTGACACCGAGCTCTTTGCATTTCTCCTCAACCAGCTTCAGCTCTGCTTCGGTATCGGTCGGGAATGCGTTGATGGCAACGACACATGGCAGTTTGTATACGTTTGTGATGTTGCTTACGTGTTTCAGAAGGTTCGGCATACCTTTCTCCAGAGCTTCCAGGTTCTCGCCGTTCAGTTCTGCTTTCGGAACGCCGCCGTTGTATTTCAGGGCACGAACAGTTGCTACGACTACAACTGCATTCGGTTTCAGGCCTGCCATACGGCATTTGATGTCGAGGAATTTCTCAGCACCAAGGTCAGCACCGAAGCCTGCCTCTGTGATAGTGTAATCTGCTAATTTCAGGCACATTTTGGTTGCTGTTACAGAGTTGCAGCCGTGTGCGATGTTTGCGAATGGTCCGCCGTGAACGATAGCCGGAGTTCCTTCCAGTGTCTGTACCAGGTTTGGTTTCAGGGCATCTTTTAAGAGTGCTGCCATAGCGCCTTCTGCGTGCAGGTCACCTGCGGTTACCGGTTTCTGCTCGGATACTTTTCCGTAGGTATATCCGATGATGATCTTGGAAAGTCTTTCTTTCAGATCTGTGATGTCGCTTGCCAGACACAGAACTGCCATGATCTCAGATGCTACCGTGATATCGTAGCCGTCTTCTCTCGGCATTCCGTTTGTCTTTCCGCCAAGGCCGTCTACTACATTACGAAGCTGACGGTCATTCATATCTACGCATCGTTTCCAGGTGATCTTTCTCGGATCGATATTCAGAGCGTTTCCCTGGAAAATGTGGTTGTCGATCATAGCTGCCAGCAGGTTGTTTGCTGCACCGATTGCATGGAAGTCACCGGTGAAGTGAAGGTTGATATCTTCCATTGGAACAACCTGTGCGTATCCGCCGCCTGCTGCTCCGCCTTTTACACCGAAGACCGGTCCAAGAGATGGCTCGCGAAGTGCAACCATTGCTTTTTTACCGATTCTGGAAAGTCCGTCTACCAGACCTACAGAAGTTGTTGTTTTTCCTTCTCCTGCCGGTGTCGGGTTGATGGCTGTAACGAGGATCAGTTTTCCATCCTCCGCATTGGTGTCTTTTAACAGATTGTAATCAATTTTTGCTTTGTACTTTCCGTACTGCTCCAGATATTTGTCATCAATACCTGCTTTTTCTGCGATCGCTGTGATCGGCTGCATGGTACATTCCTGTGCAATTTCAATGTCTGATTTGTAACCCATTGTTTTAAAATCCCCTTTCTTTTTTCCGCTTTGTCCGCCGATTGATAGCCATATTTTACCATGTTTTGTAAGATGATTCAATTGATAATTATTTATTTCACAATCTTTATACGTTTTGTACCAAAAAATGCAGAAAATTCCGCCAAAAGGCGGAGCGGCACAATTCTGCATTAAAAAAGAAGGATTCTCGGCTTTTTGCTGCCGAAAATCCTTCTCTTTTTTATTTTTTAAGAATACTGCGACTCATCCACCTCAAACGGTTCGTCGCACGGTCCTTCGAGGAGGCGGTAGCTGCCCTGTGTGGAGAAGTAATACCATTTTCCGTCGATCAGTTTCCATCCTTTTACGGCGTAGCCGTTTGCGTCAATGTAGTATCTCTGCTCGGTGTCGTTTGCATAGCGGTGCGGGTTCAGGGAAACCCATTCGCTTTTGGCCCAGCGGTCTTCGTCTTCGATGTAGAACTTCCAGCCCTCATCGGTTTTGGTCCAGATGGAGGTTACCTGCTCTTCCATTTTTTCGAAAAATTTGGATTTCTGGGAGAGATCATCATTGAGCTGGTCGAAGGTCAGCTTCTCTGCAAGCGTCTGTTCACCTGAAAACAGGTTCGTTCCAAGACCGAGGCGGTCACCCTCAATGGTAGCTCCGAGACTTGCGATGGTGGTCGGGAACATGTCCATGGTGGTGAAACTTCTGTTTTTCTCCTGCTGCGGCTGGATCGGGGAGTTGATGATCACGTTGTATACGGTTCTGGTGTAGTCCGGATCAATGTTCTCACAGAAATCGGAATCCATCGTCAGATGGTCGCCAGAAATTACGATCGTTGTGTTCTCGTAGAAATCCTGCTGCTGAATCCAGGAAACGAACTCGGTGACCTGCTTGCTGGAGCAGTGCAGAACCATTCCGTACTGGTTGTCGCCGTCGTTTTCTTCATCGCAGAGCTCACACGGATAGCCATCCTCAAAATGGGTGTCTGCGGTCAGCATGGTGAAGTTGAACGGCTCTCCCTCTGCTGCGATTTCGGTCAGGCGGTCTTTGGCAAAGGAAAAGAGTTTTTCATCCTCATAGCCCCACCATTCGTAATATCCTTCCGGGATCAGGCCTTTTTCCATAGCCCAGTTGTAATCGTCTACTTCGTAGTCGCCGTGCTCTTTAAAGTACTCTTCCCGGCCGCCGAACTGTCCGATTGAACCGATGAAGAAATACTGCTTGTAGCCTTCATCCGCCAGGACATCACCCAGGGTATTGATTTCCGGGAAGAAGCTGGCCTGATATGCCATCTCATTTCGCTGGATTCCGATGCTGAGAGGCAGACCGGAGGTCTGTGCGAAAATTCCGGCAATGGTCCAGGTTGCGTTTACGGTAGGCTGGCCGCCGCCGAGCAGCTCCGAATTGGAAAAACTGATGTTGTCTGCGGCAAGCTGGGTCAGCTCCGGGATATAGTTTTTATCGAATGCTCCGCCGGAAGCTTTGTCTGCGTAGGTGCTCTCCATGGATTCCAGATAGAGATAGATCAGATTTCGTTTCTGTTCCGGGAACGTGATATTCACGCGGTCCGGATCTACGTAGTTGTCTTCTACCACGGTATTGTACGTGCTCTGATTTTTCAGATAATCTTTTACGTCCAGTGCTGCCCACACGTCATTGATGGAATAGACGATGCTGGCGGCTCCTGCCGCGATACAGATCATCCCGAACGCCACATGGGCTTTGCGTTTTTCCCGAAGAAAAATGCTGACCAGAATCAGAAGGATGAGTGCTGCCGCTGCGATCAGCGCACTTGAGCAGATATAACTCATCAGAAGATCATGGCTGGTTCCGGCAATCGGGGCCTTTAACTGGTAAACAAGCTCTTCCATGCTCAGATTCGGCCATGTTTTCCGCATCCAGCGCTCGGACGTAAACAGCAGCACGCCAAGCGTTCCGATCAACACTGCAAACACAGCCAGCAAAATGCGCCCTGCTTTTTTCGTTTTTTTCTGTTTCTTGTGTTTCATCTTCCTACCTCCAAAAAGCATTACAGCTTACAAAATCTTAACTTTTCTTTACAATCGCCTTACGTATTATAGCAAAGACCGTTTTAAAAAGATAGAAAATTTTTATAAAATTTTTGCACAAAAAGTGCATCCAAAAACATATTTTTTGCATGACACATAAAAACCCGCCCGGCACCGCAAATCTCTTCGCGGCCCAAGCGGGTTTTTCATCTCTATTCCGGGAAAGCCTTATCAGCTTGCCTTGTTCTTTCTCTGTTTGATGACCTTCAGTCGTGTGAACTCCTCGCGCTCCTTCTCCTCCAGTGCGTCCGCGATATCCTTGGACAGCTGGGTGTAATGCGGAATCGTGATGTTCTTCAGCGCGTTGGCACGCTTCTGTGTTTTCTTGATTGCCGCAGCAAGGCGGTACGCCGAGTTCTCTATCATGGAAAGGTTTAAGGTCAGGTCTTTTACTTTTTCAAAGGCCTGTCTTGCCTGATCCAGGGACTCCTTCGTGCTGTAGTAAGCATAAGTCGGGGCCTGTCCGGACGGATCAGCCTCTACCAGCGGAATTTCCACGCCCATGATACTCCTTGTCTTGATCCGGATAGATTCCTCCACCGGAACGGTATAGGACACGGTCTGTACGTTGGTGATACCGATCTCCATGTTCGCAATCTGCAGCGCCGCATATGCTTCGCGGAATGTCACATCAATCTGACGCTGAATATCTTTTGCCTCATCGATCAGGCCCATGAGCTCGCGGATCAGAATATTCCGCTTCTTGTCCATCAGCTCGTAACCCATGTGGGCAAGTTTCAGAGAGTTCTTTGCAAGAATCAGGTTTCCCTTGGTAGGAAAGGTATTCGGGTCCATTCCGATCTCACTCCTCTCGCTTACTCATTCATGGCATCGGCTTCTGCCTTTGCTTTTGCTACTGCATCAATGGTGGTCGGATGATAATACTGATCCAGAACCTTGGTGTTGACACGGTCGAGCTCTTCTCTCGGAAGCAGTCCGAGAAGCTCCCATGCCTTATTCAACGTATCTTCCATGGAACGGTTCTCATCCATTCCCTGGCCGATAAATTCATGCTCAAATTCATTACCGAATACCAGGTACTGTTTATCGATCGGAGAAAGCTCATCCTCACCGATAACGGATGCCAGGGAACGCGCATCTCCTACCTTTGCATAGCAGGAGAACAGCTGGTTCGCTACGTCCTGATGATCGGCTCTTGTGTAGCCCTCACCGATACCGTCCTTCATCAGACGGGAAAGACTCGGCAGTACGCTGATTGGCGGGTAAATAGACTGGCCGTGAAGCTGACGGTCCAGTACGATCTGACCCTCGGTGATGTAACCGGTCAGGTCAGGGATCGGATGCGTAATATCATCGTTTGGCATGGTCAGGATCGGAATCTGTGTTACGGATCCCTCTACACCCTGTACAATTCCGGCGCGCTCATACAGCGTAGCCAGTTCACTGTACAGGTATCCAGGATAACCTTTACGGGAAGGAATCTCTCCACGGGAGGAGGAAACCTCACGCATAGCCTCGCAGAAGGATGTGATATCGGTCAGGATAACCAGGATATGCATGCCTTTCTCGAATGCAAGGTACTCGGCAGCTGTCAGTGCTACCTTCGGGGTGATCAGACGCTCTACAACCGGGTCGTTTGCCAGGTTCAGGAACATAACAACGTGGTCAGATACACCGCTTTCCTCAAAGGTCCGGCGGAAGAACTCTGCTACGTCGTATTTAACACCCATAGCGGCAAATACGATTGCAAACTTCTCATCAGAATCTCCAAGGGATGCCTGCTGTACGATCTGTGCTGCCAGCTGGTCGTGCGGAAGTCCGTTTCCGGAGAAGATCGGCAGCTTCTGGCCACGAATCAGGGTGGTCAGACCGTCGATTGCAGAAATACCGGTATGGATATAGTTTCTTGGGTATTTACGGGTAACCGGGTTCAGCGGCAGGCCGTTAACGTTTCTTCTTACCTCTGCGTCAATCGGTCCCATGCGGTCGATCGGTTTTCCGATACCGTCGAAGGTACGTCCCAGAATTTCCTCGGAAAGTCCGATCTCCATCGGATGTCCGGTCAGACGGGTATGGGTATTGGTAAGAGACATGCTCGAAGTTCCCTCAAATACCTGAATAACGGCTTTGTCTTCGTATACAGCAACGATACGTCCCAGTTTTTTCTCATTGCCGTCTACGGTAAATTCTACGATTTCCTCGTAGGAAGCATTTTTTACACCTTCCAGAACAACCAGAGGGCCATTGACCTCACTAAGGCCTAAATATTCAATTGCCATGATGAATTCCCTCCTTAACCATTCTTCTCGAGTACCTTATCGTAGAAGGTGTCGATATCTTTTTTGTATGTGTCAAACAGATCCAGACGGTCATTCGGTACATCGTATTTAATAGAAACGACGCGGTCGAAGATCTTGTCCTCTTTCAGTACGGACATTGGCATGCCCATCGTCACGAGCGCTTTGGATTTCTTGTACAGATAAAGAATAACTTCCATCATCTTGTACTGTTTTTCCAGAGATACGCAGGTGTCATCCGGATGGAATGCGTTCTGCTGCAGGAAGCCCAGTCGAATAACTCTGGCGATTTCCAGGGTCAGCTTCTGGTCATCCGGAAGAACATCGCTACCGATCAGTTTTACAATTTCCATCAGGGAGCTCTCGGAGTTCAGGATTCCCATTAACTGGTTCCGCATATCTACAAAGTTTTTGTTTACGTGATCTTTGTACCACGGCGACAGATCCTGCAGGTATTCACTGTAGCTGGTCAGCCAGTGGATCGCCGGGAAATGACGGGCGTAAGCCAGAGATTTGTCCAGTCCCCAGAAGCAGCGGACGAAACGTTTGGTGTTCATGGTAACAGGCTCGGAGAAGTCACCACCCTGCGGAGATACAGCTCCGATGATGGATACGCTTCCCTCTGCGCCGCAAAGGGTCTGCATCATGCCGGCACGCTCATAGAAAGCGGACAGACGGGATGCCAGATATGCCGGGAAACCTTCCTCGGCAGGCATTTCCTCCAGACGGCCGGACAGCTCACGGAGTGCCTCTGCCCAACGGGATGTGGAGTCTGCCATGATTGCTACATCATAGCCCATATCGCGGTAATACTCAGCCAGTGTCAGTCCGGAATACAGAGATGCCTCACGGGCTGCAACAGGCATGTTGGATGTGTTGGCGATCAGGGTGGTACGGTCCATTAGCGGGTTGCCGCTCTTCGGGTCGATCAGTTCCTGGAACTCCTCCAGAACCTGTGTCATCTCGTTTCCACGCTCTCCACATCCGATATAGATGATGATATCGGCATCAGACCATTTTGCGATCTGGTGCTGGGTCATGGTTTTTCCGGTACCGAATCCGCCAGGGATGGCTGCTGTGCCGCCTTTTGCGATCGGGAACATCGTATCCAGGATACGCTGTCCTGTGATCAGCGGAACGGATGCCGGATATCTTTTCAGGGTTGGACGCGGTACACGGATCGGCCATTTCTGTGCCAGTGTGATCTCTTTTTCGGTGCCGTCTTCCAGTTTCAGTTTTACAATCGGGTCAAGGATGGTGTACTTTCCGTCTTTGGCAGCCCAGATAACCGTGCCGTTGACATCCGGCGGAACCATCGATTTGTGTACGATGGAACGGGTCTCCTGTGTCTCTGCAATGATTGCGCCGCCCATCAGCTCTTCGCCTTCTGAAACAGTTACATGGACATCCCATTTTTTCTCTGTATCCAGAGAATCTACGGTAAGACCGCGGCTGATATATTTACCGGACTGCTTTGCAATCTCGGACAGCGGACGCTCAATACCGTCAAAAATGTTGTTCAGGATTCCAGGTCCCAGTGTAACAGAGAGGGCATCTCCGGATGCGGTAACTGTTTCGCCTGGTTTCAGTCCTGTGGTTTCCTCGAAAACCTGTACTGTAGTGGTATCCTTTGTCAGGGCAATAACCTCGCCGACCAGACGTTCTTTACCAACGTAAACCATCTCGGACATTTTAAATCCGGTGTTTCCTTTCAGATATACGACCGGACCGTTGATTCCATAGATAACTCCGGTTTTATTCATGCTCTACACCTCCGTGAAAGATGAAATTCTCCCGCTCTTCGTTCAGAAGGGTCTCGAAGGAATTATCGATCAGAATATTTTTCTCCGGAATGACCGCGCGCACGCCGCCAAGGAACGGCATGGCCGAAATGGTAAGGGTTACGGAGAGTTTCTGCTCCAGGGAAGCCTTATGAGCTTCGTCTGACGGATCCAGATATAAGGTCAGTTTGTCATTTCCGGCAAACGTAACGGCTTCGCGGATTTTGCGCTCCAGATACTCCTCATAGGATGGATCCTTTTTATAAGCGGTAAGTTTTTCACGAACTTCTTTAAACAGTTTTTCTTTTAATTCCAGATTTTTACGGGACAGCTTCCGTCTGATATGAAGCTGATCCGCAGACAGTGTCTTATTGACATCACGTTTTGCTTTCTCGGTCTCGGCAGCAACTTCTTCTTCTGCCTGACGTCTTGCGGTTGCTTTATGCTCCTCGAAGATCTTATCCAGAGCTTTCTGGTGATCGCCGATCACACGTTCTGCTTCACGGTTTGCACTGTCCAGGGAATGATTATAAAAATTCTGAAGTTTTTCCTCAGTAGTCAATGTGTGTCACCTCCAGGGCATTCTTACAGTTTTAATCCAATAGATTCATTTACAAAGGAAGTGATAAAGTCCGGCGCTCTTCCGGTACCGTGACGGTCCGGAATTTCAATGAGCAGCGGAAGCTTATGGTTGAGGCGGACATCCTCCAGAATGTCCGGGAATTCCTTCCCGAACTTTTCTGTAAGGAGAATAATTCCGATCTCTTTGTCTGCCAGTGTTTTCTGCAGTGTATCATAAAGCTCCTCGCGCTCATGAACGACAACGCCTTCCACTCCGGCCAGGCGCATGCCCGTCTGAGTGTCTACGTTATCACTGATCAAGAACATTTTCATTTATGATTCCTCCAACTTAAGGTGAAGATCAATACCTTCCGGTTTTGGAATCAAAGTTTACCAAGAATCATGAAGGAGATGATCAGACCATACAGAGCGATACCTTCGGCCATAGCTACGAAGATCATGGATTTACCAAAGATGCTGCCGTCTTCGCTGATTGCTCCAAGAGCTGCGCTTGCGGAAGATGCAACGGCGATACCGGAACCAATACCGGAAAGACCTGTAACAAGAGCTGCACCGATGTAACCAAGACCGGTTGCAAGACCAGCGCCTGCTTCTGTTGCAGCAGATGCAGTTGTTGCGCCTGCGAAGGAAACAACGGTTGCGATCAGCAGAAGGCCGAAGAAGCCGCTTACATTGGCTGCCAGAGATTTTTTGTAACGATTTTTGTTGTGCTCACCTTTGAAGTAATAAGTCATAGGAACAACGATGGTTAATACCATTGCGATTGCAGTAAGTACCTGTACAAATGCTGAGTTCATAATAGTTTTCCTCCTGAAGTTAATTCATTAAATTTACTCTTTGCTGCGATCCGGAGCCATTTTCACTTTTTCCCGATACAGCTTCCCGCCATATTCGCTTCCATTTTGCATGGCTCTGAATCCTCTTTTATTTCTCGCCTTTTTTCAAAAACGGAACAAACGGTTTTCCATCTCCTTCATAGAACCGGCTGAACATCTCGTAATACTCCAGACGCAGTACCTGGATCGCTACCAGCAGTGCCTCAAGGCAGGCAACGAAGACATTTCCGAGAACAATAACCGGCCAGCTGATGCTGCCGCCGCCTGTTGCTCCGCCGAGCATCAGGACAACCTCCATCATAGCCGCATGGCTGACTGCATATGCGCCGACACGGACAAAGGAAATTGTGTTGGAGAAGTAGCTCAAAAGCACATCGAAGAGTTCGAAGAATGCCTGTACAAAGAACATTCCCTTTCCGGTCTCCGGAAATGCATTGCCCTTCTTCTCTACCATACGCTCCAGTGGCTCTTTTAAGAAGATCGCAAGAAGCGGAATACCGAACATGACTACCATCACGCCGACAGCCGGAGCTTTATGGCCGCTGAACAGGAGAACGAGTGTAACGGCAAGGGCTCCGTAGAAAATGAAGCCTGCCAGGGAGTTCTGGCTGAACAGAAGCTCGCCGAGCTTATGGTTTCTTGCTGCATTGATCATATGCAGAACCATTCCTGTCAGAATCATGAACATACCAAATGCAACCGCTGCGACAAATACGGTGTTCATCGAACCGATGAACGGAAGCGTTGTCATCGCTTCCTTCGGATGCAGCCAGAGGGCCGGTATGACATTCTCAAATCCGAAGAAGCTGCCGAACAGGAATCCGAAGATCACAGAGAATACCGCGCAGGTACTCATGATCGCTGCCAGATCCATCTTCTTGTAGTGGTACAGCAGTGCACCGCCAATCAGCAGACACAATCCCTGTCCTACATCGGCAAACATGATTCCGAAAATAAATGCATAGGTAAGTCCTACGATAATCGTAGGGTCAATTTCATTGTAATTTGGCAGTCCGTACATCTTCACGTACATCTCAAACGGACGGAAGATTTTCGGATTTTTCAGCTTTGTCGGTGGCTGACGCAGAACGTTGTTTGCATCATCCTCGATGAAGCAGAAGAGATTTGTGTCGTTTTCGATGTCCTTCTGGAAGGAAGCGGCATCTTTTTCCGACATCCAGCCGCACAGAATATAGAAGGTTTCCTTCTTGGATTTCGTGCAGGCTGCCAGGCGACGGACATCAAAGTTGCCGGAGAGCTGCTCTAACTGCTCTTTTGCTGCAACCAGATCCTCTGCGGAATCCGAAAGGCATTTTGCCAATTTCCGTGAGCACTCGCTGAGTGCATCGTCTGTCTTTTTGATTTCTGCCTGAAGTGCTGTGTAAGCATCCTCCGGCGTTCCGCTGTACTCGTCCGGAACGTAGATTCTTTCGAAGTGCAGGGATGAGAATACGGCGTCCACTTTCGTGACCTGATCTCTCGGGCAGAAGTAAATGCCCCATACATACTGCTCATCGGAATGGCAGCGGTAGAATACCGTATCGCTGTTCTCATAGCAGTAGCTCTCAAACTTGTTGTAATACTCTTTTGTGATCTTTCCGAATCTGAATTTGATAAAGTGGAAATCCAGAATGGAGGAAAGATTGCAGTGCAGATCCTGGAACGGCTCGATTTTCTGTGCTTTTTCCATCAAGTCTTTCTTTTTTGCTTCCAGTTCTGTACGCTCCTGGTTCAACTGGCCAAGGGTGTGATCCAAACCATGGACACAGTTGATGGCATCTTCCAGGGAAAGTCTTTTCGTGGTGGTACGCTTGTCTTCCGGCAGAAGTCCTGTAAAATCTTCCGCCTGTTTTAAGGTCTCTTTGTATGGGTTGATCTGGATATACGGTGTGATATTCTGCATCGTAGACAGCTCTGTCAGAGCGTTTTCCAGATGTATCTCATATTTTGAGAGATAAGTGTTAACCACACGGTCAATGTCGGCTTTCGGCCCGGTGATGCTCAAAAATTTCATCTTGACAATCAATGAGTACACCTCCCTGTGTATTAAGTTTTTGCGATATGCTGCATTGCCTCGTCAGCGCTGATACGGTAACGTACGCACTCGAGTGCAATAATAAGCCGGTTTACCTCGTGCTCTTTGTGATAGAGGTATGAGTATATTGTGGCAACGGAATAAGGATCCTGTCTGGATTCACTGGAAAGTATGTGCTTCATAATGGCTGCATACATGGATTCCAGCGTATCGACTTTGAAGGAATCATACCGTTTCGCATAATAGGTTTGTTCCAGCAGCTGGGAAAATGCACTCATATTCTCGGCTTCTACCAGTGCCTTTACCACATCCTTTTTCAGCCGGTGATGAACCGGAATCAGCAGGGCGTAGATTTGTGCGCTGGTCATGTGATAATAGCGTTTGGAACGGTAGATCCACTGAAGGTTCAGCATGTCAAACTTGCTTCCCCATGCAGCGGTCAGCTCTTCCAGATCCCGCTTTGTCACTACTTTTGATCTGTCTTTCCACATCTGTGCAAAGTAATACAGATCCAGGGTCATCTCATAGTCGAACAGGGTCGGACGCTCGATATCCGCGAGCTGCGACAACGGGGCATAATATTCTGTCCCTTTCAGGTTCGCAATCAGTTCTTCGATCGTCCTGGAGGACGCCAGAAGGTTGATGTCCAGCTGGGAATGCTTGTTAAAGAACTCGTCGAATATGGACAGGTTCAATACCACATCACGGTGATCAAACACCGTGTTCAGGCATTCTTTGATAACGGACACTTCGTATCGTTTGAAGTAGAGTGCAAGAAACTTTCTCTGCTCTACATTTGCAAAACGGTACAGCTTGGAAAAATCCCGGTACACCGTCAGGCGTAGCATTTTCTCGATCTGACCCCGGTGAAGGTCAGCTTCGTTGTAGCCCTCAAACAGATCCTCATAGCCTTTATGCTGCTTGAGGTAAGAAACTGCCTGCGGTACACTCTCCAGTTCCACGATTTCCCGAAAATTCTGGTCGTTTAAAAGATGGCTCTGCATGGCTCTTATCTTTGTGGTAAGGCCGCTGTAGGATAATAGACCGCTCATCGTTTCACTTCCTTATAATGTTTTCGTAAATCTGCGTGGACAGTGTTCCGTGATTCTGTTCGTAATAAGCGTCCAGTGAAGATAGAAGTTCGGCGGCAGAGTCCCGCTGCTTTTTCTGATCCGCATCTGTAGTAGAATGAAGTTTCGTTGTAATCTCTTCAATCCGCTTTGCCGTTTCTGCTTCCAGATCTGCATCGAATTTTGCAATCCGCTCTTCCTGCTGCTCATCCTGGAGCTTCTTCTGATTCTCGGCAGCCTGCATAATCTTAGTAGCAGCCGTTTCGATCTCTGCAAGTTTGTTAATTACAGATTCCATAGCATCGCTTTCCCTCCTTATGATATTTGCATAACAATCAAATCTGGTCCACTGACCAATTTTGATATACAGGGCAAAAAGTACAGGAGAAACTCCTGCATCTTTGCTGTTAGTATTCTACACCTTTTTTTCCAAAGTTGACATATTGAAATCGTAAAAAAAAGTGGGATTTCGATCGACTTTTTGATTAAAAATAGACAATGGGTCATATTTTTTCTTCCAATATCAATAACCAAAAGATGGTCCCTCATATGATTTCGATATGGATCCAATCCGATTGTCATATTGCTGATAAGAAATGCTATGTGCAGGTTGATATTGTATGCAGTATTTTGAAAACTCTGAAAATTTGAAAACGGGATTTTTCTGTTTTGCTTTTTCGGGAGCTATGATATACTGGATATGATTGGCTTTTATTCTAATATTTATCACTTAAGAAAGGAATTTTACGCATATGCGCCTTAGAAATATCAGAGGATCAAAAGATGTGATTGCTTCCTGTCCGTTCGTTGTGCAGGAGCCGGAGAGCTGCCGGGGACGGTGGGTTGAGGTTTTTGGAAATGAAAATCCGATTCATATTGAGGTTGGAATGGGAAAAGGACGTTTCCTGATGGATATGGCGGTTCTGCACCCGGAGATCAACTACATTGGTATTGAGATGTACGACAGCGTACTGCTCCGCGCGGTACAGAAACGTGAAAAATTAGAAACAGAACTTAAAAACCTGTTTTTCATCCGCATGGATGCGCGCCAGCTTCCGGAAGTGTTTGCTGAGGGCGAGGTAGACCGCATTTACCTTAACTTCTCCGATCCGTGGCCGAAAGACCGCCATGCGAAACGGAGACTGACATCGCATGAGTTTCTTGCACGGTATGAGAAGATTTTAAAGAAGGACGGAACACTGGAATTCAAAACCGATAATAAAGATCTGTTTGACTTCTCTCTTGAGGAGATGAAAAATGCAGAGGGATGGGAACTCACTGCATTCACATACGATCTGCACCACGATGTGGTTCTCTCAGAAGGAAATGTAATGACGGAATATGAGGAGAAGTTTTCCTCAATCGGAAACCCGATCTGTAAGATGGAGGCACGGTTTCTGTAAAAAACATTTCTGCATGTAAGGGGGATTTGAAAATGAAAAGAAAAGTTCTGGCGGCACCAGTGTGACAGTGGCCATGGTAACGAAAGATGCGGACGACACCTGGAACGAGGATCTTTGTACAAGCGGCTATGTCGGATACGGCGGTGTAGGCGAAACTACCGAGTGGAACCGCAAAACACCGCGCGGACAGTTCAGCTTTACGTATGCTTTCGGCATTCTCCCGAATCCCGGAACGGAACTTTCCTATACCCAGGTGGATGATACGTATTACTGGGTCGATGATGTAAATTCCAGATACTACAATCAGTTCGTCACGATGAAGGCAACGCCGAAAGCCTGGAATTCCGCGGAGCACATCATCGAGATCAATCCAGCCTATCATTACGTTCTGTCTCTCGACTACAACTCAAGCTGCACCCCGGGTGTCGGTTCCGCCATTTTCCTGCACTGCAGTGCAAACCGTCCGACCGGCGGATGCATTTCTGTCCCGGAAGACCAGATGATCACGATTCTGAAAAATGTTCAGCCGGGCTGCCAGATCATTATTGATTCGGCGAACGGGCTGAAGAACTACTAAATTTTTTGCTCTGAAAGACAAAACCGGCAGCGGAAAGATCCATGTCAGAAAGGATCCCTCTGCTGCCGGTTTTTCTCATTTGGAGATGCTATGATGATAGGAAAAGTTGATACGTAGATTTTCGGTATTCCGCCCGTAAAACAAGAAAAACACCGTCCCCGCAGCTCTCAGGTCTGCAAAAACAGTGCTTTTGATGCGCCTTCAGGGACTCGAACCCTGGACAAATAGATTAAGAGTCTACTGCTCTACCAACTGAGCTAAAGGCGCTTACTTTTGTTTTTCTGTGTTTCATTGAATGATTCACTCGCTGAACACAAATAAGATTATAAAGGATTCTGCCGAAAAAAGCAACCTTTTTTTCACTGTTTCTTTACTTTTGTTAAAAACAGCGAAAACAGGTCTTATAATTCTATTAAATTTCACAATTTTTTCGTATATTTCCGTTTATTTCGACGACGGCTCCAATGGCAGCCGAACCTACTTCTGTTTCTTGTCTTTCTTTTTCAAAAGCTTCTCCAGCTCCTGCATGGATTTCTGGATTTTATAAAGACAGCCGCTGCCGGCATATTTATTCTGATAGCAGAAATCCTGGAGTTTCTGCTGAAGGAAACCTGATTTTCTGATCAAACTTCTTCTCCGCTTTCCGGCGTACCGGACACGGGCACCGGAAAAGTTCTTTTTCTTCTATATTATACAGGGAATGTCAACATTGACCAGAAAATAGCTTGTTTTAGCCATTGTTTTCCCATTTTCTTTCCGCTATAATACAGCAGAAACTACTATTTACTTTGGGGGAATTTTTATGAAAACACGAATGAATTTTAAGGATGAATTTTACCAGAAACTAAAACTCCTCGTCCTTCCGATTGCGATCCAGAATTTTATGCTGGCTCTCGTCAGCGCAACGGACGCGATCATGCTGGGCTGGATTGATCAGACTTCGTTGTCTGCTGTTTCGCTGGCCGGGCAGGTGCAGTTTGTTTTGAGCCTTTTTATCTCAGGCATCGCGGCGGGCGCCGGTATTATGGCAGCGCAGTACTGGGGGAAACGGGATGCTGCTTCGATCGAAAAAGTGATTCCGATCGCACTTCGCACCAACCTGCTGTTCTCCGGCCTGTTTACCATCCTTGCCGGTTTCTGTCCCGAAATACTGATGCGCATCTTTACAAATGATGCGGCCCTGGTTGCAAGCGGAAGCCAGTATTTACGCGCTGTTGCACTCTCCTACGTACTCTGCGGTATTTCGCAGGTCTATCTGATCCTGCTGAAAAACACCGGTCATGCAGCAGTCAGCTCCCGCATCAGTTCCACTGCGGTTGTACTGAACATCATTTTAAATGCCATCCTCATCTACGGTCTTTGCGGTGCTCCGGCACTTGGGATCCGCGGAGCAGCTTATGCAACGGTAGCTGCCCGCGTTGTGGAACTGATCTGGGCTTATCTCGAGACAAAGAAACCGGAGCGTGTACGGATTCTCTGGAACCGCCTCTTCTCTTCCGCAGGGAAAATACTTTCAGAAGACTTCTGGCGCTACACGCTTCCCGTGCTTGCGGCCTCCCTCGTCTGGGGAATTGCCTACGTTCTGTACTCCGTTATCATGGGCCACATGGGAAGCGATGCTGTTGCAGCAAACTCGATTACCTCGATTGCAAAGAGCCTCCTCTCCTGCCTGATCCGCGGTGTGAGCGGCGGTGCCGGGGTTCTGATCGGAAATCTGCTCGGCGCGAACGAGCTGGAAAAAGCCCGCGAGTATGGAGGACGTTTAAGCCATCTCTCCATTGCCATCGGCATTGTGACCGGCGGCCTGCTGATGCTCATTTCTCCAGCCATCGTTCATTTTGCCCCACTTTCCGATACCGCAGCCGAGTACCTGCAGTACATGATTCTCTTCTGCGGTCTGAACCTGATGGCACAATCGGTCAACACCACCGTTCTCGACGGTATCTTTTGTGCCGGAGGCGATGCGAAATTTGATATGCAGGGAAACATCGGCGCTATGTGGTGCTTTTCTGTACCGCTTGGCTTTCTTGCCGCATTCTGGCTGAAGCTTCCGGTTATGGTGGTTTACTGCATTGTAAATCTCGATGAAATTGTAAAGCTTCCTGCCGTTTATCACCATTATAAAAAGTACATCTGGGTTCGCAATATTACCCGCGATGTCGAAGATTAATTCTCACATCATCTGCAGTCCCTGCCGCCGGCAGCTTCCACCGGATGCAATACCCAAAAAGCCTCTGAGGAAAGTCACATTCACACCGGACTTTTCTCAGAGGCTTTTGATTATTCCATTGATTGTTCCATTGATTATTTCATGGATGATTACATGGATTTTCTCTCTGCAATTTCCGCCATCTTTGCTTCATTCAGACGGGTGTCGCCATGGACACGGCTGTAGGAAAGATAGCCATTCATACGGTCAATCTTCGTCAGGTTCTTGGAACCGCAGACCGGGCAGACATCCATGTCGAGTTCCTGGTGGCCGCAGTCATCGCAGTAAGCCAGGGACAGGTTGACGCCCTCGTAGTAGCCGAGCTCCATTGCACGCTCGATCAGGGTCTTGATCGCACCTTTGTTGTAGCCAACCGGGTAGCGCACATACTGGATTTTTCCGCCGTTGCAGAGCTCCCAGAAACGTCCCTCGAGATCCTGTTTCTGGATCGGGGTAATGTCCTCGGTTACGTGGCAGTGGAAACTGTTGCTCACATACGGGCGGTCCGAAACGTTGCGGACGATGCCGTACTGTTTGCGGAACTGCTCTATCTGCAGGCCGCACAGGGATTCTGCCGGTGTGCCGTAGATCGCATAGAGGATGCCGTCCTCTTTCTTAAACTCGGCAACCTTGTCGTTGATATATTTCAGCGTGTCGAGTGCGAACTGTCCGTCCTCAACAAGAGATTTTCCGTTGTAAAGCTCCTGCAGCTCGTTCAGCGCCGTGATACCGAACGATGCGGTCATCGGCTTTAACAGCGGGCGGATCTTGTCGGACGGTTTTAAGTGGCCGCCGTAGAAACCTCCCTCGCAGTAAGCCAGCGGGTTCGTGGATGCACGCATCTCGCCGAGGTAATCGTAGGTCCGTTTGTGCAGATCGCGGATCATCTCGAGGTAGAAATCAAGCACTTCGTGGAAATCGCGGTTCTCGGAACGGGATTTTGCCAGGATCATCGGAAGATGAAGGGAAACGGCTCCGATGTTGAAACGTCCGACAAAGACCGGTTTGTCGTTCTCATCTGCCGGCTCCATGCCTCCGCGCTCGTACCACGGGCTAAGGAAAGCACGGCATCCCATCGGGCTGATGACTCTCTTGTATTTCTTGTACATCTCGGCGATGTAGCCCTCGCCGCTCATCGACAGCCAGTCCGGATACATGGTTTTAGAGGAACAGTCAAGTCCTGCCTCAAAGACATCTTCTGCGATGCCGCCCTCTCCGTGAATTGCCTTGTCATATAAGAAGACGATTTTCGGGAAGAGCACCGGCTTTTTGTGGCCTTTCCTGCCCTGTCCGTTTTTGTGGACCTCGAGAAGGGAGATGGAAATCATCTTCTCGAACATGCTCGTTCCAAGGCCGAGGGTCACGGTAACGAACGGATAATCACCGCGGGAAGATCCAACAGTGTTCAGTTTATACTCAATTCCCTGCCATCCCTGATCGCACTCTCTTCTTACTTTGTCGATCGCATACTCGATGGCTTTCTCCTGTGCACCCTCCCAGGATGCGTCGGTATATTTCAGGAACTCTTTTACGTAGTAATCGTAGCTCTTCTGTGCGTACGGAGCAAGGATCTTGTCCACCTCCGGCACGGTAAAGCCGCCGTACTGCTGTGCAGCGGTGCTGAGGACGATATCGCCCATGACATCAAATGCGGTGTCGAGTGTCTTCGGCTCGTTGTACCAGACATTTCCCATCTCGAAACCGCCTTTTAAAACGTTTCCGACATCGAATAGACAGCAGTTCATGGTATCGAGACGTGCGGACTGGTCGTGGATGTAGATGTAACCGTCCTTACAGGCCTGCAGCTCGTTGCGGTTCATGAAGAACTTGCGGTACAGCTCTTTGTTCAGCTCGTTGAAAATCAGGCTTCGCTTCGTTGCAACGAGGGCGCTGTCGGTGTTGGCATTGCTCTTGTCGCCGATGTAGCGGATGGACTGGCTCTTCGTGTAGACCTCGTCCATCATATGGATAAAATCAGTTTTGTAATTGCGGTAATCGCGGTAGCTTTTTGCCACAGCCGGGTTTACTTTTTCGAGTGCTCCCTCCACGATATTGTGCATATCGCTGATCGGAATTTCGGTCTTTCCAAGGGAATATACGTGCTCGGTTGCGAACTTACAGATAAAGTCAATCTCCTGCTGTGAGAAGGTATACAGGATTCTCTGTGCGGATTTATTTACGGCACGAACGATCTTCTGCGCGTCGAATTCTTCTTTGGTGCCGTCCTTTTTGATAATATAAACCATTGTGGTGTCCTCCAAATCAAACACTATATCTTGTGTGTCCCCCACCCTTTTCTTGTAGCGGGCACCACATATTGTAGCATGTTTCTTTTGAAAAGAAAAGGCATTTCCTGTAAGTTTTTATTTTCAGAATATTGCATACTGCTCTTTCGTGCAGACAGAAATCTGCATTTTTCAAATTCGTTCTGCAAGCGTTCCTTCAAAAACGGTCTCGGCCGGGCCGGTCAGAAGGACCTTATTTTTCGTCCGGTCCCATGTAACGAAAAGCCTGCCGCCGCGCAGTTCTACGGCAGTTTCTCCCTCCGAAACACAGCCGGAAAGCATCGCCGCGACGGCTGCCGCACACGCTCCCGTTCCGCAGGACAGCGTTTCACCGCTCCCACGTTCCCAGACTCTCATTTTTATTGTGTGTTGATCTAAAGTCTGGATAAACTCTGTATTGATACGGTCCGGGAAGCAGGAAAGGTGTTCAAAAGCGGAACCGGTCTTTGCAATGGATATTTTTTCCACATCTTCCACCGGAATCACCGCATGCGGATTTCCCATCGAAAGGCAGGTCATCGTATAATTTTCCCCGCACACGGTAATTTTATGCTCCAGCACATATTCCCCCAGAGAAACAACGGGGATCTGTGCGGCGCGGAATTCCGGCGTTCCCATCTCCACTGTCACCTGACAGATCTCATTCAGATTCTCCCCCGTCTGCAGATGAATCACACGGTTTCCGCTGCCGGTTTCGATAGTCAGCGTCGTTTTTCTCGTCAGCCCATGCTCGTACACGTATTTTCCCACACAGCGGATGCCGTTGCCGCACATCGCGCCCTTCGAGCCGTCGGCGTTGTACATTTCCATCGAAAAATCTGCTGTTTTGGATGCCCCGATCAGAATCAGCCCGTCCGCGCCGATGCCGAAATGGCGGTCACTTACCGCTTTTGCCAGCCGCCCCGGACTCTCCACCCGCTCCTCCATGGCATTTACATAGATATAATCATTTCCGCAGCCCTGCATTTTTGTAAAACGCATACACAGCCTCCTCCCAGACTTCTGCCCTTTCCAGTTCCTTACTAAATATGTATTCCGTACCGCGCTTTTGAAAAACCATTTTTCTCAAATCCGCTTCAGACATTGGAAAACGAAGCGGAATGTGATAGAATAGGGGGAACTGATATCGTTACTTACATGAAGTAACTTTCAAATATTTTTAACCATTTATTATGAGGAGGTTTTGATGAAAAAATACCGTTGGGTTTTAACAGCAGTATTTGCCGCTTTCCTCGTGGGAACGAGCGGCTGCGGAAAGAAAACAGAAACGATTCCGATCACAACCATCAGTCAGAGTACCGACGATGACGACCCCGAAGACAATCTGGCGGCCTCCGGCGATTCCGATGAGATTCCGGAATACGATGTGGATCTCTCGAAGAACCTGAACAGTTTTCAGCTTGCCATCTGGGGCGATACATACGAAATTCCGGAATCCTACGCGGATTTTACAGCGCTTGGCTGGGTCTACAGCGGCGACGACACAAAGGAAATCCAGCCGGAATCCTTCTCAGAGGGCGAAAGCTTTGAAAAGGACGGAAACCAGATTACCGTCGATATTGCCAATCCGGACACCACGGCAAAGCCAGTGGCGGAATGCCTGATCGGAGGCATTCACATCGATACCTCGACCGCTGAGGGCCAGAATATCTATGTCGGCCTGCCGAACGGCGTCACCCTGCAGCAGTCGCTGATGGAGGATGTGGAAAGCATCTACGGTGCGCCAAAGGACCGTTATGAGGCCGATACCTCTGTGCAGTTCACGTATGAGTACGGGCTGTACCAGACGATCACGCTCGGCTTCGATAACGAAACGGGAATTCTGTATTCCCTCGATATGCAGAACTTTACGACCACGGCTGATGCAGAAGCGCTCGATGGTGTCAGCGATGCCACAACACCGGAAGTGGAGGCCTACCAGGCACCGGAAGCCGACAGCAGTGAAATCAACGACTGGACCGTCCGCTTTGACGATGTACTCTATCATCTTCCCGTTCCGGTCAGTGAACTTCTGGACCACGACTGGACCGTCAATACGAAAGAGTCCGATACGGCCGTTTTAAACGGAAAATACGGCTACGTCACGCTGGAAAAGGGCGGTCAGAAACTTTACTGCACCGTACATAATTACGGCGCGGAGGCGACGACAGTGCGCAACTGTTTCGTTACTTCGCTGTACGGCGATCTCGATACGACAAAGATTCCGATTTCAATCACAAACGGCATCACGCTCGGCACTTCCGAGAGCGATTTTCTGACGAAGGCAGGGGATGCCAAATCAGAAAAAACGGAAAAAGAGGATAGTAACCTGACACTCTACACATTCTATAGTGATGACGAAAAGCTGGACTACACGGAAGTCGGCATCGACAACGATCTGAAGCTGGTACGCAGCATCAAGGTGGTTCACAACCAGCCGGAAGCGCCGGAAGAAGAAGCCCAAAAAACTTCCGCGGAAGATTCATCTTCCGTTTCCGACAGTCAGGAACCGTCCGAAACACCGGCTCCGTAACGATACTTTCAGAAAAATGGCTGCATGGCAGCTTACTACAGACGAAAACGAGGATTTTTATGGAAAACTTATACGACGTTATCATCATCGGCTCCGGCCCGGCGGGTCTTTCTGCCGCGATTTATGCGAAACGCGCAAAGCTCTCCTCTCTTACGATTGAGGCAAACTTTGCAAGCGGCGGCCAGGTGCTGAATACCTATGAAGTAGACAACTATCCCGGCCTTCCGGGCATCAGCGGCATGGATCTCGGAAGCACGCTGCGCGCACACGCTGAAAAAATGGGCGCGGAATTTTCCCGCGAGCGTGTGAAGGAGCTTGTTCTTGACGAAGAGATCAAGATTGTCCGCACAAGAAAAAATGAGTATCATGCCAGAACGGTCATTCTTGCAACCGGTGCGGAGCACCGCGCGTTAAATGTACCTGGTGAAAAGGAACTCTCCGGCATGGGCGTCTCTTACTGTGCAACGTGTGACGGCGCATTTTTCAAAGACAAAACCGTTGCCGTTATCGGCGGCGGCGATGTCGCCGTGGAGGATGCGATTTTCCTTGCCAGAACGTGCAAAAAGGTTTACGTGATCCACCGCCGCGATGAACTGCGGGCAGCCGGTGTTCTCCAGGATGCACTGCTGGCACTGCCGAATGTGGAAATGGTGTGGGATACGGTTGTGGATTCCATCGAGGGAAACGAGATGGTGTCCGGCGTGAAGGTAACGAACAAAAAGGCAGGGGAAGCCGGTATGATCACGGTAGACGGCGTGTTTATTGCCGTCGGCATCGTTCCGGTCTCCGCACTGATCGCAGGCACCGTAGAAACCGATGAGGCTGGCTACATCAAAGCCGGCGAAGACGGTGTGACGAGCGTGCCGGGCGTGTTCGCCGCAGGCGATGTCCGCACGAAGCAGCTCCGTCAGATCATCACGGCAGCCGCCGACGGCGCGAACTGTGTGACTTCGGTAGAGAAATATCTGATCAGCCACTGATGGCTTCTTTCGAATAGAATACAGCAAAAGCAGGCATTCTTCGTATTGTACGGAGAACTGCCTGCTTTTTTCTGTTTTTCCGTAGTTTCTGAAATCTGAAAAACCTTTCATGTCAGTCGTATAAAACTTTAAAACCTCTTTTGTCGAAATTGCACAAAGAAACCGGGGTTTTTCCACACGGGCCAATTTTATAAACATACCGTCCACAAGTTATCCACATAGTTAACCACCGAAAACATGCCTAAAAACAAGTTATACACCGAGTTATCCACATTATCCACGAAAAACGGTGTGGAAAGCATGTGTTTAAATCTCGCGAAATCAGAACGCGTGTTTTGGTCATAACAGAGAAAACCGTTATTTCGCCAAAAGATTTTACAAAGCACTTGACTTTTTAAGTGTCAATCTCTGTTGGTTTTTGACTTGAATTGTGTGAATTTTTCGTACAATTTAATATTACATTTTTCGTGTTCTTTTGCTGTTTTTACAATGGCTGCAAAAAGAAAATCTCCTGTTCGGAAAACGATTGTTTCGTTCCCAGACAGGAGATTTTGATTGGATTTTTCTTTGTTTTACTCTGCCAGCTTTCCAAGCCGCTTTGCTTCTGCCCTCAGCTCTTCGATCCGGCGGTTGCACATGCCCACCGGGACGCCGGTGTCGATGACACGTTCACAGCTCTTCATCAGCTCGCAGGCGCGGGCAAATGCCTCGTCGCTGATCTCCTGGAACGGTGCTTCGGTTACCGTCTCCATCGCCAGAATGCGGGCGAGCTGGTAATCGATATCGTTCGTATACAGGACGCCTGCCGCAAACGGGACATTTTCCTTCTGCAGTTTCCGGAACACCGGGATTCCCGTTCCGCCGCCTGCGAGGACAAAGACGCGCGGTGTTCCCTCCGGCCGCGGCAGCTCGATGCTTCCGAAGCACGGGTCAAACGAACCATTGTCAATCTCGTACAGTTCGCGGATGATATCCTCGCGGAAAATTGTCTCCGGTGCGCCGAAATGGGAAATAGCATCGCCCTTGACGCAGATGATCTTATCTGAAATTTTCTGTGCCAGATCGATCTCATGCAGCGACATGATGACGGTGATGCCCTTCTCCTTTGCCATGCGGCGCAGAATCGCGAGCAGTTCCAGCTTGTGGCGGATATCGAGGAAAGAAGTCGGCTCGTCGAGGATGATGACCTCCGGCTCCTGACAGATCGCACGCGCAAGAAGCACTCTCTGGCGCTGGCCGTCGCTGATGGCGTTGAAATCGCGGCCGCCGAGCTCTTCGGCATGAACGGCGCGCATCGCCTTCTCGACCTTCTCCTCATCCTCGCGGGTCAGCATGCCGAGCCGTCCGGTGTACGGATAGCGGCCCGTTGCCACGATATCGTGGCAGGTCATCAGCTCCGGCTTCATGCGCTCCGTCAGCACAACGGCCATCTTCGTGGACAACTCACGGAACGAAAGCTCATGCAGGTTTTTCCCGTCAAACTCCACATTTCCGCCGACCAGCTTTAACTGGCGGGTGATGCTTTTCAGAATCGTTGATTTACCGGAACCGTTCGGTCCGATCAGCGTAACGATCTCGCCTTTTTCGATGCCGATGCAGATATCTTTGATCAGCGGCTTCTTATCATAGCCGACCGTCAGGTGGTCCAGATGAAAATAATATTCATTCATATTCTCTTACCCCCTTTTCCGGCGCAGCATCATGAAAATGACGACCGGCGCACCAAAGATCGATGTGACCGTACTGATGGACAGCTCCAGCGGTGCAAACGCCATACGCGCGATCAGGTCGCACATCATACAGAAGACGGCTCCGCCGAGGAACGTTCCCGGGATTACGACGAGCGGACGCGATGTGCCGAGGCTCTGTTTGACGAGGAACGGGACGGCAATGCCGACAAACGAAATCGGACCGGCAAATGCGGTGACGCATGCGGAGAGAATACTCGAAAGCAGAATCAGCGCGATGCGGAATACTTTGATGTTGACACCCATGCTCTGCGCATACGCCTCACCGAGCTGATATGCACCGATCGGTTTTGCCATCAGGAACGTGATGACAAAGGTGATGCCGATCACAGCCGCAGAGATCGCTACGTTGCTCCAGCTCATGCCGGAGAAGCTTCCCTGTGACCAGCCGTGGAGGTTGACGATATCGGAATCCTCCGCGAAGGTGACAACAAAATCCGTGACCGCCGAGCAGATGTAACCGATCATAATACCGCCGACGAGAAGTCCTGCCATATTTTTGATCCGTCGGGACATCAGCAGAATGAAGCCGACGGAGAGAAGGGATCCTAAGAATGCTGCAACAATCATCGTGTAAGATGTGATATTGCGCGCCCGCTCCAGATAAAAGATCATGGTCAGCGCCACGACCATTTTGGCTCCCGAGGAAATTCCAAGAACAAACGGACCGGCAATCGGGTTTTCAAAGAAAGTCTGTAAAAGGAAGCCCGACAGGGACAGAGCACCGCCTAGGATTGCCGCCATCAGAATACGCGGAAGGCGGATTTTCCAGATAATATTGTACGCTTTCCCCTCTCCGGTCCGCCGCAGCAGAATCCGGAAAATTTCCGGAATCGAAATATTTACGTTTCCGGAATTGATATTCAGCACGGTGATGGCGGCGAACGCCAGAATCAGCACCAGGAACACAGCGGCATACCGCGAACGGCGCCGGAAGTTTTCCATATGGAAACTGTTCTCTTTTCCTGTCATATTTTTTTTCTCTGACATACGTTCCTCCATCAGGATAATTTTCTTAAGAATACCATCTGATCCGGATCGCCGCCCGTTACCAGAAGGTTAATGTCGTTGGTAAACTGTGCAATTTTATCGGTTGCCTGATACATCGATTTCTCGGTTGTCCAGACGTTGCCCTCTTTGACTGCTTTGTAATCGGCAAACATGGAATCCTTTGCCAGCAGGTCGTCCAGGGTTTTGACGGTGGAATCGATGCTTGCGTTGTAGATCAGGTAGTCCGCATCTTCGGCCGTATCGTAGAACTGCTCCATCGTGATCGGCACGGATGTTTTTCCGCTGTCGTCCTGGAGATCACGGAAGGCGTTGCGCGCACCGCCAAGCTCGATCATGTTGGAAATATAGTCCTCCGGGTTCCGCACAACGGCAGCTCCGCTCGTATTAATATAGAAGAAAGCGACCGTTTTTTCGGTATTCTGGAAATCCTTCAGATTTTCCACAACACTTGCCTGATTTGCAAAGAAGTCGGCTGCCTCCTCCTCTTTGTCCAGCATGGCACCGTAGAGTTTGATCCATTCGGTTCTGCCAAGAGGCTGGGATTCGTAGCTGGAACGGTCGATGAAGACCGGAATATCGAGCATCTCGATCATCTCCTGTACCTTCGGGGAATGGAGGATCATCGTGGATTCAATGGCCAGATCACAGTTCTCACTGACCAGAAGTTCGTAATCCGGCTCACTGTATTTTCCGGCGAAGATCATCGTTCCGGCATTCATCGCGTCAACGGCATCCTGTACGTACCAGTTGTCTGCGGTTTCACCGGAGAGACGAATCGTATCGAGGGAGTCGATGGCATCGAACAGCGCCATCGGAGAGGTTGCTGCCATGTAGATGCGTTCCAGCGGCTGATGGATTACAATTACGTCGGAATCGAGGTCATCCGGCGCCTCTTTTCCGTCCGGGACGAGCAGATACTGCGCGCCGTCTTTGACATCGATCAGTTTATAGCCGTCTGTGCAGTAGTATACGTTAAAGCACTCGGCGTAATTCAGGACCATCTGGCTCTCGATGGTGATTCCGGTGATGTCCGGTGCGTCGCTGACATCGTCTGTCGTTGCGAAACCATCCGCGGATGCGGTATCACTCCCGGAGGTGCTGCTCTCAGCAGTGGCTTCGGAGGTGCTTTCACTTTCAGCCGTACTTTCCGAGACGGATGTGCTCTCCGTCTGGCTTTCGGAAACGTCTGCTGCGGATGCTGTGGATGTGCTGCTCTCAGAAACTGCCGAAGTGCCCGACGCGGACGATGTGCTGCTTCCCGTTGATGCGGTGCTGCCGCAGGCCGTCAGTGACATCGCTGCTGCAAGAAAAAGTGCGGCCCATTTTTTCAGCTTTCTTTCGTTTTTTCCTGTCATTTGATATTCCTTTCTTAAAGAAAAAGCCGCTGCCATATGGCAGCAGCCCTTTCTCATTTTTTGCTGCAAATTATTGTACTTATTTATTCTCTTCTGCCTTTACCATCTGCTGGAACAGCTCGTTTGCCTGATCCTCGCATCCGAAGATCACGCCGTAGACTTTCAGCCACTCTGCTTTCGCAAGATCGATCTTCTCGTCTGCGGAACGGTCAACCAGCATCGGAATGGTCAGGGTTGCCAGACGCTCTGCAGTGTCGGACAGACGCTCATTTTCCTCTTTCAGAAGTTCTTCCGGAGTCTTGTCTTCGTCTGCTTTCTCATCCGTTGTCTTATCGTCTTTATCGTCCTTCTGATCCTCAGCTTTGGTATCTGCGGTCTCGTCGACTGCATCAGCATCTTCCTCATCTTTTGCATTTCCCGGAAGGAACTCAGACGGAAGAATTGCAAAGTCGATTTCGTCTTTTACCAGAGCTTTGTAGTCCAGATCATCGAATGCTCCGTCGAAGGAGATTTTTTTATCTTCCATTGCTTTTGCAATGTTTTCGATCCGGCAGTCTTTCTGCTCCATGCCGACTGCTTTGATGCTCTCTGCTGCGTCTAACTGCTCGTCGAGAAGTTTCAGGGCATCCTCAGATGCTACGTATGCTTTCTCAACCGGAAGCTGGATCACGATCATATCTTTGTCCAGTCCTGCCGGAATCTCAACATCTTTCGGAACGATCAGATATTTGACAACATTGCCTTCGTACAGCTCTTTTGTCTTTTCGGTCAGATCTTTCGCTTTCTCAGTGCCGGTCTTTTTGGAATCGGATGCTGCTGCCGCTTCTTCCTCGTCGGTTGCTGCTGCGGTATCCTCTGCTGCTGCGGTATCGGTATCTTCTGCTTTCTTGTCGTCCTCGGTCTGTTTCTCCGGATCACGCCCGGTATCTTTTGTCATATCGATCTCCAGCAGGGTGATGCCTTCGTCGTAATGATACATCTTGAAGTACTCTGCGTAAGCAAGTTTTGTCTCTGCTTTGTATTCCAGTCCCATGATCTCCGGAGCGGTGGTATCCAGCTTGGAGTTATCGGTGCTGATCGTGGAGGTTGTTCCGTCTGCTTTTACAAATCCTGTGCTGGAAGAAGTGCTGCCGCCCTTCTTTGCTGCTGCCAGGGAGATGAAGATGTTGTAGGAAATCTCATGGGCAACGGACATTCTGGTGGTCATACCGATGATGGTATTGTTCTTGTTCAGCTCAACCGGAATGGTGAAGATGCTGCTTCCGCCGCTGACATTTGCCATGTATTTATTTCCGTTTGCTTTTACATATCCGTAGTACGGACTGCTGAATGCGATCGTTGCATAAGCCTGTCCGTTCGTTACAGTAATCTTGCTGCAGGAGATGGTTACCTTTCCGGATCCGCCGGAGAAGGAGAATCCGTCTGGTGTGTAAACGCCGTCTGCCAGTGTGGTTGCACTGTCTACTTTGGATGTGCCGCCGCTTAAGTCAGACTCATATTTGGATTCCTGCTCCGGTTTGGTATCGGCCGGTTTCTGGGTCGGTGCCGGAGTCGGGGTGCTGGTCGGTTTTACAACCGGTGTCTCAGATGGAGATACGGTTGGGGTATTGGTCGGAACGAGGGTTGGTTTCGGAGTATCGCCCTTGTTGTCATCCGACGGAAGGTCTCCGGTCTTTTTCAGGCTGGAAGATGCAATCGTGATGGCTCTGTCGTACCATTTGCCGCTCTTTACTGCATGAGCTGCTACAGCAAGTTCCTGATCCAGTGCTTCTACCGGGATTTCAAACTGCATTCCGGTTTTGGTTTCACCGTCTAAGGTGTAGTCCACTTTTCCGGTGGAAGCGATCCATGCGCCGCTCTCTGCTGCCGCATCTTTTCCGGTTCCCATATACAGATAATCATAGCCGCTTCCGCTTAAGGTGATAACTGCTGTCATTTTTCCGTTTTTCGCGGTCAGTTTTACGCCGACTACCTTGAACATTGCTGCATTAGTTGTTGCCTCTGCACTGTAAATACCATCTGCTACTTTATTGGTCTCATCTGCCGGAAGATCTGCGGTCTTTTTCAGACTGGAAGATGCAATAGTAATGGTTCTTGCATACCATTTATCCCGTTTTGCAGAATGGGAAGAAACAACAAGTGCCTGATCGAGTGCTGCTACCGGAATATCATACTGCATTCCTGTTTTCGTCTCGCCGTCTGCTGTTGTGTAATCAACGGTGCCGACGCCTGCAATCCATGCACTCTTGTCTGCGGCAGCTGCCTCTTCCGGTGTTCCCATGTACAGATAATCGTAGGCAACACCACTTAACGTGATGCGTGCTTTCATGTCGCCGTCTTTTACGGTCAGCTCTACGCCGACTACTTTGAACATAGCTGCGCCGGTCTCCGCGGTTCCGCTGTAGATACCGTTTTCTACTTTCGCCGGTTCCGGAGTTGGAGTTGCGGTTGGAACCGGAGTCTCACTCGGAGTCGGGGTTGCAGTCGGGACCGGAGTCTCGGTCGGCTCCGGTATCGGAGTTACTTCCGGTGTTTTACTTCCCGGAACTGCAAGATAAAGCTGCTGTTTGGTGTACCAGGTTCCGTCTTTCTTTCCAAGAACGATCGGAACGGTTGTGCCGGCTTTGTCCGCATCTACTTCAAATGTAAAGGAATAACCGCCGTTTGCTTCCTGCATTCCCTGGATAGCCGGTGTTTTTGCAAGGTCATCGTTCTTTCCAAGATACAGTTTATCAAATGATACGTTGTTTGTTTTCAGTGTAAGAACGAGTTTATCACCCTTGTTGATCATTGTTGCCTCGGAGATGACGAACATTTTGAATACGCTGCCGTCCTCTTTGGTAACCGGTGCTTCTACACTGGCTGGCTTATTCGAGGAATCCTCACCTGGATTTTCGCTTGGAGTCTCGGTTGGTTCCGGTGTTACCGTCGGGATTGCATCGGTGCTGTGGATCGTAACGGTTTTATCAGCCCATGTTTTTTTCTTGGCTGAGCGAACGGCAACATCCATCTGTTTGTCAAGCTCTTCCACCGGAATTTCAAAACGATATCCGGTCTTTTCTGCACCGGTCTTCGTATCCGTATAGGTTTCGCTTCCTGTCGGAGCAATCCAGCTCTTTTCATCTGCTGCGGCAGCTTCTGCTGCTGTTCCCGTATACAGGTAATCATAGCCGGTTCCACTCAGCAGAATGGATGCTTTCAGTTTTCCATCTTTTACGATGAGTCTGGAAGAAATCACACGGAACATGCTTCCGGTTGCTTCTGCAGAAGTCTCATACTCACCATCTGCCGGTTTTGCTGCTTCCGCTGCTTTTGTTTCTTTCTTCTCGGCTGTATTGGATGCCTCATTTTGGGTTGTTTCTTTTACTTCCGTTTTCGGCTGTTCTGCCGCCGGACTGGTATTCTCTTTTACAGCATCTTTGGTTTCTTCTTTTGCCGGTGTTTCTTTTCCAGCATCTTGGGAAGTCTCATCTGCTGCTTCCGGCTCTTTTTCTGTGGTATCGGCAGTCTCTTCACCGTCTTTTGCAGTGTCCTCTGCAGTATCTTCCGAAGCATCCTCATCTGCGGATGGTGTCTCGGTCTCGTCAGATCCTGCCGGTGTCTGATCCTCTGCAGGCGCGGCCGGTGTTTCCGTCGGCTCTTCTGCCGGAGTCTCTGCAGTGCTTTCACTGCTCTCGGTTTCTGCCGGTGTTGTTTCCGGTTCTGCCGTCTCTGCTGTTTCTTCGCTCTGCGGCGCTTCCTCTGCGGCTGCGCTGCTTTCTGTCTGTGCTGCTTTTTCCTGCGTATCTGCTAATACGCTGGCAGTCGGGCTCATGATCATGGACGCCGACAGCAGCAGTGCCAGAAATTTGCTTGAATTTCCTTTCATAACTTCTCCTTTTCTTCGGATCTCCTTCGCGCATCTGCTCCGGATTCCGTCTGACTTTTTCAGGCAGCTGGGCGGTGCCTGTCCCCGTCAATGATGTCTCCCTGCAAGTAATCTTGTTTTTGAGGACACATTTTTTCTGCGAAAAGACAAACAGACATCTGCTTTTTCTGCAAAAGAGTTTCTCCACCGGAGCTCTTTTTCGGACGCATGGCGACAAAAAAGCAGATGTCCGATTTTACTTCGTACATCTTTCCATGAATATATATGCTTTTATCGGAAGCGATTCACTAACCTTTCCAGCAGGTTTCCTGACTCGCAGATCTTCACGGCAGCCGCGCCTTCTCATGCGTTTCGCACAATGGCATTTCTGCAGCTAACACTCCCTGCTTACAGTGACCGGATCGCTCAGGATTTCCACCTGATTCCCTTTTACCTTCGCGGATTCTTTTTCAAATCCGTTCCGCACTGAAAAGTCCCTTATTTCATTCGTTACTGATTATAGCAAAGCCGTTTTGGAAAGTCAAATGAAAGGCCACGGAAAAAGCGCATAAAATCAGCATTTTTTACATACTTTATGATAACTGTCCGCACCGGAGCCTATTCTATGAAACCAGCTTCTCTGCACCGCCGCATCCTGTTCCCTCTGCTTCTGTGCGGCGGACTTCTTTTCGCCCTGCTGTTCTGGTATTTTTCCCCGTTCTTTTCCCCTGGTGAGAACCGCCGGTTTTCCGCGTATGTGGAGGAACGGTTCCACTCCGAGGTAACCTCTTCTGCCATCACGCTCCACTATACCCTCGCCGATCCGGCTTCCCGCGGAATTGCCCCCGGCACTGCCTCGTTCGGCACGGTTTCCATCCCTGACCGCACCTCGTATGATGCCCTGCTGCAGAGTGTGGAAACAACGCTCACATCCTTTCATCGAAACCGCCTCTCCGCGGAAAATCAGATCACGCTCGATCTTCTGCTCTACGAGCTGAACTGCGAGAAAATGCCGGGCAGCACCAGCCTTCTTGCGGAACCGCTCGGTCCGTCGCTCGGGATTCAGGCACAGCTTCCCATTCTGCTCGCGGAGTACCCGTTCCGCACACAGCAGGATATCGCCGACTACCTCCATCTTCTGCAGGATCTCCCGCGCTATTTCTCCGATCTCATCGCACTCGAGCAGGAAAAATCCCGGCAGGGCGTGTTTCAGAATGACCTTGCGGTCGATGGCATTATCCGCCAGTGCAGTGCTTTTCTCGCCGACGCGGATACACCGGAAAGCCATCTGCTCCACACCGTTTTTCAGAATAAACTGCAGGCGTCTTCACTGTTTTCTGAGGCGGAAAGGAATCTCTGTCTGCAGACGCATGAAAAACTCCTTATCTCCTGTGTTTTTCCCGCCTACCGCTCTCTTTCCGATGCTCTTTCTTCACTCCGCGGCAAAGGAACACAGAACGCCGGCGGTCTTTCCCGGCAGGAAGGCGGACTTTCCTACTATGCGTATCTTCTCCGCAGCCGCGTCGGTGTTGACGCTTCACCAGAGGAGCTGACCCGCCTTTTAACACAGCAGCTTGCGGACCAGTGTGCCGAAATGCAGATCATTCTCGATCAGAATCCGTCGCTCTCCCTCTCCGAGCAGGCGCTCGTGCTGCCGTTCTCCACGCCGGAGGAAATGCTTGCCGATCTGCAGAATGCCGTTTCTGAAGATTTTCCCGTTCTTTCGGGTATCGCATACGAAGTAAAGACCGTGGATGACTCCCTCAAGGATTTTTTAAGCCCCGCCTTTTATCTCACACCGCCCGCCGATGTCAATTCACCCAACTCCATTTACCTGAATCCCGCGGATGAAATGACCGGCATCGAGCTGTATTCCACACTTGCCCACGAGGGCTTTCCCGGCCATCTGTACCAGACCGTCTCGTTCTCGCGCTCCGACCCGCTTCTGATCCGCCATCTCTACGCGCCGTCGGGTTATGTGGAAGGATGGGCAACCTACGTTGAATCATATGCCTGCCGCTACGCCGCACGTAATCTCGATGCAAACACGCAGGCGCTCTGCCGTCTCTGGTATCTGAACCGCTCGGTGCATCTTATCCTCTGCTCGCTGCTGGATCTCGGAATCCACAGCCAGGGATGGCTCCTCGCGGATGCGTCAGCCTTTCTGGCGCAGTTCGGCATCACGGATGCGTCGGCCGCTGCCTCTTTATATCAGTATATTCTCGAGACACCGGCGAACTATCTGAAATACTGTGTCGGATCGCTCTCGTTTTCGCAGCTCCTCTCGGAAGTGCAGAAACAGGAAGGTGACTCATTCTCATTGATCGGTTTCCATGAAAAACTGCTCCGTCTCGGGCCTCTGCCGTTTCCGCTCGTAGAAAAATATCTGTAAACGGTTCGCCCTGCTGAAAAAAAAGATCCCACAGACTTTCTTCTATAAATAATAGAAAGTTCTGTGAGATCTTTTTCATTTTCAAAATTCTTTAACCTAAATTGTAAAGAGATGGATCTGTCGGCCGCTGCGGATCAATAACAGAGGCAGAATCAAACAGATCGCTTGTTCTATCCTCGCCGCCTCCGTAGAGGTTCTGGTACAGACGGTATCCATCCAGGTTTCTTCGTCCCATACGCAGGTAATTGTCTCTTACCTGAACGAAATACTGGGAGGAATCTACGTTGCAGTAGATGTTGAAGCCCTGACTCTTTAAGTAAGCAAACTTCTCATTGTCCATCGTGTAATCGTGCCAGTCGGAAAGATCCTGTCCATGTGCAAAGATGATGATATCGCTTCCGCCGATGAGCGGTGCAACATACGTCAGCCATTTCTCGGTATCCGCCTGGATCGTCTCGATCGGTTTGTCGCCGACACGGATATGGCCCCAGGTATGGCTTGCGAATGTCCAGCCGTCTGCTTTGATCGCATCGGCTACTTTTTTCGCCTCCTCGCACTCTTTATCCCAGTCGAAATCCGGGTGTGCATCAAGCCATGCTACCTGATCATCCGTCAGATCTTCTCTTGTCTTGTAATCACCGTCGGTGCGGTATCCGAGGATTCCGTCGTAGCCGGTCAGTGCTACGGTTCCGCGCGCATTGTGGTATACGGCATCCGGATGCGCTTCGATAAACTGATCCATCAGCGGGATGCAGTCGTAAGCACCGGTCACAACAGTTCCGTCATCCTGAATGTATTCGCAGGTCGGTTTTCCGTCGTCGCCGACTACCATCTTGCTGGCAATGCCGCGTCCGTCGTAAGAGTGGTAATAGGAAAGGTCATCCAGAGAAAGAACGAAGGCTTTCTTGCCCTCCGGCAGGTAAATATCCCCTTCCTCGTAATGAACGGTTCCGTCATCATCTACGGTCTTTTTCACGAGATCGTTGATCGAAACCATGACATATCCTCTGTCGTACATCTGCTGGGTGATCGCGTTGAACTCATCCACGGTGGTCATCCACTGGCAGAAGCCTGCGGTCTGTGCGTTGTCCTGATAGAAAGCTTTCTGCGGATCGACTACAAGAGAATGATAGAAAATGTGGGTTACTTCGTTGACGTTGACGCGCACACAGGCATCTCTCGTGCTGGTGTACTCTGCTACTTTTGTGATGATATCCGCGTCGGTCGCTGCGCCCTCTACGCTCTGGAGCTTTTCAATGGCTCCATCGTAATCGTATGTCTGCGCAAGTGCATCGGCTTCCGCCATAATCTGTGCTTTCGTTGTCGGCGCTTCAGCACTTCCCGTGCTGTCCGATGATACGGAACCGTCCACCTCTGCTGTTTTCTGATCCTCTTTTTCCTGTGCTTTCTGCTGGATTTTTTCTGTTCCTCCGGCCAAAGCCCAGATTCCAATGCCGAAGATGACAAGCAGAACACATAGAATTCCTGTTTTGATCATCAGCGCACGCTTCCGCTTTCTTCTTCGGAGCTCCTTTTTACTGATGTTTTTTTTCTCACTCATTTTTCCTTCCTCCCAAAACAGCTTTTGCTTTTCTGGCAAATATTACAGTTTTACCGGACTGACAGAAATTCAGCCCGGACTCTGCTCTTTCTATTTTAGCTCAAAATACCGGTTCTGTCGAGTAGGTTTCCGGCAGGTTAAGAGAAATGTAAGAAAACCGGTAACGCTCTTTCTTTTATGCGCGCTGGCCGTGTGCCTCATACATGAGAACGGCGGATGCAATCGCTGCGTTTAACGACTCCACTTTTCCTTCCATCGGAATACGGATCAGGCACTCGGCGGCCTCTGCCATTGCGTCGGTCAGGCCGTTTCCCTCATTTCCGATCAGGAATGCCGTTCCTTTTGTGTAATCCTCCTCGCGGTAGGAATGCACGCCGTGCAGATGTGCCGCGTACGTACAGATCTTCCGCGCTTTTAAGCCTTTTACAAATCCGACCGCATCGTCGACGATCAGAAACGGCATACGGTAGATCGAGCCCATCGTCGAGCGGATCGTTTTCGGATTGAAGATATCCGCGGTACCGCGGCTCATGATGATGCCGGTGACTCCTGCGCCCTCTGCGGTGCGGATGATTGTTCCGACATTTCCAGGGTCCTGCAGATCCTCAAGTACCATCAGAAGCGGTGTCTTTCCGTTGTCCATCACCTCCTCTTCGGTGTAATGCGGCATGCGGATCACACTTAAAACACCCTGCGGCGTCTTCGTGTCGCACATGGACTGGAACACGCGGTCGTCCACTACTTCGTATTCTGTCCCGTCGGACAGCATTTCATGCATTTTGCTGCCGCTCTCAGACACATATACTTTTTTCAGCCATTCCCGCGGCGCTTCCTGGAACATTTTCCAGCCCTCCGCCACGAAAACGTCCTGCTCCCGGCGTTCTTTTGCTTTTTTGTTCAGCGCAATAATGTTTTTTACCTGTGCATTGCTGCTGCTTGTAATCATGAATGGTCCCCTCATTTCCTGTTTTTCATCAATTTGGCAAGTTCTTTGTTTTCGCCGATCAGAATCAGCACTTCCTCTGCGCGGAGCAGCGTCTTCGGATTGACCGTGACACGGATGTCTTCCCCGTCCTTGACGGCGATTACGTTGATACTGTATTTCTTCCGCAGATCCAGCTCCTCGAGATTATGCCCCGTCCACGCTTCCGGCACGGGAAGCTCTACCATGGAGAACGAATCCGACAGCATGAAGAAGTCCTGGAAGCCGCCGGAAATCAGGCTTTTTCCGAGGCGGATGCCCGTCTCACTCTCCGCCATCACGACGCGGTCCGCGCCGACTTTTTTCAAAATATTGGCATGCATCTGGCTCATGCACTTTGCGATGACGAGCGGCACGCCCGCCTCTTTTGCCTGCAGGGTGGCGAGGATGCTCGACTCCATATTTTCGGAAATGCCAACGATCACCACATCCATATTGCTGATGCCAAGAGATGCGAACACACGACTGTCCGTGATGTCTGCACGCGCCGCATAGGTAACAAGATCGGCAATTTCCTGTACCGGCTCAGCGTCTTTATCAACGGCAAGCACTTCTTTTCCTGCCTGCGCAAGTGTCGTTGCTACAGAAAAACCAAACTTTCCAAGTCCAATGACTGCATACTGTTTACTCATTTCTTTTCCTCGTTTTCTGAAATCTGTCCTGTTTTTTATTTTCCCAACTATCCAATCAGAATCCGCTGCTCCGGTCTCTGAATATCGACATCTTTTCTTCCTGTTCTGCGGCGCAGTGCGACAGCCAGCGTCACCGGCCCGATTCTTCCCATAAACATAACCAGAATAACAATCACCTTTCCCATAAAAGGAAGCGTCGGCGTCAGGGAACGGGTGAGGCCCACCGTTGCAACCGCAGAAATAATTTCATACGTACAATCCAGCAGCGGGCTTCCGGTTACGGAAATCAGCAGCACGGTGGCAGTAAAGACTGTCGTCAGTACAAAAAAGAAAATGACGACAGCGGTACGGATATTTTCTTCCATCACTTTCCGCCCCCAGGCCACCGTATCTGAGTCTCCGCGAATATAGGAGGCAACCAGCACAACCAGAATGGCAACCGTTGTCGTCTTAACACCACCTGCCGTTCCCATCGGGGAGCCACCGATGAACATGAGAACCATACTTACCATTGCAGAGCTGTCCGAGAAATCAGCCTGCGGGATCGTCTCAAAGCCTGCCGTTCTTGTCGTCACGGACTGAAAAAAAGCCGCCATGACCTTCTGCGCCGGTTTCAGGCTGCCAAGTGATGGCGCGTGATTCCAGTCCAGTGCAAGAATCAGCAGTGCTCCACCGAACACCAGAATCATGGTTGTCGTTAAAACCAGTTTCGTATGAAGCGTGAATCCTCGCACAAAATTTTTACGGGGCCGTTTTCCCTTCACAAGCTCCTGCACCCGCTCCATAACTTCCCACCAGACGGGAAAACCAAGACCGCTCAAAAGAATCAGTCCCATCGTCGTAAAGTTTATCAGCGGGTTCGTTACAAACGGAGCAAAAGAGGCTTCGCCAACGAGATCGATTCCCGCATTACAGAAAGCGGAAACGGCGTGAAAAATACTGTAGCCGATTCCCTTCCAGAAGCCATACTCCGGCACAAACCAGAAGCTATACAGAACCGCCCCCGCAATCTCTACGGTTGCTGTTCCAATCAGAAGCCGGCGCACGATGCCCACACTGCCCTTTAAAACCGGCAGATTATAGGTATCCTGAATTAATTTCCGGCTCTGCAGACTGATTTTCCGGCGCAGGATCAGAAACACCATCGTCAGGCACGCCATGATGCCAAGACCTCCGAACTGAATCAACCCGAGGATCACAATTTTTCCAAAGGTACTCCATGTCGTCGCCGTCGGAACGGTGACAAGGCCCGTCACGCAGACAGATGTCGTTGCGGTAAACAGGGCGTCGAGCCAGTAAACGCTTTTTCCGTCCGCCGCAGAAACCGGCAGGCACAGAAGAATCGTTCCCAGCAGGATTACCGCCGCAAATCCCAGCATCATAATCCGCTCCGCCGGTGTGTGCCATTTATTTTTGCTTTGTTTTTCGGCCATCGCTCCTCCTATTCTGCCGCTTCATTTTCTGCTTCACTGCTGTAGTAGAGCTTTCCGCTCTCACTGTCCGTCACGGTAATATCCGCAAAATATTCCCCGCAGGAACCCTCACACTGGTAATAGACGTCAAACGAAACCGTCATGTCATCTTCTCCTTCCAGGTATTCCGCGTGAACCTGATTTTTCGCGGTCCGCGTCGTTCTGCTCCACACTTTATCATCCGCAAGAAGCTCCTTTTTGATCTTCACAGGAAATTCACTGGATGCAATTTCGTGCTGATTGGACTCGTTTTTGATCCGGTAATAGAGATTCATGTACAGCCCGTCATCTTCCTCATGGAAAAACCAGCCGTAGATATCATCCTCCGCAACAATCGTCGGCTGGATCAGCTCAGCGTTTGTTTTGGTCGTGAATGCATTCATCTCATGCGTAAACTCATTCTGCATCCGGCGATGCTTCATCAGCCAGCTGCCTTCCTTCACACCGGCCGCAGCCACGGCAAGAACGACAGCGCCGATGCAAAGGCCAATGATTTTCTTTTTTGTCATTATTTAATTTCCCCTTTTCTTTTCGAAACACAAAAATAAGATACCCATAAAAACATACTTATGAGTATCTTATCAGTTTGCACATATAAAGTCAACGGAGCCGGTGGAGACTTTCCTGCCACCGTTGTGTGTAGTTTAAAATTATCCTGAAACGAGGAATATCCCCGTCAATGACGAGGATATCTTCGATGCTTGTGTTTAATAATCTGCTTAAAATGAGAAAGTTGTCCAGACTTGGCAGGCACTTGCCGGAAATCCATTTATAGACCGCCTGTGGATTTTCAAAACCCATGGCATTCTGAATGTCTCTCACGGTGTATCCGCTTTCACGAAGAAGGGATTTGATGCGGCTGCCAGTTTCTTTCTGCTGGATTGACAAATAAATTGGTTCCATCCTGCACCTCCATATGTTTAAGCCATCCCGAAACACAGTTTTATCTTATCATCCGGTACTGGAAAAATCCAGTTTTTTCTTCCTGTTTCTACACAACCCGAATGATCTGTTCATACAAAAGGATTTTCTTTTCATCTACATTCCGATTGTCATGATAATGGCCGAAAAACCATTTCTGAAATTGTACGGTCTGTAAAATTTCTTCGAGATATTCCGTCTCACGATCCTTCTGGAATAGGCCTTCGCCGATGGCATCCTGCACGGACGATGCACAGCAGTGGGTTACAATAAAATCCACCCGATTGTCGTGTGCTGCAAGATTGTTCCGTCCCTCTTCCATCTCTTCTTCGGATGCAAGCTCCTCTTTCCACCAGCTCAGGTGATTGATCCGGTACGGCTTCCAGCCGCGGTCAAAAATCTCATCTCAACGACTCTCTTGCATATGCGCTTTCTTTTTTACCGGAAGAAGATGTTTAGCTCTCCTGTTTCTTTTCTTCTATCAAATGATGATTCAGCCATTTTCCTGACTTAAACCGGATGGTAAAGAGAATGGAACGCAGGCTCCAGTCTGCCGCCATGCCGATCCAGACGGCGATCGGGCCGAATCCCCATACGCGGCACAGGTAAATACAGAGACTCACACGGCACAGCCACATCGTACAGCAGGATGTGATCATGGAGAATTTTACATCTCCGGCAGCCCGCATACCGTATCCCGGGACAAACGCCATGACCCAGCAGAGCGGCTTTGCAATTGTGATAAAGATCATCATCTGCATGCAGAGCTTTGCACTCTCTGCTTCCATACCACCGATCATCGTAATCGGTTTTGTCAGCACAAATACCAGCAGACAGCTTGCAACGATAACCACTTCTGACAGCCAGCACAGTTTTTTAATATAGTAGATTGCTTCATCCTTCCGGCCCGCGCCGAGACACTGACCGACTACCGTCATCAGTCCGATGCCGACACCGATCGCAGCGACACCGTTCAGGTTCTCAAGTATGTTTGTCATCGCCTGCGCGGCAATGGCAACCGTGCCAAGTGTGGACACAGTGGACTGAATCGCCAGCTTTCCAAACTGGAACATACTGTTCTCGATTCCCGATGGGATACCGATAAACAGTATTTTTTTGATCAAACCAAAGTCCGGCCGAATGGAAAGATACTGCTTCACAAAAATCGGTTTGCTTTCATCCCGAAGCTTCCACAGTACAACAACCGCACAGAAAATACGCGAAATTAAAGTCGAAATCGCGGCTCCTTCGACACCCATGTGGAAGCCGAAAATAAGAATGGCATTTCCGCCGATGTTCATAAAGTTGGAAATCACCGAAATCACCATCGGACTGCGGCTGTTGTTCTGCGCCCGCAGAATGGATGCGCCCGCATCGTAAAGACCGATAAACGGGAATGACAGCAGCGTAAACAGGAAATACACCTGTGAATTTTTCATAACATCCGCTTCCACTGCCCCGAAAATCACGCGCAGCAGCGGAACACGGAAAATCAGGCAGCCCGCGGATAATGCGACGGACAAAACTGTCATAACAAAAAGCACCTGCTGTGCCGAACGGATTGCTCCATCCCGTTTTTCGCTTCCAAGATACTGCGAACAGAGAATCGCTCCTCCTGCCGCCAGCGCAGAAAGCGCCTGAATGACTAAGATATTAATGGAATCCACCAGCGAGACTGCCGAAATTGCGGCAGAACCGACATTGCTGACCATCATCGTGTCGACAGTTCCCATCAGGGAAGAAAGTAACTGTTCAATGATGATCGGAATTAAAAGTTTGCGAAGATCCGTGTTACTGTATAAATGAGTTTGTTTTGTTGTAGTTTTCATTGTTTTTACTTCTGCATGACCTCATCTGCCGGATATGCTTTGCCAGCCCTGCCTTTTCCACACCTTTCTTTTTTCTCTCCATTCTATTCCATTTGACGATCCATTGCAATCATTTCGCGAATTTTGCTCTTATCTGATTACTTTTCTATCTCATAATGACTTTTTCAGTCTTTCCAAATCTTCGCTGTCCGGGTGTGACAAAGCACGGTCAAAATTTTGAATCAGCAGATCAAGATTGGCCGGATGTTCCGGGTTTTCTTTCATTTTCATATACCGTTCACGCACAGACTGCGGCATCTTTCCCTGGCACATATACTCACCGATGACCGTATTGCTTGCATCGATCGACTGTTTGACTTGTCCGAGAATCTTTTCAAAATAGGCATCACTTCCGCCAAATCCAGCTGTTCCAAACAGAAAAATCTTTTTATTTTTTAATTTCGACAGCAATTCTAATGTCTTTTGATCCGCATTCCCTTTGTCCGTCCAAAATCCGATATAGCATACGTCGGATTGCGGTACCTGCGAATCGTTTGTGCCAAAATAATCGCATTTGTCCTTTGGCAATGTTTCATAGATTGCATCAGCCAGCTTCTTTGTATTACCCGTTAAGCTGCAAAACAGGATCGAATAATGTTCTTTTATCATAGCCCCTACACCTCCAGTTCAGGTATTTATGTGGAAAATCCACTTTTTCGTAAATTGTATTACCTCTTCAGATCACATCTCGATTTCACTTACGCCGCATCCCGATGTTGCTTCTCACTATTTCCTCTCCGGCTTTTAAGTCAAGCGGATATTCGCAATCCGCTTAGAACTACTTGCTTGATTCAGTTAAACTTAAAAATATTAAGTCCGGTTTCTTCATCATGAACTCTGTCCACTCTTCCGTCAATTACCGTGATGACCAGCTCACAGGTTGCACTGACAATCGCTCTGTTCAGATGTCCTCCAAACACCTCGCCCTTCTGATTTCCGGCACTCATATGAAGATGTGCATAATATTCTCCATCCATTGTATTGATTGTACCTGTCAGTGATGTAATTTCATAATACCCCTGGAAGCTGTTTGAATAATATTTCTTTTCGTCTGTCTTGTATACTCCGACTGTGAAATCATTGATTGCTCCAAGAGCCTGGACACTGGCAAGCTTTATATTCTCCTTTATGGCAATTACCCTCAGCTGCTCCGATATTTCCTCGTCTTTGTCAATCCTTGCTACTATAACATTGTCAAATTTTCTGTATTCCATTTTATTCTCCTTTCTCTTTCCGCCCGGTCACTTTTCAGACATTACTGCAATAAACTCAATATTTATTCAGGAAATGCTCCCTGTTCGGATACTCCTGCCGATATGCCCGGAGGGCGGCTTCCCGGAGCAGGGTGAATTCTTTTTCCATGTGAAGCAGGCGAGGCGCCTTGAACACGATCACACTGATCTGTTCGGCGATTTTTTTCGCGATTCCTTCTTCGGACAATTGTCCCATGCCGAATACCAGAGAGGTAAATCCTCTGCCTCCTCTGCTTACCTGAATAAATTTCAGGAATACATTGTACAGTTCATCTGCAAGAATTTTCTGGTATCCCTCCTCTGACTGCATGGCTTCCGCCAGGCACAACGTAGAGAGAATCCGGGCTCCCGTCTTTTTTCTGTCGCCTCCCAGATCCAGAGAGGTTCCTTCCGCCAGATACTTCAGTTCCATCAGGCATTTGACAAATTCATCCTTCTGGAGCCTGCGTTGTCCGTATCGGGCCGTCCAGAGCCGATCCCGGTATTCTTCTTCCCAGGCTTCCTCCTCTCCGATATGTTCTTTTAAGATCTGTTGCCGTTTTGCCGGATCTGTCTCCTGATAAAAATCTTTGGTCCATGTATGTTCCATATGTTTTTCCTCATTCTGTCAAGCGGATATTCGCAATCCGTTTCGCTGCTTGCTTGATTGGTTTAAAATAAAGACACGTCTTCACTTACTCTTTCTGCCTGCAAACGCAGTCTTCCTGCTTACATTCCGGAATGGGAAATCGTCTCTTCTGCGTTCAGGTACTCATCGATGTTGCTGCCGTCTACCTTCTGATATTCCGAAAAATAGTACCGGCCTTCTTTCAGGCTTTCCTGTTCAAAGTCCTCTCCCTCGAACAGCTCCACTGCCATTTTCGCCATTTCCTTTGCCTGATCCACTCTGTCATTTAGGATGCTGCCCTGCATCTCTCCTGCCTTTACGGCTTCCAGAGCCTCTTCCAGGCCATCAATTCCGAAGATCACCGGCCAGTCTTCACGGGCATAGCCTGCTTTCCGATAGGCCTCCACCGCCCCCAGTGCCATCTCATCGTTGTTGGACATGACAAGTTCGATCTTTTTTCCGTACTGGCTGATCAGACGGTTCATGCGGTTCTCCGCCTGTCCCCGGTTCCAGTCCGCTAACTGATAACTTAGCTTTTCCAGTATAACATCATTTTTCATCAGTGTCTTTACGGAATATTCCGTTCTGCTGATGGCATCCTGATGGCCCGCTTCTCCTTCCAGAAGCACATATTGGATCTTTCCGTCCTTGTTTTTATCGACTTCCGAATGGCTGTTGATGTATTCTGCTGCGATCTCACCCTGCATGATCCCGGATTGTTCTGCATCACAGCCCACATAATACAGCTTTTCCCACTGCACCAGGTCTTCTCTTACCGGTTCCCTGTTAAAGAAGATCACAGGAATGTCTTCATTCCTTGCCATTCGGATGATCCGGGACGGAGCTGTCCGGTCCACAAGATTGATACAGAGCACATCACAGCCGGCATCAATCATCTCTTCCACCTTTTCGTTCTGTTCCTGCTGATCGTCGTTTCCGCTTTTTGTCGATACGATAATCCTTCGTTCTTTGTTTTCCATGGCTTTCAGCTGCTCCTTCAGTTCATCCGTCAGTCCATTGATAAAAGGATCATCCTGCGTGTAGGTTATCACTCCGACCCGCAGGGTTTTCTCTGTCTGGTCCGACTTGCCGGAACACCCCGACAGCACAAGCACCGCACTCCCTATCGTGGCAGATAATAATACTGCCACCCTTCTTTTCTTTTTATTCATAGGAATATAAAAACCTTTCTAAATCTTCGTCCATAGAGAAATTTTCCTTGCCAAGTACCTGATATTCGGTTATATATCCTTGCATTTTATAAGACCTGTGCTCGATCCTTTTGGTTATTTCTTCCACACTTTTATAGCCGATTTCATATCCGTCCGGCACAGCCAGCCCCTGAATGTTTCCGTTATCCAGAAGTGCAATCGTCTTCAGACTGTAACCCACTCCATAGAGCTCTGCCCCCTTATATGTTCCATTTTCTGCCTGCTCTCCAAACTCTTCCAATATTCCTGCATCCAGGATGACAAGAGCATCCGCCTCTGTTTCCTTCTTCATCCGCTCCACAATATCCTGTTCTTTTCTCCGGTAAATACACCAGCTGATCTTGCTTTCGCTGCCTTCCAGCGCCTCGTTCAATCCACAAATCTCAGCCTGTACAGCCTCGGACATTTTCCAGTCGGCGATAATTCCGATCTTCTGCTTTTTTGTTCTCAGCCGTTCTCCCAGCCATCTTCCGATCTCCCGGTAATCCGGCTGGATCGTGGGACTGGCAGTTTTTCCTTCTTTTACCGCCAGACCATCTGCAATCAGCAGATACGGTTTATTTCCACACTCTTTTTTCAGCATATTTTCCGTCTCATGACCGGGTGCCGGATATATGATAAAGCCATCAATATCGTTGTCCTTCTGTTCCCTGATAAATTCTCTTTCCACCTCCGGCCCGTCGATCTCTTCCGTATTGCAGATGATCATATGAACGTTGTTCTCTGCCGCAGCCTGCTTCATTCCCTTGATCAGGGCATCCCAGCGTTTGTCACCGGACTCCGGAAGAATCACCGCAATCCGGGGCTCTGCTACGTTCTGATCGAAAATCTTCCATACAAAGAATACTGCCAGCAGCAGCAAAAGAAACTCAATTATAAGAAATTTCATTCTGTTCTTTTTCATCCGCCCGGTCTCCTCTGTATGTATTTTTGTAATTCCAATGCTTCTGCGTTTTCCGGTGTATATGGGATTGCCGGAATACGGATCGTAACCCTTGTTCCTTCGTCCGGTTCGCTTTCTATGGAAAGTCCATATTCTTCGCCAAACATCAGCCGGATTCTGGAATGCACATTGATTACGCCCACGCCGGAACCGTGCTTCGGAACCTTGCTGTTATCCGTCAGAATATTTTCCAGGACTTCTTCCCGCATGCCCATCCCATTGTCTTCGATGGTGATCAGAATGTCCTCGTCTTTCTTTTTTCCGCTGACGATGATCATGCCGTCATCATCCTCATCCATATTTCCGACGCCATAATAGATGGCATTTTCCAGGATGGGCTGGATCACCAGCTTTACGATGCAGCAGTTTTCGATCTCTTCCTCGATTCGGAATTCTGTTTTAAACCGCTCTTTGTACCGGGCCAGCTGGATATTCATATAGCTTCTGCTGTGCTGCAGCTCATCCTTAATGGGAATGATGGTCTTACCGCGTGACAGGCTGACACGAAGCAATTTTGCCAGTTCAGAAATCATACGAACCGCTGCTTCATTTTCCTGGGCTTCCACCATCCACGTGATGGATTCCAGTGTATTATACAGAAAATGGGGGTTGATCTGGCTTTGCAGGGCATCCAGTTCACTTTTTCTTCGTTCATTTTGCTGCCGGATGATCTCGTCCATCAGTTTTTCGATCTGTTCATAGGACTTCTGCACAGAATGTCCCAGATGGCGGATCTCCGAGGAGCCGCCGATATAGATATCCGGTTTTCCTCCTGCCTCGTGGGCCTTGACGGAAGCATCCAGCTCCCGGATCGGTTTGGATATCTTCCGGGAAACCAGCTGGTTTCCCTCCAAAAGCATGACCATAAGAACCAGAACAGTAGCAAATACATAGTAACGGAAGTTCTTGTAGTTTGCCGCCTGCACACTCTCCGGCACAACACCGATCATTTTCCAGCCTGTATAGGCTACGCTGCCGACGATCACGGTCTCATTCTGACTGTTGGAATGGATCTCATAGGTTCCGTCCTCGTATTTTGCCGTTTCCAGACTGTTTTCTTCAAATAATCCACGGTTTAATTCCGTTCCCCGGGGATGATAGATCATCTCTCCGTCCTGACTGATCAGATAATAGTAGATTCCGCCGGAACAGTCATTGATCTGCTTCATCACGTCCCTGATCACAGAATATTTCATATCCAGTAAAAGAATACCGGTTTCCGGTGTCTCTCCCTTGTTGACATCTACATACCTGCTCAGGGAAACGACCCATTGGTACCGATAAGAGCCGTCCTCAAACAGCTCCTGGATATGCGGTGTGGAAAAGTGTATATTTTCAATGGCATCTTCCGCATTTTTATACCATTCCTGCGCCTGCACCTTCACATTTTTCTTTTCTGCCGCCACCGGCTCCGATGCAATCAGATTTCCTTTTGGGTCATACAAAGCCAGGCTCTGAATCTTATCGGAATTGGTCTCATAGAGCAGACTGAACTGCTCCGAGAATTCCCGGCTGGATATATCAAACTGCTGGACTACGTTGTAGTTTGCCCCGTTCAGGATCTGCCGGATATCCAGCAGATCTGCATTTAACCGGTCTACGGTAGCCTCCACGGTAGCTTCCGTGTTGTCTACCGCTGTTTTTTCCAGAGCCAGCTTGAATCGATGGTAAAGCAGCAATCCCATTACAATGATCGTAACCAGTGAAATCGCCATAAGGACAGACAGGATGATCGACTGTATGTTAAATACGATATTCTTCCGGGAATCCGGATTTCTTTTTCTATCTTTCATGTATTTTCCCTTTCACCTGTTCCCTCTTTTCTGCCTGATGTACTCTCGGAGTCTTTCTGTGCTTGCTCTTTCTGCTTTCCGTCTTTTTATTTTCCGGAAGCTCTGTATTTGGAAGGGGAAACACCGAATTTCTTTTTGAATACATAGCTGAAGTAGTTCGCATCCTGATATCCTACTTTTTCTGCGATCTTATAGCTTTTTTCATCGGTGTTCAGCACCATTTCTTCTGCCCTGTCCATTCGGTAATCGGTAAGATAGGAGACAAAGGACTGACCGGTCTCCTTTTTAAAGATGGACGAAAAGTAAGAATTGGACACCCCAAGATCTGCGCACACATCATCCAGCGAGAGCGCCGGTTCCATATATCTGTCTTTTACGATGTTCTGCGCATCGGTGATGATCCGTCTGGAGGTACTGTTTCTGGTACTTCTCAGTTTTTCGCTGATCGCCATAGACATATTGATGATCCAGTTTGTCATAGAGCTTTCATCCAGCTGAGTCACTCTTTCGTAAAGATTCTGTACATTTCCGGAAATTTCATTGAAATCCATGGAATTATTGGCACAAAATTTGAAAAAGCCGCTGACAATCTCCATGGTGGCCAGATTGTACTGGCTGATGGTGGCTGCATTCTTATGGAGCTTTTCTGTCTCTTTGATGGCTTCTTTCCGGATCTTTTCCTGATCCCCTACATGGATGGCACGAAACAGCTCCTGCATCTTTGTTTCTTCTAAGGGAACCGCCTTTTTTGACTCTTTGGGAACGATCTCTGCGATATTGATGGCTCGTTTCGTTCCGTACAGGACACGGTAGGATACCGCCTCTCTGGCTCCCTCGTAGGAAATACTGATATCGTACAGATTGTTGCAGACGGTTCCGACCCCTGCGGTAACCGCCGCCCCCATAATTCTCCATGCCCAGCGGCAGAACCGGTCACACTTGTCCGTCAATTGAGCTATCTCATCTTCTGAATGGAGTTCCATAATCAGAATGGTATTACCCATATAGATGAATTCCTGGCAATTACAGTTCTCCATCAGCCGCTGTTTGATCTCCCGTTCCACAGACATGGATAATAATAAGGGATTCATCCCATCCGGCACATCATTTTCCGAGGTATGAAAGATAATACAGCAAAACAAAGGTCCCTTCATATCCACCTGATAATCCAAAAGGAATCGTTCATAGTCCTCTTCTCTGACTCTTCCTTCAATCAGGGAAATGAAGAAATTGGACTGCAGCTTTGGTAATACCTCCTGGAAATAGTCTTCCAGTTTTTTTACATTTAACTTTTCTTCCCGTTCCCTGTCCAGTGTGGCTTTCAGCTTCATCAGGCTTTCTGACAGCTCGGTGGCGCTGATGGGTTTCAGCATATATTCCTTAATTTCCAGATGGACGGCCTCTTTTGCATATTCGAATTCATCAAAACCGGTGCAAAGCATAATGTAAATATTGGGATAGTCCTGGTTCAGCTTTCTTGCCAGCTCCAGTCCATCCATATAAGGCATCTTAATGTCCGTCAGCACCACATCAGGCTGAAGCTTTTCCACCAGCTCCAGAGCCTTCACGCCGTTGGTGGCACTTCCCACTACGTCAAATCCCAGATCATTCCAGCGGATCTTTTTTTTCATAACATCGATGACCTCTACTTCATCATCGACAAGAATCACTTTATATTGTTCCATCCTTATCCTCCTGTTTTGCGGAGCATATTATTGTTCCTTTATTATAGCAGAAGATTGCTCTCTGCTGAATGAATAGTTACAAAAATTTTGTAATTATTCAGAGCCCCATCTCGATTCCGCTTACGCTGCATCTCGATGTTGCTTCTCGCCATATGAAATTCCAGAAAAATAGCTCATTCATGTAAACATGATTCGCGATTTTTCTTCCATTTCGCATGGCTCTGAATAGTTACAAATTTTGCCAGAACAGAACAAAAGACCGCCCTGGTCATCCATCGGACGACCGGGCTGTCTTATATTCTATCTGTTTATGAAGATGTTGGAATCAAAAGTTTTTCTGACCCCTTTGATACCAGATTGCTACGTGCTTTGCACTCCTGGTATCTTTATGAATGTCTCATTATTTTTTCTGTACATATTTCAGACAGTCAAGTGTTACAGCTGCCAGAATAATGATACCTTCGAAGATGAACTGAAGGTTGGTATCAATACCCAGAATCGTCAGGGCATATGTCAGGGAGGTAAAGATCAGTACACCGGTTACAACTCCGGAGATCTTACCGATACCACCGGTAAAGGATACACCACCAACTACGCAGGCTGCGATGGCATCCATATCCCATCCCTGTCCGTAAGCTGCACTACCGGAACCAACCATACGGTTACATTCCAGCCAGGAACCGAAGCCATACAGGATACCTGCCAGCATAAATGCTCCCATTGTTACTTTAAATACAGAGATACCGGATACTGCTGCCGCTTCCGGGTTTCCACCTACCGCATACAGGTTTTTGCCAAACGTTGTTTTGTTCCAGATAAACCATACAATGGCAACTGCTGCAACAGCCCACAGAATGATGGTCGGGAATTTTCCGATCTGCGGAATGAAGGTATTCGGGATGGCAGAATCAATCGCACCGAAGGATACACCCTTGGTCGCATAGGTAACCAGACCGAAGATGATCAGCATGTTCGCCATGGTAGAGATAAACGGATGCATTTTGAATCTCGCCATGAAGAATCCGGCAATCATGGCAAATGCTGTCGTAAGGATTACACACATTAACAGTGCAAACAGTGCTTTCGCTGTAGCAGGCATAGCGGAGAAGTCAAATACATGTCCGAATACGGCACCTGTATTGATTCCGTTATGCATGATGATGGTTGCTGTAACCATACCCATACCAACCATACGTCCTACGGAAAGGTCGGTACCTGTTAACAGGATCAGACCGGCAACACCAAGTGCAAGGAACATACGCGGGGATGCCTGCTGTAAGATATTCAGGATGTTGGTAACAGTCAGCAGCTGTGTATTTTTGACGATCGGTGTGATGATACACAGTGCGATGAAGATCAGAATGATTACGATATACAGACCGTTTTTGTACAGGAACTGAGATAAATCGAAAGTATATCTGTAATTTTCCAGTTTCTGTATTCTCTGCTGCGGGAATGTAAATTTGGAAGCCCGCAACAGGTCGATCAGGTGATATTTATGCATGAATGCTTCATGTCTTCTGTCCTTGATCTCCTGAAGCTTCGATTCGTGAGCCATCTGTGCATCAAACAATTTATTTTTGAGCACATATTTCTCAGCCTTGATCTCTTCTGCATCCTTCAGAGAAGCAACCTTTTTCTGATGCTCGCTCTTCAGATCTGCTTTGATCTTCTCATATCTGCTGTTTTCTTCTGCTTTTGCAGCTTTGCAGCTTTTGTTTACTACGTCGTAATAATCCTTTTTGTAATGCGCAGCCAGATAGCTTTCTGCCTCTGCGATCAGCTTTTTGATTTCTTCTTTGTTGTCTGCTTCTACTTTTTTTGCATTTTCCAGCTCTTTTTTGCTGTTTTCAATGATCTTATCTCTCTGTGTTGCGGATAAGTTCTTGTTTTCTTTTGCGATCGCGATCTGTTTTTTCAGATCGCTCACTTTGTCAAAGCCGTCTGCACGTAATGCATCGATTTTTTTCTGGATTTCTTCCACATATTCATCGATCGGCTTCAAAAGCTTTGCTTCTTCTTCCGACGAAATAATAACGCTGTTTTCTGCCATTTCCAATTTTCCTCCTGTTACAGGTATTTAGCACTGAGTCTCAATAATTCTTCCTGGTTTGTTTCTTTGGTATTTACGATTCCGGCCAGACGTCCGTTAGACATAACACCGATTCGGTTGGTAATACCAAGAATCTCCGGCATTTCGGAAGAAACAACGATGATTGTTTTTCCCTGTTTCGCCATATTGATAATCAGTTCATAGATTTCATATTTTGCTCCAACATCAATTCCTCGTGTCGGGTCATCCATCATGAATACGCTCGGTGAACGTTCCAGCCATTTACCAAAGATAACCTTCTGCTGATTACCACCGGAAAGGTTGGCGATCATATCATCCGGTCCCATACATTTTGTATGCATGATCTTGATTTCTTCAGCCGTTGCACGCACCATCTTGTCATGTGATAATGCGATTCCGCTCTTATAATGCTTCATATTCGCAATGGTAGTATTGAATGTAATATCGCCCTTCAGGAACAGACCATTGGCTTTTCTTTCCTCTGTAATCAGAGCAAATCCGTGATCCATGGCATCCTTCGGGGAGGAGAAGTTCAGTACTTTTCCGTCATATACGATATTTCCTTCTGCTCTTGTACGAATTCCGAAGATGGTCTCCAGAAGTTCGGTACGACCGGCACCGACCAGACCATAGAATCCGAAAATTTCTCCTTTTTTAATATCAAAAGAAATATTCTGCAGTTTCGGTGCATATTTTGTTGATATATTCTGTACGGAGAGAATCGTTTCTCCCGGTGTATTGTCTACAGGCGGAAATCTGTTGTCCAGAGAACGTCCAACCATGGCGGCGATCAGTTCGTTCATATCCGTTTCTTTACTTGGCTTGGTCATGACCAGGCTTCCGTCTCGCAATACGGATATTTCATCGCAGATTTCAAATATTTCATCCATTTTATGTGAAATGTAGATCAGGGCAATTCCCTGTGCCTTCAGCTGACGCATCATCTTAAAGAGCTTTTCAACCTCCGGTGCAGTCAGGGATGATGTAGGTTCATCCAGTACAATGACTTTTGAATGATAGGAAATCGCTTTTGCGATCTCACACATCTGCCTCTGAGATACAGACATTTTCTTCATTGGCTGCGTCAGATCAACTGTAATTCCCAGCTTTCTGAACAGGTCTGATGTTTCTTTTTTCATTCTTCCTTCGTCGATCACTCCAACGGAATTCTTTGGGTATCTTCCAAGGAACATGTTATCTACAACACTTCTTTCAAGACACTGGTTCAACTCCTGGTGTACCATTGCCACTCCGTTTTCCAGTGCATCCTTCGGACCGGAGAAATTCACTTCTTTTCCGTCCAGTACGATGGTTCCTTCATCTTTCTGATAGGTTCCAAAGAGGCATTTCATCATTGTCGATTTTCCGGCACCGTTTTCACCCATCAGTCCCATAATGGTTCCAGGTTTGACATTCATGCTGATATGTTTCAGAACCTTATTTCTACCGAACGATTTGCTCATGCCGTTAATCGATAAGATATATTTATTCTTATCTTCTGTCATAGCTGCGCTTCCTTTTCTTAGTAAAGAAGGGTATCATTGCTGACACCCCTCTATAATTTCATTCATTTACGGTAACGATTCAGAAACCTCATCTCGATTTCGCATGGCTCTGAATCGTTGCCATTTACACTTTTATTCTGTCTCTAAATTATTTGGAGAGAAGTGATGTATATGCTGCTGCATTATCGGTCTTAACCATGTTAATTGCAAAAGCATCATACTCGCTCGGGTTTCCAAGACGGTTTGTGATATTGGACTCTGTCTGTCCGTCTCCACCGATGTAATCTACCTTCAGGTTCAGCAGATCATCATATTTCTCCAGCAGAGGCTGATAGGTAGAGCTCAGGAAGTTATCCGATGCGTTGTAGATATTCAGCCATACTTTTTTGGATGGGCTCTTGCTTTCATCCAGCTGTTTTGCAACCTTGTCGTAAACTTTTGTAGAATCTGTGAAATCGTTGTAGTTATCGGCTGTTACAGCAATATTTAATGCGTAGTAAGATCTCTCTTCTTCGCTGTATCTGTAATCTTCACCCTCTGTCAGGCAGTTGCCGGCTTCATCTGCTGTACCGATACCGGTATTGATATCTACACCGTCCAGTGCGTTACGCAGAACTCTCAGTGTCAGGTAAGCCTGAACGTCTGCATGCTGAGAAATTGTTCCGCCATATCCTTCACCGATTGCTGCTACAGCATCGCTGTTTGCATCATAACCGAAGGTAGGAACTTTGTTGTCTTTTGCCCATGCATTGAACATTGACATTCCCATACCATCGTTGTTGGAAACTACAACATCGATCTGATCACCGAAGGAAGCTGTCCATGTTCCGATCGCGTTACCAGCTGTTGCAGCATCCCATGTTGCACCTGCTGAGTTTTTCATTTCCTGAGAAGCCAGCTCACGGATGGTATATGTTTTTCCGTCTACATCCAGAGTTGCATCCTGCACAACCTTTGCTTTTCCATCTACGTTTGTTCCGGCCGGTGTAGAATCTACTCCGCCGTCTGCATCTACACCTGTTCCAAGTGCGGAACGAACACCACGTGTACGAGCGATAGAATCGTTATGTCCGATATCACCGATTGCCAGAACATATCCGATTACGCCGTCACCGTTTCTGTCGATCGTGTCTGCGTTTTTCTTGATGTAATCCAGAACCATCTGTCCCTGCAGCTCAGCACCCTGATTTGCATCGAAACCTACATAATAAGTATTTCCGTTGAAGTTCAGAGCATCTTTGTCCAGTTCGCCGGTAGCACTGCTGGATGGCTGACGGTTGAACCAGCACAGAGGTTTGTCCTTGTTTTCTACGCTTCCGCCCGTTGATGCCGTAGAATCTGCTGTTTCTGTTTTCTGGGTAGAATCTTTAGACTCTGATGTGGATCCTCCACAACCAGCCATGGATACTGCCATAGCTACTGCCATAATTGCTGCTAATGCTTTTCTTTTCATTTTTATTCCTCCCGTTTGGTGATTTTGCTAGATTCGCTTCGTTCCTAGCTGATGAATTCATTATAATCACAAGAGGCCTGAAAAAAAATAGAATATTTTTGGATTAGTTATTGAAATTTTTGGTTGTTTCTTGTCGTAATTCCCCAAAACTCCAAGAATCATGCAAAAAAGCAGTCCCACAGAGCGCAAATTACTGCATGACAGATTTTTGTCGTACCTCGGGTACGCCTTCCCATCTGTTTCCTGTAGTTTGCGTTCTGCAGCACTGCTTTTTTTGTATTATTTCTTACTTATGCTTTAAGCGGGGTAAGAGCTCTAAAATCCTCTTGCAGGCGAGACTGCATCAGCTTTCTGACGTTTTAGCATCTTTATATTTTCGCATCAGAATCATATAGCTTATGATCAGTAAAACAGCTGCACTGCTCCATGCACAGATCTCGGCATAGTATATTCCCTCTTCGCCGATCCATTTCGGCAGCAGCAGCGCAACGCTGACACGCATCACAAATTCCGCAATGCCGCTGGCAAGCGGAATCAAAGTATTGCCCAGCCCCTGGATCGCGGAACGATACACATGCAGCAAATACAGTATCCACAAAAAGACAGCCATGATAAACAAATACTTATATGCAATATCTAACACCTGTCTGATCTGCTCCGGTTCACCGGATACAAACAGAGACAATATATTACGTCCAATCAGCACCATCATACCGGAAATGAAAACAGAAGTGAGTACTGCCATATACGTACCGCTGCGCACACCTTTTCGGATTCTCTGATATTTCTTTGCGCCAAGATTCTGCCCTACATACGTTGTAATCGCATATCCATAGGAAACGGCCGCCATCTCCAAAATTCCATACAGCTTGTTCGTTGCCGTAAATCCGGCTACAAACAGAAAGCCAAAGCCATTGATCACATACTGCACCGTAAGTCCTCCCACAGAAATGATCACGTTCTGTATGGCAAGAGGAGTACCCAGCTTCAAAAGCCGCAGACTCATAGACGGTTGCCTGTAAAAATCCTCCTTTTCCAGTCGGATATCCCTGATTTTCCGTAATACAAGCAGACAGTACAAGGCTGAAAATCCCTGTGCAATAACAGTCGCCACGGCTGCTCCGGCTACGCCCCAGCCAAAAACTGCCACAAACAGCAGGTCAAGTCCCACATTGATCACTGCTGCCACTGTCATTGCAATCAGTGGAGATCTGCTGTTTCCAAGTGCCCTCAGGATCGCCGCAAAGATATTATAGGCAGCTATAATCGGGACTCCCGCAAAAATCAGCCGCAAATATAGCATCGTCAGATCAATAACATTATCCGGTGTCTGCAAAAATAAAAGAACGTGATAAACTGCTCCTTCACTTACCGCGAGTACAATCACAGACAGTAATGCTGTCATAATATAGCTTTTCGCCACCGCACATTTCAGATTTTCCTTTTCCCCTGCTCCATAGTACTGCGATACAAGAATCGAAAAGCCCTGTGTGATACCTGTCATGATGCCCAGCACCAGCCAGACCAGCCAGTCTCCGGCGCCTACTGCCGCCAACGCTTCTACTCCTACCACCCGGCCAACAATCATGGTGTCCGCCATCGTATAAAACTGCTGGAAAATATTTCCGAGCATCAATGGTATGGCAAACGTTATGATCAGTTTTCCGGGGGATCCCGCAGTCATATTCTTTTCATTTGTTCCCATAAGATTAAGAATCTCCTTTTCTCTCTTTCTCCTCCTGCCCGCTATTTTACATGGGACCCTTGCAAAACACAATTCTATTTTTTCACAAAGTTTTTCCGATATTTTTGGTGGCTATTACTTTCTTTTTCCGAAGAGAAGCCAGAGCGTGTCTGAAAAATCATTTCCGCAATCAGGAAGAATCAACCGATTGTATCGTAATGCACAGGAGGCAGCGCTATGAGAGAGGTAAAAAGAGATTTTCCTTGGTTTTCCATTACAGAGTATGAAAAAGAAGCAGCGTATTTGAGACGCAGACATAAGTTTATATACTGGCAGACGGCAGGTGGCAAAAAGAACCGGTCTTCTCATAAGCAAATTTTCCACTCATCGAGTGGAAATTTTACAATACCTAAACTACTTCTTGAATTTATATTTTCCTTTTCCGTGACCGGATACTGGTTCAATAATATCTGCCTGCACCAAATTGGAAAGATGTTTTGAAGCACCTGATGATCATTGTTTTCATCAGATTATTATCGCTTGTAAAAGAAGATTTATAATCTACAATCTTTGCAAAAAAACTGCGACATTTTTACACGTTTTCCAATCAAAAACCTGTTTTTGTCTTGGGATAATCTCCCATAGCTTCATTTCAAAAGAATTATCACTTAATCTCTGTAAACAAGCCACTCTGCATCAGAGCAAATACCGATGCAGAACCAACAAAGCCACAGCCTATCATTACTGCTTCTTTGAATTAATCACTTTCTTCTTCGTAATAATCTCATCTCCTTAATAATTCTCTTCATGTACTTCAAAATAGCTCTGTGGATGATTACATACCGGACATACCTCAGGCGCCTTAGTTCCTACCACAATATGTCCGCAGTTACGGCATTCCCATACCTTAACTTCGCTCTTTTCAAATACCTGTGAAGTTTCAATATTCTTAAGAAGTGCACGATATCTTTCCTCATGGTGCTTCTCAATCTCACCTACTGCTCTGAATTTTGCTGCAAGCTCAGGGAATCCTTCTTCCTCAGCTGTTTTAGCAAAGCCATCATACATATCTGTCCACTCATAATTTTCGCCTTCTGCCGCTGCCACCAGGTTTTCCTTTGTATCACCAATTCCTGCTAATTCCTTGAACCACATCTTTGCATGTTCTTTCTCATTATCTGCAGTCTTTAAAAACAATGCTGACATCTGCTCGTAACCTTCCTTTTTCGCTACAGAAGCAAAATAGGTATACTTATTTCTTGCCTGTGATTCCCCTGCAAATGCCTCCTGTAAATTCTTCTCTGTCTGTGTTCCTGCATATTTGTTTTCTGCCATCTCTTTTACCTCCGTTTTCTTTACTACTTTTTCAAAATCTGATGCCGGGTGCTTGCACAAAGGACATATAAAGTCATCTGGTAATTCCTCGCCTACATATTCATATCCGCAAATTCTACAACGCCATATTGTCTGACTGTCCTCTGTTTTTCCAACCTCCTGTGGCTTAGGCTTAATATTATTCTGATAATAATCATATGTTACTGAAGGAACATTGCTTAAAACTTCCATATCGGTTATCTCACCGATAAACATCGTATGTGAACCCAAGTCCTCTGTTTTAGTAACTGTCACAGAAATGTATGCATTTGTACCTTCTGTAATATAATAAATACCATTTGTGCCCCTGGCACACTGCTCAAAGGCTTCAAACTTATTGGTATCTCTTCCTGATTGGAAGCCAAAATGTTTGAACAATTCAAATTGTGCCTTCTGACTTAAGACTGATACAGTAAATTTTCCGGTTCTTTGAATCATATCATGCGTATAATTTGCCTTATTTACACAGATACTTAACTGGTTTGGTTCCGAAGCTGCCTGAATGGCTGTATTAATGATGCATCCGTTATCTTTTTCTGCTTCTTTAGCGGTTAATATAAACAGTCCATAACTCAACTTATACATTGCTTTCCTATCCATGCTGTTCCTCCTTTACCTTCTCCCTGCATTTCGGGCAAATGCCTTTAAATGAAATATCATAATCCACAAATTCAATTCCATGAGTGTTATGAATTCTTTCCAGTAAATCCGGTATTTGATCCATATCCACATCAAAAATTTCACCGCACTTTATACATCTTACATGGTAATGATTTTTCAATGTAAAATCAAATCGGTTCGGTCCATTCGGAACTTCAACCTTTCTTAATGCACCTTCCTCTACCAATATATCAAGATTTCTATATACAGTTCCTTTTCCAATTGTTGGATATGCTTCTTTTATAAATTCATACACTTCATTTGCCGTAACGTGTCTTCTCATTTCGTATACGGTATTTCTTACGAGATCTTTTTGAATGGTATTTCTCCTACTTGTCATTCGTCCTCCTTATTAGGATTAGTTCTTAATAAGGATTATATACCACTATTATCCTGTCGTCAATAAAAATAGTAATAATTCTCATTATTATAAAAACTGCCAAACTGAGCATCTTTTATCTGAATAACTATTTTATTTTGCGTTCAAATACATATTCTGAATCTGAAGATAAATCAGACCTAAACGAATATCCGAGTCTGTCAAATTTCTGAATCTCCACCGGATTTTCAATATTATTTTCCGCTATGAATCTGACCATTTCACCACGAGCCATCTTGGCATAGGTACCTTTTGTTACCAATTTATCTCCGGATAACTCACAAAATACAATCGTAATATATCTGTCCTGTGGTGTCAGATACTTTTCTATACATTTTGAGTATTCTTTTGATGCAAGATTAATGATAATCCTGCTGTCATCAATTACTGAGCGGTATAACAATTCTCCCCAGTACTCATACAGATTTTTTGCATCTCCAATTCCAACCTTTGCCTGCATTTCAAGACGATAAGGAGTCACACCATCCATTGGTTTTAAAATGCCATAAAACGCAGACAAGATTCTTAAATGATTTTGCAAATACTCAAACTGCTGGATTTCAAACACAGATGGTGCCATATATTGAAATGCAATCCCTTCATATGCTAAAACAGCCGGAGTAAGCCTGTTATAAAGATCCATATTTTCCAATCTGTTAAAGTTCTGCTCTGCAATCTTGTCATTACATTTCCAGATAGCTTTCAGTTCTTCTTTTGATTTGCTTTTCATCCAGTTTAATACTTCTGCTGTCTTATCAATATAGACAGGCAGTTCAACCGGTGCTAAGTTATCGGTATCTACAATCATCTTTTTTGCAGGTGATAAAATAATCTTCATTATGCCAATTCCTTAAGCATATTTTCAGGATCATCTGCCGCCTTGACTTTATCATTTGCCTTTATAATGATTCCCTGCTCATCAATAAGATATGTAGTTCTTACTACACCCATAGATACTTTTCCATAATTTTTCTTTTCTTTCCAGACATCATATGCTTCAATAACTTTACGCTCCGGATCTGCTAATAGCGTAAATGCCAGTCCGTATTTTTCTTCAAATCTCTTGTGAGACGCTACAGAGTCCTTGCTTACTCCGAGAATAACAGCTCCCTTCTCAGTAAACTGTGGATAACGCTCAGAAAAGCCACATGCCTGCTTCGTACATCCTGGTGTATTATCCTTTGGATAAAAATATAAGATCACTTTTTTTCCTGCATAATCGCTTAATTTATGCATTTCTCCATTCTGATCCGGCAATTCAAAGTCCGGTGCTTTTTTTCCTAACTCTAACATTTACTATTCCTCCGCTTTTGTATTTTCTACCTGTTTTCTTGTTCTTTTATTACCTGAAATCATTTTATGTCCCGTATACATAGACATGATCATACATATAAGAGTGCTACACGCAAAATACCTATGACCTGATTTGGATCCTTTATATCCAGTATAAAAAGTTCCAATCATAGTAATTAACGCTCCGATTGACCAATACTTATGTGCTTTCATTTTATACCTCCAAATTGATTAAGCTGTTTCCAAAATAAATATCTCTGGATCATTAACAATATTATACATTCCATCCATTACTTTTGACAATCAGGGAAAGAAAAATACTCAATCCAAATACAAAAGAATGTATCACGATAATTCTTGCATTACCTTGACGCATCCTTTCGTGTTGTATTTTTTTCTTTTCATTATTTTTTAATTTACAGATACCCTGCGTCATTGTTCCCATTGGGCAGAATGTACACCAGGTTCGTGGCTTATATGTCTTAGACACTGTGCTGTTTGGCTCATAAACCTCAACCTCCTTGTGCTTAGAGTATATGAAGTTTTAGCTTTATCTTGTAGTTTGCGAATATCCGTATAAATAGAAAAAGCCCTTTGAGAAAAAGATTTCTCCTCTCTCAAAGGGCAACCATTGTTGAATCTGTTACTTGCCCAATCTTTTCATTCTGTGTATAATTCATTTGGAACCTCCAGTGCTTGATTGTTTTGTTTACATCCGCCAAGATGCAACTCAATCATACCTTGAGGTTCTTTTTTATTCAATTGGCGCTTTTAATGAATTACAGGAATGCTCCTTCCTTAGAAATCATATTCATCTGGATCCAGTCCGGCATCTTCCAGTGCTTCTCTTCGTTCATCTACATCCATAAATTCCAACTCGTCTGGATTCAGTCCTGATAATTCTAACTCCGTCTGTACGTCAGAATCGTCTTTCAGTAGTTCATTTAAGAAGGTAAATTCCATTGCGCTTTCCAGTGGACTAATATTTCCATCATGGTTCAGATCAAACATACTTCCGAATATTCCTTTCATAGCAGCTCCTCCTTTAATCGTTCATGTATTCATAGTAATCGGATTCACTGGCAAACAAGATATATTTACCATCTACCAATCCCATGTAACCATCACCAGTGTTAAAACCTTTCATTGCCAACTCCTCCATTTCTTTGAATTTTATGATTTAATCTTCTTTGATGGTTACAGTGTATATCAATAGGTGGGGTATAAAAATCCCTGCTTTTTTATACTGCTATCCTTCTAAGACAAAAGGCCCAGAATACTTTTTCCTGAGCCTTTCCATCTTGTTGTTTTCAATTATAGATAAAGCTATTATGCAACATTCTGATTCTCATCATCTAGTTGAGGTAAATCTTCATCGCTACCAATTGCTTTTAAGCCTAACATTGTTACCGTCACTCCCAAAGCTAATGTTACAACTCCCCCAATCGTCTTGAACACTCGCTCATGAAATTTCTGCTGCTGTAAATATAATTCTGTTATTTTATCAGCTTCTTCAATCATTTTTTCAGAAAAGTCCCTTCTTTCCTCCTCTGTTAAGTTTTCTTGTTCCAGCTGATTTGCGAAGGTCTCAAGAACATACTGATGTGCATAAACTGCTTGTTCATATTCTTCTTTATTTGTTTCTAAAATTGTTTTGCATAACTGTGTATAATTTTCTATTGCTGATTCCACAAACTCTACATATACTGGGAACTGCTTTATTATTTCAAGCGCCACTTCCTTTTCCATATATGGAATCATAGATGTAAACTCCATCACTTTATCCTTTGTTAAATTTCGAAACGATTCAATTTTTAACGCTTTTTTTACAGCTTCTTCTGAATGATATCTTTTTCTTATTTTCTTTTCCATGATTATGTTCCTCCTACTTTGCTTCTTTGCGAATGGTGCCAATTTTTTTGTCACTTCTGGTATCTCTTCCATTTTTGTTTCTAATAGTCCCCGGTGGAAGACCATGCTTCTTTTCAAATGTTCCTACTCTACAATCACTTCTAGTTTTCCTCATGTTTTTTCTTCCTTTCATAATTCCGTATCAACAATGCGCTTGTTGTTTACTGATGCTTCAAGTATAATAAAATCTATAAAGAAAATACACGCACAGCATGTGGACTTAGCACCTGATAATCCTCATGTTCGGCGATATACGGGGAGGTTATTCTCATGGGGAAACAATCTACAAGAGAAAATAAAACAATTTATCAGATTTGCCGGGAAGAAGCCGGTCTTACCAGATCAGAAGCCAGCAAAAAAATGACTGCTGTTTCTGATTCTAAAATTGAAAAATTTGAATATGAAATGCAGGAACCTACACCTTATGATATTATCCAGATGGCAGACGCTTACGGGCGACCAGATCTCTGCAATTATTACTGCTCTCATAAATGCGAAATCGGTCACCGTTATGTCCCGGAAGTCGAAGTTTCTGACTTGTCCAATATAATCCTGGAAACCATTGCCAGTCTGAATGAGATTAATCCTCTTACCACACGTCTGATCCAGATTGCTCGTGACGGTAAGATCAGTGATGATGAGATCAAGGATTTTGCTTTTATCAGCAACAAACTGGATGAAATTTCTCTGGCAATAGATTCTCTGAATCTCTGGGTTGATAAAACAGCCGGAGAGCAGGGACTAAACATCGAATTGCTCAGAGAAGAAAAAAAGAAACAGAAATAAGTATGAAAAAACAAGGCAGCGAACCTATTTATGGTCCACTGCCTCTCTTTACATATGCTGTAACTGGTTTATGATGTATTCCGCTCTGCGGATAGCTTCTTCCACCTGATGTCTGGCATTATTGATTCGATCCTGCACCATCCAATCCACAACAAATCCATCAAAAAAATAATCTGCAAAGGATAAGAAGTCTCCAGTATTGATGTTTAAATTACAAGCCACGTTCACATCATTTAATTCCCTACTGAAATTACGAAGATCATATTTCGCCTGTTCCATATTTTGTCTGGCCTGATCCATCTTGGAGTGTTTCAACATCGTAGAAAAGAATCCACCGCCAAACATATCCACCAAGCCCCAATTTTTTGCACTGTTCAGGTTTTCTTTTGCTGTTCGAAGACTACTTAACGCACGTTGTCCTGCTTCAATCGCTTCTCGTTTCTCTTTTTCTATATCATATCCCATAATTTCTTCCCTCCCTCATATTTTTATGAGTTAGATGATATAAGTGCAATAATTCCGCCGATGATCAACAATGGAAATGCAATATAAATCAGTCCGCCAACAACCATTCCTATCAAAATCACCGGGAAAAATACAACTGTACAGAGCAGCTTTAAGATTCCCCAGGATGCTTTTACACCAAATATAAAAAATTTTCCAATAAACCAGATCATGCATATAGCAAATAGTAACGATAACATATTCTACTCCTTCTGACTCCTGTTATGATTTGAATCATTCATTTTTTTGATTGTTTACTTGATATAAACTCAGATGTATTTCTCACACCGATTTTACTACTGAATTCTAGGTTCTTCTCTATTTTTTCAATCATCCGAATTAACCTTATCCTCTGTGCTGTATCCATCTGCTCACCTCATTGTAACAGTTCTGCCTTTTGATATTGTCAGTATAACCGAACAACTTTTCAAAATATATACCTAATACAAAGAATTGAACATATGTAATTCTCAATTTTCGAGGAATAGTTGTTCCTCCTGTTCTTTCATCAAAATTCTTCATCACGGAATGCTTCCAGATATTCATCAATAAGATCCAGATTAACTAACACAATTCGTTTGACATGGTATACTGCTCTGACATCTTTCGCTAACTGTTGAAATATATGGATCCCCATGGAATAAAGCATTGCACCTTCTTCATAACGGACAAATTTCTTACGTCCTCCTTTGACAAGCTTTTCCAAATCCGGAACCTCGCTTCGGTTATTTCCCATAACGCTTCCTCCTTCTCTTCTTTAATTCTGATACAACCTCAGGATTGCCTTCTAAAAAATCATCCAGAATATTCAGATCCACAATGGCTGTCTTTCGAATCGGATAATTGGCTTCTGCTTTTTTCGCCAGTCTGACAAAAGGCCAGTAGGACATCTTATAAATCTTTGCTCCTTGTGTGTAATTTACAAATCTGCGTTTCTTACATAGCTTAATTGCGGTCTATTTAGCTTGTTTCTTGACTACTCAGGAAAAATATTTCTACCCTCGCCCCACCTGTATTTTCAGAATTTGAAATTTTAATACCTCCACCATATTTTTCAGCCACAGTTTTTGCAAAAAATAGTCCCATCCCATAATGGGCTTCGCCATTTCTACTTGTGTCATCCATAAAAAACTGCTCTGTGCCATGCAATAATGCTTCTTTTGTAAATCCTGATCCGCTATCCTCCACAATGAATGTCAGCCGGTCATCCTGCTCCTTTGCGTCAATATAAATGATTCCATTTTCTTTTGTATGCTCCACTGCATTCTGAATCACATTCATTACGGCCCGGAACATTGGATCATAAGCAATCGTTACCTTTTTATCACTTTGTTCCGCCTTCCAATCTATCTTCTGGTGATAGATTTCTACCAGTCCGAGTGCCTGTTCCTTTATATCTGCGAAAAAATCTTCTAACCTCACCGTTGTATAGGTAACATCACTGCAATTCCATGATTTTGTGACATCTATCAACTGTTTTACATAACTTTGTATCTGTGTTGTGCCGTTCAAAACATAAGTGATATTATTCTTCTGTTCTGTGGTCAGTTCAGTCTCTGAAAGTAGTTCTGCATTTCCCCGTACAATCGTAAGAGGTGTTTTAATATCATGCGCCAAAGCAGACATCTGCTGTTTCTTTTCCTGCTCTGTTTTCCACTGCTTTTCTAAAGATTCTCGCAATGCATCTCGCATATCATCGATTGCCGATAAACAGTCATCAAACTCTTTGATACCGGAACAGGATGTCTCATATTCCAGATTTTGATCCTTTATTTGTCCGATTGCGTCTAATACAGGCTGCATCTGCTTTTTGATTCTTTTTCCAAAACGTATGGACGGAATGATGATAATCGCTACCGCTCCAATCACAGACATAATAATCATCACATTCTGTGGTCCTATAAAATGCTCCCTCAAAAAAGCTGAATGATATTGAGGTGTCAGGCGATATTGCAATACAACATATTCATTTTCCCTTACAATTACTTTATAAAAATATTTCCCGGATGCGTTTCTGTACTTTGCAACATTCCATGCTATCTGTTCGTATTGTTCTGACAGATCTCCACCTATTTTCTCTCCATTCTCTGAAAAGATTACATAATCACAAAGTGCAGGAATCATCTCAGCAGTTACTTTATCCGCACGTAAAATCGTATCATATGCTTCATTAATCTTTTGCTCTGCATAATTCGCCGGATAGATACAGCCCACACTAATCAAAAGGTACAGCAGCAGCCAAGCAACAATCACCAAACCTACTAATGATCCAAGCATGACCAGTACATATCTCATAAAAATCCAGCTGAGTGCATTGCTTCTCTTTACTCTTCCCATTTATATCCAATCCCCCAGACTGTTTTTATCGGTGTATAATCATAATCCGCAAATTTTGCTCTTATATTTTTGATATGCGTGATAATGGTACTGTCATTACTCTCACTGTCAAAACCAAAGACCTCTTCTAAAATCTGTTCTTTCGAGAAAACCTGTCCCCTGTTTTTAGCCAGGAATTCACAAATTTCGTACTCCGCTTTCGTAAGAGGAAGTTCCTTATCATCAACCAATAGTTTCTTTTGAGATATTTGAATACAGACCCTCCCCAAAACCATCCGGACAGAATGTTCCCTGTGCTCTCTTCTAAGATGTGCATTGATCCTTGCCCGAAGTTCCATCACTCCAAATGGCTTTGAAATATAATCATCTGCTCCTAAAGAAAGTCCGTTTACCAGACTGTTTTCCTCCGTTTTTGCCGTAAGAAACAAAATCGGACAATCCACAAGTATCCTAATTCTTTTGCATAATTCGAAGCCATCAATTCCAGGCATCATAATGTCCAGTAAAATCAGGTCATAACGATGTAATTCTTCCATATTAATTTTTAGTGGATTACTTACTTTGGTAACCAGATGTCCATCCTTATTTAAAATGCTTTCTATCATTTCCAAAATTGCCGGTTCATCATCAACTGCCAGTATTTTTGCCATAGTTTCCCTCGATTCTATTCCGATATTCTGTTTCCTTCCCAGTGGTTTACCCACCAAAAATAGTATACCATACTAATCCCTGTAAATATTAAGCAACCTGGTATGAATGACAACCATTCACCTACACTAGTTTCTCCCAATACAGATTGCAGATAAGTATATGGTACTCTACCCGTCCAGCAGACAAATACATATTTCCACACATAATCTCCAAGTCCGGTAAGCATCAATGCACTAATTAGTCCTGATATAATCCCTGCTCCAATGGATACCCCTTTTCCAAACTGAAAAGCCAGAATCAGCTGCCACAGATAAAGTGGAACACTGCTTCCCCACAGCAGCAATGCTGCAAATATACATCCTTTCATGATTTCGATATCGCTTGATGCGATTCTTCCAAATCCAATTCCGAATATGATTGCTGTCAATAGGATAGAGCACAGACACAAAACCAGTAGCATCAACAGTTTCGATAAAAATGCTGCAGGTTTATCCGGTAAAGACAACAGGTTTTGAAAATTACCTGCATTTTGTTCTTGTTCCATCACACTTGCTGTAAAAATTCCAATAAGTACCGGAAGTCCTGCTCCTATTGCCTGATAAAATGCAATCACTTTCATATTTTCATTCCATGGTGAAAAAAAGTAATATATTAAAAATATAACGCTGGTTATAATCGGAATCAGTAAGTGTGCCAGAATCACAGATGTTCCTTTCATCTTTCGCAAGTCTGCATTAAGAGATCTTCCAATCATCTTATTTCACCTCTCTTCTCTCAAACCATTTCAAAAACAGAACCGTTACAAAAACAAACCAGATGATTGAGAGACACATTCCCGGAACAATGACTCCCGTATCCAAAAGAGGATTCCCTGCTTCTGCGGCAAGTCCATTTGGTAAAACATGAAGCAACGGGCACATCATTCGCATAGGGATTGCAGAAACAAGTACATACCAGATTCTGGTTTGTGATATTACCACACCGCTGACGGTAATAAATAGGCAGACGAACAGGTTTACAATCATTCCAAATCGTTCACTTAAAAATAAAGCTACCGGAATCTCCCATAACTCAGAAACCGTCAGAAACAATACTGCAATCAACGCTCCTCCAACTGGAACATGTGTCGTTAGAAGAAAACCTCCAAGCGTTGCTCCTGCAAACACAATCACATTAGAAAACAAAATCATGTACCCAATATAAATAATTTTCCCCAGCAACAATTTTCTTCTGTCTGTGGGAATAGTCATTAAATGATAGTATTTTATCTTTTTCTCCTGCGCCACAGAAAGATAACAAAATAGAGCAATCATCCCCGGCAGCAAAAGTGTATACCACCAGTTCCAAACACTTTCTGCATAAGCATTTGTCATCCCAAGAGTAAATATAAATGCCATGACAAATGTAAGAAGAGGAAATCCCCAGATAAACTTTTTTCGCATGGTTCTTTTGGCTTTTTGATGTTCTGCTTTTATAATATTAACCATGGATTTCACCTGCTTTCTGGTTTTTTCTTACCACATTCATAAACAAATCTTCAAGATTATCTCCCTGCTTTAATGCTCCTTCGTATCCTAAGATTCCACCTGAAATAATCCCGACTTTATCTGCAAGTAACTGTACCTCTGAGAGAATATGACTGGAGAGAATTACAGTGATTCCCTGTTCCGGAAAAGACCGGATCAGCTCTCGTAATTCCTCGATGCCTATTGGATCTAATCCATTCGTAGGTTCATCCAATATCAAAAGTTCCGGTTCTCCAAGCAATGCCATTGCAATGCCTAGTCTTTGCTTCATCCCCAAAGAAAACTGTCCTGCTTTCTTCTTTCCGGTGTTTGTAAGTGATACAATCTGCAAGACCTCATCAATTCTGTTTTCATCTGTACCAAGCAATAATTGTCTTACCTTCAAATTCTCTCTGGCGGAAAGATTTTCATAAATAGGCGGATTTTCAATTAACGCTCCTATTTTTGATAAATCTTTCCTATCTAAAAGTTTTCCATCAAAGTAAATCTTTCCTGCAGTTGGTTTCATCATACCAGTCAACATTTTCAATGTGGTAGATTTTCCCGCACCATTCGGTCCAAGCAGTCCATAAATCTGTTCCTTTTCGATATTAAGTGAAACATTATTTACCGCTTTCTGCTTTCTAAAATATTTACACAAATTTTGTGTCTGCAACATCATTTCCATCTTTACTATCCTTCCTTCCATATTTCATTTCTTACTGAAATATAACCTAACAGAAAAAAATAAAGATTTGATGAAGATTTATTCCCGTATGGAATAAACCATCAATTGAATATCATTATCAGAACTCGGCTTTCCACTGAAATCAGCAAAGCTGTTACAAATACGAAGTCCTAATTTACAGAATATCTCCGTGATTTCATCCAAACTATATAACCTTATAGGATTTCCTTCTTTCATTTCAGGCTTAAACCATCTTTGTCTACTACAGATGTTTCAATAATCGGTACCCCGATTGCAATATTTTCTATTTCTAATACCTTTGCATCCACTTCATCGCATAAATCTACTTTAGTCAACACAATGACAGGCATAGCCCCACTGTTCCATAAACGTCAAACTGCACACCATATCGTGCAAAGGCTCCGGTATCCTCAACCGTGTATTCCACACCATTCATTACTACCTTAGTTCCGATCGGCACAAATGGATTGGATGCATCTACAGCAATGGTATGGTTTGCAGTTGGATATGCACCACTGGCAGTTGGACCTCCGGACCATACACCACAACAGATTCGACAGTTACAATATCCACTGGTCACTACCTGTCCCAATGATTCTCCGACTCGAACATTTCTGGTTTCTGTCACCGTTTCTGTTCGACCTTCAGTATTCAGATGATATTGTGCTTCAAAAAGAGCTTGCAGTTCATTTTCAACATCTGAGTACGTCCAGTCCCCATATTTTGCAGTAAGATACGAGATAAGATGGTATGGATTATGACCAATCTCAGCAATGTTGTACTGATACTCGTCATAATTTGGATGTCTTCGTTCCATCTCATTGATCTGCTGATTCAAGGCACTTTCCAAAGCAGCATATCTGTTTTCGGCAGCATAAATATCCTCGTCTGAACTTGGATACGTTGTAATACCGATCACAGATCCAGCACCCTCGATAGAAGCACTGCAGCTCCCCAGAGATACCGCTATGACAAGAAAAAGAAGCGCAAAAATACCGATGCCTGCGAACATGGCACGATTACGCTTTATGATCTCTTTCAAGGCGATCTTTGCTTTTACCGTCATGTTCTCGACACCGGCAATGGTTGTTGCTCCACCCAGACTGCCAGCGGATTTTCCGGCTCTGGCTACCCGGTATGCGTCCTTATATCGTTTTTTCTGGAAGAAGCGGTTATAGAAATGTCTCTTTTGTTCGGCTTTCTTTACCGTTTCTGCATTCTTGACTCCTTCCATACTTTCTGCAGAACCAAATTTCAGTTTCTTTTCTACGGTAGCCTCACGATAACCTCTGCGATGGGTTTTCACATCCGTTCGTTTGCTTCGAATCTGAGCATGACGCAGACCACGTAACGCATCTTCTGTTTCACGCTCTACAAGTCTGGCACTTTCCACACCTGCATTTTCATCTGTTTCTTCCTCTTCGGAAGAGACTGCTTTCATGCCAGATATAACAGCTTGTGTAGCAATGTATTTCCCGGCTGTCCCTCCCGGTTTCATGCCAGCACCTTTCACCATCTGATTTCCTTCATCATCAAAAGATAATCTTCCAGCTTTTGCCTGTTCTTTGGTCATCTGTTTTTGCAACTGTTTCTTCCGAATGGATTTCTTTTGGCTGTTCAGATTATTATCATCATCCGGGATTTTTTCATAACGATGCAGTTTCTTTCGATATCCGGATACTTTTTCTTCCGGTGTAACTTCAACTGTATCCTCAACAGCTTCCTGTCGGGCAGAAGATTTACGGATTTTCTCCATCTGCAGTCGTTTTCCTTTTCCTGATTTTGAATCTTCATTCTCAGCCTTTTTCCGTTCCCGTTCAGGAACAAATTCTTCCTTATTTTCCGGACGTCCTCGACTCCTGTGACTGATATCTTTTACACTACCATCACGAAGATTTTCTTCTGTCAGACCATCCCTGGTCATCTTTGCGACCTTTTATCTTTGCCTTTAAATTCTTTTCCGGCTATAGGTCATCACCTCCTGGCACAACTTTTCTTTCTGTACTCATTCAGTTCCTGGCGTCCTATAATCGGTATACCAGGATAACCATCTGCCTGTGTCCTGATTGCTGGAGAGCTCGCCTGGATATGAAATACCCAGTTCAATTCACTCGGATCTCTCGGCCAGAAACCATTGATCAGCATAGCCTCCTTGAACTGATTGTTGTGCAGATGGATCTGGGTACGTTTATACAAAACTTCTTTCAGATCATCACTGGTAAGATGCGGATAGATTTTCTGTGCCGGATAAAAATTCCAGAATACCCAGTCAAGGATAATGTTCTGTGTTTCCAGCGGAAGTTCATACAGATGATGATCATCATTGACTGTATGAACACGGTATCCAGGCTGTGCATTTTCCAGATTTTTCATCTGAATGTAAGGATTATCCTGGTTCCACTGCCTGATTCGGATCTTATCGATTTCCTTCATGCTTTTCCACCTCCATTTCTTTCTCTCGTTTTTCAACTTCTTCCGGTTTTGTAGTCATCAAACTGTACAGCTTCAAGTTCTTATCGAACTTGTCCTTAAATGGAATAATTGTTGTTCCATAGAAAAGAAGTCCTTCTCCTTCCCCGGAATTCGTCACATAGGACATCTTATAAATCTTTGCTCCTTGTGTGTAATTTACAAATCTGCGTTTCTTTCCTTCCAGATATTTTTCCAAGTCAGGTGTTTTTCGTTTTTTCATGGCTTCCTCCTTGTTTCCAGAAATCTGTATATTACCAGATACTCATTTTATTTGGCAGGTACGTGAAAGGATGTTATATCTTAAAAAACAAAAAGGACACATCCAAATGGTATTTCTACCAAAAGTGATGTGTCCTTGTTTAACACTATATTTTCGAAAAATGCTCCTCAAAAATAATCGATATTTTGTTCTTTAGACATATAAGATAAACAGTCAGGAATCCATAGAACCCCTTATTCTATTCTCTTATAATCCGTACGTCGCCATTTAAACTTATACAGCTCCAAGCCGTTTCATGTAGCTCCATGTCAATCCGTGGAACCACTTTTCCTGATTGGACGTCTATGACTACCAAACCGAACTCTTTTTTCTGGATTAGTACAGCTTCGCACCAGCCGGAATATGGTCATCAACCATCAGAAGATGAAGTTTTTCTTCGCCCTCTTCCTCGTGGATTGCACTAAGTAACATTCCACAAGAATCAATTCCCATCATAGCTCTTGGCGGCAGGTTTGTGATAGCGATCAGTGTTTTTCCAACCAGTTCTTCTGGCTCATAATAAGCGTGAATGTCACTTAAAATGGTACGATCTGTGCCTGTTCCATCGTCCAGAGTGAACTGTAACAGCTTCTTGGATTTCTTAACTGCTTCACATGCTTTTACCTTTACAGCTCTGAAATCTGACTTGCTGAAAGTATCAAAATCAACCATTTCTTCGAATAATGGCTCAACTTTTACTTTGGAAAAATCAATCTTCTCAACTGGCTTTGTTTCCTGTGCTGCATTGTTTGCTTCATTTTTTGCAGAACCTTGTGATTTCATTGTCGGGATTAGCACTCAAAGTAATATCAGAACCCTGAACCTTCCTGTACTATCACTTATTGTCATTTAAAATCAGCGAAAGTGATATCCCTTATTATGAACCCTCCCTAGCATACAGCTAGTAGTCAGAGCGTAGTCACATTTAATTTTTGTGGTCAATTATATTAATTTCTTTTTTCTCGGCTTTATCTTGAAAAAGGATCTCTTTCTAAAATAAATCTCTATATATTATACATCTTTTCTTTTAATTTGTCAGTATCAATTCGCCTTAAAAAAACATCCAGCTTTTCTGAAAGATTTTTCATGGCCTGTTGATTTTTTGACTCTGTTGCTTCAGCATAAATATCCATCGTGGTTTCAATATTCGCATGTCCCATAATGGATTGAATTACTTTTAAATTTGTTTCATTTTCACAGAATCGTGTGCAAAACGTGTGTCGTAGATGGTGACAGGAAAAATGAGGAAGAATCAGTGGCTCTCTCTTTTCCCTTTTTGCCTTTAATTCTTCTTCGTAATTATAGTCTGATGATATTCTCTGAATTGCTTTGTTGATTGACTGCTGATGAAGTACATTTCCATAGCGATTTTTGAAAATAAAACCCGACATTCCATCAATCACTGTCTCATTAAATCCTGTTTCTTCCTGCTCTTCACGTACCATTTCAAAAGCATCTTTTACAGAATCAATCATAGGAATAATTCTGACTCCTGCTTCTGTTTTAGGTTTTGAAACCGAAAGACACTGTGTCGTATAATCGGAATCTCCTACTCTTCTGCTATCATATACAAGACTATGATTGATACTGATCGTGCGTTTCTCTATATCAATATCTTCCCATCGCAGACCAACAAACTCTGCTTTTGTCAATATAAGTCTAAAAAAAATTTGCTTTTAATTCGCAAAAAGCACCACTGTTTTCATCCAGTGATGCTCCATGCGAACAATCTTATTCCGTTTATGCTTTTTCTTCTTTGTAGAAAATGTCATCCATCTTCCAGCTTATCTCCATACGACCTGGTTCATAAATAAAGACTTTCTCAATAATCTTTGACAGCTGTATTTTGTCAAAATCCTGCAATGCTGCAATCTCATTTACTTCCATTTCTTTTTCTGTTGCTTCATCACATTTTTTCTTCGCTACTGCAATCTCATTCTCCAATTCTGCTATCTGCAAAGTGATTTCTGAAATACGGGAAGTCGTTTTTTCCAGTTCTTCCATATACCCTTCCTTGTCCAACACTTCTGAACGATAATCAGAATACAGTTTCATTTTTCTTGACGAGAGTCGCTTTTTTTCACTTTCCAGTGTTGCGATATTTTCTTCTTTCAAAATTGTTTTATGCCATTCACTTTTCTTTTTCTCAAGATTTTCCGAAATGAGTTGTGCCATATTTCTGGCTGCATCCAGTACTGTTTCTTCTGCTTCTTTCCTGTCCATTTTACTTTCCGCACACCCACTAAGACCGCTGATATGTGCCTGCATACAGCGATACCCAGTCTCTCTGCTGGTAAAACCAAGTCTTCTTCCACAGGTCGGACAAAAGAAAATAGGGCAGGCTACTCCTCTTTTTGTAAGAACTCTTTTCTGGTTAGTAAATGCTTTTTCATTTGCTTTCTGGAATAATTCATCGGATATAATTGGTTCATGTGCATTTTCTACAACAATCCACTCTTCTTTATCATTGGAAACCAATTTATTGCTTCCTGTTCTTGCCACTCTCTTTTTATTCCAAATAATTTTTCCAAGATACACTTCATTTTTGAGCATATCTGAGATTGTTGTGACTGACCAGAGTTTCTTTTCTTTTTCGTTTTCTCTGTGCATTTTTATACCTTTTCTGCACATATACTCCCGGCATGTAAGCACATGGGTTTCGTTCAGATGTTTTGCTATCTGTCCTTTTGTTTTTCCATCTGCCGCCATTGTGAATATCAGTTTCACTATTTCAGCCGCTTCTGGGTCTATAACCAGATGATGCTTATCTTCTGGATCTTTAATATATCCATATTTGGGAAAAGCCGGCATATATTCACCGTTTTTAGCATGTGTTTTCATAGCAGAACGAACTTTTCTGGACAAATCTCTGCTGTACATTGCATTCAGCATATTTTTTAACGCTACACTCATTCCTCCAGTAAAACCAGAGGAATTGATACTGTCAAAGCCATCGTTAATTGAGATAATTCGAATACCAAGGACTGGCAGGATTTTTTCCAGATAATTCCCCACTTCCAGATAATCTCTTCCAAATCTTGAAAAGTCCTTTATAACAATACTTTTTATACGTCCTGCTTTTGCATCTTCCACCATCCTCTGAAAGCCAGGACGGTTAAAGTTTGTACCACTGTACCCATCGTCTACATATTCAACTACTGGACAGTTAGTAAATTCGTCCTGTTTTTTGATAAATTCGTTTATCAGCATTCTCTGTGCACTGACACTGTTACTTTCGGCTTTTATACTGCCATCTACATCATTATCCTCCGACGAAAGTCTGATATAAACAGCGATACATTCTGTTACTGGCATAACTCAGCCTCCCGTTCTTTTGCATATTTTCTTAATTCTTCCAACATATCATCATACACCAAACGTACCGTAATAGAACCGCTTTCATGTATTTCGATTTTTTCTACAAAAGCATTGACCATTTCCTTTGTCAGCGTTCTCGTATTGCGGTATTTATTGATCAATGTTTCCCATTCTTCCTCTGTGTGAAAATTTTTTTCATATCCAACCTGATGCTTTAATAAAATTTCCATGTTATTCTGGATCTCTTTTTCTGTTTCCGCATCCTGCTTTGAAAATGTTTCATACTGCTCTGCATCAATAATACGGCACACATAATCCTCAAACAATCTTTCCCGGTGTACTGCCACTTTTTCCAGTTCTTTCCGGCATTTCTTGATTTCCCTGTTAAACACATCATATTTTTTAATGCTTTCCTGTCTTTGATTCAACCGCCGAATCAAATCTACATTTTCAACATATACATTGATATGTGCACGTATCACACGCAGTACATAATCATTCACTTCCAAATCAGTGATAGAATGTGGCGTACACTTCCCGTGGAGCTTATTATTTCCACAGTAAAACCTACGATGATTGCCTTTTGTTTTCCCATATAAATACATGGTTTTTCCACAGTCTGCACATACAATTTTCTGCTTGAAAAAGTTGAAGTCTCTTACATTATTGCCATTTGATTTACGAGCTTCATTAACCCGTTTTACGATATGACCAATCTTTTCCTGTACCTCATCAAAATCCTTTCTGCTCACAAGTGCCTCATGGGTATTTTTGATAATGATCCATTCTTCTTTCTGATTCATTTTCTGTCTCTGTGCTGCCCAGGAATCATTGGTAAACTGATTATGCACACTATCACCGGCATAATATTGATTCTCAAGGATTTTGTGGACTGTTCCTCCACTCCATGTCCATGTCGCTGACTTTTCATTTGCTTTTCCTGCTTTATCCAGCTTGTAGGCTTTCGGGCAGAGATACCCATCCGCATTTAATTTCCGGGCAATCTCTGCATAAGTCATTCCATCAATAAAATACTGAAATATCTTTTTCACCACTGGTGCCGCTACCGGATCTGGAATCAGCTGATGAGGATTATCCTTGTCTTTTTCATAACCATAAGCCATCTGACCGGAAGGAAATTCGCCATTTGCCCAGCTCGTCCGGTATGAACTTCTTATTTTCTTTGCCAAATCTCTGGAATAAAACTCATTATACACGTTTGACATGCTGATCAGCAGGCTTATGTCATCTCTGAACGAATCATAATGATCATTCACCGAAATAAAACGCACATTAAAGAATGGGAACACTCTTTCAATATAGCTTCCTGCCTCTACATAATTTCTTCCAAGTCTAGAAAGATCTTTAACAATAACACAGTCAATATTTCCCTCTTTGATGTCCTGCATCATCTCATTAAAACCATCTCTCTCAAAATTAGTTCCGGTTTTAGATATATCATAATATTCCTTTGCAACCACGATATCTTTCTGTTCTTTTACGAAATTATGAAGCAGAACCATCTGCGTTTCTATCGTATTTCTTTCTCTGTTCTTTTCACTCTCATAGGAAAGCCTTGCATAAAGGGCTGCATGTGAAACTTTTTCACACTGGTTTTCAGCTTCTGTAACCAAATTTTCTTTATTTCCAACATTCACATAATCTACTTTTCTTGATTTTCGAGCCATTTATACGACCTCCCTCTTTTGAATTTCTATTCTTCCGTCCATACCTGTGCTGACATCGCATCCCACCGACTGTATCTGCCGTAACAAAGATTGATAACAATCATCAAAATTAAATCTGACTTCAATATGTTTTTTGTCATATACTAATATCTGGTCAATCAGTTCAACAGCAACAGTTCTTGTAAGTTCCTGTATATTCTGATGCTCGGCAAAATAATCCAGCCAATGATATTTATCACTTTTTGATTCCAGGACTTCACTGATCTGCTGATCAATGCTTCGGACTGCTTCCTCGGCTTTTTTCCGTTTTTCTGTGTACCCGTCATGAAGCTCTTTATAATCTTCTTTTGAAATGATTCCTTCACGGAAATCCTCATATAGATAATCTCTTAACTCCCGGCATCGCACGGCTTCTTTTTCTTTTGCTTCTTTTCTAATTTCCAGTTCTTTTATATCCAATTCTTGAAATGGTACTTCATGGATAAAATCCATGATTTTTTTCATATCAAGGATATTTTCAATATGGATTTTTACCAGTTCCAATACTGTTTCTTCTAGTTTACCCATTGGTATTCTGTGTGCTGCACACGCTTTCGTAGCCGCATGTCTGGAACAGATATAGTAAGCGTATACCTTTCCTCCTGCCGGAACATCCCGTTTGATCATCATTGCCCCACAGTCTCCACAAACCACAAGTCCAGATAATGGATATACCTTTTCCTCGTTCGGAGAAGTCCTTGTATCTATCCCTAATAATCTCTGCACCAGTGCAAATTCTCGTTCTGATACGATAGCCTCATGGTTTTTTTCAATTCTAACCCAATCTGTCTCCGGCTTTTTCATCAATTTTTTTACTTTATGGTTTGGTGTTGTTCTTTTTCCCTGCACCAGAGTTCCAGTGTATACTTCATTTTCAAGGATTCTTTTTACCGACATGGCGCTCCATTCTGCCTGTTCGTGTGTTTTAAAATTATCCTGAATCCTTATTCCAAGACTGTGCTTGTATTCCATTGGTGAAAGAACACCCTGTTTGTTCAATGCATTGGCAATTGCTGTCTGGCTCATACCTGATAATTTCATGCGGTAAATTTCTTTGACGATACCTGCCGCATATGCATCTATCACCAGTTTGTTTTTATTATCTGAATCTTTCTGGTAGCCATACGGTGTAAACGCTCCGATATATTCCCCATTTTTTCTCTTTACTTCCAGGTGGCTTCTTATTTTGATAGAAATGTCACGGCAATATGCATCGTTAATGAGATTCTTGAAGGGAATCACGATTTCGTCTGCCTGACTTTTCCCTTCCAGGCTGTCATAATGATCATTGACCGCAATAAACCGCACGCCAAGTGCCGGAAATAATCTTTCGATATATTTTCCGGCATCAATATACTCACGTCCAAAACGGGAAAGGTCTTTTACAACGACACAATCCACAATTCCTTTTTTGATATCTTCCAGCATCATCTGAAATGCAGGACGTTCAAAATTAGAACCGCTGTAACCGTCATCCACCCGTTCTGATACAACAACTATATCCTTTTTATCTTTTAGGAAATTTTTTATCAGATCTTTCTGATTTGAGATACTGTTGCTTTCACGCTTTCCAGCAGTAGCAACATCGCCATCTTCTTTCGATAAACGAACATAAATGGCTGCATGATAGATTTTCTTTGAATTGTTAATTTGATTCATCTTCATCCTCCTTAGTTTTACCTTTCCATCAACATTGGTAAAACCCAGAGGGTGAGTCGATTTTGTCCTAATAGAAATGAGGAGTCCTGAATTCCTCGCCTCCATATTAACATAACTCTTCAGATTTTACCACCACTTTTTATACAGAAAGCAAAAGTTCCTCAAATGCATCTTCAAAAGATACTCCATTGTTTGCAAACCGTATTTTCACTTTTACATTTCCTATACAGACAAGATAGGGATTTCCCACTTGTCTAAGATATTGAGCTATTCTTTTTTCTTTCGTCTGATTCCGGTCAATCCTTATTTTTCGGATGTCCTTCAATTCCTTCAGATCTACATCATCAAAATCCGTTTCCAGATAGTTTCTATATTCCTCTGCCGTCATGCCCTTCTCCTTCCATTCCCATCTGAATCCGTACTGCTTTCAGTACCCGATCCAGGCTCCACTTATTTACTCTTCCGCATTTCTCAATAATACATTTCGTAGAAATGCTCATAACCTGTTCAGCCAGTGCCAGGCTTCCTTTTCGGATTCCCGTCATATCATATTTGCTGATAAATACATGTGTTGGCAAATACCGCTTCTTATATATTCTTGACGTCAGCGGAACTACTGTAATGACTGAACTGTATGTATTAGCTTTGTTGTTACTTACTACGATCACCGGTCTTACTCCACCCTGAACCGAAGTTGTCGGGAACATACCGAGATCCGCCCATAAGATATCTCCTCTTCGAATCGTCACTTGTCATCTCTCCAATCTTTTTTTATTTGTAAAGCATTCATAGCGCTATATTGGCTCCACAGGAATACGGCAGAGTTCCTTTCCAAGACGGAAAGCTCTGCCGCATAACCTCTATAGCCAATTTGATTATTAAACAGTGCTCGCTCGATTCTATTTATCCTCGATACCCCGAATCGTTACTCCCGCATATGCAGGAAGGGAATAATAACCTGCCCGGATGCATACTCCGGACCACAACCCGGAAACTCTCGTTTCCAGGCTCCAGCAGTTCATAGGTTTACCAGTTACAGACTTCTCAGGATCTGCAAGTGTATCGCATCTCATACATATCATCGCATCACCAGCCTGCCAGCTGGCTTCGGTCAGTGCTTTTTCGCAGCATTACGGACTGAACTAAAAATCTTTGTTTTGTCTTATAATCCTATAGCGGCATCTTCCTCGTGCTCTTTGCATGAAATGTCACGTCAGTTATTATTGGATATTCAGTTATCATGGTTCATTTTAGGAAGTCCTTTAACTTCCTCTAATTACTAAAGTCAAATGACTTTGGCAGATGCAAAAGATTTTGAAAAATTTTTTAAAAAAATTTATTCATATACATTTCACGCATCTTATTAAGAGTGGATTTCAGCTTGTATGACAGCATCTGTCTGGAAATCCCCATAATCTCCGCCATCTGTGTCTGTGTCTTGTTTTCAAAGAAAATGCCATAAATAATCATGCGTTCCTCTGAGTTCAGTTGATTGATCACTGTGTGAATATCCTGCTGTTCCATTTTTGTCAGTACACAGTGCTCCACATCACAGTTCAGATCTGGAAAATCCTCAATCATGAAGCCTTCTCCATCAATGGACTGACCGCTGTAAGGTACTTCTCTCAGCATCTTATCCACAACCTCACCCAGTTCATTCTTAATCTCAACTTTTTTTGCCTTGCTGCTTCTGTAAAAATTATTCATCGCATACGCAACTTCTTTTGTAATCTCGATCATTTCTCCATCAATATTTGCGTAATACTTTCCTTCGTAAAAATATGGGTGTTCAATATACATATCCGTTCCTCCTGAATTTGAAATCTTGTTGCTCGTTTCAAATCCAGAAGGCGGACCTCTGTTTAGGATCATGCCTGCTCCGCCTTTATCCTGCCGGGATACGCCCGCAGTTATTGGCTGAGAAATTCAGGCACGAAAAAAAGCCCCAGTAGTTTTTTCTTAACTACTGAGGCTTTCGTCTCTTTCTTGTATTCAGTTATCTATGCCTTCTTTCATCAGCATAATCATTGTATCAGGATAAAGTTCACAAAGTATCCGCAATATATTCCCATAAGTTCATATCATTATTGGAATCGTACATATTTCAGTATAAAAAGTTCACCGTGTTATTCTTCTACTTCTTTTCCATCTATATATAGTTGAAATTTATCAGGATGATTGACTACATCATAGTCCTTTCCGTATTCTACAGGTCTATATTCGGCTGTCATTACCGATTCCCCATCTTCAATATCCTCTTTCCATAAATAGATGTTCATATCAAGACTCGTCGCATATCCCCTGTCTGTGGAGAATTTTGTCGAATAAAATGAATCATCCTTGTACATCTGCAAAAGTTCTCTTGCAAAAGCTTCTTTATCCCCGATATGTCCCCGGTTAGCAACCACTGTAATATTTTCATCTCGATTTACGGAAAATGTTCCAACTACATCCGGTTCGCCTTCCTTATGACCAGATTCAGATTTCCCATAAATACTTCCTGCAGCAATTATCAAGATCACTGCTCCTGAGATCACTGCAATTATCTTTTTCTTCATATTTTTATTTTCCTTTTAGTTTTTTTTACTGCGTAATTGATTACTTCTTCCGGTGTAGGTCTTTCTCCTTTAAGTGTCATTTTCTTCCATTCTTCCTGCACGGCCGGATCAGGATTATCAAATCCTGTATCTATGGCTATCTGCATTTCTCTGCGTACTTCTTCTGGTGTCGTATTGTACTTTTCTGCAATCTTCTCATAAATATTTTTTTCTCTCATTTACCCGCCCTCCAGTTTCAAAGAATTATTTATAGTTCTTTAGAACTACTATATCATGATTATCACTATGAAAAAAGATTTTTTCACAAACGAATCCATAAAAAAGAATAAAAAAAAGAAGAGCTTAATGCCCTTCGATTTCAATGCCTATTTCATTAGTCTACCAAAGCTCTGACCGCATTTAAAATTCTTTTCTGCTCGTCCTTTGGCAATTTTTCTATCATATCAGATAATTCATTAGTAACACCTGTGACAGAATGTGTCACAACATCTATCAGTAGCGCATCAGCCGATACATCAAGTGCATTGGCAATTGCTACAAAGGTATCCAACTTTGTTACTTTCAGTCCTCTTTCTATCACACTGACATGTGTTGTACTTAAATTTACCAGCGCCGCCAGTTCTTCCTGTGTAAGATTTTTTGCTTCTCTTGCTGCTTTAATTCGCTGACCAACCGCTTTTAAATCCATCATAGCACCTCCTTCAGAACGATAATTCGGTCTAAAATTAGTATACTGATGGATAATTGAAAGATACAGAATCCGCAAATCAAGTTGTAGTTCTATAGAACTAATTTTCATTTTTTATACATGCAACACACAAAAAAGCCACCAGAAGAATTAGTATCCTCTGGTAGCTCCATTAAAATTTATCATTTGTTAATGTGCAACACTCATGCTCTCATCAATCCATTTCTGCACCATTTGAACACTCACATTAAGATAGTGGGCTATTTTATCAACTTTCATTCCATCCGCAGCCATGGATAATGCTGAGGCTTTTGCTTTTTTCAGCTCACCACTTTCAATACCTTCACTATAAATCTGTTCCATCTCACGGCACATGAATTCCACCCCTTTCTGTGTTTCCTTCAATTCGTATACTCTGTCAGCAAGTATCTTACTGTGCATATCTTCTGCATTCTTACAGTGAAGATCATGCATCAGTCTGCCTAATTCTGTATCCTCTTGTTTCTTAGAATTTACATAGATAATATGAGCTTCATCCTTAAAATTCTCACTGACTTCTTCGATTTTCCTGTCTATATGATAAATCGGAAGTCCGTATCCAAGTGCATCGTCTCTGGTGATAAAAATCACGTAGCTTTCCGGAAGGTCATCAAAATCCTGTCCTGGATTTAATGTGTTCATATCCATCAGACCACTATGATACCTTGCTCTTTTGGGAGATGCCCCTTCGTTGTCCTGTTGGATTTCTACATCCATCTGCTTGCCTTCAGAATCTCTGGCAACACAGTCCAGAATAGCTGAACGCCCCTGCAAATTCTTATAGTCTTTCTGCAGAACTTGATCAATCACTTTCAGATCCTTTTTATTCATAATTACCTGCAGAACATATTCTGTACATTCCCGTTTCTTGAATACATTCCGCATAAACACATCGCTCATGATGGTAAGGTCTTTTAAGATACCCTTGTATCTTTCGTAACGTGTTTCCAATTCTTCTGTTTTCACGATTTCTTCTTTCGCCACGTCCATTCTCGCCTCCATTCTTTGCTATGTCAGGATAGGTTCCTAAATGTCTCCTATCCCAATTTCATCTTAACATCAAAATCAGCTTTTCACAAGCCACTATTTTATCCTACACCACTTGAAAACAATAATTTCCAATCAGTTTCATCCAACTATTATATTTATTCTTTTCACACACCTTTCGGCAAATTTCATTTTCCATCAATACACAGAACATCTTATCATAATCAAATGCCCAAACAGCACCATTCACATGGTTTTCCACTGCTTTCTGATCTATGCTTTTCAAGCGTGTGACCATTTTCTCAATTTCTCCATTTCCCAAGTTACCGATATTTTTGCAGATAAACCGAAAGAAATTCAACGTTGCATATTCGTCATGCCAATGGAACTCTTCTGGATTGTTTTTAATTTTACTGACTCGCTGCTGTTCTTTGATTATCTGAGCAGCTACACCTTTCATCGAATCTTCGTATCTCATATTATTCACCTACTCTTCCTCAACGCCCAGTGACGGTTTAAATCTTTTATCCTTTGCCTGCGGTACCACGATCTCATAAAAATAAAATCCTAAATACCCAAGTGCCTGCTTCTTCATTTTATAAAAAGAAGTCCTGCCTATTCCCAACTCCTGTTGTACTTCCACATCTGTCTTATTATAATGACTGCAAAAACAGGAATGAAGGATTTCACTGAGCATCACACCATTCGGTGCATAGAACTTCACCAAAGTCATTCCCCGATAGATCATGTCCGACAATCCATAAATAATCATCAGATTATTCATCTCCCGGTGCATCTTTGGCACATTCAGCTGGTTGTTATAAATGCTCAGATAACTCAATACATATGCCATATCTTCATTGATTTTCTCCTGGCATTCCATATCCAGTTCTTCTAACACAATCTGATTTTCCAAAATCAATTTCTGATAGCTTGTCATCAATTCTTTAATATCAGTATAATGTCTTTCGATTGTAACTTCCAGATAATCCTGTGCATGACTTGCCATCTGGAAGGTAATTTCTTTCATTGATTTAATTGCATAATCTCTGTCTGTCATCAGTTTCAAAATCTCCTTATCATCATCACACTAACTGGCGGTCTTTCAGACCAGTTCGCTTTCCCCATGATTTTGATGGGAAGCAATTACTTACTACAACTTGCAGAATCGGATATCCAAAAGGCATTGTGGGAGCTGCCTTTGCTGACCGAAATCCATCTTCTTATGTAAAACCTGCAGGAATATAAAGGGAAAGTGACTATCCCTGCCGGTTAATAATCCAAATAATATCGTCTATACCAATCTCTCCTTATGCTGTTTTTCTCTCCATAAACCATTTATCCACTTCGTAAAACAAGTGGCTTTCCTGCCCCTGTATCATACAGGTGTACATCATTCCTACACCGCCTGCCTTTCTGCTGGCGCATCGCTCGATTTTCAAAATTCTGTCAATGCTATACTTTCTTCCATCCTCCCATGTAAAAAATATGGGAACCAGCTGCCCGTCTTTCCGAAACTCTGCCACTACATCTACATATACTTTGTTCATGCCGACACCTCACTATAAAATCTCGATTGCTCTTGGTGATGCCGGGATTCTGCGGATATATCCATTTTGCTCCAACTGCTTGATTCTGGAAAAAGCAGATGATGTTGATTTCACCCCGATCAACTCTCCAAATTCCCGGACTGTCGGCGGGTATCCATGCTCCTTCATATAATTCAAAATACATTGATAACTTTCTTTCTGTTTTCTGGTTAATGCTTTTTTCAAATCTATCCCTCCAATTACCTATGAAAATAACTGTGTGGATGGATCGTGTGCGTACCAGCGTCTAAGTGGGATAAGACTTTATCCTGATACATTGCCGCTCGCTGTATACTGAAATAACCAAACCGTCGTCTGATCTCATCTACAGTACGATCCAGCTTCTCTAACTTTTCCTTTTTCTCCTGATTTCCAAATAAATCCAACTGCACGGGAATATCATCTAACACAAGATCCGCAGCTCGGATTCCCAGTCTTCTAATGGGATGTTCCCATTTATAATTATCTTTAAATAGCTGAAATGCTGCAGTTACAATCTCGTTTGTAATATTCGTTGGCTGTCGTAAATGTATCTGTCTGGAAAAACTATACAATCCATTATCTCGAACTGTAATTTCTACTGTTTTGCATTTAAATCCATGTTTCCGCAATCGTGCAGCTACACTTTCTGCCAATGCTATTTGAATGATCCAGACATCCAGATCATTTTCCAGATCTCTCGGTGTTGTAGTGCTATTACCTATCGACTTTACTGGTGCTTCATATCCTTCCTTGCAAACCGGATCTTCATCCCAGCCATTTGCGAAAGCCCATAATACATTTCCTATTTTTCCAAAGTGACTCTCTAACAACTTTTCGTCTGATTCCGCAAGTTGCCCGATTGTCCGGATCCCAAATTTTTGCAATTTCTTATTTGTCTGTCTTCCGACATAAAGCAAATCTGACGCTGGAAGCTGCCATATCCTGTCTTTATAATTTTCTCGATTAAACTCTGTGATTGCATCCGGCTTTTTATAATCTGAACCAAGTTTCGCATAAATCTTATTCCAGGAAATTCCAATACTCACTGTTACTCCAAGTTCGTATTTAATCCGATGGCTGATTTCTCTTGCAATCGTCATTCCGCTTCCTTTCAGATTTCTGCTGTCCGATACATCCAGCCAAGCTTCATCAATTCCATATGGCTCGATCTTGTCCGTATACGCCGAATAGATTTCTCTTGCCATCTGTGAAAATCTCAAATACAAATCCATCCGTGGTCGTACAAATATGATTTCCGGACAAATCTGTTTTGCCTGCCATAATGCCATTCCGGTCTTTACACCTTTTTGCTTTGCAATATAATTTGCTGTCAATACAATTCCATGTCTGGCTTCCGGATTGCCACCGACTGCCAGAGGCATTCCGGCAAATTCCGGATGATGCAGCATTTCTACACTGGCATAAAAACAGTTCATATCACTATGCAGGATCACACGCTCACTCAAACTTTTTCACCTCCCAGCTGTTTCCTTCAACATGATGTCTTATCAATTTCTGTATGTTTAGTATATATCGACATTCCGGAGATAGTCAAGTAACATCTTGGTTATATTTTCTCCATTTTGGAGATTATTGTTGATTTTATTTCTAACATACGGTATAATGCATATAGAAAATTCAAATAGAAATGAGGCGAACAAATGCGTGATTTCGGGGAAATATTAGCAGAAAATAGAAAAAAGAAAGGATACTCTCAATCAGATCTGGTAGACCTGCTTTCTCAGGAAGATATTCAGGTCACTACAAAAGCGATCTCCAAATGGGAGACCAATGCACGAGAACCAGCTTTACATGTTTTCCTGACACTTTGCCAGTTACTTGATATCGAAGATATATATGAATCCTTCTTTGGAGAAAACCCATATAACATTATGAGTGGATTGAATGAAGAAGGCAGAAATAAATTGATTGAATTTGCTGATATTTTGAAAGCTTCTAAAAAGTTTTCTCCACTGTCTGCAAAGATTATCCCATTCCATCATCCTGTAGAAATTACCTGGGAACCAGTTTCTGCTGGTACTGGAAATTACCTGGAAGATTCTGTAAAAGAAACTTATGACGTAGGACACCTTGCTCCTGAGCAGACTGACTTTGGTGTACGGATCTCCGGTGACAGTATGGAGCCACTTTATCATACAGGCGATGTCGCATGGATTCAGAAAAAAGATTCTCTTGCTAATGGTGAAATTGGAATCTTCTATCTCAACGGTAATACTTACATCAAGGAATTACATGATGAGCCAGATGGTGTTTATCTGATCTCTTTAAATCAAAAATATCGCCCTATCCAAGTTTTGGAATCTGACTCTTTTAAGATTTTTGGAAAAGTAATCGGGAAATGCAAAGGTGCAGAAATTCCGGGATTCCATTAGATTTCAACAGCAGGTTCATGATCCTGATGATAACAATAAGAAAAGGAAGTGATTGAATGGCAATCAATAATACACTAAAAGATATTCGTGAAGAACGGAATCTCATTCAAGCAGATTTGGCTGAAGCCATAGGTTCCTGCAGCCAGACTATTGGCCGCATCGAACGTGGAGAACGTAATCCCTCTCTTGAGATTGCAATCCGGCTGGCACATTACCTGAAAGTGCCTGTAGAAGATATTTTTCAAGTTGAAGACTAAATCACAACAGCCAGAAAACCGAGGAGTAAAATCCCCGGTTTTCCTTTTGCTCAAAATCAGTGTAATCCTTTTACGAAGTCCACTGCGTTTTTCATATCTTCTTCATCCGGATGGCCTTTAGCTATACCTCCAACCAGTTTAAATGGTCCAAATGTGTCATACCCTTTACATCCAAATTTTCCAACCACACTGGCATGTTTTTTATCCAAAATCTGCTCTATGGATTTATAATTCGCACTTCCACCATAAGTACAGATCAGAAATATCTTTTTGTCGTCCGGTAGATTCTTCTCTGCAAATTCCAATATCGACTGATGAAACTTTGAAAAATAGATTCCTGATGCAAATCCAATCATATCATAACTGCTCAAATCTGCATCTGGCTGTTTTACAGCATCAATCAAATCGACCTGACACTCTTCTGCTATGCCTTTTACTAATTTTTCTGTATTTCCATGATGCACAGATGCATATACGATTGCTTTTCTCATTTATTTTCCTTTCTGCCTGCTCCATCAATCAGGTCATAACTCATATCTAAAAAGTCCAGTACCTTTGCTTCACTGACCGAACCATCCAGTAAAATCGTAATCCAATGCTGCTTATTCATATGGTGTCCAGGTAAAAAGCCATAAGTCTGAATAATCATATTTGTCATGTCCGGATTACACTTTACATCCATGATATCAACCAGCTCTTTTCCTTCTAATCCCAGTTTCGATTTTTCAACTGTCATGATCACTGCATACCATTTTCCATTTTTATGTCGGAGTACTGCACTGTCCGGTAGTTTACTCCATAGATATTCCGGAAGTGTGCCATACTGTTTCTGCACATATTCAAATATTTCTTCTTTCTTCACAATCCATTCAACTCCTGATTCTTCTGATATCCTGTCCATAATCTTACCACATTTTTGTTCCCTATACTACCTGTCAAATTCTTTTGCATTTTCCCGGTTCTCCTGACTTTAACTAATAGAGGGATAAAACAGCAAGGACAGGAAGTGAGGATACACTTCCGGGAAATCCCAATTTAGGGAACCCTGCCCTAAATTGAAAAAAGCTGAAAGCAACGATACTACTACCTTCTCAGAAAGGAGAACACGCCAATGGCTGAAAGAAAGAGAAGCAAAGAAATCCATTTCTATGTCACAGAAGAAGAACGGAAGCTTATCCGTAGAAAGATGATTGAATCAAAGACCAAAAACATGGGAGCTTATCTTCGCAAAATGGCAATCGACGGTTACATCGTCAACACAGATACCACTCCACTGAAGAAACAGTATGAGGAAATGCACAAGATTGGTGTAAATATCAACCAGATTGCAAAAAAGGTAAATACCACCGGAGATCTATATCCGGAAGAAATGCAAGAATTGAAAGAGATGGTGAAAGAATTATGGCGTATCTTAAGATCTTCCCCATTAAAGTAACAGACAAGAAAGCTCTGGACTACATCACAAATCCAGATAAAACAGAAGAAAAACTGTTAGTTTCCAGTTTTGGCTGTTCCCCGGAAACTGCAGATCTTGAATTTTCTATGACTAGAGAAATGGCAAAAAAGAATGGAATGGATAAAGGTGATAACCTGGCATTTCATCTGATCCAGTCGTTCAAACCTGGAGAAGTTGATGCCGAAACCGCCCATCGCTTAGGACAGCAATTCGCAGATGAAGTACTAAAAGGAAAATATGAGTATGTGATCAGCACCCACGTTGACAAAAATCATATTCACAATCACATCATCTTCAACGCTGCAAGCTTTGTTGATCATCACAAGTATGTTTCCAATAAGCGGAGCTACCATAAACTCTGCCGGATCAGTAATCGTATCTGCCATGAAAACGGACTTACCACCAGTATGCCAATCGGAGAAAAAGGCAAAAGCTATAAAGAGAACATGGAATATCATCGTGGCACCAGTTGGAAAGCCAAGCTACGTGTTGCGGTTGATAAGGCAATCTGGGCTTCCATCAACTATGAGGAATTTCTGCAAAAGATGCAGTTAGCCGGATATGAAATCCGCCAAGGAAAGCACCTGTCCTTCCGTGCACCAGAGCAGAAAAACTTCACTTATATGAAATCTCTCGGAAGCTATTATTCCGAAGAAAATGTTCGCATCCGCCTGGCAAAAAATCGTAGCAAAGTAAAAGCTCCAAAGCATCTGTCCAGAGAAGCCCGCCTGTATATCAATATCTCCACGTATGTTACAACCGGCAATCGAGAAGGATTTGAACGATGGGCAAAGCTCAATAATTTGAAAGAGGCGGCCCGCACCTTCAACTATCTTTCCGAAAATAACCTACTGAATTATGAAGATTTCCAGCAGCATCTTTCTGATGTTAATGCTTCTGTTAAAGCGGCTGAGCAGAGAATAACGCAAATCAACAGTGAGCTGAGCACACAGAAAATCATTCGGAAACACTGTGATTCTTACCGGCTTTGCCGTAAAGTGATTGAAGATTGCAGATCTGCTAAAAATCCAAAAGCATACCGAACCAAGCATCAGGCAGAATACCAGCTCCACGATTCACTAAAAAAAGAGCTTCAGGATCTCGGTGTTACCAAAATCCCAAGCTCTAATAAAATCCAGAAACGGATTGAAAATCTTGAATCTGAACAGGCAGCTACTGTCCGCGAAAAACAGGAATTACAGAAAAAACAGAAGACACTAGATATCATCCAGCAGAATTTCATTGCTTTGATGTATACTCCAAATGTAAAATCCGATTCACTTCAGACAAAACGAGAATCAGTACCTATCTCGAGAGATGAATGAGGGCACTTTGTGCCCTCATTCATCTTCTTCTGACTCTTCCCAAAGTTCCAATCTCATTTTTTCTTAATGTATAATGTGGCACATAACCAAATGTATAACATTTTCGATCTGTCCCTCCCTGCAATGGTCTATATAGAGAAGCGAACTGTCCGTACTACTCTGGAAGTAGGAGCTCTTATCTCAATTTCCATCCAATCGCTTTCTTACGAATACCAATGAAATCTGCATAAATACCAGGCTGCCTTATCAAATCCTCATGTTTGCCTGTCTGAACAATGTGACCACCTGACAATACAAAAATCTGATCCGCATTTCTGACTGTTTTTAGCCGATGAGCTATCATAATAACCGTTTTATTCTTCGTCAGCTCTGAAATAGCGCCCATCAGAAGATTTTCATTCTCTGGATCAACACTTGATGTAGCTTCGTCTAAAATGATGATAGGAGCGTCTTTCAAGATTGCTCTGGCAATCGAAATCCGTTGTTTTTCACCGCCGGACAATGTAGCGCCTCCCTCACCAATAACGGTGTCGTAGCCATCAGGCAGACTCATAATAAAATCATGGCAGCACGCCTTTTGAGCTGCTTTTACAACTTCGTTATGGGAAGCCGCTGGATTGCCGAATTTGATATTATTTTCTATGGTATCAGCAAAAAGATATACCTTCTGGAATACCTCACTGATATTGGTGAGCAGACTGTCCAGTGTGTAATCTCGAACATCTATACCGCCGATTGTAATTTTTCCATCGTCAACATCCCAGAATCGAGCGATTAGGTTACAAAGCGTACTTTTTCCGGCACCGGACGGACCAACAATAGCCGTTACGGTTTTTTCGGGAATAGAGAGGCTCACATGATCCAGAATCTTGTGTTCTCCATAGGAAAAAGAAACATCATCAAAAACAATATTATAATTTGGGGGATTGATAGGTTTACCATGTTCGTCCATAACGGGCGTGTTATCAATTTCGTTTACCTTGTCAATCGAAACATCCAGTAACCGCAGGAGAGAGGAAGTATTCCCCGCCGACTGAAGCTGACTAAAGAGCATAAATGATGCTACTGTCATAAGCAGGCAAATGGAAAGCGCCATCGTTCCATTCAGGTAAAAGTACAACCCCTCCACTATAACAAGAATACTTGTTCCGTAGAGAATGATTTGTTGCAGCATATTGTAAGGGACGAATGTACGCTCTAATTTCAGATTTTTATCCTTGCTGTCCAGAATTGCCTGTCTCATTTTGCTATTGGAATTTTGACCGAGATTAAAGGATTTTACAATCAGCATCCCTTGAACGTATTCCAGTACATTAGAAACGAGAGTCTCCTGGGCCTGCTGTCTTTGTGGCGAAACCGTTTCCGATTTTTTCTGTAACCGGCCGATGCACCATGTAAAAAGCAGAATCCCGCACAAAATCGTCAGTCCGATCCGCCAGTCGATACAGAGCATAACAATAGTAATAATCGCTGCATGGATATAGCCGCCTAATATGTTGGTTAGCACCATGGACGCATTATTTTCAATATCGCCCATAGTCGTAGTGACGACAGAAGTCAAATTCCCCAAATTGTGATCGTTGAAATACCCCATCGGCATATATTTCATGCGATCTCCAATATGAATCCGTTTCTCCGCGCACATAAAATATCCAATTTGCACCTTGCCGAAATCTGAAATGTAGCTGCAATAAATTTTAAGCAGCATACTTGCCAGGGTGATTCCAAATATCATCCAGATCATAGACGTAGTAAAACCGTCTGTTAAACCCGAAAAAACCATGGCTAATGCTCCAAAGGACATCATATCAAAAAGGGAGTGCAGGACAGAAAAAAGGATAGCTTTTTTCATTGTCCCCTGCATTTTCCCTGAAAACTGATAAATCTTGCTTAATGTCTTTATCATCTTCGCACCTCCTACGCCACATCTTTTGTGTCCATGTGCGCTTTCCACATTTCCTGATAGAGCGTACAGGAAGTCAATAAGTTTTCATGTGTTCCTTCGTCAATAATCTGCCCATCTTTTATGACAACAATTTTATCTGCATCGGTAATCGTAGAAAGACGGTGCGCAATCATCAGAACGGTTTTCCCGGCAATCACTTTTGCCATTGCCTCTTGAATTAAGGCTTCATTCTCGGCGTCAATGTAAGCGGTTGCCTCGTCAAGAATAACAATCGGCGCATTTTTCAGTACAGCGCGGGCAATCGCAATTCTCTGGCGCTCACCGCCCGACAAGTGACCTCCTGCACCTCCGACAACTGTATGGAATCCATTTTCCAGATTCAGAATGAAATCATAGCAGCCACAATCTCTGGCAGCCTGATATACTTCTTCATCCGTTGCGGATGGTTTTCCCATACGGATATTTTCTAAAACAGTTTCGTCAAAGAGATAGTTGTCCTGTGAAATATAAGCGATGTTATCCATAAGCTGTGACAACGGAATTTTGCGAATATCTGTTCCGTCTAACTTGACAGTTCCGTTTGTTACATCCCAAAATCCCGCAATCAGCTTCGTAATGGTAGACTTGCCGCCGCCACTGGGACCGACAAAAGCGGTAATGCTGTTTTCTGGAATAGAAAGGTTGATATTTTTTAGCAACGGCTTTTCGCTTTCATACGAAAAGCTGACGTTTTCTAACACAATATTGGAAGAATGAATAGACACCGGCGTTTCCGGGCGATCCAGTTCTTTTTCATCCAATACGGCGCACAATTCCTCGACTACTGATTTCATTTGAGAAATGCTGTCCGTAAAGTTCATGGCATTTAAAATTGGTGTGATAATACCCAATGACAGCACGATACAGGTAACAAATGCCGGAACGCTCAGGCTCCCGTTCTGGTACAGGACACAGCCAATAGGAAGAACACACACTAACACACTGGGCCAGATTGTAACAAGCATGGATTTGTAAAGCTGCACGCTTTTCATCCAGTTCACAGCATAGGCCGCATTATCTTCAACGGCATCTGAATATTTCTGGTAAGAATTAGCAGACTGATTAAACGCCTTAATGACTTCTATTCCGCCGATATACTCAACCACAGTGCTGGTCATTTTACGCACGCGCATAATAAGACCCTGGAATTTTTCTTCATATCCATTTGCCATTCCCTTATAGCACAACATACCAATCGGCAGGGTAATCAATGCAGCCAGCGCCATTCTCCAATCCAAAAACAGTAGGTAAATCAGAATACAAATCGGAATACAGAGATTCGCTGTCAGCTCCGGTACTAAATGCGCAAGGGTCGTTTCCATTCCCTCCACACGATCTACCAAGACATTTTTTAATTCTCCCGATGGGGTGTTAATCATATAGCCCATCGGAACCCTGGTAAGTTTATCTGCTAGTTTCAGGCGGATCTCCGCCAGAGTTGCGAAAGTGGCCGTATGGGAAACTAAAGTAGAGAAATTTGCAAAGCATACTTTCCCAAGGAAACCAATTCCCGCAATCAGACACCACTCCATATAGACGGACACAGATGTCTCTCCATCCATCAAGAGAATCACAATTTTTGAAACTGCAAAAAACGGCAGCAATCCGGCGGCAACACCCAGGATTGCCAAAATCACTGAAAGAACATATTCACCCTTATATGGAGCGGCAAGTTCCATCAGTCTGGACATGGGATTATCTTTCTTGTCCATTTCACATACGCTCCTTTTCATAAAAATAGAGGTTGGTTAAACACTTCTAACCAACCTCTATTATATCTATTCGGCTATTTTCTGCCACTCTGATAGGGCGTTAAACCCTCCATTTAGACATTGGATTATATTTATTCCGCAGGCTGTACGTTATCGATCTCAAAGAACTGTGGCACGCTGGAGAAAGTATATCCGGCGATTTTGGAGGAATTATATACAACCAGATCCTTAGAATAGGAGATCGGAAGGTCAATCACATTGTCGTTGGAAACATTCAGTGCAGTAGCAATCGCACTCTGAACCACTTCGGGATCAGCAGAGGTGGAGAACGCATTTACCGCATCCGAATAGCTCTGGAAATCCTCAAGTGCCTGCAAGGAAATAGCATGAGGATCAGCACCGAGGGATTCCTGCAGGAACTTGTGCGGTTCAGTATAAGACCCTTCTGTATTCCATGTTGTAATGTCATAATTTCCTGCAACGCCTTCGGTCCACCAGGTCATCTGATCCTGGCCGGTAGTGGTTACGTCAATACCAACCTCTGCAAGCTGGGTCTTAATTGCAAGAGCCATGTCCTGTGCAAGAGAAAGATCAGTCCAATAGGTGTAATTCAGGGAAAGCTGCTGTCCATCTTTTTCACGGATACCAGTGCTTTCATTCATCACCCATCCAGCTTCATCCAGAAGTGCATTTGCTTTATCCAGATCATAGCTCCATGTGCTGTTATAAGTAATGTCTGTGTAGGGCGCTCCGGGTGCAAACAGGCTGGTGGCCGGAGTTTCGTATCCATAGGTCAGGCCCTTGGTGATTTCTTCCTTATTGACAGCGTATGCAATCGCCTGGCGAACCTTAAGATCGCTCAAAATTTCGCTGGACGCATTCAGAACCAGGTTCCGGGTCAGGGTATTTCCATCATTGATTGCGCCCTCGATTCCATCCAGAGAAAGAGCCTGATTGTAGTCGTCATAGCTGAGAAGGTCAGCACCATAAATCAGGTCAACCTCACCGGTCTGTAATGCTTGAAGTCTGGAAGATGCCTCCGGGATATACTTTATGACAACTTCGTCATAGTAAGGAGCTTCACCCCAATAGTTTTCATTTCTGACAAAACGGGTGCAGTCGCCGGAAATCATTTCTTCGCGGATGTACGGACCGGTGCCGACAACATCTGTGAATGTCTGGAAGTTTTCAGCTTCAAACACATTCGGGGACATCATGCCGGCAACATTCTGGAAGCAGAAGTCATTGATATAAGAGAAGCAGGGAGCGGCATAATGAACAGCCACCGTGTACTCGTCAACAACCTCTACGCTTTCAATGTTGTAAATGCCTTTAATACCGCTAAAATTGGGGTTGGAGCGGTCAAAATCCAGAATTGCCTTTACGCTCTCCGCATTAAAAGCGGCTCCATCTGTAAAAGAAACATCCTGACGGAGTTTAAAGGTAAGGACAGTATTTGTGTCATCCCATCCCCATTCCTCGGCCAGTTCGGGAACAATTTCCCCGTCCTCGTAGGCAACCAAAGTCTCATAGACCAGACCGCAGGCGATATTATTCTCCTTGTTCATGGTCAGTGTCGTAAGGTTGTCCAGTTCCTTTGCTGTGACGATTGTCAGCACCTTCGCTTCGTTTTCATTAGCCGCTTGCGTCTGCTCGCTGTCAGTCTGCGTCTGCTCGGAGGTATCGCTCTGACCGCAGCCAACCATGGACAGAAGCATACTCACGCCCAATGCAGCGGCGAGAAGTTTCTTGTAAATCTGTTTCATGTTATCCTTGTCCTTTCTGGTTTGATAATTGATCTATTAGATAACCTTGCTCGGCGATCCGTCCCTCCTGCATGATGATAATCCGATTCGCAATACGCATTGCATCCTTTCTGCTATGCGTAATGAAAATGCAGGAGCTGTCGGATAGCTTCACAAAGTTCTCTACTAAAGTAAGTACGGCGTCTGCCGAAATCAGGTCAAGCCCGCTGGTTACTTCATCCATGATTAAGTAATCAGGTTCCACGGCAATCGCCCGAAGCAAAGAGAGCCGCCTCTGTTCGCCGCCCGAAAGCTGACGGACAGGCGTTTCCAAAAGCCCATAATCCATGTGTACGGCATCCATCAAATCTAAAATATGTTTTTTTCTTTCGGCTCTTTTCTTATCAGTTAAGTTCACCAGTGCTTCTTCTACATTTGCGTATGCAGACCTGGCAGGATTTAAAGTGCCGGAAGAATCCTGAAAAACAGCCTGTATTTTTTTACGGTGCTGTTTCCATGTTCGATAATTCCAACAGGTTATATCTTCACCATCCAGTAATATTTTGCCAGAAGTTGGTTTCTCAATGCCGATCAGAAGTCTTGCCAGCGTGCTTTTTCCCGATCCGCTTTCTCCCTCAATAGCAAGACTTTCACCTTTACAAAGGTGGAGGTTGATGTCCGAAAGCGCATTAAAATCTCCCTGATTCGCATTATGATATACCTGATTTACATTCTGGATTACAATTTCTCCCATTTCCATTCACCCCGACTTTCCCTATGGCTCAACGCGGAAAATTGTTTCATCCAGTCTGTCTGCGGACTTGACAAGAGTTTATCCATCGTTCCATGCTCAATAATTTTTCCAGCTCCCAGAACATAAACGTTCTGACATAAGTTTTTAAGTGCGGCCACATCATGGGATACAAATAATATGCCTTTGTCCTTCATTTGCTCCTGCATGATGAGAAGCAACAAATCCCTGTTTTCTTCATCCAATGCAGCGGTTGGTTCATCGGCTAAAACATAATCCGGCGACATTCCCAATAAGATTGCCGCAGCTACTCGTTGTAGCATTCCGCCTGATAGTTCAGACGGATACGCACCCAAAATCCGATCCGTGTCTTTTAGATTTACGGAAACCAGTTTCTCTTTCGCCAGGTCAGTTGCTTCACTTGTATTCAAATGCAAACGATTGACAAAGGTTTCCCGCATCTGATAACCGATTTTTAATCGGCTGTCAAAAGCCGTCATAGGGTTCTGGGGGATAAATCCAAGCTTCTTCCCACAAAGCTCACGATGTGACTTGCGGGAAAGATGTGATAAATCTATATCGTCCAACAAAATTTTCCCGGCATCAATATGACAGCTTGTGTGAAGCATTCCCAAAATGCTCCGCAGCAAAGTTGTTTTTCCAGAGCCGCTTTTACCTGTAAGTCCAATCACACGGCCTGCAGGAATTTCCATAGATATGTCTTTCAGAAGGTAGCGGCCTGACCGTTCCTTGACATCTAACTGTTCAATTTTTAACATCACTCTGCCTCCTTCGTTGTCAACTGCCTGCCAATGACGTTAAAGCAGAGTGTCGATAAAATTACCGCCCCTATTGGATAGAGAATCATGGTCGGGTGAAGAACCAAAGCACCCCTTGCGTCTAAAATCATACTTCCCCAATCTACTACATTATCACCAAGCCCTAATCCAATAAAGGAAAATCCGGTAATAGCCAGAATCATATCCGCACAGGAAAGGCACAGAAAGCGAATCATTTCGGCAATCAAATTCGGGAAAATATGAATCAGCATGATTCTGAGCTTTGAAGCGCCGGAAGCGATTGCACACATGACATAGGCTTTTCCCATTTCCATGTCGGTACGGGTACGAACCAGTTTTATGTATCTCAAAATGTAAGACACAGTGAGCGCGACAAGAGTAGTTTTCGCTCCGCTGCCCCAGGCTCCAATAAACACAATTAAATACGCAATCGGGGGGATGGCTGTAACAGCGTTAATCAGGCCATCAATAAGTGCATTTTCTTTCATAACGGCCCGGCTTGTCACCATTCCGATAACAGTGCCAAGCAGAAAAACAATAAGAGAGCCTCCTAATACAATCCCCAGCGTTGTCCAGCCACCATAAAGAATCCGTGACAGAATGCAGCGCCCTAAAGCATCCGTACCAAACGGATATTCTGCGCTGGGATCAGCATATCTCTCCAACAAGTTTGATTTCATTGGATCGTTGGGTGCAAATAAAAATCCGGCAAAAAAGAAAATAATCACAAGGGTTGGAATGAAAATCGCACACCATTTCCGAAAACGCTTCGTTTTCATTTACGCCACCCCCTTTTTACGCCCGATTGCCCACTGCACCAAGTCAGCGGCAATGTTGCAAAGAGCAATCGCCAGCGCCAGAAAAAACACCTCAGCGTGTATCATGGGAGTATCGCGATCAAGCACATGGTTTACAATCAGATAACCAAATCCCGGAATTGAAAAAATGGATTCAATCACCGTTGCGTTAGCCAGTGCCAAACCAATGCTTTGTAAAAAGTTTGGAACTAAACCCATCGCTGCCCGCGGAAAAAAATGGCACAGCAAAAGCCTTTTTTCCGAAAGCCCACGGCAACGGGCATAAAATGCGTAATCCTCGTTGCTTTCATGCTCCAGAGCATCCATCAGAAGCGGCGTATAGAAAGAAGCCCCGAATACGCCAATGCAGATTGCCGGAGATATGTAGCTGAGTAGGGTTGTATTTCCTGCCACAGAAATTAAGGACTTTTGAACAGCAAAATAATCCAGATAAACGGTTGCCAAATAGAAAGAGGGTATGGACACACCCAAAATGCACAAAAGCCTGACTGCCTTTTTCGGAAGTTTCCAGGGAAGTAAAAAGGCAATACAACTAACGATTACAATGAAAACAACCTGAAAGATAGATGCCAGAGCTACAATTCCAAGCGTTTTCGGAAAAGCTGTGGCAATATCCGTCCAAACATCATGTCCATTTGCCAAAGAAACGCCTAAATCAAAATGCAGTAAGTCCCATACCCAACGGCCATACTGGACAAGCAATGGTTTATCAAACCCCAACTGAATCCGAATCTTTTCAATCTGTTCCGCTGTGGGGTTTCCGATCATCCTCTTTGCATAAGCTGTGGCTGGATCAACGGATGACAGTCTCATCAGCAAGAAAGACAGTAGAGTTACAAACAATAAAGTAAATATCAGCTCAACCAGTTTCCGTAGGATATATTTTCTCATATCCCGTTTCATAATACCGACTCCTTCGCGAGTTAGAATAATCTAACCCCTATTCAAAAAAAAGAGCGTCTGCACGACGCTCTTAAATCATCTGCTAGTACAGATGATAGTATATTGTATCTGGTATTTTGCCGCCACTCTAAAAAGACCAAACATCCTCTATTTGGACAACTTTTTTCGGAACTCGGAAGGCAGTTCTCCAAATTCCTTTTTGAATACTTCGGAAAATTTACTTGGATTATCGTATCCCATTTTAGCCGCAATTTCTGTTATGCTGTCAGAAGTATCCCGAAGCAAGATCGTGGCAGCCTGCATACGATAGGATTTCATATAAGCATAAATAGAACACCCATAAACGCCCTTGAAGCAAACCTTCATTGAGGTAAGAGGAATTTCAAATTTTTCTGATAACTCCTGCAAAGTATAATGGTTGCGAAGATCAGCCGTCATATATTCCTGCATTTTCTTTATTGTTTGTACTTGATTTCTTGCAAAATATCTTCGTTCTTCCTGGTAATCCTGAAGCGAAACCTGATTCAGAAACATCAGCAATTCCAACACTTTCACTTTTAAATAGTAAGCGATCATCCGAGGCTCCACCCGATAAAGTTCCGAAAAAATATGTTCAATTTCGCTTTGAGTTCTTAATACAATGCAGGTATCATTCTTGCAAAACTTATCTGCAATCGAAAAGACATCTATATTCAGACCTCCAATCACACTTTCTATCCGCTTCATAGTTTGATCTGCCGTAGGCAGATCAATGGTAATAGAAATGCCGTGATAATGCGACAACGGAAAGTAAGTTGATGTAGTTTCGTTTGTCAGGCGGTTAATTGCAAGATCGCCAGCACCGACATACTGATAATCTCCATTAGCAAATTCGCATTCAAAACGTCCCTCCCGGCAATGATTGATTTCAAGTACATCAGAGTGCGGAAGCTTGTTTTGATTCTGTCCATCGCTCATGTGAAAATCATTATAAAATAATTCAATACCCGGAAGAATTTCATAGCGAGTGATAACACCCTCTCCAGTTACATTTTTCATTCTGTAAATGGAGCAGCCATCTTCGCTGACAATTTTTTGAATTTCCGGGTCAAAAAAGTCTGTAAATTGCTGTTCGCTCATTTGTATTTTCTCCCTGATTAGCATAAGTAAACCACAGTTAGTATAGCATATTTTCATGGCCGCAGTCCATGGATGTTTTTTGAATTTTGAAGTATGCGTGTTGTTTATGTTACTGTTCAGGTGCGAACTTGATTAAGAAAAGCCGGTGGTGTAAACTGTAATCAGTCAAAACCACTGGCTCTTCTTAATCCAGAATCCTGGATACTCTATCAAAGAGGTTACTTTCATTTTGTCGCATCACAACCAGCATGCTCATGCTTTTACAGAGATAATCGTGGCTTTGGTTACTCCGGAAGGACACGACCTGCTTTTGCTTTCTTTTATAGTTGCGAAGCTGTCTCTCGGCTTCATTATTACTTGTCGGAACCCTTCTGTCATGCAGGAACATGAGATGGTTTTTCATCAGTTTGTCCATGCGTAGGTACAGGTTGTATCTGGTGTTAGCATATAAGTCCGGACAAGTGGCTCCGAAGAAATCGGAGTAATCATTCTCCTTATTGTATTGATTCACCTAATTATTTCGGATACTATTTCTCTGTAATCATATTTACTAACTTCTGAATATTGTTTACATCAGTAAAACATGTAAGATGATTTCCAGGAATCATAATAACAGTAACATCACCAATGCAATTTTCTCTCCAAAAATTTATAACTTCTTCACTTCGATGGAATACAATTTTCTCTGTATCTTCTGCTATAAATAAACGAATATCACCTAAATATGGTATAGGTTTATATATAGCTCCATTTGTACTTTGTTTGAATATATCAAATAAATAGACAAACATTTGAATTGGCATATTTTTCGATACACTGTTTATATACAGTCTTATTCTTTCCTCTTTCTCAATCTCCCGAAGACCATTTATGTATTCTTCTACTTTATTTTTAGATTTCTGTTCTATTCCTGTATATTTTCCAAATTTCTCATCCATATATTCATATAATTCCCGCTCATTTAATTGATATTCCGCCAACACAGGATACGTTATATTTACCATAGGTAAAAACATTAGTTCCATTACTACCTCATCCTCAATACTATATTTCCCTGGTATACTATCAATCAGAGAGACATCAATAACATCAACTCCCTTATCCATCATATTTTTTGCAACCTCAAAAGCTATCATTCCGCCAACACAATGTCCAATAAGTTGTATTTTATCATAGCCTAAGTCAAGTATAATTTTTGTATATTTATCAGCAACACTCTCATATAAATGCCCTGCATAAAAATCTAAATATTGCTTTACATTATTTAATGCTATACTAACAATAGTCCCCTTTTCTTCATTACATAGACCTTGTATAAATGGTAAAAATTCATCAATCGATCCCAAGCCAGCGTGGAAAATCACAACTAATTTATCTTCTTTCCCTTTTTTATGAATTTTTAGCTTGCCAAGTTCTTCCTCATTTACCTCAGCATCTTCATATCTGCTATTCACTTCTTTTTTTAAAATAATTTGATCTATGTATGAAACTATCTCACTCAAAGTCGGGGAATTAATCGTCTGTTTCAGCAATATATCAAACGGTACATCACATTGACTCCCACTTTCTTTTAAAAAATTTCGTATTTTTCCAACTGCTTGTGCCATAATCAAAGAATCTGCTCCAAAACTACGCAAATCCGAATCTGGTCTAATATCGCTTCTCTGTAGCAATTTACACCATATCTCTTTTATCGGAAAATAAGTAGATGAATCACTATTTATTGTGTTTTTCGTATCTGCCTCTTTTTTGTCCTCTACAATTTCTATATTTTTAAGATATTTTCTGTCAATTTTACCATTAGATGTTAATGGCAATTTCATTACACGTATATTGTATGGAATCATATATGCCGGAAGCATTCGTTTTAACTCATTTAATACATATAGGCTAAAATCTTCCGTAAATTCAGATGGCTGCGGTTCAACATATGCAATTACTCTTTTTTCTCGTCCCTTTTCTCTACACAAAACTGCAGCATATTTAACGGATTTAATTTTTTCTATATTAGCCTCGATTTCTCCTAACTCAACCCTAAATCCATTCAATTTTACTTGAGTATCACGCCGACCTAAAAATTCAATATTTCCATCTTCTAAATATTTTCCTTTATCACCTGTATCATACATTCTTTCTCCATTTACCATAATAAATGCTTTCTCGGTTAGTAGCGGTTCATTTAAATACCCTTTTGCCAATCCTATACCAGAAATGAAAATATCTCCAACAGCACCCAACGGGCATATTTCTTTTTTACTATCCAATACATAAACTTCTTGATTTGGAAGAGCTTTTCCATATGGTATACTTTTCCATTCATCAAAAAGGTATTCATATTCATAATATATTGACCAAATTGCTGCTTCTGTTGCTCCACCTAAACTAATTACCCGTGTTTTTTCCATACAAGCAGAGATTAATCTTTCTGGCAAAGTGAGCGGTATCCAATCACCAGACAGCAATGAGCACCTTATGTTAAACTGTTCCGTTCTTTTTTCATTTTCTCTGTATTCCAGAATCATCTGCATTATGGCTGGAACAGAATTCCATACAGTAATTTTTTGTTTCACTATCGTCTCAAATAAATAAGAAGGATCTGCAATTCTGTTTTCATCAGGTAAGAACAATTTTCCTCCTGCCGACAAAATTCCAAATATGTCATAAACTGATAAGTCAAAACTTAATCGAGATACTCCAAAAACTATATCATTAGTGGAAATATTCAGCATTTTATTTACATAATATATTGTATTCAATGCAGACAAATGAGAAATAGCAACCCCCTTAGGTTTTCCCGTACTCCCAGATGTAAAAATAACATACGCTATGCTGCTATTGGGGACTTGCGGAATTTGTTTTGTAATTATTTCATTGTTTTGTTTGTCTGCATAAATGTACTTAACATCTAAAAACATTAACTCTATCTTGCTACAACTACTTATCAAAACATATTTTATTCCCGCCTGTTCAATAATTTCATTTATGCGTTTCTTAGGTTGTTGAATATCTATCGGTACATATGTGCATCCGTTCATTAAAACGCCAAGAACACTTGCTATTTGATAGTTTGATTTTGGCATAAAAATCCCCACAAGATCTCCTGGAATGCACCCTTCCTGTTGAAGTTTATTTTGAACGAACCAGCTTTTTCTTACTAATTTACTGAAAGACCATATTTCATTTTCATCTTGAACTGCTTCTTTTTCGGGACATAATTCTGCCATTTCCAAAATAGAAGAATACAACAAGCCACTCGGCAAATCATATTTTTTCTTACTAATTTTAATGTTTTTATTTAATATAGCAGTCACCTTTTCTACATTCCAATTTTCTGCGTCAATCAAAAAATTGCAAATTAAATCTTGAAACATTAAAAACATTTCATCTATAACCTCAGGCAAAAAAATTCCTTCTCGCACATCCCAATTTATTAATAACTCATCGTCCTGATCAAACACTTGACAATCAATAAACACCTGTGGAGTTTGAGAAATACCATTTTGATAATATTTACCATGGTAACCTTCTTTCTTAGTATTCCGGATCACTCCAATTCCACTAGTAAATACATATGGCATGATAATATTCTCTTTGCCTTGAGACAATTCACGTAATACTTCAACACCAGAAAAAAACTTATGTTCCATATCTGTTAATAATTGTTGCTGAATTTGTTTCACGTATTCTCTAAAACTCTTCTGAATTGAGAAATCAACTGCCAACAAATTTATTGAAGTAAAATCCCCAACAATATTATTTACTTTGCTTTCATAACTGTTTCTATTTAAAGTCGTTAAATTCATAACAAATTTTTTGTTGGTACTCCATTTTGAAATAACCATAGCGTATGCAGATAAAATAACAGCAGAACTTGTCAATCCCATCTTACTAGAAATCAATTGTATAGTTTTCCACTTGTTTTTTTCAACAACAAATTTGTATCTTTTAAATATAACATTTTTATCAATATTCTCAACAGCATTAATAATAGGGAGATCCGGTTTTTCAGGAAACTCAGCTAAGCGTTCTATCCAATATTCACGATCAGAAAAATATTTTGGTGTATACTTCTTTACTTTTTCACAGTATATATAATCACTAAAATTGTATTCAATTCTAGGTAATGAAGCCGTTGGATTTTGATATAACTTTTCAAATTCGTCTATTAATATCCATATGCTTGCCCAATCCGCTATCATAAAATCGATAGAAATACCCAGAATAGCCTTATTGTGACCAGATACACACCCTATATCAAACATAGGCCATTTTGAAGCATCATATATTTTATGTCCTAATTCAGTTTGCAAAGTTTCTTGCGTATATGTTATGTTGCGATTTGTATACAACGTATACCAAGGAGTATCTCTTAAAATTTTTTGAATTCCTGTATCACTAAAGATTACTCGCAGCATAGGATGTCGATTAATTAGAATATTCCACACTTCCTCTACACGCTGAGAATCCAATTCAGAATACTCAACCTCCATATAAATGTGGCACGCTGCATTTCCATATTGAAAAATATTTTTTCTTCCAATCAAATACGCAGACTGTACATCTGTTAATGGAAAACTGTCTCCTTGCTTTCCTTTCCATAGTTTTTCTGGATGCTCGGTACAATTAATAATTGTCAGAAGTTCATTTTTACATTTTCTTATTTCCTCTATGACTTCATTTGTCATAATTCCTGACGGCGCTCTATATTTTATTTTTCCATCAACATTACTAAGTTTTACTTTCTTATCCTGCAATTTTACAAAAAGTTCAAAAGCCTTTTTTAAATTATTTGCATCCATAGCGTATTATTCCTTCCTTATAATAAATAACTTTTGATTTAATGGTGCTAATGGACTAGTATCACTTGGCACTACCACTAACTCTCTTTCACTTATTCCGCAACCCCAAAAAACTTCTTTCCATTCCTCCATTTTCAAAAAAGTTTCATTACATACTTCCCTTGCATCTGTTGGCCGGCTCATCATAAATGATTGTGATAACATTAACTCATAATTCTCTCCCACTGGCTCAGCAATAAGAGCAATACCGCCATGTACTAAGCTGCATATGATTTGTCTCATAGAATAATCCGTATTGACAGCATTATTCATCATTCCAGCAGCTATGACAATGTCCACACTCTCTTCAGCAATTCCCTGGTCACTTAAGTTAGAATCAATATTTATCACCTTATACTCTAATTCTTCTTTTCCCTGGTACTTTTGAGCAGCAAAATTGAGAAAATATTTTGTAATATCAGAATAAATATATGCTATTTTTTTAGTTGAATTTTCAAGAACCTTTAATATTCTGTCTGTTGTTGCTCCTGTTCCTGCTCCCAATTCTAATATCCTAATTTTATCTTTTTTAGTATGTTCTATAGCGAATGAAAGAATCTTTTCTATACAATATGCAAGATATTTTTCCATTAAATTTTCTCTATAGAAACAATTAGCTAACTCTATTGTTCCTTCCGGAAACAATAATAACGCAGCATTCATTTCTCCTGATAACAAAGCTTCCATTTTTTCAATATGTTTTAAATAATAATTAATGACATGTTCTCCTGATAATTTTCCAACCCACTTATCAGACACAATTTTCCAATTGTCTTTCTCACATATACTTGTATTTTTCTTTTTCCATTTAATTTTCCCAGCATTACATTCTATATATCCATTTTCACTTAAAGCATTAAGCCACCTTTGTAAAATATGCATATTTGAATCTGCCACCTTTAAGCAACTTACAATTTCTGTTATTGATATATTCTCCTTCTCCCCAGTCGCCTCGTACAGTTTGTATGAAATAGACTCCAAACATGCGATATTCATTATATGTTTTGCTTCTTCAACATAACCATATGTAATATCTGGTTCCAAATAAAAGTCAATATTGTTTGCAGTTTTTTTGATTTCTAGTGAATCATTTAAAAAGGTGTTTTTTTCTTCAAAAAAATCTAAAACATAGTTATTTAAATCAACTGCATGATTTGCATTTTGATACAATCTTGGGTAGCCAATCTTTTGAGTTATAAGCCCCCATATACTGGGAATTACAATTTCACTTTGAATTTTCCGACGATATTCCGTCATTTTTTCAAAATAAATATTATCTATAAATTCTTTAATTTCTTTTTTTATAGCATCTATCCATTTTTTGCAAAAAATATCTTTATAGCTCAACTCACTTTCTGACTCATACCAGTACATTTTACTGTCAAATATCCTCTGATCTAATTCATCCCCCTTCTTGATAAATAAGTCATGAGCAGCTCGAAATTGCGGTTTCCAAATAATCGGTCCATTAACATCAACCATGAAAAGCATTCCTTCCGATGTATAAATATTTATCTGTTGTAAATAATAGCAATAACTATCAGAATCGACTGTATTTACAGAATTATATACTTTAATACTCAACGGTATATCGTTAATACTACCTGAAGCAATAAAAAAATCTTGATTTTGTATCCAAAAATTTTCAATCGAAAATCTTGCCTTTTCCCTGAAAATTCTCAAAATATTGTCCAGTAGACTATATATAACTTGATTAGCACAAGCACATTCTATTGACAATATTTCATTTTTCCTCAACAGCCCTTTAGAGCACTCAATGTATTTATGAACAGTGTCCATGTACTTATAAAAATTTGCTACATGAAAAAATACCCCCTTCTCAATTGAACATTTTACACATTTTTTCATCTCGTCTATATGAATAGGCTGTTCAATGAATACATGAATACCTTTAGACAAAAATTTTAATGCCAGTTCACTTCCATCACCTCCCATTACACCCGTTCTGACAGCAATAAATACAATGTCTATATCCTCTGGGATTTTATCTATCGATGTATATAAATTAACATTATATTTTTCAGCACATAGCCTTGATCGTTCACTTCCATTAGAAAAAATGCCTATGAATTCCACGCACTCTTTCATCTTACTAATAGCATCTATATAAAATTGTCCAAACTTACTACCACATACAAGTGACTTTAATTTTCTCATTTTCTCACCTTCTCAATAAAATAGGGACAAGTTACACTCCTCAATATCTAATACTCGTAATTTGCCCCTAAAAATGCGAGCTATTTTTCATTATGAAATATACTAAAAAACAGATTTGACAATGTTAAATTTCTCCACACTCCATCTCGATATCTTCCATAATGACATTTTGTCTTACTAAATCTATCTTTTGAGCCAATAATTTTATCGTAACATTTTCAAAAATATCACTAATCATAATTTTACAGCCAAATTCTTTCTGAATATCTGAAATCAATTTGGTTGCTATTAATGAATCACCACCTAAAACAAAATAATTATCTTCAGTCCCTAAATTTTCATAACCAAACATTCGTTTCCAAATATCCAAAAGTTTTTCTTCTGTCTCCGTTACTGCTTTTGAAAATCTGATAACCGAAGTTTCTTCTTTAAAATCTTCCCGTAATTTTTTCCGGTTAATCTTTCCATTGGACAATGTTGGAAGCTGTGCCATAAAATGATAGTTTTGGGGAACCATATACTCCGGCAGCTTTTCCGACAGATATTCCCTAAGTGCTCCATCATAATAGGACAAGACAGATGCCTGCTGCCTACTGCAGCATATACATCTCCCATATTCTTCTGTTACAACAATGTCCTGGCCTAATCCTGCCTCTGATAAGCATTCTCTCCACAGCAGACAATCTGGGGTAACCATCCCCGCTTCTTTTCTCTTGTCCCGAATATCTGCGAAACCATTTTCCAAAAAAGTTGCTGTAAGCTCCTGAAGATATGTCCTTACCACAAGATCTGTCATTAACAATATCCCATTTGGCTTCAGTAATTCCGCTACTTTCTTTACCGCATCCACAGCGTCAATATTTCTATGCAAAGCATTTACCGATATCACGACATCATAACTATGCAGAGCCATCTGCTGCTTGTCCATGCTTTCTTCCAGATTCAGCATTTCAAACTCGACTCTTTCATATCCCGCAAGCTCTTTCTCCGCTTCCTGCAGAAAATATTTTGAAGAATCCACATATGTATACGCCACACTTACATCTTCCAGCACATTTAAAATCTGTCTTGTAATTGCAGCATCCCTTGTCCCAATCTCTATAATCTGGAGTGGTTCTTTCCTGCGCCCTTCTATCAGAAGTTTTAATTCCTGCACCAGTCTTTCCACGGTCTCCTCGTAACCCGGAATCCTCCGAAGCAACATATTCGGAGCCAGCGCCGAATCTTTCTGGTAAAATACATCCAGCGGAACTTCATTCCCAGTAACCATATGCTTCAGATACGGCTTCAGTTTCTTAAAATACGTTTCCGCATCTCCAGCTTTTTCCGGTACAGCTACTTCCTTCCCGGTACGCGATAGTCTGCCGTCCTCTTCTCTCAGGATTCCTTCCTTCTTTAAAATTTCCAACCATCTTGCCACAGTATTCTTCTGTGTTTCCGTAATGCTCCCTTTTTCAAAAATTTCCTTCTGCGAAAGAACTTCCTTCTCTGATACAAAAACGCCTAACTCTATGAGTGTCTCCAGCATAAGCTGTACACATCTCTGGTCTGCATAGGCAAGGAAATTTTTGTATGCTGTCTTCCGTTCCTGCTGCATCTGCCAATTGCTGACATCATCCTTCAGTTCTTTCCAGCCCCCGCCAAAGATATCTGTGCCGTACAAATACGTTGTAACTTTAGAATCTTCCTGCAGCGGCGCTCCGATATAAGCAGCCAGCGTTTTATTGCCATGACCATCACTAACTGTATCAACAACTGCATGAGCCACACCCGGAAACTCCTGAATAGCATGTTCAATTTCTCCCAATTCAATCCTGTGTCCACGGATCTTTACCTGATGGTCTTTTCTTCCCAAAAATTCAATTGTCTCATCATCCCAGATTCTTCCGAGATCACCGGTCCGATACCATCTTCCATACTGATCTGTGATAAATTTCTGCCCCGTAAGCGCAGAATCTCCCCTATATCCTTTTGCTACACCAAAACCGCCAATCCAGAGTTCGCCTTCTGCCCAGTAAGGACAATCCCTTCCATACTCATCCACAACACGATATGCCTGATATCTGAGTGGCTTTCCATAAGGAATAGATTTCCAGTTTTTCGGCATCGGCAGGGTAACATTCTGATAATTGGACCAGATACTTGCCTCTGTAGCTCCTCCCATAGCGACAAACTGGCAATCCTCTGTCCATGCCGCAACCCTCTGCGGGAGATCCATCCCAATCCAATCTCCGGAAAGCATAACCGCCCTGATCGGCAGTTTCTGTTTCATGGATTCCGCCCGTATCAAAAGCATATCCAGAAGCACCGGCACTGAATTCCAAACGGTAATCTGATATTTCAACACTTGTTCCAGCCAGTAATCCGCATTCCTTCTCTCCTGCTCTGGAAGCAATACCAATGTTCCTCCTGCGCCTAGAATTCCAAAAACATCATATACCGACAGGTCAAAATCCATAGCTGATACAGCCAGCGCCCGATCTGCACTTGTCACATGGTACTTTTCATTAATATCCTGAACCGTATTCCATGCGCTTTCATGCGCAATCTCTACACCCTTCGGAACACCTGTAGAGCCTGACGTCATGATGATATAGGCGCTGTCCTTCGGCGACACCTCTGGCAGTCTCACATTTTTCTGTCCCTCTTCCATACCTTCCATCACAAGGATTTCCGTACCTTCCGGCCAGTCCAGTTTTTCGGATAATTCCCGATTCGTGACCACATAGCGGACTCCCGTCTTCTCATGGATTAACGCTCTCCGATCTTTAGGCTGGCTTAAGCTGACCGGAAGGTATGAATTTCCGGAAAGCAAAATTCCTAATGCCGTCTCGATCTGTTCTATCCCGCGCGGCAGGGTAAGTGCAACCGGGACTCCCTTAATATCCTTTTCTGAAATCCCTGCCGCCACCGCTGTCGCCCGTGCTTTTAATTCCCCATAGGAAACCGATCTTCCGCTTCCCGCATCAATAAGCGCAATATCTTCCGGGCAAACTTCCGCATGGTTCATAACAGCCCAATGCAGGCATTCCACACGCTCCGGCACTCTTGTACGCGCTGTATCTTCAATTTCTCTTTTTCTTTTTTCAGGAAGCACATCAAATCGCTGATTCCAGTCCTTCTTTCCCAATTCATGCAGAAGATTCTCAAAACACTCCAGCATATCCGGGATCATATTCTCCGGGAATAACTTATCCACGCTGTCCCATGTAAGCTGTACGCCATTTTCATCTTCATAACTCTGGAAGTCATTCCACACCTGCGGCGTTTGGGAAATCATATAGGAAAACTGCCCCAGTTCTTTCCGGAACGTATCATTTACCAACGGCGTTCCCAGATTGCAGGCAAAAACAACCGGCGCCACTGCCGATGCGTCTCCATACATCTGTGCAAGGTCTCTCTGGACTTGCACGCCGGAATATGCCGTATACTTCATATCCTCATGGAGCTGCTTCTGAATCCTGTCTAGCAATTCTGCAAACGTCGGATTCCCTTCGCAGTCAATCTCCAGCAATAACAGTGTAGTGAAATCTGCTATCACGTCTTCCAATCCCTGCTGCTCTGTTTTCCGGTTAAAAAATGGAATATTAATAAGGAAACGATGATTCCTGCTCCACCGTTCCAAAACCGTCGCATATGCAGTAAGAAGAACCATTGCCGGAGTTGTCTGGTATTCCTTTGCCCGTACTTGCAGATGAGCCCACTCTTCCTTGCCAATCCTTACAATCCTGCGGTTGAATACAGTCTTTGTCACTTCCTGCGGCCGTTTTGCCAGTGGCAGGCCTGGCCCTTTCGGCAAATGCTCCAAGCGTTTTTTCCAGTATCCTTCTGCATTGTTTCTCTCTTCCTTATCTTCCTCTTTCTGCCGTTCCAGATAAGAAGCAAAATTCCACCCTTTTGATTCTGCCGGAAGGCTTTCTCCGCGATAGGCAGCCGCCAAATCCCTCAATAAGATCTGCAAACTCTGTACATCGGCAACCAAAAGTGCCATATCCACGTGCATGCGTGCCCTATTTTCAGGAAAAAGCGTAAGCTCTATTCCTGCCACTTCGCCTTCCTCGATCTTTAGCTTCCGATGGGATAAACGTTCTCTGACAGATACTGCCATTGCCTCTGCTTCCTCAGATGACATCCGTGAAAAATCATGAACCTTTATTTTTTCACAATACGGCTTATCCAGGATTTTCTGTGTCCCATCTTCCAAAAAGCAGGCACGCAGCATGGGATGATGATACTGCAGCACATTCCATGCTTTTTCCAGACGCTCCGGATCTATATTTCCCCCATCAAACTCTAAATACGCATGACAGTCTATTCCTCCAAGAGCCTGTTCTTCATCCCTGCCAACCCAATATGCATACTGTACGTCTGTTAAAGGAAACGGCTGTTTCATATCCTTTTCCGGCGTTATCTTAGATTTTTGCGCCCGTTTTTTGCCCGCTTTTTTCTTCATGCTGCGCTGGATCAGCGCCCACCAGCCTTCAAGGGTAGGATTTTCCATCAATGAACCGAATGAAACCTTAACCCCCTGTTTTCTCCACTGGTTTACCAGACGCATGATCGTCAGGGATGAAAGCCCAAGCTCCAGCAGATTTTCGGAATCCCCCAAATCTCTGGCTACCGGCAGCTTTTGTTTGATCTGTTCCTTTATCTCTATATATTCCATGATTCTGTCTCCTTCTATTTTTCCTGCGCCATCCGTTCTAATGCTTTCTTATCTATTTTTCCTACGCTGGTCAGCGGCCATGTCTCTACCCGTTCTATCTGATCCGGCATTTTATACGCCGCAACGCCTATTTCCCGCAGGAACCTGTGGATTTCCTGCAAATCGATCCCGGCTTCATCATCGGTCACAAGGAATGCACATATCCGGTTTCCAAGGGTTTCATCCGGAACGCCGACAACGGCTGCCTCTTTGATTTTCGAATGCCTGCAAAGGTAAGCTTCAATCTCTGAAGGCATGATCTTTTCTCCGGCGCGGTTAATCTGCTCTTTGATTCTCCCGCCCAAACGTAACCTTCTGTCTTTCGTCCACATAGCTTTATCGCCCGTCCGGTAAAACCCGTCCGGCGTAAAGCTCTTTTTATTTGCTTCCTCCGCCATATAATAACCATCAATCGTATACGGGCCTCTGGATAATAATTCCCCAAAAACTCCTTCCGGTACGGCCTTATCTTCTTCATCCACAATCTTCACTTCATCCGCAGGAGACACCGGAGTTCCCTGACATCTTGCGATCAGGGAACCTTCATCCTCCGGGCTAGTAAAGGACAGTAGCCCCTCCGCCGTACCAAATACCTGCATCAGTTTACACGGCCATTCTTCAATGATCTTATCCGCAAGGGAATCTTCCAGCATTGCGCCGCCCACCTGCAAAATCCGCAGGCTGGATATATCATAATCTTCATCCCATTCCAGCATTTCCATGCACACAGTAACCATAGCAGGAACCAATGCCGTTATCGTGACACCTTCCTCTGTAATTGCGTCAAGGATATCATCCGGGCTGGTCGCAGACGCAAGCACAACTTTTCCTCCCACGTCCAGCGTGCCTAAAAGCCCCGGGCAGCATAATGGGAAATTATGAGCTACCGGAAGAGACGCCAGATAAACGTCACTGCTATCCAAGCGGCATCTCTTCGCGGACATGCGGGCATTATACATATAATCCGTATGGGTGCGCGGAATTAGTTTCGGAACCCCTGTCGTCCCGCCGGACAGCAAAAGCACCGCCGTTTCATACCCATCCACAGCCGGAAATGCTCCATTTTCTCCACACGTTTCCGCAATCATTCCACTGATATCCCCGGATTCGCTATCTACAAATATATGCCGGATACATGAATATTTCTCTTTCATCGCATTTGCCATCGGCACATATGAAAATCCCAGATATTTCTCCACCACAATATAAGCGGCCGGCTTTGCCAGTTCAATAATTCCTTCCAGTTCCGCCTCCCTGTGGGCCGGCAGCATCATGATTGGCACCGCCCCAATCTTGGAAAGCGCAAAAAACACGATCACAAAAGAAATCCTATTCGGAAGCTGCACAAGCACTTTGTCTCCCTTTAAAATCCCTTTACGCAGAAAAGCTGCCGCAAGACAATCTGCTTTTTGCTTTAATTCCATATAACTGATCTCGTCTTCGCTGTCCGTGACCGCAGTTCTTTCTCCATATTTTTCCGCCCACTTATCAAGCTGCTCTCCAAAGCCGCATCGTTCCCATCCTTCCAGATGCTCGTATTTGCTCATATCCTTCTTATAACTCATTTGATTTGTCTCCTTTCTTATGCGCCGCCACATACGCAGCATATCCCTCAATCTTTACTGGATACAAATGCCATCCCTGGCCTTTCCTGCCTTTTTCTGTAATTTCCCCGTTTCTGACAGAGAAGAAATCCATTCCTCTTCCCAATCCAATACCGATCGCTTTTACATACGCTTCTTTCGCCGCCCAATACTGGAAAAACAGTTCCGGTCCCTCATTTATTACATCTTCCGCTTCTTCTGCCGTATAGAAATTCCCGGCTATCTCCCTGTAATCCGGGCATCCTGCCATTTCCTGCACATCCACTCCGATATCCATTCCGACAGCGAATCCCTCCAGTATGAATTCCCCCGAATGCGAAATATTAAAATTGACTGTCTGCTTTCCTGCGATTTCTTTATGATAAGGCTTACCCAGTTCATTGACAGAAAAATCAACTGTTTCCACATCTAAGTATCTTTTCAAGAGAATTCGCACGATAAGTTTCCCGGCAATATAACGCATCCTGTCTTCAGGAAAGCGGAACTTTCCGGCTTGCTCCGACTCCTGCTCACTCAGGATATATTCATGATTCTTCCAGAAATCTGTCATTTCCGGCCAACAGATGCACCATATATGTATCTCATTTTCACGGATACGAAGTTTGTCTGCTGACAGAAATTCCTTCTCCCCGCATCGTTTAACCTCCATTTTTCATTCCCTGAAGCCGTCTCTCAACCTCACTTATTACTTCGTCTTCGTAATCCCGCAGATAAAAATGCCCTCCCGGAAATATTCGGTAGTCAAAATCATTATCCGTATACTTTCCCCATTCACAGATTGCACTCTCATCCGCTTCACCGTCCTTTTCTCCGCCAAATGCAGAGATAGGTGTATGCAGCACTACTCCCGCTTTATCATAATACGTTTCATCCATGGTAAAATCCGCCCGCAGCATAGGCAGAAAGAAATCCAACAATTCCTGATTCTCTAGTATCTCTTTTGGCGTCCCTTCAAATCTTCCCAGTTCCCTCTTAAACGCTTCATCCGGAAGATGATAGATTGGCTTCGGTTCCGGAATGCTGGGAATCCGGCTGCCGGAAATAAACAGGTATTTCGCTCTATATCCCTCTGCCTCCAATCGCTTTTCCAGCTCATAGGAGATCTTCCCGCCCATACTGTGCCCCCATAAGGCATACGGTCCGTCCACAACCTCTCTTACAGCCTCTTCCAGATCATCTAACATAACCGGCATATCTATATACGGTTTCTCCATGATCCGTTCTTCCCTTCCCGGAAGCTGGACTGGACATACCGTTACTTTTCCCTGCATCTTTTTCGCCCACTGATTATAAGCAGACGCGCCGCCTCCTGCAAACGGCAGGCAGAACAAGGTTATTTTCTCTTTGTTGATATTTTCTGTATTTTTTATCAATTTCAAATTCACTTTTATATTCCTCTTGTATCATGTTCTTTTTGTTCTGTTTATCATCCTTTTGCAATACGCTTTTCCCAGGTATTTCTTATTCCTATCATGGATTAGTTCACTCTAACTCTTTATCAAAAAAAATTTTGGTCCATCCTAATATTAAACCAGACGCCAAAACAATATGCGCTACCATAATCCCGTTTACGATCAGGGAATATCCAATCACAGAAAAAACACCTGCTATCGCGCATTCAATAACTAAAATTACCCTCGCGCGCATCCCATAAACTTTTTTCTCTTTCGCATCCAACTTCTTGCTGCTGGCATCTACCGGCGCCATGATAAATATAACGCCAACCGCGACAAACCATATGATCCGCATTTGCCATATTACAGCCGGAGCAGACGCCAGATACAGACTGCATAGAAGGACAAGGATACCGGAAACAGCCATGCAGCCCCCTGCCTTTTCCAAATGAATCCCTCCGGCATACTGCCTTAAAACAGTAAAGGGCAATAAAAAGACTATCATCTCCATCCAATTCCCCGTTATGATGCCAAGTATGACGATGATAAGGTATATTACCACCCTGCCCAGCAGTACGCCGTAAGCATATTCATACAGCCTGCGGTCTTTCTCTTCAAGAATCCCATTCCTGCTTTGTAGTTCAAAAAGCCGACCAGCCATTTTTTTCCACACTAGAATTTCCTCATTTTCTTAACTTCTTCCGGCTCATCTTCCTGATAGTACAGCCAGTTGCACGCCAGATTTGCCGTATACGCCGTCAAGCAGAGTGCAAGACAGTTTACAGCTCCAAGCAGTTTGATTCCCAGGTTTTTTCTGATTATTTTTTTCATAGTTACAAAGCCTCCTTTTTTCCGAAAGTTTACACAAAAATCGCCCTCTTTTCAATTACCGCGGCAAAAACGGTAACTTTTTGGGCGATTTTTGCACGTCCTTATTTGATTGTAAAGATCAGCTTAACAGAGAACTCCCGTTCTCCTGCCTCCACTCGCATAATTCCCGCATACTTTTTAACCAGTTTTCCAACCGTGTGCAGTCCGATCCCGTGACTGTCCGCGTCTCTTTTGGTGCTTATGTACCTGTCCTTGTCCTTTAACAGAGGGACGACATACCCATTGCAAAATTCCATGACAAGGAAATGCCCCGCATTTCCCATATACATCCTGCATTCCACATATCTGCCATCTTCTGTCTTTTCTGCCGCTTCCAGTGCGTTATCCAAAAGATTCCCTACGATCGAGATCAAATCCAACTCTTCCAGAAAATCCAGTCTGAGATCATTACCCAGGGTAATCCTATAGGATATATCCTTAGATTCTGCAAGAAATTTTCTTTCACATAGGATGCTGTTCAAGATCGGATGCTCACAATATACACTTTTTTGAAGATTCTGAATCCGGACGCCTAAATGTTCCATGATGTCCTTAACCTCTTGATTCTCTCCTTCTTCTATCAAGCCGGCTACTGTACAGATAAATTTATTTATATCGTGTAAGAATGCTCTGTTATCCTCATTAACCTTATTCATATACTGCAGATTGGCAATCTCCGCCCTGCTTTTCTGGTATAGCCGGTCCATCTTCTTCACTTCTTCTGATTTTTCTACAAACCTGTCAAATACTGTGAAAATGAAGATATTCGTCATTAACAGAAGCGAAGCTCCTACCGGAACCATGACCCTGTTCATTCCTTCAAAAGAAGTGTGCGAATAAAACATACATCCTAACATAACGATCGTTGCGGTTGGCAGCATGAGCAGCACTGTAAATGTTTTATTTTCAATCGTCAGATAATCCCTTTTCCTTGTTACCTGATTAATGCATTTAATAAACAGAAATGTCATGGTACTCATCAGCAGGAGTGCTAATGTCTTTTCTGTTTCAGTCCTGAAGCCCTCGGACGCACCAGTCACGCCATATGCATTCGTAAGTGCCGCAAAGAGAAATTCGGGAATAATTGCCAGCACATAATAGCAGCATACCGTAACCAGCTTCTTCCATATATTTCCCCGGAACACAACCATAGACGCGATCATATAGATTACCGGAATCATTACCATATTAAGTATTGAGGATTCCAGGCGGTTGGTTCCGAACATTGCCAGTGCTGCGATACAATATACGAGAAATTTTTCCCAGAATCTTTCTCTTCTGTATGGGAGTATGTTCTTTTCCAAGTCCTCCAACAGATACATCTGAAGAAGACAAATCAAATAATCTCTTATTATCATACCATGCCGTTCCTTTCCCCAAGAAATGTTATCAGTGCGTCGGCAAACTGTCCTTTTCTCGACCTCGAAACATTCAACTGGATTCCAAACGACAGCAACGCAACGTTCTTTTCCAATCCTTCCACTTTTGCCAAATTCACAATATAGCTGTTGTGTGCATACTCAAATCCCCTTCCGGCCAGACACTCATACAGATCACTTAAAGATTCCTTGCAATGCATCTCTTCTATCTTTCCCTGTCTGGCAATGTATATCGTACAGCCCCTTTTCGCCAGACAGATATATAAAATGTCTTCCGTATGGATGCGCATTATCCTTCCCGCCGATGTAACTGTCACGGAAGAATCTCCACAGCACAATTTCACTTTTAATAAAATCATAGGTATTTCCTTTTTCAGACTTCTGTCATGCAGATCCTTCATGATGTACCGGAACGGTTGTCCAACATTAATGCTGTCAGGAGTCGGTTCAAAACAGCCGGAGCAGAACACCAATATTGCTGCTTCATTATATTCCCTCAGCTTCAGTACTGTTTTATTTCCATCCAATCCAGGCATACGCATATCCATAAAAATCAGATCATGCAAAATATCCGCATCTTCCAATAATTCTTTTCCTGATTCATATTCATAAAACCGTATCTCATTCGAAGACAGAATCCCTTCCGTTTTTATGACCGTCTTTATTTTCTCCCTGTATTCTTTATCATCGTCGCAAATTGCTATTTTACACATATTCATCCTCCAGTGTTAGTTTCTTCTAACCCTTTCCCATAAAAAAACCATCTTGCAGAATCTGAATCCTAAGATTATTTGCCTGTTCCTATAACTCCGGTTCCAAATCTGCGAAGATGGGATCTTCAAAAAATTCCTGTATTGTAATATCCAATCCATCGCATATCTTTTTAATTGTAACTACGCCAGCATTCCTGCTTTGTCCATACAAAATATTTTTCAGTGTTGAAGGCGGGACGCCTGAGCGCACCGCCGCTTCATTCACTGTGATATCTTTCTGCTTAATCAGATCGTTTAACCGATATATGACCGCTGTTTTTATATCCACGGAATCAACCACCTTTTTTTCTTCTATTTTATATAAACCGTCTTTAAAAGGTCGCCCATATATAGTCTTTTTGATCTATGTATGATATTTTTTGACAGTTTTCCTGTTTTTAGAGAAATCCGCAAAAAACCTGTCTTTATCAGACGCAGAAAAGCCCCACGAGAACACATCCGGTCCTGCGCAGGGCTTTTCACTTATCATACTATTTTCCATATTTTTTATTTTCCAATGTGCCGGGCCGGAGCCTCCGTTCTTCTTTCCCACTGTTGCCAGTCATCGTTTTGCCTTTTTCATACTTTTATTTTTCTCATTCTTTCCTGATAAAATCATTATTGTTACGTCTATGAAATAACACCGTAAAAAAACACTGCCAAACAGACAGTGCACCTCATTTTATGCATCTGGCTGCCATTTTACAGGCCCTGTAGCTTTGCGTCCCAGACTTTCATCTGGTTTGCCGATTTCCTTATTATAGCTCTAATCTTATGCAAAAAATTGATTTTATTATACTTTAACGCTCAACTATACACAAGAAAAATTTATCGTTTTAACGCCCGAAAAACAAAAAAGAACAGCCGATACATATACCCGAACTGTTCTTCTACTTCCGAAGTCCACGCAGCATTGACATTACTGTTTCCTGCTCATTTGTACTCAGATCGTTCCATATTCCTAGAACTTCTTTCTGTTTTTCTGTCAGATTCTCTGAATTATCTTCCTGAAAAAACTACGATAATGTCACGCCCAAAGCTGTACATATTTTTCAAGTGTGATCAGCGACGGCAGGTTTTCCTGCGCCATGATTCTTCCCAGTGACGACTGGGAAATTCCAGACAGTTGCGATAATCTGCATTTACTGATATCACGCTTTTCACATAGAGATGTTATTTTATCCGCAATATACTTCTCTATCTACAAGTAACTATTCCTCATTTCCGCTATTACATGTTCTTATTGCACCTGTAATAGCAGAAAAATATTAGTTATCAACTTTGCAAGTATTCATTTCCACAATAGGAAGCATACACATAAAAAAATAAAGATACTTTCCTTTCCGCAAAAGTCATTTTCGCTTATATCATTTTTATAATATCACAGCAAGTTACGTTTATCACATAAAAGTTTGAAGCATAATCATTCAAAACAAAAAGCCGAAAGCCACATTGTTATCTGTGACCTCCGACTCCATTCTATCTTATACTACACCATCCTTACACTCAAATCAGCTCCTCTCTCCGGCTCATCTTTTCCCTGTTTTTCCTGGATGATTCTCTTATTGATTTCCAAGCGTTCATGGATCGACGGTTTCTTCTCTTTTCCTGTTATTTCCTTTCTTTCAGCTTTCCCCGCATCCTTAACTGCTATATTTGCTTCACCGCCAGTTCTTGGCACAGCTTCTCTGCTCTCATTTTTCTCTGCTACCTGCTGTTCTCGTCTCTCCTTCACACCTTTTTCTTCCAGGCTGCAAAAGCTCTGCAGATACGGCAGTACATGATTCTGCATATCTGTCAGATCTTCCATATACTTCTGATACTCTTCATTGCCTTTTCCTTGCTGGTAGCTGATCCAGCTTTCATCTGTCAATTTCATTTCATTCTGCATCTTTAACTGACTGATGATACCGCCGTTTCCGGTACCAATATCTATCTTACCTTGAAAATGATGCAGCATCTTGTCGCCCTTCTCAGCATAATATACTGTAAAAAACATCTGTGCTGTCGTTTTTGGTTCGTTAGTCTTTGGATCACGATCAGCATACCAGACTTTGTCCTGTTCTATGGTTTTGGAATCCAAATCAGATAACTTCTGGCATCTTGGATTCCCCAGTTCACTTTTCTCACAATAATTCACATACACCATTGGTTGCATATCTTTTGGAAGTTCCGGTTCATAGGCTTTTAGCCTTTCAATCAATACACCTGCACGAACAGACAAGTCGCATTCTTCGTCTACAATATCTTTCAAGTAAGAAACATAGTAATGAATATTTCCACTTCGCAAATCCAGCATTACTTCCTGTACCGTATTTTCTCCCGGCTCCACATTATCCCGATACTCATATGGATCAAACGCTTCTGCAATCTCATCCAGTGCCTCTGCTAACTGTTCTGTGGTCATCTTCTCTGGATACATTGCTTCTCGAACATCCCGCATCGGAACGTACTTATAGTCAGGTAATGCTTCATGAATTTTCTCAATTCCTTCCCGTACCAATGCAAGTTCCCCATAAAACCGAACATCATCCATCAGATTTCCAAACACAGTATTTCCTTTTACAATTGCAAATTCAGCTTCATCATAGTAACTGTCTTCCGGATCATGATAAATAATTCCCATCGAGCATCCCAGATACGCTGTTTTTGGATTCTCCCTATATTTTTCATAGACTGCAGCAATCTGATTAGCATCGGTACTTTTTTCATACGCTCCCATATCATGGAACTCATCGCATTCTGCCGCAAAGTATTCCAGATATGGTTCTTTCTTCGGTGGCATATTGTTAAGGACGTTATCAATCATGTTATAATTTGCCTCTTCCAGTTCCTCTACCTTTGCCAATGGCTTATATTCGCCCTGGCTTTTCTGAATCTCTGCCATTACAGCTTCATCCATTTCTTCTACTTTTTCCATCAACTGATCATAATCCCCACGGATGCGTTCTCCCGTCCAGCCTTCGTCTTCCAAAAGTTCCTCCGCCGCTTCTTCAATAGAAATTTCATCATTCTCATAAATGCCACCATCCATCAAGCGGAAATCTTCATCATAAAAGGAATAATCATATCCTTCTTCTGTTCTCTGAATAGCAAAATATCGTTCTCCTACCTCATATGCCAGTTCACTAAGAACCTGTTCTTCCAGATTCAGGAAAGAATCCAGCTGTTCAAAACTGATACTGTCTACAAAATGAGCAGTTACCTTTTCCCCGTCATTCAGAACTATGATATCACTGACAGACAGGGAATGCCCACGGAAGTCTTCCGGTCTGTCAATGTTGAACTTTTCAAAAATATCATCCAGTGACATATTTCCTGATAATTCACCAACATAGACCAGCTTATAATCTTCTTTTTTTATCTGCATACCATGACTTTCAATAAAACTCATATTCATAAATGCATAGTTTTCTCCCGGTAAATCATCCCGGATCTGATAAATTCCAAATATCCTTCTTGTTCCTAACAACAGGTTTGCTTCTTTCAAAGATTGAATCTGTGGATATTTCTGCATTTCCCATTCCAGGTTACGGAAACGCTCCAGTTCTGTCATAGACATCTGATAATGCTCCGGTCCTCGTTCAATTTCCATGCGTTCTGTGACATACATAGGTGATGAAAAATTAGTGATCAGATAGATATCTGCTCCGGCATCGTATAATTTCAGTGCTTCTTCCTGCTCAATGACACTCATAGGCTCCTGAAATGCTCCTAAATTTTCTTCTGCATAATCCAGGTTGTTATCCTTAATCCGTTCCCACATCTGCGATTCCATTCCAAACAAACCGTCGTGTGCCTGTATCATTTCTTTACTCGCATATTCACCTTTACTGCCATCACTTCCAAGGCAATAAATCTTAGAACCCATTCTGTGATAATCCAAGGCTGCTTCTTTTCTAAGTGGCACCATATCTTCTGCTGTATATCCATAGTCACGTAATTCCAGCTTACCTATGGTTGGATCCGGCAGTTCCTGAATATCCATTCTTACGTCATCCAGCAAATCCTCTACACCTTCTTGATCTGCCTGACTCACTGCATCTGCCAGATTTCTTACCAAAGTCCTAACTTTCTCTTCCTCGCCGATCAGATTCGCATATTCAAAAATCTGTTCTTTTACATCTGTTGAAAATTCTATATCTCTACGCTCTGCCTGAGCAATCCGTTCCTGCGTATATTCCTGCATTTTCTGCGTTTCTTTTCCTGTTATCATATTTCCCGCCATTCAAATTCCTCCTGTGTTCTAAAAAATGGCATAACAGGCAGAACATTCTTTCTGCCAGATTATGCCATCTTTCCTGTTTACTTATTCCAGACCGAAGTCCCGTTTTCTGTTTTCCTTGCCAGTTTCACTTTCCCGCTGACTCTTTTCTTTATAAATCTGCAGTTTTTCATGGATAGAACCACGTGCCGATCTTTCTTCTTTCTCATCTGATTCAGATACCTCTGCTTCAGCATCTTCCCGTTCATCCATATTGAGCAATGCATTTAACTCTGACAGTCGCTCCAGTTTCTGGTTCAACTCCTCTTCTTTTGGAAATGGCTTTCCAACCTCTTCTTTTGCATTTGCAAGCTGTTCATATACTGTTTCCAGTCTTTGTTGTGCTTCTGAAAGCTTCTCCGGATAACTATCCAACAGATTGTTGATACGAGTAATATTTCCAAGTGCATCTGCTCCAAGATGAACTTTCGAGACAGCCTCATGTTTGACAGATAGAATAAATTCTTTACTCCATCCATCAAACTGAATCCTCATATTGAATCCCTGATAGTTTCCGATATCCATCGCAGCATCTACAGCTTTAATATCTTTACATACCGCCAGAAGTGCTGCTCCTGCCTCTTTCTTTTCTGTGAACACTTTGCCACTAATCTCCATAGTAAACTGCTCTGGATCTGTGCTTTTATGCTCCGAATAATGAGCGATGTCTGCCTTGTAGCTGTCAATGATCTCCGTCAGTTTTGCAATCTGTTGTGGAAAATTCCTTGCAATATCATCTTCCAGGCGGTACTGGTTATTCATGTGGTTGGCTTTTAAAAGTTTTAATTTTGCCACATCAACATCCAATGCCATCTTCTCTTTTACTGCTGGATTTCCGGTTGCCAGTGCCTTGACCTCTGCATAGGAAAGTGCCGCTTCGTCCACATCTTCACAGCTTCGCACAGGTGCTTTACTGGTCATAATCTGAGAAATGAATTTCTGCTTATTCTCGATCAGCTGCCACATGTAGCTGTCGAATGTGGATTCTGTTACATATCGGAAGATATGAACCTTTTTATTATGGTTTCCCTGGCGGATGATACGCCCTTCTCTCTGTTCCAAGTCAGATGGTTTCCAGCCAATATCCAGATGATGCAATGCAATCAGACGATCCTGCACGTTGGTCCCGGCACCCATCTTTGCTGTCGAACCAATCAAAAAACGAACCTGCCCGGATTTCACTTTTCCAAACAACTCCGTCTTCTTTGCTTCTGTATTTGCATCATGAATGAATGCAATCTCTTTTTCCGGTACACCTTTTTCCATCAGTTTCTGCTTCAAGTTGTCATAAACATTGAAACTGCCATCACCTTTCGGTGTGCTCAAGTCACAAAAAATCAGCTGTGCCGATTTCTGTGCTGCTGTGTCTTTCCAGATCTCATAGCTTTTCTCTGCACAGACTGATATTTTGCTTTCTGGATTATCTGGCAATAATTCGTTCACCAAACGCTGATCCAATGCTAATTTTCTTCCATCATTGGTGATTTTCAGCATATTATCAACCGAGGCATCTACCCCGCCGTTTCTGACAACTTCTGCACGTTCTCCCAGATTTTCTACGATTTCTTTCTGCTGTTCCGTTGGTTTCAGCACCACTGTTTCATATTCCGCTTCCGGCACAGGAAGCTCTAACTGATCGGAAGTCTTGATATCTGCAATCTCCTTAAACATATTCATCAACTCCGGAATATTATAAAATCTTGCAAACCTTGACTTTGCACGATAACCTGTTCCTTCCGGTGCAAGCTCAATGCTGGTGACTACCTCGCCAAAGGTGGAGGCCCAGGAATCAAACAATCCAAGTCCCATATTTTGCAATTTACTATTCTGCAGATACCGTTGCATAACATACAATTCCGTCATACTATTGCTGATCGGTGTGCCCGTAGCAAAGGTAATGCCTTTCCCTCCGGTAATCTCGTCCAGATACTGGCATTTATTGAACATATCTGCAGATTTCTGTGCTTCGTTCTGTGCAATTCCGGCTACGTTTCTCATTTTTGTATAAAGAAAGGCATTTTTATAGCTGTGTGCTTCATCTACATACAAGTGATCCACTCCCAGTTCTTCAAACGTAACTACCTGATCTTTTTTCTCTTTCTGATTTAGTTTCTCCAGCCTTGTCTGCAATGTTTTTCTTGTCTTTTCAATCTGTTTGACGGTATAACGTCCACCATCCTGTTCATACCTTGCACTCTGGATTGCCATTTCCAGATCATCAATCTGCCTCTGAAGCATGGCTTCCTGTCTCTCATCAGAGATTGGAATACGCTCAAACTGGGAGTGACCAATGATAACAGCATCGTAATTCCCCATAGCGATTCTGGCACAGAACTTCTTTCGGTTTGCAGGTTCAAAATCCTTTTTCGTTGCGACCAGAATATTGGCACCAGGATATAACTGCAGGAATTCTGCTCCCCACTGCTCCGTCAAATGGTTTGGAACTACAAAGAGGTTTTTCTGAGATAATCCCAAACGTTTACTCTCCATTGCCGCCGCTACCATTTCGTAAGTCTTCCCAGCTCCTACTACATGTGCCAGAAGCACATTCTCACCGTATAGCTGGTGTGCAACTGCATTTTTCTGATGCGGACGAAGTTCTATTTCCGGGTTCATTCCTGGAAAACTCAAGTGACTACCATCATATTCACGGGGACGAATACTATTGAAACGCTCATTGTACACGCTTACCAGCCTTTCTCTCCTCTGCTGATCCTTGAAAATCCAATCTTGGAATGCAACCTTCAAGGCATCCTGCTTTTGTGAGGCCAACATAGTTTCTTTTTTATTCAAAACTCGCACTTCATCCCCATTGTCATTTACGACTTTATCATAGATTCGTACATCTTTTAGATTCAAGGTATCTTCCAGAATCCGGTAGGCATTTGCTCTCTCCGTTCCATACGTTGCATAGGCAAACGCATTTCTTGGACTATCGGCATTCTTTCCTGTAATCCTCCACTCACCATTTACCTCAGAGAATTTTACCTGTATTTCCTTCTGTGCAAGATACCTCGGCGTATGAAGCAGTTCCACCATAAAATCCTGATAATCCGAAGGTTCAATCCAGGTGGCTCCAACACGCACCTCAATCTCGGATGCTTCCAGATTTCTCGGCTGAACTGCCTCCAATGCACGGACATTCGGTGTGAATTCTGGATGATTCTCTGCAAAAGTTCTCGCAGTGTTTAATTTATCCCTGACGTTTCCAGAGAGATATTCATCTCCGCTTTCCCACTGGTCTGTCAGTGGATTTTTGAAAATAACTCCAACCAGCTCTTCTGTGATTTTCTCTTCGGTCTTTCCGGTCAACTGTGCCATATATGGGAGATCTACTTTAGCCTTTTCATTTAGGGACAAAGCAAGTGCTTCTGTGGCTGTCTCCACACTTGTTACAGCGACTGCCTTTTTAATGGTTCGTTTGGTGAACATGTCCGCTTTCCGCTTCAATGTTCCATCTTCATTCAAGTCTTCCAGGGAACACAGCAGACAATAAGAAGAGTCATCAGAAAATGCCCGTTTGTTAGCATTACTTCCAATAACTCCATACTTTGCTGTGTAGGTATCATACACCTGATTCAGTTTTTCCTGCTGTTTCTGGATTTCTTCGTCTGTTACAAATTCTTCCATCTGCATGGCGATCAGCTCACGAACGGTATCTCGAATTGCAACCATACCTTTTACACGTTCTGCAGTGGCTGCAGGCATTTTCACCTGATTCATCAAAGAATTGACACGGTAATATACCTGAGCATCTACCACAGTATAGCTGTAATTTCGGACATTTGGATCTGCCGGAATACTCTCTGGCATCTCATCCAGTTCTGCCTCCACATCTATTGCCGGTGCCATGCTTCCCTTGATGTGTTTTACAGCTTCTTGTAACTGTAATTCCAGATCAGCTCCTTCCATTGGAGCACAGGTTGTTTCCATACCATACGGACCGGACACTTCTTTCATCTCACCAAGAATCATTTCCGGATGCTGAACAAAATACTTATTAATGCTAATTCCATTTGCATCACTCTCCAAATCTATCCAGTCTGGCATCTCTTTTGTGAAACTCTCACGCTTCTGGAAAAACAAAATATCCGTACTGACTTCTGTTCCCGCATTTGCTTTAAAAGCTGTGTTCGGCAGTCGGATTGCCCCCAGCAAGTCTGCACGCTCTGCCAAATATTTCCGGACTTCCGGTGATGCCTTATCCATGGTTCCCTTTGTTGTGATCAATGCAGCCACACCACCTGGACGTAACTGATCTATCGTTTTGGCAAGAAAGTAATCATGAATCATAAAATTGTAGCGGTCATATTGACGGTCATTGACCTTGTATGCACCAAATGGCACATTTCCAATCGCCACATCAAAGAAATCATTGGGATAATCTGTCTTCTCAAAGCCTTTGATCAGAATACTGGCATCTGGATAGAGCAGTTTTGCAATTCTGCCACTGATGCTGTCCAGTTCCACACCATAGAGTTTGGACTGGTTTAGATTCTCCGGAAGCATTCCAAAGAAGTTCCCGACTCCCATAGATGGCTCCAGAATATTTCCCTTTGTAAATCCCAGATTCTCCAACACCTGATACATACTTTCAATCACAATCGGCTGTGTATAATGAGCATTTAAGGTGGAAGCTCTGGCGGCAGCATATTCTTCCGGTGTAAGGACGGTCTTTAATTCCAGATATTCTGTTTCCCATGCAGATTTTGTCTCATCAAATGCATCTGCAAGACCTCCCCAGCCGACGTACCTGGATAAGATTTCCTGTTCCTCTGGTGTTGCATTGCGGTTCTCATCCTCACATTTCTTTAACAACTGGATAGCCATAATATTGGCTCGAAATTTCTCCTTCGGTGTTCCCTGTCCAAGTTCATCATCTGTGATATGGAAGTTCGTTGCTTGAATAGGTTCTGCTATTCCGTTAATCTCTTCCAATGATTCTTTTTCTTCCGATGCCTCAATTTCTCCTGATAATTCTTTTTCTTTTTTATCATAATCTGTCCACACACGATTAGAAATAGCAGTAAAATAGGAAGACTCTTCCTCCATAATTTCTTCCCTGATATCTCGTAATTTATCTAAGGTATCCGCATTTACTGTTTTATTGTGATAATGATAATAAAGTACTTCTTGTCCAAGTTTTACATCCAAACGTTCCAATTCTTGTGTTGACATTCGATCCCAAATATCATCTTTTTCAGTATGAATCGTGAAACCTTCTCCATCATCATGATATTCTAAAGTGTATTGAAGTCGATCCTCTTCTCCCTTAACTTTGCAATCAAAATCATAGATTTTTGTTCTGGTACCGGACATATATTCTGAATCAACTAGTCGCAGATCCGTTATATCTTCCGCTGTAAAAGTATCTTGTTCCAGCTGTTCTCCTAACATCTGCTGTGCTTCTTCCAGGTCTGCCAGTCTTTGTGCTTCCTGTCGCTCTTCGTACTTTTCCATTTCTTCCGGTGACAAATAATCATCTGTGCGGATTAACTGGCGAACACGTTCTGCAACCTTGTTCCACTTTAATAAAACTTCTACCTCTGGACTGCCAATTTTCCCTTTTGCAAGTTTTAATCCTTTTGCATCATGGGATGCGTCGGAAGCATCTGCTCCTGGTATTCCGGGTGAGGAACCACCTGTTCCATACTCATTTTTCAGGAACTCAGCTGCATCTTTCATATCATGATGTTCCATGAAATACTCATAGATTCGGTTACGTCCTCCTGCAGTAATGCCGCCTCTTCTTAACACTGCGTCAATTTCATCCTGTGTGATAAAGGATAGTGCCGGACGTTCGACCGTAAATTTCTGGTCTACCCAGGAACGCTCCCTCTGAAGATCCTGAAAGCGTTGGAAATATTCCGGATTATGCTGAATCTCCCAGCGGTGATAATCTCCCGGATTCTCATCCATATATTTCTGCAGCCATTCAAAACGATAGACAATCGCATCTGCTTCCTCTTGATCTGTCCATGCTCCACTCACTACATCCTGCCAGTCTGAATATGATTGTTTCTTTTCCCAGTTTCTGCAAGTATCCCGAAAATGAAGTGCAAGAAGATTGGTCATTTCTTCCTGCTCCTGTTCAATGGCATTATTGGAAATCAAATTATCCACGTAATTTCCATCCTCATACATATCCCGAATTCTGTTCGCTGCTTCTTCCCACGTAACCATGCGGTCAAAGTTTCTTCTGGCAGAGTCCCCTCGCCGGATACGGATACCATCATTGTCATACCAGATACTGATTTTCTGACCATCTATGGTAAATCCTTTGCCACCAGTTCCATATTCATCTTTCAGAAAACTCCGCATTTCTTCATTATCCAGACCTTCAATCAGTCTTGCTGTAATATGAAACAGTGTATTTTTCTGTCCGCTTCCCGTGCGGAGAATATCATTTACCACTTCATCGGAAATAAGAAAAGCGGCTGGCTGTTCCAATGCAGCTGCCGCTTTCCTTATTTCTCCTAACTGTTCCTCTTCTGTTGGGAACAGTCTTAACTGTAAATAATCTCCTGAATCACCAGCTCCTCTGCCTGTGCCTTGATCTGGTTCATGTGTCTGGTCCATGCCATCCCGTCTGCCATTTTGTCCGGTGCCGGATCTTTCTCCAGAAGTTCGTTCATCAGGTTGTCTACTCTCTGCCTTGCCTGACTGTCGATCTCCATCAGGTGACTGTCCAGACGGTTCTGCAGTGTCAGAATGTTGAACCTGGCTACCTTGTGGTTTCTCAGATACTCTTTCCTCATCATTCCGTACTTCCCGATGGTTCCTCTCGTCTCTTCTAGGCTGATATCTGGAATCTGATACTCTCCGTTCTGGCTGTAACTGATCTCTCTCATAGTCTGTTTCCTCCTTTTTTTCTTCTCTATCTTCTGTGTTATCTGTATTGCTTTCACGAATTAACGTGTTGAATTCATTATAAGCTACTTCTTTTTCTTTTGCAACCGTTTTCAGGTCATTTTCCAGATCATTCAGAACATATCGTCCAATCTGCATCAGGACTGGTCTGCTGATCTCGTTGACTGCACTTCCCAGATGTCCTAATACTTTCAGCTGATTGAAGTCCGTAATATGCCGAAAATCCTCTGCATCCAGATATTCCTGTGCATCCAGCCCACATCGGTTTAGTAATACATACCAGACACTATTGGTCATCAGTTCCCGGAATTCTACTTCCTGATTCTGTTCGTCCAGTTCTTCCAAAAATGTCCCTGTTACATCCAGTCTCAGTTCTTCCAATGCATCTGGAAGCCATTCCTGCATACTCTCCTTCGCTGCCTGATGCAGACTTTCAGCAAGTCCTCCTTCTATATCTTCCAGTGATAACTGCTCCTGCAGATAATCTGCCACCAGCTGTTCTCCTTCCACCGGAAGATTCCATAACTGAGGATCCTTTCCAAGATTCCGCACTTTATAAGTGTCCTGCACATCAAATACATAACGAAGTTTTGTTTTCGGTCCGGAAGTATTGTCAATCAAGGCAATCCCCTTAGATCCCTTTTTGATCCAGCGGTACATCTTCTGATTCCAGATTTCCATGGATGCTACGGCAGTTGCTTCCGGCCGCTGTGCATAAATTAAAAGCTGTTCTGGAAAAGTGTATTTGTACAGTCTGGATGCCGTGTTTAGGAACCGCATCCATTCCTGCGGACTGGCAGCTACATCTTTTGCCACCTCTTCCGTCAGCTGTTCCATTGCATATAATTTATTTGCCATGTGCTACTCCTTTTCATAAAATAAGGGACTGCTTGGCACAGTCCCCTTAAAATCATCATTGTTACTCTTTATAATGCTGTGGCAAGATCTTTTGACTTATTCTTTGGCACTTTGTCTGACTCTTTTGCCTTGATTTCTGCCTTAGCTTTCTCCAATCTTCCATGGATTCCACCTTTTACTTCCGCTTTTTCAGCTGCTTTTTCTTTCTCCAGACGTGCTTCCCTGCGCTCAGCATTTTCCATTACTGCTGTCTTTTTATCACAGAACTGAACCTTATCAGAAAGCTGTTCCTGTCTTTCCACCTGTGTCTCATTGACTTCCTGTACCATCGCATTTAATTCTGGAACCTGAAAAATTCCGTTATCAGGGAGAATCAACACTTCATGAACGGAAGATGGGATGACAAAGTAATCACTTCCCAAACATTCCCCAATCTGTTTACGAATATCTTCCTGCAGTAACAGGGAAGCCCCATTCATCTTAGATTCATTGGTAAGGCAGAACATTGGATTCTCCACAGTTTCCATATCCAGTTTTTCATTCAAAAGATTCTTTGGTGTTCCTCCAAAAATCATGGATTCGACAATCTGTGTCATATCCACCAGTTGCACACCTCTGTTCTTATCTGCCATCATCGCATCTGCCTGAATCTGTTCGACAGATACTCCCCATTCATTCATCAGAGAAACAGTTACTGGAATACTGCTGATTCCCTCTCCATTTTCCTCCAGGTTTACTGCATAATAAGCTGCAAAATCTCCGTGTTCTGTGACTACTTTATCTGCAAGACGATCGGTATTCCATTCCTTATCACAAATTCTTACCTGTAACTTATTTTTCATCTTTTCATAATCCAGAATATCCGGAACTCCCATATCAAAAAATTCTGCTTTTCCCTGTGCCTCAATACGCATATCAGCCACATCGCCAACACAAGAGTCTACATCTTTTCCATGGATATATTCCTGGTAGAGGGAATCCAGATAGACTGTCGGTACGATTCTCTGATCTCCGTTTGGAATCGTAATACCTGTCAACTTCAACCCGTTGTTTTTTTCTACTTCCTGCAGTTTGATTTCTGCGTCCTTATAAGACTCTGGCAGATACTCCTTTACATTGTCTTTGACATATTCATAAAATTCTTTTCTGTTCATCATACGCTTTTACCCCTTTCTGATCATGTGATGGTTCATTCTTTTTCTACTGACCATCTGCTCGGCTTTCTTCTGATAAGCCATCATTCTCTTTAAAGTTTTCTCCTGGTTTTTTCGTGCTTCCTGTCTTTTGTCCATTGCTTTCATCATAGTTTTCTGTTCCTTTCTGTGATTTTTTTGTATGAAAAAGGGAGCCTCACATAGAAGCTCCCAATCATAACCGTTGGTTTCCTTATTTGTTTTTCCTTTTTCTGCAGATATAAAGTCCTGCCATACCTCCTGTGGAGATTACCAGAAGCAGAATCGGCAGCCAAATATTCGTGCTGTCACCTGTTTTTGGTGCATTTGATACTTTTGTCTCTTCATGGGACTGTGGTGTATCCGGTGTGTTCGGTGTTTCTGGAACTTCCGGTTTCTCATTTGTCAGATTGAAAGTAACTTCCACGACTGGTGTACTGTCATTCGCATAAGCAAATGTCACTTCATGCTTGGTCTGATCCAGTGTGTATCCATCCAGTGTTTTTGTTTCCACCAGATAATACTTGATTGCTGTATCATATTTGCCGTTCTTAAATGTGGCAATCTCATACAGCTTACTTTCTGCATGACCGGCAGCGTCTGTCTTTAAGGTTTCCAGAACCTTTCCTTTGCTGTCACGGAGTTCAAATTCTACCCCTTTCAGTGGTTCTCCTGACGATTTATCTGTCTTATTGAGAATCACTTTTCCCTTGGCAGTATCATCTTTCATAGCCACTTTCTGAATTTCTCCGGTGTCTTTCACCTCAAACGTCACATCGGCTGTCAGAAGATATCCTTTCGGTGCCTGCTCTTCACGTAAGGTATATTTACCGATTGGCAGTTTTTCGATATAGTGTGCTTCCTCTGTGGAAGTCCAGCTCTCTACTACCTGATCATCCTTATCGAGAATCGTCAGTTTCGCACCCGGAATCTCAGTTTCTCCTGTGATATCCGTCTTACTGATCTCTACTTTTGTCACATCATCTTTCATCTCATGCTTCTGAACCTCTGCTGTATTCTCTACTGTAAAAGTAATACTTTCTGCAGTAACATATCCATCTGCCGGTTTTGTCTCTGTCATGGTGTATTCCTTACCAACAACCAGTTCTTTGATCACATGGGATTCTTCCGTAGAAGTCCATTCATCTACTATATTGCCATCTGAATCCGTCACTTTCAGGTGTGCACCTGGAAGTTCTTTACCTGTTGTCAGGTCTGTTTTGGTCAGCTCCACTGTGGTTGGCTGATTTTCAAAAGTAAAATCGTAGCTTACTTCTGTCTGGTCTTCTCCGGCATATTCAAAGGTAAACTCCTGTACTTCTTCTGTTGTAACAAATCCGTCCGGTGCAAAGATTTCTTTCACATAGTATTTTCCGTCTACCGGAAGATCTGCCGTAAAAGTAATCTGTCCTTTTTCATCCGTTACTCGCTGCTCGATCAAACTGTCTTTCTCAAGAAGTACCTCGCCCTTTGCATTTTTGATATCTTCACTGGTATAAAGACCGAAGACACCACCTGCAAGAACACGTTCTGTGTCTTTTTCTTTCTTCAGAACCGTAACCTTTATTTTCTGACGGGCATTCTGCCATTTTTCATCATAAGTGATGACTGGTGTATTCTGGTCCCGGTAGGAAAGGTCAACATATCTCGGCTCTCCGTCCAGCACATAACCATGGGTTGTTTTTACTTCCTTCACATAGTATTTTCCAGCCGGGAGATCTCCCATCTGTGCAATGCCATTGGAATTTGTGGTAATGGTTCCCACTTTTTCATCTGCTTTGAAATAATCTTCGCTGACACCATCTGCCGCTTTGATATCTTCCGCAGCAAATACATCGAAAGTTACATTTGAAAGGCTTCCGGTTACATACTCAAAGAGATGCTCCACAGTACCTTTTACATTGTCCAGAAGTGTCACCTTATCCAGAAATTCTCCATTTTTGTTGATGATCAGAAGTCCTGTTGGAACTTCATCTTTCATCTCTACTTTCTGAATCTCGGCAGTATCTTCCAGCGTAAACTTCACATCCGTCGTTTTCAGATATCCATACGGTGCCATTTCCTCTCGAAGGGTGTATTCTTCACCCACAGTCAGTCGTTTGATCACATGTGGCTGATCTTTTACAGAAGTCCACTGATCCACAACATTTCCTTCTTTATCAAGAACGGTGAGTTTTGCCCCATCCAGTTCCACACCTGTTGTTACATCAGATTTTGTGATTTCAACTGTTGTCGGCTGGTTCTTTTTCACTGTTTTCAGTTTTACTGTCTTCACATCCTGTCCCTGGTAAGAAGCATCCAGATTCAGAACTTCATCAGAGGATACAAATCCCGCCGGTGCTTTTAACTCCTTCACATAATACTGTCCAAGTGGCAGATCCAGCGTACATGCTGCAAGACCATCGTTATCAGAAGTCATTTCCTGTAAGAGTGTGTCTGCTTTCACGATTACTTTTCCATCCGCCTTAATATCCTCTTTGTTATAGATACCAAAGACAGCCCCTACTACGGTTGCACCATTCTCTGCATCCTGTTTTTCTACCTGGATTGCAACTTTCTGTCGGTCATCGCCAACAGTCACTTCCTGTTCAATCACAGGTGTATCCTGATCGGCATAGACAAATGCGACTTCTGATCTATCATGGTTTAGAACGAATCCTTCCGGTGCAGTCTTTTCTACCACATAGTAAGAACCAAGCGGCAGATTCTCTGCAACTGCTTTTCCGTCTTCCCCAGTCGTAACAGTTGTTACCAGTGCATCCTTCGCATAGATCAGCTGTCTGTTTCCGTTTTCATCTTTCTGATAATCCGGTGTATAGATATTTTCAGCGGCATAGACATTAAATGATGCACCTTTCAGGTATCTTTCTTCATAAACAAAATCCTTTTTGAATCCGGTCAGCATCTCACCTTTTTTATAGATTGTCAGCTTTCCTTTTACTGTATGGTTCTCGTAATCTACCGTAATAATGGCATCTCCGCTCTCAGAATCCATCTGGTATGCTGTGTTTGCATCCACTGCAATCTCTACATAGTTCTTGTTGATTGTGTACCCTTCCGGTGCATTGACTTCCTCAATCCGGTAATGTCCGATCTTCAGATTCTTCGGCATGATCAGATATCCCTGACTGTCCGTAAAATAAGACTTGTGAGTGGTTGTCACTGGGTAAGTTGTTACCTGTTCCACGTACTTTTTGTTGTCAAGGTCGTACACTTTAAATTCTGTTCCTGCAATCAGTACGGATTTCTTTGTTTCATCGTCTTTTTTCACGATTTTCAGTTTTGCCTTAAACTCTTCATCCAGAAGCACACGCCAGATCTGCGGCTCATTTGGATGATGCTCTGTGATATTCACTTCAAAATCATCGACCGGCTTGTAATTGTGCGGTGTTGTAGTTTCACGCACGATATAGCTTCCAAATGGTAATGGAATACTGCAGGCATATCCTTTTTCATCTGTGAAAATCTCCGTTGCTCCATTTTCTCCACTCACTACCGGTTTGGCAGAATCAAAATCATAGCTTCCATCTGCTTTCTTTGTAAGGGAAGATTTCAGATAAACTGTAAATCCAGCTCCGAATAACAGATCTGCATCTGTCTTTCCATTGTTAGCTGCTTTGATGATCTGGAATGGCTGCTTGATGACCTGCTCACTGGAAGTGCACTCTCTTTTTACTTCTGCTGTCATATCTCCTTCATAACTGCACGTAAGATCATGCTCTTCTGTATCTGCCAGGTATCCGGTCGGCGGTGTGATCTCTTTGACATAATATTTGCCAAGATATAAGCCATTTACAGAAGCCTGTCCTTTGTCATCTGTTGTAAGAGAAGCTACCTGTTCTCCTGCTTTATAAATAGTTCCAGTTGCTCCATCCGGATGCACGATATCTTCACGGGCATACAGACCATAAACTGCACCTTTCAGTGTGGCATCTCCCTGTGGTACTGCTTTTCCTGTCTCTTTATCAACTTTGAATAAATTGATCTTTGCTGTCACACGGTCATTGCTGAAGGTATGGGCAAATGATACGGTTGCTTCTTTATCATTGGTATAAGAAAACTTAAACGTATACACATCTTCTGTATTTCTTACATAGCCTTCCGGCGCCTGATCTTCTTTTACAGAATAGGAATATCCAATCGGAAGATCTGCTGTGAATTTTGCAGTTCCATCTTCGCCAGTAGTTGCTTTCTCAATCAGTGTTCCTTTTTTCACAATAACGGTTCCGTCTGCATTTCTAATATCATCGGATGCATACAGAGCAAAAATACCGCCTTTCAGTGGTTTCTTGGTGTCTTTATCCTGTTTAACTACGGAAACATCTGCTTTTTGTCTCTCGTTGTTAAAAGTCACATCTGCAATTACAACTTCTTTGTTCTGACCAGCATAAGTTAGAGTCACTGACTTTTCTTCGCTGCCGTTATAGAAATTGTCTGGTGCTTTTGTTTCTTTTACCACGTAGGTTCCAAGATGCAGGTTCTTCAGTGTAACAGAACCATTCTCTCCGGTAGTCAGGTTCTCTTTTACCAGATCACCTTTGCTGTACACTTTTGTGCCATAAGCAGTAACGATATCCGCTCCGGCATACACGTTATAAACAGCATTTTTCTGTCTACGGTTTTCATACTGAAATACAGTTCCGCTCTCACTGACCTCTGCTCCTGTCAGAACCTGTCCTTCTTTATAAATGGTAAGTTCTGCCAGCTGTTCCTTGTTTTCCACGGTCACAGCCGAGATCTTACTTGCTACCAGTTTCACATTTGTTGCCGTTGCATTTACCACATATCCCTGTGGTGCTGTGATCTCTTTCAGATAAACGGTATCCTGTGTCTTAATGATCGTAACAGAGGATTTTCCATTTTTATCTGTTGCCGGCATCTGAGTGATCAGCTTTGTACAAGCCTCATCGCTGTATACACCGAATACTGCACCTGCAAGATTGACATCCGCTGTATCGTCTTTCTTTATGATTTCGATCTTAGCCTGTTCAATCCAGGACACCTTTAAGCTTACATATTTTTCATCAGCAACACCTTCTCCAAATACAAATGCCAGATCCTGAACACTTGCATTCGTAGTCAGTTTATATGCTGAATAATCTTTTGTAATACTTCCCTTCATCTTTGCAGAAAAAGTAGCACTTACATCTTTTGTCTGTGTCAGAGGAGCCGAGAGATAAAACGTGGTTCCTCCTCCAATTGTTACGCTTGCACCTGCCGCACTTACATTTCCAGTAGATACATTATGGAGCTTTACTCCCTTTGGTAAGTCCATTGTAATTTTCTGCTGGGAAGATGCGTTGAACTGAATGTTCTCCGTTCTCTGAACATTTCCATCTACATAAGCTTTTACATCCGGCTTTGAAAATGACATCGCTACATCTGGTATTTCCGGCTTATTCACACAATAATTATAGAGTTCTTTTGCCAAAGCCTCGCCTGTAGCATTTGTTCCATAGAATGCATCACTGCTTCCATTGGCATAAGATGCAGCCATGTGAATAATGATGAATCTTTTTCCTTCTGAGAAATCCGTGTGTTTATTCGCAAAAAAGCTTTCGCTCCCTGCTGCATCTGTACCGTAATAACACACTTTTGCTAACGCCTGATTGTCCCCAATCTTTGTGATTGTATAATTTCCAGATCCTGGTCCAGGTTTTGCTGGCTGTACACAATACGCAGTTGCTCTGACGCTTCCGTAGCTGATATAGTACGGCTCTGTCAGATAGGTTCCAAGATTATAATCTGCATATCTATACAGAGGTCCTTTTTCGATTGTTACCTGCTGTGTACTTCTTTCTGAATAAGCCGAAACTGCTTCAAATGTTGCAATCTCTCCTTCTTCCATAGAATCAAGATCCACACCTTCGTCTCCTGCCTGTTCCAAAACATCATGAAGCTCTAACCCTGATTCTTCATCATAGGTATCCTGGTTCTGTGCCTGCTCTACCAAATCATCAAATTCATCAGCGTCAATATCGGTAATCTCCGATTCTGCTTCTGAATCCTCCGCTTCTTCTGTCTGCTGTTCACTGCCAGCTGTTTCGGATTCAGTCACTGCTTCACTCCCTGCCGCCTCTGTCTGTACTTCTGTTTCTTTCTCACGCACAATCAGTTTTCGGCTGATCTGGTACTTCGGATGCTCCTGATTTACCGGTTCCACATAATAGACCGCTTTGTAAGTGTCCGCATGATCTGTCGTAAAATCCTCATCCTTGTCGTTCTTTGCTTCCTCAAATGTGACTTTGACCTTGTTATCATCCTTGATTTCCAGTCCTGTGTAGTCTGATTTCACATCAAATACACTGCCTGTTTCGATTTCATAATCTTTGGCAGTCACCACCTCATCTTCATCCAGAAGGTCTTTCACTTCCTCATAAAGTGGAGGTTTTTCCTCTGGCTGGATCTCCGCTGCATATGCAGTCATCGGAGATAACACTGTACTAAGCATTGTCATGCCTGCCAGCAAGCCAGATACTACTTTTCTAAAATTACCTTTTTTCTTCATGCTAAGGTCCTCTCTTTCATAATATTTGTATTAAAACAGACAGTCCTTAGACTGCCTGCAATACACTACTTATCGTTGCGGTAAACTCAGATTGAACTGCACATTTCCCTCGCCGGGATCAACCATTTCCACAGTTGCTTCATACTGTCTCCCTGTTTTTCTGGATACCAGATCCTTATAATGGATTTTTCCTTTAGACAGGAACTTCTTTGCTGTCGTCTTATCCACCTTTTTCCCCTGGCTTGCAAGGAATTTATCATTCTTCCACAAGGTAAAAGCACAATTCCGGTCAGAACAGTAAAAGTTTACTTTTCCTTCCCGGACATCAGCTCCACAACGGGGACATTTGCCAATGACTTCTCCTTTTGCTTTTCCCTGAAACTGATTTTTCTTCTCTTCTGAAATCCCCTGATATCTGGCAACCAGTTCCTGCATCAGCTCTGTAATCCCATTTAGGAATTCATCTGCTGTCTCTGTATTCTGGGCAATGTGATTCAATGCCATTTCCCATTCAGCTGTCATCTTCGGAGATTTAATCTCGTCCGGCAAAACCGTAATCAGTACATTTCCATCATCTGTCGGAATCAGATTTTTCTTTTCCCTTTTCACAAAACCAGACTGAATCAGTTTTTCAATGATTGCTGCCCTTGTTGCCGGTGTGCCAAGTCCTTTCTTTTCCGTATCTTCGGTCAGCTCTTCATTCCCTGCACGTTCCATCGCAGAAAGCAGGGTATCTTCTGTGTACTGTTTCGGTGGCTGTGTGAAATGCTCCGATACCAAAGAATCACAGGGACCATACTGCTTGCCTGCCCAGATATCCAGCTCCGGCTCTTCTTTCTCAATCTTTACGCCAAAGAACTGTTTCAATTTATTTTCGATCGCCTTGAATCCTTCCTGCTTTGTTTTCTTTGCTGTGAGATAAAACGTATGATAATTGCAGGTGATCTGGCATTTATGGCTTTCATAAATATAAGGATCTGCAGTTGCTGTCAGAACCCTGGCACTGATCAGATACAAAATCTTGCGGTTTCGTTCTTTCAGTTCACCAATATCTGCTTTGGCTACTTCCATGGTTGGGATAATCGCATGGTGATCGGATACTTTCTTTGAATTTAATACCTTACTCACGTCTGGGTGATATTCCAGACCTTCAGCATAAGGCATTTTCCCAAGTAACATCTGAATCAGTGTTTCAGTGCTTTCTCCCATCTCATCTGTCAGATACTGGCTGTCTGTTCTCGGATAAGTGACCAGCTTCTGCTCATACATCTCCTGCACGGCATCCAATGTCTGCTGTGCGGTATAACCAAACATTCTGTTTGCTTCCCTCTGCAGAGTGGTCAAATCATAGAGCTTCGGAGGACGGACCGTTTTTTCTTTCACATCATCCTTTTCCACTTCGCACATACGCTCCATACAGTCCGCAGCCACTCTATCTGCATCTTCTTTTTTCTGAAAATGCTCTGTGACCGCATCCATCTCGTCAAACTTGATATGAGCCATATAATATTTTTCTTTGGTAAATTCCTTGATCTTCTGATTTCGATCCACGATCATGGCAAGTGTTGGTGTCTGTACTCTTCCAACTTTCAGATTCTGGTTATACAGAACGGAAAAAAGACGGCTCGCATTGATTCCCACCAGCCAGTCTGCCTTTGCCCTGCAAAGTGCTGACTGATAGAGACTGTCATAACACGAACCGTCTTTTAATGACGCAAATCCATCTTTAATTGCCTGTTCCTCCATGGAAGAGATCCAGAGCCGCTTCATCGGCTTTTTGCATCCTGCCTGCTCATACACCAGACGGAAGATTAGTTCTCCTTCCCGCCCGGCATCTGTAGCACAGATTACTTCATCTACTTTGGAATCTCGCATCAGTTTTTTCAAGATTCCAAACTGCTTTTTCGTGCCTTCCAATACCCTGTGTTTCCAACATTCCGGCACAATCGGCAGATCTTCATATCTCCATTTTTTATATTTTTCATCGTATTCTGATGCATCACATAATCCAACCAGATGTCCTACGCACCAGGAAACGAGATAACCGTTTCCTTCCACGTAGCCATCTTTTCTTGTTCTGGCTCCAATCACGGAAGCCAGTGCCATCGCAACCGATGGCTTTTCTGCAATCACTAATTTCATTTACTCCTGCTCCTCTTCTTCATCTTCCAGCACAGCATCATCAAAATCCTCGTCTCTCAGGATTTCTGGTTCTATACTTTCTTCCTGCTCATCTGCATCGTCTACTTCCCGCTTTTCAGATTCTGAATCTTCGGATTCATCTTCATCCTCTTCCATCTCATCCTCGTCATCATATTCATGCTTTGGTTTATAGACTTTGAAGTAATATCCTCCTGCCGCAGCTCCTACTGCAACCAGTGCAATCAGAAGATACGTTCCAAATGGACTTTTATCTTCTGGCATCTGGATTTCATCCTCTACCTTATCTTTCTCAGCTGTCTCAGTTGTTTCCGGCTTTTCTTCTTCAGCCTGTTTCTCTGGTTCTGCATAAACAGTATCTACTTCCGGAAGTGTCACGGAATCAGAAAGTGTGAAGTTCATCAGATCTTTCTCGCTGACTTCTGTAAGGAAATACACATTATCCTGAGATTTTGAATTGTCGATGATCAGATAAAAAATCTTACCACTCTTAGTTGAAATGGTATAAAACTCTTTTGTGCCTTCCGTAGCTGTTTTAGTAACAGAATCTGCTGTCTCGCCTTCTTTATTAAGCTGTTCCTCAATACCTGTCACTGTCCGATCATCCACAGTTCCTTTTGCATCTGTTGGCTCAGAAGCTTGTGCATCCTGCGGAAGCGGAGAAGTCGTTGTTTTTTCAGTTCCCGTTGCATCTGCACTGGTCGTAGTTGCCATTGCACCATTGCTGTCACTGGAGGTTTTCTGTTTCTCTGCCTGCTTCTTTGCCCATTCATAATAAGGATTCTGCAACACATACTTTTCAGAAGTATTTCCGGCACCGTCTGTTACCGTAATCTCAATCTGTTTTGTAGTAAAATCTTTCTGTGTCAGTTGCACTCTCAGCATTCCATCCTTCAGATCTGTATAAGTGGTGCCATTAACTGTTACTGCAGTAATCCCGGATACTGTATCATTCCCCTGAATCGTCAGCACACCATCTGTCAGGGAAGCAGAGAGTGTCGGCTTTTCCGTGTCATAACACTTAATAGAACGATTCTGCTCATACACCTTTCCATCACCATCTGTCACACGCACATACACTGTCTGATTTCCTGTGATCGTGATACTTCCGCTTCCAGTTACATCCTGCCAGCTTCCATCTTTTCCTGCTTTTGCTTCAATCTTTGCTATTGAGAAACCTTCCGGCATATGGCTGGCATCTACCGTAACAGCAATGGTTGTTTCTCCCTGTTTCCATCCATCCGGTTTCTCAATCGTGATTGCAGGCGTGGTATTCTCAGCTGCATAAGCAGTCTGTGTCTGGAGCAAAGGTGTTGTCAGGCAAAGAAATGTCGTTGCTGCAAGCAGACTCTTTTTTACCCTGCTTTTAGTATTTGTTCTCTTCTTCTGTTTCATTTTTTCCAGATTCATCATCGGCTTTTATTTCCTCCTTCTGTATTTCTACCCTGCCGGGCAACTCATTTTTCATTTTCTTTTTAAAAGCTTCCAATTCCGGAATACTCATATCCATTGCACGGATAATTCTTACAATTTCCAGATTTTCTGCTTCTGTTTTTGCAATCTCCGCAGCCTTGAACCGCTTTAAATCTGCTTCATATCTGGCTTTAGATGCTTCCATTTTTTCCTTGGCTTTCTCATAATCTGCCGTTGCTTTTTCAAGACTTTTCATCTCTTCTCCTTTCCGGGCGGCTGTTATACCGCCCTTTTCCTTACCATCGCCCGAATCCATAGAAATGGCTCTGCCAGTATGGAGAGTTGATGGACGTGTACTGAACCGGATGCCCACAATGGATCATCTGACCATTGCCCACATAGATTCCAATATGCGTTACTGGTTCTCCTGCATCGTAGGTTCCGGTAAAGAAGATCAGATCTCCTGGCTGTGCTTCTGACTGGGATACTGGCGTACAAATGTTGTACAGTCCCTGTGCAGTCAGCCTTCCCGTATTTCTTACCCCGGAATGAACCAGACAGTAGCTGACAAATCCGGAACAATCGAATCCACTTGGGGAATATCCGCCCCACACATACGGTGTTCCAAGATATTTTGCAGCCTCTTCCAGTAAACGTTGCGCTGCTTCACTGGTATATTCATTACCACCAAAGCCTGTCCCTTCTCCTGTTTCCAGATAAAAGATCGGGTTTAACCGCTCTCCATTTTTCAAAAGTTCAATGTGAAGATGGCTTCCTGTAGAATTTCCGGTATTTCCTACAAGACCGATCTCATCACCTTTCGTGACGGATGCACCTGCAGATACACTCCGGCTGCTTAAATGTGCATACCGCAGTTCATAGCCTTTACTGTCCTTGATTACAACATAATTGCCATAGCTGTCGTTATAAGCAGAAGTTGTAACCGTTCCGGTCAGCCCTGCCATTACTTTTGTCCCTTCCGGTGCTCCGATATCCATACCATTGTGTAACTGATTTGCTCCTGATATTGGATGAATCCGATATCCATAATAGCTGGTCACACTGGAATACCAGTTAAAATCAACCGGTGTTGCAAACATCTGCAGGTTGCCTTTGGTATCGTTGTAGGCACTGAACAGTTCTTTCTGGAAAAATCCCAACCTGTCCTGACAGATTGACATCAGGTTTCCACTGGTCAATGTTACATTCAGCGTGTCCACATCTCTGATTCTGGTCACTTCGACTTCATTGCTTCCGTTATCATCTGCAAGATAACATTCCCAGGTCTGATGTCCATGTGCAGATGCTGCCGCATGACTGTCATAATAGACATCAAATTGTACACCGTATCTTGCGAAAGCTCCGGTATCTTCTACGGTATATTCGACACCATTCATAACTACCTTTGTTCCCATTGGAACAAACGGATTGGAAGCATCTACCGCTAAGGTATGATTGGCAGTTGGATATGCTCCACTGGCAGTCGGTCCTCCGCTCCAAATACCACAACAGATTGGACAGTTACAATATCCACTGGTCACAACCTGTCCCAAAGATTCTCCAACTCTTACTGTTGCTGTCTCCGTTACAGTCTCATTGACTGCTTCAGTAGTTAAATGATATTGCTCTGCAAACAAGGCGTCCAGCTCCGGCTTGACCTGTTCAAAAGTAAATTCTTCATACTTTGCAGACAGATAACTAATCAGGATAAACGGATCATGCTCAATAGGTCCGATGTTATATCGGTATTCCTCATGTCCTGGTTCTTCAGATTCCATATTGTTGATCCGCTCCTGCAGATTAGCTTCCAGCTGTGTGTAATACAGTTCCGCTTCCCGGATTGCCTGATCCGATGACAGATAACTGGTTCCGGTGTAAGTGATCACATTTTGTAAAAACACTGCAGAGCATGACGTGACATTCGTTATGATCAGAAACATCAATCCGATCAGAACTGCTACACTGATATACACCTTCCGGTTTTCTTTAAAAAAGTTGGTGACTTTGCCGCCAATCTTCTTGATATAATCAATCGTACCTTTTGTAGCTGTTCCTACTGTCTGTTCACTTCGCTTCGCTTTGGCATAATCCCGTTTGATCTGTTGCTTCTGAATCTGTTTTTTCAGTTTCTTCTGTTCCTGACGGGCTGCCGCCTGTGTCTGTTTCTCTTCCTGTCTTTCAAGTCTGCTTCTTTTTCTGAATGCCCTCTGTTTCCTGCGTCTGGCACTTCTCTGTTCCAGCCGGTAAACACCTTCGCCGCTTTCTTCTAACTTATGGGCACCTTCTACCGCCGCATTATCGTCTTCATTTTTGCTGATCTCACGGTGCAATGCTGCGGAAGCTGCACTTCCTGCTTTCTTGACAACAGAAGTTTTTTCTGTTTTCACAGATTCCCCTTCGCCAAACTTCAAGCGGGATTTCTTCTTTCCAGGAGCTTCTCCATCATTTGCCTGATAGACCTGTGCCTTCTTGGAATGCTGCTTTGCTTCCTTCTTCTTTTTTGCTTCCTCATAAGAAAACTTTTTGGCTTTTTCCTTCTGTTTCTGATGTCGGAAATTGACTCCATCCGTATCCATCTGGTTCAATTTCTCCATATCTTTATCATTTTTCACAGAAGCACCAGTTTCCTCATAAGCAAACTTCAAACGCTGTTTTTGTTTTGGCTTTTTGCTACCACCGGTCTGATTTCTCCGGCTGTCTCCTCTGTTTTCTGATAGATCCGCACGTTTTTCTTTCAGTCTCCCTGACTGTCCGGCTTCGGATTTTTCTGCAAGTCTGGATTCTTTTCCGACTTCAGCACGGATTCTTTTTCTATTTTGCTGTTTTCTACTCTGTCCAAGATCCTCACTTTGCTTCTCTGCCCGTATCAGTTCCGGTGCATCTCTGGATTTTTGCACAGAGGGACGAATATTTTTCCCACTCCGTTCAGACTGGCGGGAAGACTTATCCACAAGGCTTACTTCTTTTTCCCCCTGTTTTCCTCCCATCTGCACATCACTGGCACGGTTACTGACACGAACAGAAGATTTATCCGTCAGGTTTTCTTCCACCAGACCATCCTTGGTCATTTTCTGGACTTTCTTATCCCTGACTTTCATTCTCTGTTCTGCCACTGATTACTCCTCCTTCTTCGGATACCCTTTCCCTGCCTGTAATAAACAGAGAATAGCGATGCCAAATACAGCACCGCCACAAAATGTCAATCCATATGAAATTACCTGTAACATTGTTTTACTCCTCCTGTATTACCCTGCTTCGGCTGTTTCCTCCGGGCGGGTTGTCATAATCTTATAAAGGGAATTCTTCGGGAATCTGTCTACAAACGGAATAATCACATTTCCATAGAACAGAAGTCCTTCACCCTCATTACTGTTGGTTACATAAGACAGCTGGGTTGGTGAAATATTCAACTGTTTAGCCAGAATCTGCCTGTCACCGGATGCCTGGTTGAGCATATAGATAAAATCAGAGTTTTCAAAAATATTCTCGATTTCCCTGGAAGCTAAAAGATCCTTAATGTTCTGGGTAATTCCTGTCGGAATACCGCCCCATTTACGGAATCGCTTCCAGATTTCCACGCTGTAGGCTGCTGTCTGTTCTTCTTTTAAGAGAAGATGGAATTCATCCACATAGTAACGGGTGGATTTATGAGCGGAACGGTTGATCGTCACTCGGTTCCATACCTGGTCCTGCACAATCAGCATCCCGATCTTCTTCAGCTGTTTTCCAAGCTCCTTGATATCAAAACATACGATACGGTTGTTGATGTCCACATTTGTGCGATGATTAAATACATTTAGGGAACCTGTAACGTAAATCTCCAATGAAGTTGCCAGACGCTGTGCTTCCGGCTCTTCCTGTTTCCGCAACAGATTATATAAATCCTCCAGTATCGGCATCTTCTCTGGCACCGGATCAGCGAGATATTCCTGATAGACCAGCCGCACACAACGGTCAATGATCGTCTTTTCTACCGGTTCCAGTCCATTCTTTCCACCGACAATCAGTTCACACAGGGACAGAATAAAATCTGCCTTTAAGGACAGCGGATTATCTTCCTCTGAATAATTCAGGTTCAGATCCATCGGATTGATATACTGGTCTGATACCGGTGAAATCCGGATGACCTGTCCGTGCAGTGCCTGCACCAGTGGATAATACTCGGCTTCTGGATCACAAATAATAATATCGTCCTCCGTAATCAGGAAACAGTTCGTAATTTCTCTTTTTGCTGAGAAGGATTTACCGGAACCAGGTGTACCAAGAATCAGTCCATTCGGGTTCTTCAGACGCTTCCGGTCAACCATAATCATGTTGTTGGATAATGCATTCAATCCATAATAAAGAGCTTCCCCTTCCTGGAACAGTTCCTGTGTCGTAAATGGCACAAAGATCGCTGTTGCCGATGTGGTAAGCCCTCTCTGAATCTCAATTCGATTGACTCCCAGTGGAATACAGGACATCAATGCTGCTTCCTGCTGATAGTCCAGCTGTTTTAAGGAACAGTTGTATTTTTGTGCGATACCCTGTACCTGGAAGATATTGTCATCCAGCTTCTGACGCTTCTTTGCGGTATTCATCACCAACACTGTCACAAGAAACATACGCTCATTTCTGGACTGTAAATCTTCCAGCAGATTCTTTGCTTCTTCCCCGTAGGTCACAAGATCCGATGGAAGCACATCCATGTCATACCCGGAACGTACCGCCCGCTTCTGCTCTTCAATCTTCATCTTATCCAAATCTGAAATCTTGCTCTTGATCATCTTGATCGCAGAACTCTGGTCAATGGACTGGATATGAATATTGACATTGATGCTGTCATCCACATCCAGGAAATCTGCAAGCATCCGGTCTGTAAGCTCCGGTGCCAGGATCTGCAGATAACTCACGCTTCCCATGGTCTTTCCCATCAGAAATGTCTGATTCTTGGAAAAGTTAAAGGAAGTTGGTGCAATAAAGTCTTTGGTCTTTAATCCTGTTTCCGGCAGCATCTTGTACTGGAACTTAAATGGTTCAATCCGATCCTGGTTGAACACATGATACAGAATCTCCAGTCGCTCCAGACCATTTAAGGAATGTGCCTGTGCTCCCAGAACTTTAAAGTTGTTCAGGATATCGGCTTCAATCCTTTCAAGCCTTGGTCTTGCCACCTTCAGGCTTTCTGCTTCGATTCCAAAAGTGATATACTTGGTTTTCACCAGACCATTGTTTCCCTTGGAAAGCTGATTTTTTAACATGGTCCGGTACTCCTCACGAATGGCATTGAAGTCATCGTTCTGATCCGGAATATCAATACTTTTCTCAAATTCAGCCACATCCACCTGCTGATTGATAAAGGACAGCTGCACACTGATGGAAGAATCAAAGTAATTTAAAAAATCACAGTAATTCTCAAATATCGTGGTCTTATCCTCATTTAAAGCCAGCTGATAATTGATGTCATAAAACTGAATTGTCTTAGAGAAAAAGGTCTTTGTCACCTGGCAGATACCATCCTGCAGCATCCGAATATACGGAATACTCTGCTGTGCAGTTGTAGGAATGTTTTTCTGTTTCCTACGATCCCGTTCCTGCTTCTTCCTACGCTTTTCCTGTTCTCTTTCTTTTCTGCTTTTTTTGTTTCTTCTTTCCTGACGGTTTCTTTTTTCCGCCAGGGACAGACGCTCCTGCTGAGCCTCCTGCTTTGTCTTTTTTGCCATCCGGCACACCCTCCTTTTTTACAAGGGTGGAAATCTCCTGATAAAAATTTTCTGTCTTATATGGTCTTACCGCTGGACATATAAACTTCTGTCGAATGATATTTGCCACCACTTTTTCAAAGGGAAGCCCGTCTTTTTCATACATCGCCATGAAGAAAAACGGAAGCATGATCGTTACCATCAGAATGGCAGCGATACTGGAACCGATTGGTTTTCTCATGAACAGATAAAACGGAATTCCCACAACTGCGGCAAGTGAAAAGAAAATCAACTGCCGCTTTGTCAGATTTAACGCTACTTTTGTTTTGACCTTGGTAAGGTCTTTTGGTACTGGTACATACGCCATGGTATGCGCTCCTTTCCTGCCCGTTAGTGGGCATTGAATATTGATTTGCTAAGGCTTCCGGTCTTGAATAATGAAAATGCAAGAATCACGGTATAAGCCGCTACTGAAAACATTGCTGCATGAAGGTCACTGGATATGGTCATTGCATTTACTAAAACTGCATAAATTCCCACACAGACCATCATGAAGAATCCCTGAAATGCCAGTGCGAACAAGCCTTTTAAATAGTTGTTTCCGATATTGCCCCATTCCTTATTCGTCATAGTGGCAAACGGAATTGGTGCTATGGAAGTATAAAGGTAAATTTCTATCATCCTGCCGTACAAGATTACCGTAATGATAATTGACAGAATGTGCATGGTAACACTGATCAACATCGTTTCCATGGATAGCAGGAACAAATCCCCCAGTTCCATATCTTCCAGTGCATCCACAATCCTTGTGATTGCTTCCGATGCGTCCACTGCTGTGTTTCCGGAAATTACTCCGGCGGCATTGTTGACCACATGCTGGCCAACGTCAAAGACCGCCATCGTGATATTGAACGTATTTGTCACCAGATAAATAGCTACATACGCTTTGAAGATCCAGAGGAAAATATTGTAAGTCTCAAATTCATGGAAATTGTTTTTCTGTGTTACCATCGTGATCAATTCATAGCACAGGACAAAGGTGATGATCAGTCCCGCAATGGGGACAATCACTGTTTGGGATAAATTCTGAATCAGATTAAAAATCCCTGCATTCCATCCCTGCGGTGTCTGTCCCACCTGCCCGGCTATGGTTCCCACCTGCTCATTGACAGACGTGAACATGTTATCCAAACTTGACTTGATAAGCCCGATCAGGATATCCTTTATCGCTTCCGTAATTCTCTCAATGATGGTGTTCATCTACTACTCCTCTTAAGAGAACAATGTTGCCAGCTGTGGAATCAGGGTAGTTCCCAGCAGCATGATTCCGGCACCAGCCATCAGCTGTTTTATCCCCAATTAGGTGTAAAACTCTGCTCGATGGCGGGCGGCGGCGTACAAAAAATCTATATGGTGTTTTTAAGAGAACCGTCCCGGCGGGACAGGTCAGGCAGTGACCTGTTCCACCTCCGGGATGGGTTTGAGATTAAAATGAATTTCGATAGAAATGTGTCTTGTTTTATCTTCGTCAATGCGCTCATGCACGACGATTTCTTTGATTAAGCGGTTAAGGGTGGCTGCGTCCAGCTCTGTGATGTTGGCATATTCCTGAATGGCTTCCACCCATTGTTTTGCGTCATTGGCAAGCTGGGCTTCATCGGACAGCCGCTTCCTGCCCTCGGACACTTTTGTTTTAAGCTCCGTCTGCTCGGTCTGTGTCTTTTCCAGCATGGTGCTGAAATTCTGCTCACTGATACGCCCTGCAATCATATCCTCATAAAGCCGCATGACCATTTTATCCAGAACCTCAATCCGTTCCTCGTCCCTTGTAAGGGAGCGTTCCATTGCTTCCCGCTGTTCCCGCTGCTCGGCTTCACAGGTATTAGTCAGGCGGTCGGCAACCGCTTTCCCGTCCATCAGGGCAGCTCTGGCACATTCCCGGATTTTCCGCAGCACATGACTGTAAAGGGTGTCATAATCAATCCGGTGCTGGGTGCAGTGGTTCTTTCCAAAGGCATTGTAGGTCTTGCAGGAGTAAATCTGCTGGGGATGTTTTGCGTTTGTGTAGCGTACCGTCAGAGACTTCCCACACTCGCCGCATTTTCTCAGTCCGGCAAACAGGCTGATTTCATTGGTCTGCCCCGGACGCTGGCGGGATTTCAGCTTGTTCTGCACAATGTCAAAGCTCATGCGATCAATCAGCGGTTCATGCTGCCCCTCCACCACAATCCAGTCCTCTGGCTTCTTTTCCCCAATCGTGCCGATTTTGAAACGGTAGTCCTTTTTCTGGGAAGCAATCGCCCCGGTGTAGACGGGATTCATCAAAAGGTCTTTGATAACGGAGAAGTCCCACATATACCGCCCGTTTTCCGGGTCTTTCTTTTCCCATTTGGTGCGGGTATTGCGAAGCCCCCGTTCCCGGTTCCACCATGTGGGGCAGGGGATTTTTTCTTCCTCCAGCCGTCTGCGGATATAGTTCGGACCATGACCGTTTAGGGCATATCCGAAAATCAGCCGCACAATCGGGGCGGTTTCCTCGTCAATGAGCAGATGGTTTTTGTCCTCCGGGTCTTTCCGATACCCAAACGGGGCAAGACACCCGGTAAACTGTCCTTTCTGCGCTTTCAGAAGATAAGAGGAATGGACTTTCTTGGAAATATCCTTGCTGTACATCTCGTTCAGGATATTCTTGAACGGGGCAATATCGTTGTTATCCCGAAGGGTGTCGATACCGTCATTCATGGCGATATAGCGGACACCGTTTCTTGGGAAAAAGTCCTCAATCAAATGCCCTGTTTGCAAATAGTTACGCCCCAGTCGGCTGAGGTCTTTCGTGATGACAAGGTTGATTTGCCTGCGCTCAATGGCTCTCAACATTCTCTGTAAATCAGGACGCTCCATATTAAGACCTGTGAAGCCATCGTCCTGATAGACTGCCACAACCTCCCATCCCTGCTTTTCGCAGTATTTTTCCAGCATATCACGCTGGTTTGCGATACTGGCACTTTCGCCTTGCAGGTCATCGTCCTTTGACAGCCTGCAATAGACCGCCGCACGATAGCCCCCGGCAAGTGCTGAACCGATTGTTCTGTATTCCATTTCGTTCATCATAGCCATTTACCCACACAATCCAGACGGTATCTGGCTCTTTTGAACCTCATCTTCATTATAGTCTATATCTTTCTTTTTGGCAAGATATTCTTTTGTATTTGTCTTTCCGTATTTCTGGGAAATCAGGCTGACGAATACATCGGTTGCGTCCAGTTCCCCGTCAAACACAGTAGTCACATGAATCTCTGTTTTGTTTTTTGCCATAGGCAGTTATCCTCCATACATGAAAATAGCCAGACAGAGGGTGTCGGCAACGAAGTCCGGCAACGGGCTTCAAAAGACCTTGCAAACAATCTCAATCTGGCGATGGTTACTATTTATACTTTTCTTTTATTTTTCTGTTGTTTTGGTTGTCAGAGAGGGAAAAAGCCCGGAAATAAGGGATTTTCCCCGGCAACCGGCTCGGCAACGGGATAGCAACGAAGTCGGCAACGGGCTGTCATTTTCAGAATGGAAGCTCCATCTGCTCCGTGACCTCCACAAAACCGTCCATAGATTTTTCGGGCGGGTTGTCGGTGTCCGTTGCCGGGATTTCACGCTCCCAGCCCTTTTGTCTGCCATATTCCGCAAACATTCTTGGATTGGAAAAGTAGTTCCACCCGGTAATGCACTGGTTCATTATCTCGTTGATTTCCCGGATTTCCCATTGCTTCGGCTCATCAAAGGTGTGGTTTAAGGCTTCCTTGTAGAGCTGCTTGGAGCAGACCGTTTCCCCGGTGTACTTATCAAGGTAAGCCTGTATCATCCCGGCTTTGGTGTCCTCCGGCATAAAATCCCGCTGGTGTTCTTTGAGATACCGCTGCATGTCGGGGCTGAAAGCCAGCTTGAACCTGCCGCTTCGGTAAATCTCCATCGCTTCCGCCCACATCTGCTCGATATAGGCTCTGGAAGCAGCTTCGTCCTCCAAAATGTGAACCTCGGCTTGCTCCGGGTACACCATGACGGGGATAAAGCGGCGGTTGCCGGAACGGTCAAGGGGAAGAAAATCAAGGGCATTGGAAGTGCCGCCAAACACGCACTGACGGGGGCGGTCTGCCGGGTGGGTTTCATAGGGTATCTTGTAAACCTCTTTCTGCCGGCTTAAAAATGACTTGATTTCCTCAATGCTCTTGGCGTTGGCGGTTGCCATCATTTCCGACATTTCGATAATCCAGTGACCTTGCAGCTTGCGGTACACATTGTCATCGTCCAACTTCCGCAAATCATCGGAGAACCACTCGTCCCGGACTGCCAGCAGACGGAAGAAGGTGGACTTGCCAGCCCCCTGACCGCCTACCAGACAGAGCATGATTTCAAATTTGCATCCCGGCTGAAAGGCTCGTGAGATTGCACCCAGCAGGAACAGCTTCAACGCTTCATAGGTGTAATCGTCTGCGTCAGCCCCCAGAAAGTGCCGCAGGCAGAAACGGATTCGCTCTGTCCCGTCCCACACAAGTGTATTGAGATAGTCCCGGATGGGATGGTACTTGTTTTCATTCGCCACAATCCCGATGGCGTTATCAATCTTCTTCTCATTGGTAAGCCCGTAGGTTTCTTCCAGATAGAGAAGCAGATACTTCATATCCGTATCGTTCAGGGCTGTGCTTTCCCTGTGGAAACCGATGGGCTTTATGATGTCCTTGCGGTCGGTCAGGATGTTGTATGCGATAGCCCCGGAAAGCAGCGGGTCACGCTGGAATACGGTCAGGCAGTTCCGTATGCTCTGACGGACACCGCCTTTCTCGGTAGTTTCCAGCCCCGCCTTGATTTCCTCAATGCTCTGGGGCGGCTGCATGGCGTTCATGGTGTTTTTTAGTTCTTGCTGCGTTTGCGGCGGCAAGCTCTGCCATTCGCTTTTCAAGCTGTATCACATCCTTTCCGTAGTCCGTAATCAAAGCTGCTTTTTCCTCTGTCTCCCCAAAGAGCAGCACATCCAGCAGATATTCCACTTGGTCTTGCTTCTGTAAGGCTTCCACAAACCGTGGATGAAAGGCTTCCTCCGGGGAGTGCGGGGCATAATCCTTTCTCCACACTCGGAGTAGGTGGAGATAATCGGCAAGGATACGGAAGCAGCGGTTTTTTGCTTCCTGAAACTGTTCCTCCGGGGATTTCTGCCGGGGCTTGGGCTTTTTTGCTTTTCCCGGCGGTTTCCAGTCCTCATAGGAAAGCCCGAAGTCCTGTGCCAGCTGTACGGCGGCTTCTTTCTTTCCCAGCCCATACAGGGCGGCGGCAAAATCAATCACATCCCCATCCGCACCGCAGCCGAAGCAGTGGTAACGCCGATCCAGCTTCATGCTTGGGGTTTTATCGTGATGGAACGGGCAGCAAGCCATCCCGTTCCGCCCTGCATGGATTCCATAATGCTCCGCAGCCTGTCTGGTTGTGACGAACTGCTTCACAGCTTCAAATACATTCAAATCTATCCCTCCTTGAAAAAAAGAAAAGCACCTGACATTCTCTGATTGAAAATGGCAAGTGCCTGTTAAAGTTCCATATCCTGTTGTCTGTGTTTCTCCTGTGCCGGGGTGGTTCTTTGTGCTTTTTTCTCGTCAGTCTTATCCTGCAAGACTTCTTTGATAGGCTGTTTCTTGGGCGGCTCTTTGCTTTCCTCTGTGCCGGGGGTGGCTTTCCGTACCCAGTAGCGGATGTCCCGCAGCTTCTTCAAATCCTCCTGCACCTCTGTCAGCGGTACTTTCAGCTCTGCGATTTCGCTGAGAAGTTTTTCCTGCTCCTGTTGCAGCTCCTTTTGGGTGCTGTCCTTATCGTCCGGGTGCTTGGCAAGGTAGGCGGCGGCTTTCTCATACCGGGCAACCTCCGGGTGTTCCTGTTTGAATTTCTCCTTTGTTTTCTTGAAAAATATCTTCTGGTACTTCTCATAGACAGGCTTACATTCCTTGCAGTCTGTCCGGCTGGCAAGAATCCCGTCAATCACTTTGCTGCGAGCTTCCTTTGGCTTCATCTGATTGCGGTAATCTGCGGCTGATTTCCCGGATGCTTCCAGAAATGCTTCTAAGTCCTCCACAGTGGAAAGCTCCTTTTGCTGGAGATAGGACAAGGCTTCGCTGACTGCCTTTAAGTCCTGTGAAGTCCCCCGGTTCTGTCCAGCCCTCGTCCAGTCCTTCCGTTCTTCCTTTCGTATCTCCATGTACTTCATCAGCAGATTGGGAAGAAGTGTCGCTTCCTCCGCCGCTTTTTGTGCAAGCAGCTCCTTCCGTTTTTCGCCCAGCTCGGCAATCCAGCCCTTGAGGTTGTGGATGAGCTGCCGGATGGACTTCATCAGGCGGTTGGCGGCTCTGATTTCCCGGTTCAGGTTTCCGATATTCGTCTGGATTCCACGCTTTTCCATCTGCCGGACAGCAGCCCCCTCATGGACAGTGGGGATAATATCAAGCCCCTGTCTGGCATAGGAACGCAAGTCCACACGCTCCGGGCGGTCATTGGCTTCCAGATAGCGGTTCTGGATGACCTCCCATTCATGCCGCCAGATTTCACAATACTTCTGGTCGTTCCAGTCCACCGTATCCTCCTTGTGGCTTTTCCACCTGCCGGATGGCAGCTTTATCCGTTCCCCGTTCTCGTCAAGGTCATAAACTTTGCGGCTCTTGGGAAGCCATTTCCCATGTTCGTCCATTGCCCTCATAGTCAGCAGGACATGGGCGTGGGGATTGTGTCCCGGCGGATGGGGGTCATGGATGGCAAAGTCAGCAATCATGCCTTTGGAAACAAACTGCTGCTGGCAGAACTCCCGGACAAGGACAGCGTACTGGTCGGGTAGTATCTCTCTGGGGATGGTAAGCACCCACCGCCTTGCAAGCTGGGAGTTCCATTGCTTTTCCACCGCTTCGGCGGCGTTCCATAAGGTATTGCGGTCTGCATACGACCGTGGGGCGTTTGCCGGAAGCAGGATTTCATTGTGGACGATACCACGCTTTTCCGGGTAGTGCTTCACTTGCTGGTCGTATTCACAGAACAGCTTTTCGCCGCTTTGGTAAGCAGCGGCGGCAACAGCAGACTGCCGCTGGCTGCGCTGAACAATCGTGATTTCGTTGTGTGGACAGGGCATTTCGTGTCCCTCCTTTCGGTAATTGATGGATGGGGTGGTGCTTTACCACCTCATTTTGGGCAGAAAAAAAGCAGGAGATCTTTTTTCAGATTTCCTGCTCGGTGTGCCGCTGTGTGGGCGGCGGGTATTTAGTTGTAAAAGTTCGGGACAAGTTGACCCGATGTGAAGCTGACAAATTGGAAGTTATTTTACTTGCGTTCCATAAATCCTATGATTGAAAAAATCAATCCTACAATCCCAATCCCGATAACGAGCAGCCCCATTCCTGATGAGCAAAGAGAAATTATAATGGCAAAGAGTAGTATTGCAATACCTAATCCAATTTTCTTCATTGTAAATCCTCCTTTACAAATGTCGATTTGTTGTCATCTTCATTATACTTCACTGCCTATCAAAAAGATAGCATATTTTATGAAACTTGTCGGCTGGGAACAGCTTGCAACGCAAGGTGTCCCCAGATGGCAAGTCCACAAAAGGGTAGCTGGCGGCAGCCAGCGCAGGGGAAGCGTAGCGTCCCCTGTTTGATTTGGAGCAGACCATGACTGCGGAAAATCACAGCCCTCCGGCGAGGAGCCTTCGGAGAACGCAATGCACCAACCTCTGGGTGGTGTATAATTGCGCCCTTAGTAAACTAAGGGGTTTCCGGCTTCTCCCGTTCCAGCAGTTTTTTCAATAGTTCCTGCGTGTCCTGCCTGTGAAAAATGAGTTTCAACAACAGCATGACATCATCATCTGTCAGGCGTTCCGGCTCTTGCAGAAAACTTTCCAGCATACCGCCACGGGTACAGAGCCGGTGCGTTCGTTCCTTTCGGGTAAGCTGCTTTAACTGGTACTGCAATGCCTTTTCATCATTGATGGCTTTCCGCAGTTTCTTTTCGCTTTTCTCCAGCTCCCAGTTGAGTTTTTCCAGCTTTGAGGTCTCAGGCAAGGGCAGCGTCCTCCTTTCCCGGTATCAGCACATAAATCCGGTTTGGTTCTCCCACGCCCTGACGCACCCGCATGATAAGCCCAGCGGTTTCCAGTTCATTCAGAGAACGCTTGACCGTCATGGAGTTGCGGGACAGGACTGTAGCAATGGCTGTGACAGGGAAGCAGACAAACAGGATTCCGTTTTCGTCCTCCTGCCCTTTGGATAGCATAGCGTCCAGCATCCGGCAGTACATGACCTTTGCGGTGCTGCTGACTGGAAATCCTGTCAACGCTCTGGGAAATGGCATACAGGGCGGTAATGGTGTGTCTATCGTCATAAATTCAAAATTCATTCGGTGTGTTCCTCCTTTTTCTTTGCTCGTTTGGATAAATAACGGGGGCAGTCAATCACAACCGCCCGGAAGCTCTGCTTGCACCCATGCTGGCATTTCCGGCATAATTCGTTGTAAGTGACACGCCCCCGGTCATTGAGGTAAAAGGAAAGCTCATGCTTCCTCTTTTTGCTCATTCTCGGCATATTGCGCTTCCTCCCGTTTTCGTGTATGGTTTCGGGGCGATTTTCGGCAAAATTACAGCCATAGAGCCGCTTAAAATCTCCCGAAGTATCAGCGATAGGGTAGACTATCCCCCTATCAGATTGTCGTGTTTCGGTATCATTTCGGTGTCAGTTCGCCAGTTCTCCCCGGTGTCGTTCCTCCCCTGAATCTCACAGCGGCGTATCGCTCCCTTTGGTACGCTCGTTTCGGTCAGGGTTCCTCCATATCCCTGCCAAAAGTCATGGCGCTACATCGCCGGGGAAGCATATCCCACACAGGCTGGTCATTCGATTGGAATAATCCATCGATGAACTACCTGTATCATAGAACATTTTTGTGCCCTGTGCCGTATATCCACAAAGTAGGAATCAGGGGGAAAATCAGAAATTTCCACGATTGCGGAAAGTGTGATATAATCCAGTTAAACGGCAGAAATAAAACCACCGGAAAGGAGCGTGCGCCCATGAAAGTTGCAACAAGCATACAGGAACGCCTTTGGGAACTCCGCAAAGACAAAGGCTTAAATCTGGAAGAACTATCAAAGCTGACGGGCATTTCTAAATCAGCCCTTGGCAGTTATGAAAAAGAGGATTATAAGGAAATCAATCATGGCAACCTTATCACGCTGGCAGACTTCTATGGGGTTTCC